>JAEAME010000014.1_pt1 | contig 331408 bp, 281 predicted proteins | sample 8958731 | NCBI WGS metagenome assembly JAEAME01 (sample SAMN16933194, study PRJNA681113) | bioreactor sludge metagenome | isolation source: anerobic bioreactor sludge (Control) | place: India:Bengaluru | collected 2018-10-24
GGCTTATGGATTCCGGGGACAGGATCAGGGTTGTCATGATCACGGCGTTGTAACCTAGTGAATAGGCACTGCCGCGGATCAGTTTGTTCCCGAACGATTTCTCACTGTGGTGTACCAAATGATTCGGATCCCTGAAATATTGTGCATTAACAGGTAAAGCTGGGAACAGGATCAATGCCAGCAAGACACTTTGCCTGGTACTCATTTCCTTTCAGCATTTTCGTTTTTCAAATATAAAAAGTTTTTTTACTTAACTTGCAGTGTGTTTGAAATTAAGGAAGAAATATGCGCTTCTTTTGTGTGTCTACTGCCTGTGGGACGCTTGGATACCATACAGGCTGCTTTTTTTGACAAAACGGTACAAGATTACGCTAAAAGAGGAACTTTTTTAGTGATCAATTTTTCTGAATGTTCTTACCTCTCAAGCAGCGGAATACGCGTTTTACTTAGTACTTCCCGGGAACTTGCCTCTACGGGAGGGCAACTGGTTCTTGCGGGCCTTTCCGGGGAGATGTTTCAGGTTTTGCAGATTGCAGGACTGGATTCGGTTTTTGAAATTTGCACAGATGTCGCCCATGCGGTTACCTGCATTGAGCAATTTAAAAAAAGGAAGATTACCTGGGCGAATATATTCCCCGGGAAAGCCCCGTGTGAAACAGAGAGCGTAAAGGATGCCACGAACACCATACTTTATAAATGGAAAAATCCACAGCTGACCGGTTTTGATTCTTTACACATAGCAGCGGGAAAAGGGGCCTTTGGAGAAATGCTCCTCAGGGAAGATGCCGTGACAGGCTCTTTTTTCACCCTGTTTCACTGCACCGGTTTTATACCCGATGATCTGGCGTATGCCCCCGATTTTCGCATCGTCAATGATCCGGTTCAGGGGACGCTGTTTGTGGACAAAGCGTTATCTGTACAGGGATCTTTCCGGGTTCGTGTAACGGTGAGCGATCCGGAACCTGTAAGAATTACAGAACTGATACAATACAAAGGTTTTTCCCCTCCGCTGACAGAGACTCCCCCGTGCACCATACTTTGTCTGGACCGGAATGCACGTAAGCCCTCCCTGTCTGTCGTTTTCAGGCAGGAAAACGGGATCTGGGAAGGAGGGACCTTTCTTTTACAACAGGATAAGGAAATGCAACGGGGGGAATCCCCTGAACAATACCTGCGTGGTTTATTGACCTGGGAAAACGTTGTGGGAGTTACCAGACATGACAGGGATGCGTTGCTTATCAGGCCGGTATTCTGGTTATTTTTTGCCGGCAAGGCACAGGATCCCTCCGTTTTTCAGACACAGGTGGTCTGTGAAAGTGAAGAGATGGCCGGGGATGATCTTATCTTTCTGGCCAGGAGACTATACACAGATTCAGTAAAAGCTGAGCTTAAGAGACTTCACGGCGGATATTCTGCCAGCACTTTTCGTGTCCGTTCTTATGACCATCAGGGCAGGGTACTAAGACCCACAGTACTTAAAACCGGGGATCGTCCCATGATCCAGAGGGAAGCCGAACGTTGTAAACAATATGCCATGCCGTATATATTGAACAACAGTGCGATTGTTCTGGGAACTTCCTATTATTGCAGCAGGGGAGCATTACGATACAACTTTGTGGGTATAGGAGGGGAAGGGTCCGAATTGAGATGGCTCACCCATTATTTCCACAATTGGCCTGTCAGGGACCTGGAACCTTTGTTTGACAAGATCTTTCTGAACATACTCAAACCCTGGTACGGACAGGCCATAGATGAAGTCATCTATCCTTACGCAGACCACGACCCAACAAAAACCTTTTTTCCCCACGTATTCAGACAGGCCGAAGAGGAGCTCCGTATTCCACTCCAGGACCGCTACTTTACCATTGGCGGTACAGGGAAGAACTATCTGAACCCATACCGTTTTCTAAAAGAAGAATACCCCAAAAGGCGGGAACAGGGAATGGCTTATTATACTTCCATTTGCCATGGCGATTTAAACATGCAGAATATCCTGCTGGACAACGATATGAATGTTTACCTTATAGACTTTTCTGAAACCAGGCCCCGTTCGGTAGTATCGGATTTTGCCCGGCTTGAAGCCATTTTCCTGACAGAATCCTTTCCCATGGAAAACGAAGAGGATTTTCAACAGGTGCTGGAATTTCTGACAGATTTTTATAAAAAGCCGGTTTTCCTGGATAAAAAAATCCAGACCTCCTGGTCTGGCAGGTTGCCCGGATTGATGCACAGAAATATGGCACTAACCTTGAAAATGAGGGAGTATGCACTAGTTGCCGCCAAAGGGAATAAAACATTCACTCCCTATGCTCTTGCCCTCCTTGAATGGATTTTACCGATTGTCTGTTATTCAAGCGCGACTGTATGGCAAAAACGCCTCTCGGCTTGTGTGGCCTCTCTCCTGTGCCAGTCTCTGGACTGAGACGGCTAGGGATGCCGGAAATAATCCGTATCTTTATCAACAAATCCATTCGTTTATGAAAACAATAATTATTATTTATATCATGTTAACATCTTTATTTTCAGACAAAGGGAAGCAAAACACAGGACAGGTTGTGGAACCGGCAGAGGATTTTTATTCCCTCTCCTTCAAGACCATCCGGGGAGAGGCATTTTCTTTTGAACAACTTCGGGGAAAAAAGGTTTTACTGGTCAACACCGCTTCCAAATGTGGCTTTACACCTCAATTCAAGGAACTGGAAGCCATATACAAGGAATATGCACCGAATCTGGTCATCCTGGGTTTCCCATCCAATGATTTCATGAAGCAGGATCCGGGAACCAATGAAGAAATCCTTGAATTTTGCGAAATCAATTACGGGGTGACATTCCAAATGATGGAGAAATCCTCGGTTAAAGGTAAAAATCAGAATCCGGTATTTCGCTGGCTGTCGGATAAATCAAAAAATGGCTGGAATACCAGCGCCCCGGGTTGGAATTTTGCCAAGTATCTGGTAGATGAGCAAGGCAGGCTTATAGGGTTCTGGCCTTCCAAGGTCAAACCCAACGACCCACAGATACTCGGATTACTTTAATACAAGCGGTTCAGACTTCCGGAATCCAGACCAGGAGCCTGAGTGGGGCCCCGCTTCCTCCCTTGATTTTCATGGGAGCGGCTACCACATAAAAATTGCGAGTAGGTACCGACTCCAGGTTCGCCACATTTTCATAAGCGGTTACATTGTGGCTGAACAGGGTGCGGTGGGTAAGAAAATCTGCGGACTGTCCATAGTCGATACTCGGCGTGTCTATACCTACAGCCTTTACATTCCTTTCATCTATGAGCCACAGGGCGGCTGCGGGATCCAGCCCGGGAAAATGCAATTCTCCGACACCCTCTGCTCCCGATTTGAGGGTTCCGGTGTATTGCAGTGGATCGTTCCAATATTGGCCCCAACCGGTGCGCAACAACACAATTGCATGAGCGGGGATCTTACCTTTCATTTTTTCCCATCCCACAAAGTCTTCGGTAGTGATAAGGTAATCCCTGTCTGCCAGAGCCTTTTCCGATACATCCACACAAATTCCTTCTCCCGTGAATTCTTCTGGAAGGATCTGTTCAATGGACCTTCCGTTTTCCGAGAAATGCAACGGGGCGTCAAAATGGGTACCCCCGTGCTCTTCTGCCGCATATAGAAATGAGGAATAAAAATAGCCTTTGTCATTGATCCCGTATGTCACGGTATCATGGCTGAAAGTCACGTTAGTTGGCCAGTAGACAGTGCTTTTTTCAAAATCCCGTGTCAGATCCAGCCATTGCCCGCGGTCCCAGCAGATTTGTTCGCCGGAAATATTCCTGCATCCCGCGGTGACCAGTAATAATATGATCATGTAATGTTTTGTCATAGGTAACCTGGTTTTATTACTTCAAATATAACATGATTTGAAGTACATTTGTAAAGTATAAAAATGTTTGCATGAAGAAGATGACCCTTCTGACGGCTGCCTTTCCGGGTTGTGTCTTGCAGGTTGGTTTAATATAGTTTATAGCAATGATTGATTCTGTAATATTTGATCTTGGCGGCGTAATTGTAGACATTGACCGTGACCGTTCGGTAAAAGCTTTTGAAGCCTTGGGGCTGAAAGATGCCGGATCTTACCTGGATCCTTACCACCAGAGCGGCTTCTTCCTTGAACTGGAAAATGGCAGGCTGGATGTTGCCGGATTTTGTGAACAGCTTGGTCTGCTGTGTGGCAGGCCGATTTCCTTCCTGCAGGCGCAGGAAGCCTGGATGGGATTCATTTCCGGTGTGCCCCGGGAGAGACTCGCTTATGTGGACAGTCTGAGAAAAGACTACCGGGTTTGCCTGTTGAGCAACACCAATCCTTTTATTATGGAATGGGCACGCAGTCCGCGTTTTACCCCCGCAGGCCGTGCATTGGATGATTATTTTGATCAATTATTCCTTTCCTATATAATGAAATGCGTTAAGCCGCACAAGAAGATCTTCCGGGATATGATAGATACCCTGGGAACTTCACCGGAAAACACCCTCTTTATTGATGACGGGCCATCCAACATCGCCACAGCACAAACAATGGGCTTTATCACGTTTATGCCCGAAAACGGGACCAACTGGATCCCAGATATTCAGAAAGTGCTTGCAAATTCAGTGACAAGCCGGAACAGGGAAAGGTAACGGCTGGTAAATATGTGATCGTAATCATCCAGGGGGGTATGGTACACATCATACGCGTCCCCGTCAACCATTATGTATAGTGCAGGAACCTCTTTCATGGCAAAAGGGTAATGATCGCTGTCATTGGATAGCGGATCGTGCTCTATGGTACCAAACAGGTCCAGGCTGTCGTTGATCTGCAGGAAACGTTGCAGGGTTTCCTCTCCCCCGGGCCCGGTTTCCACAAAAAGGCGGTCTCCGTTATCGGCCACCATGTCCGGATCAATTACCTGCAGCGTCCTGTCAAGGGGCACAACCGGATGGTTGGTGTAATACGTTGATCCGAGCAGGTTGTTTTCTTCTGCAGCCGCTGCAATGAAAATATAGGTGAGTTCCGGACTGTTCTCGGGCAGGGCATAGTGACGGGCAAGGGTCAGGATAAAAGCCACTCCCGAGGCATTATCATGGGCCCCCGGATAATACACATCTTTGCCAAAATGTCCCAGGTGGTCATAATGCGCAATAAACACGATGCATGAATCTGCCCTGGAAGAACCGGGGATATGTGCAATCACATTGGAAGAAGTATAGCCTTCTATCATCCTGCTTTCAAAACGGACACGTATGTGTTTTCCGTCACGCGGAAAACCAGGTCCTGCCCATATGACCGGGATGGGTTGCACGAAACCGCTACGCGACTTAAAAAAGGACGGTTGTTTGTCCTGGACCAGGATCAGGCCCGAAACAGGCATTTTATACAGTGTTGCCGGGGCTATGCCCAGGTATTTGTATATAAGATCGTATTGCAGTACAACGTATGAATTGCGGAAATCACCGCTTTCCAGTAAAGGAAGCAACCGCTCCGGATCATGATCTTCCGGGCTGATGTACTTCAGAGGCCAGGTTCCTTTTTGTGAGGGGGAGAATTCCCTGGCAATAAAATCCCTGCCCGGTTCCAGGGTAATTCCATCTACCGACATTTCCATTCTCTTGTGGAAGACGTTTACATTGTAAGAAAATGGCTGCAGGTATCTTCCACCCACAGAGGGTTCCACCCCGGGGATCTGTCTGAATTGCAGGGCAATGTATTTTGCCGCTTTCCGGTCACCTTTTTTAAAGTCGGAACGCCCCTCGAATTTTTTTGAGGACAATTCCCTGATGATTTCTTTATAATAGGTGGTATCCTGTGCTTGTGACAAAGAAAAAAAACCAAGGAAAATTCCTGTAATGATAAAAAATCGCTGTTTCATGACAGCAAAGATATATTTTTTCTACATTTGTGACTATGAAACGATTGGCATTGATCGTGCTGGCAATCGCAGCGTTTGCCTGTACGGAAAAACACACCCGGACCATTTCTCCGGAAGCAGATGTTGTTATGGACCGGTTGCAGCAGGCTGCCGGCAACAACCAATTTTTCTTTGGACAGGAAGACTTCCCGTTTTACGGTCATTCCTGGGAGTATGAAGAAGGCCGCAGTGATGTTAAAGAGGTATGCGGTGATTATCCGGCCGTTCTGGGCAGCGATCTGGGCCACATAGAACTGGGAGATGAAAAGAATCTGGACGGTGTCCCTTTTGATGTTATGCGCAAAGCCATAACAGACCATTACAAGGCTGGCGGGATAGTCACAATAAGCTGGCATGCCCGCAACCCGCTGACCTCTTCCAATGCCTGGGATGTTTCAGATAACACCGTTGTAGCCTCCATTCTGGAAGGCGGCTCACATTATGATTTGTTCCAGACCTGGCTTGACAAAGTGGCTGTTTTTCTGGATTCTCTCAGAATGGAAGACGGAACACGGATTCCCGTTATCTTCCGGCCATGGCATGAACATACAGGCTCCTGGTTCTGGTGGGGCAGAAAACTATGCTCCAGCCAGGAGTACATTGCCTTGTGGAAGATGACGGTGGACTACATGAGAAACAGGGAACTGGACAATCTGATCTTAGCCTATTCCCCCAATTACGGAGGCCTGGACCGGGAGGTATATATGGAACGGTATCCGGGTGACGACTATGTGGATCTACTGGGGCTGGACGCGTACGGTGACGGGCAGGAATTTCTGGACGTACTGCGCAATGAGCTTTCCGTGGTGGCACAATTGGGTAAAGAGCACCATAAACCCATCGCCCTTACAGAGTGTGGCATGGGAGGCCTTGGTAATCCCCTGTGGTTTACACAAACCCTGCTCAAAGCCTCGGAGGGACTTCCGGTAACCTACGCCCTGGTCTGGCGCAATGCACCGGACTATCTCATGCCCATGCATATTTTCGCACCTTACCCCGGACATGCATCGGAACAAGACTTTATCGCATTCTACCAGGATTCCCGCACCCTGTTCCTGAACGACTGATGCAGCGACCATGAAAAAGCTGTTCTTTATCTTATTAGTTCTGTCTCTTGCCGCTTCTATGCCTGCAAGGTCGCAGAATGTGCAGTTGCATTACAGGACAGGGCAGTGGCTTTATCCGGACACCCTGGGAAAAGATGCCCGTATTCTCAGCACCGTGGAAATGTTCCGGATGGACCCCTGGGGGGATACTTTTTTCTTTGTCGACATGACATATACCCCGCAGGGGGTTAACTACGCTTATTGGGAAATTGCACGCAACCTCAAATTCTGGGATGCCCCTTTTGCTGCACACCTTGAATACAATGGCGGACTGCTGGGATCAATATTGTTTAATCATTCCTGGCTGGCGGGCGTTAACTACGCCATTGCCACCCCGGACGGATCAAAATCGTTTTCTATTTCGGCCATGTACAAATACATTCAGGGATTAGCCAGACCGTCAAACTTTCAGTTGACCGCCATCTGGAACATGAACCTGGCCGGGGGGAAATGTACTTTTTCCGGTTTTGTGGACTGGTGGAGACAGGGTGATAAGTTCATATTCCTTTCTCAGCCACAATTCTGGGTTAACCTGAACGCTTTTGAAGGCATCAGAGATTCCTTCTGTCTGAGTGTGGGAACCGAGGTGGAACTGAACAGCAACCTTTTTTACAAAGGTTTTTATGTGATTCCGACCCTGGCCGTGAAATGGACCTTCCGGTAAGCGGAGCGCTACTGCATCACTTCCCGGATCTGCTGCGCGGTTACCGGTAACCGTTTGCTGCCCATAAGCCGGTGCCCGTCAGGGGTGATGAGCACATCGTCTTCTATGCGGATCCCTCCAAAACCATACAGCGCCTTGCATTTTTCAAAATTGATGAATGCAGCGTTATGTCCGCTGGCTTTCCACATTTCCAGCAATGCAGGAATGACATAAAATCCCGGTTCCACGGTCATTACGTTGCCGGCCTCCAGGGAGCGGGCCATGCGCAAGGATTTGAGCCCGAACTGAGGGCTTCGGGAAACGCTTTTGTCATAGCCTACAAACTGCTCGCCCAGGTCTTCCATGTCGTGAACATCCAGACCCATGCTGTGTCCAAGTCCGGTAGGGAAAAAGGCAGCGTGAGCCCCTGCAGCCACAGCTTCCGTGGTATCCCCCTTCATCAGGCCGAGGTCTTTGAGTCCGTCAGTAATAATGCCGGCAGCCGCCAGGTGAATATCCCTGAAGTGTACTCCCGGGGCACAAAGGCCGATACAGTGGTTGTTGGCCCTGAGGACCAGGTTGTACAGGTCGGCGGCAATCCCCTGAAAGACTCCGCCCACAGGGATGGTGCGGGTAAAATCGCTGCAATAATGACTTTGCAGTTCCGCCCCGGCATCCATGAGCAACAAACGGCCCTGGCTCAGGAGCTGGTTATGTGCGTGGCCGTGCATGACTTCTCCGTTCTGTGTCAGGATGATAGGGAAGGAGGGCATGTATCCGCCACTGACCGCAATACCTTCCATAATCCCGGCCAGTTCCTGTTCAACCATCCCGGGTTTTGCCAGTTTCATAGCCGTATAGTGCATGGCATAACCCAAATTGCACGCCAGGTCAATCTGCTCAATTTCTTCCGGTTGTTTGATCATACGCATGCCCACAATGGCACGGATGAATTCCTCCGAGGCTTTTTCCTTTTGCTCCTTTGGGTGGATATCCAGCATATCCATCAGTTCAATCATGTTGTCGCCCCGGTAGGGAGGCAGAAAATGAACGGCTCGCCCTTTCCTTTTCTCTTCCCGGATATAGGTTACAAGGTTTTTTCGCGGTAAAGTATGTGAGAGACCAATCTTTTCTGCTTTTTCCTGCATGGCAGGAAGCGGGCCTGTCCAGACTATGTCGTCCAGACTTACATCGTCTGCAAAAAGAACTTCCTTTCCGGTTTCAAAATCAATGATAGCTGCCAGATCGGGCTCGTCCAAACCAAAAAAATACAGGAAACTGCTATCCTGCCGGAAATGGTATGTGTTGCCGCTATAATTGCAGGGGGCTTCACGGTTGCCCATGAACAGACCTATTCCTTTACTCAGTTTTGATTTGAGTGTCTGACGGCGTTGCGTGTATATCTGTTTAGAAAACATAATGATTTATTTTTATCAAAGGTAGCAAAAAGTCATGTACCTTTGCCTTATGCTGCCTACTTCTCGCAAGGAACTGGACCGTCTTGGCTACGGGAATGTCGATATCATCCTTTTTTCCGGAGACGCATACGTGGACCACCCTTCTTTTGGGGCCGCGGTCATTGGCAGGGTGCTCCAGGCCAGCGGATACCGGGTGGCAGTAGTTCCACAACCCAACTGGAGGGACGATCTGAGGGATTTTAAAAAACTGGGTGTGCCGAGGCTTTTTTTCGCTGTTACCTCGGGCAACATGGATTCCATGGTAAACCATTATACAGCGGCCAGACGTTTGCGCAGTAACGATGCCTATACCCCCGGCGGCCGGGCCGGTATGAGGCCCGATTATGCCGTTACCGTTTATACCAGGATCCTGAAGCAGCTCTATCCCCACATACCGGTAGTATTGGGGGGCATAGAAGCATCCCTGCGCCGGCTCACGCATTACGATTATTGGTCAGACGCACTCAAACCGTCCGTGTTGATTGAATCGGGAGCAGATTACCTGGTATATGGCATGGGAGAACGGCCCATTACCGAGTTGGCCCTCAAACTTAGGGGTCATGCTCCAGTAGAGGTGATTCGCAACATACCCCAGATCGCATACATTGCCAACGATGCAGGCGAGATACCACACAATCCCGATAAGGTGTTGTACCTTCCCTCACATACGGAATGCCTTAATAGCAAAAAAAAGTTTGCAGAACATTTCCGGGTATTTGAACAACAGGCCAATGCCTCTGATTCGCCTGTCCTGGCAGAACCCTTGGAACGTAAGGAAGGCAAGACTGTGATTGTCAACCCTCCTTATCCTCTGATGACCACCGCCCAGCTGGATCAGGTTTATGACCTGCCTTTTACTTACCAGGCCCACCCGCGATATAAAGGAAAGAGCATCCCTGCACTGGAAATGATCCGGTTTTCTGTATGCCTTCACCGGGGATGTTTTGGTGGATGCAGCTTCTGTACTATTGCGGCCCACCAGGGAAAGGGGATTTCTTCGCGCTCTCTGGAATCGGTCACCGCCGAAGTAGCCAGACTTACCGCCCGGGAAGAATTCAGGGGCCATCTTTCAGACCTTGGCGGCCCAACGGCCAATATGTACCGCATGCAGGGCAGAAACCTGGCAAAATGCGATGCCTGCAATAGGACCTCCTGTCTTTTTCCGGTTGTATGCAAAAACCTGGATACATCCCATAAACCGTTGCTGGAACTGTACAGGGCAGTCAGAAATATTCCCGGTGTGAAAAAAGCTACCATAGGAAGCGGGATCCGTTACGATCTGTTTTTGAACGAAAAAGGATTTCTCAATGATGAGGGAAAACAATATTTCAGGGAATTGCTTCAATATCACGTCTCGGGAAGGTTGAAAGTGGCCCCTGAACACACGCAGGACAACGTGCTCAACATCATGCATAAGCCTTCCTTTGCATTGTACAGGGCCTTAAAACGTGAATTCTTAAGTGAATCAAAAAGGACTGGATCCCGTAAGCAGTTGATTCCTTATTTCATTTCTTCCCACCCTGGATGCACGCAAAGGGACATGAACCTGCTGGCCGGAACCTTTAAAAGTGAAAAGATCCGGGTGGAACAGGTTCAGGATTTCACCCCCACCCCCATGACCAAATCTTCTGTAATGTACTATACAGGACTTGTTCCCGAGACAGGCAAAGTGGTTTTTGCAGAGCATGATCTGCAAAAAAAAGCCCTCCAGAAGGAAGGCTTTTTTCCAGAAAAATTTTAACTCCTAATAGCCTGGATTCTGTTGTGAGCGAATGGCTTCATTGGCATTCATCTCATCAATAGAAATGGGCAGGATGGTTTTGTGGAATGTCCGGTTAATGGTTTTTTCACGGTGTGTGATCACTACCATTGGGAAAATAAAGTCGTCGTTAAAGGTGATGGTCTTGTTCAGGCGTATCATGTCAAAAAAGCGATGACCTTCTGCGAACAGTTCCTTGCTTCTTTCATCCAGTATCAAGTCTGTGGTTATGTTCGCAGCAGTTACCGGAGCCAGGTTGGGAGAGCGTTTGCGGATGGCGTTCAGATAAGTGGCAGCCTTATCCTTGCTGTTTGAAGCCAGGGCAGCCTCTGCTGCTATCAGGTATACCTCGGACAAACGGATCACCTTGATGTTCACAGCCGTAGCAGAGCCTTTGCCATCACCGGCAAAAGTGGTGCTTCCGCTGTATTTGTAGCAGGAACCGTTACGATATACGCCCGTATCTTTATATGATTCATCGTAGTCCATAATGGCCCAGCGAATATCATCGGGATCCTGTTTCATCCGTTCAAGCCAGTAATCGCTGGCCATGAACCAGCCCATGGCCGAGGTAGAACCGTGACCATGGCGGCGCAGGTAAAAGCTTAGCGATCCGGATCCCAGGTCGGATTCTCCCTGCAGCATAGCCAGTTCAAATATTGATTCGGTATTGAACTGGGCAGTCCATGAACTGACCCAATTAGCATTGGTGTACAGAGTGTATACCTTGGAATTGATGATCTCTTCTGCAGCAGTCAGGGCTGCGCCCCAGTTTTCCATATACAGGTATGCACGGGCCAGGATAGCTCTGTTGGCATAATAGTTAATGTACCCGTTGGTTTTTGTTTTGTTCAACAGGGGGGCTCCGTCAGTAAGGTCTTTCACGATCTGGGTGTATACCTGTTCCACGGTGGCCCGTGTGGGCTGCGATGAAGCGTCCAGGGGCTCCAGTGCAATGGGAACGCCCAGTGCTGTTTTCTCCATGTTGTAGGGTTTACCATACAGGCGAACCAGGTCAAAATACATCAGGGCGCGGAGGGTAAGAGCCTGTCCTTTATAAACCAGCAAAGCACTGGTGGAATTGCCTTCCTCCTCTATTTTCTGGATGTTGACAAGCAGATTGTTTACCTGGGCCAGACAGTGGTAGATCTGGCTCCAATATCCGGAATAGGAATTGGATGAGGGGGAGTGATTGAAAGTATATAAAGCGTCCAGACCTCTGCCCTGGGAACGAATCGCAAAATCACCACCCTTGGCATCTCCGTACATGATGAAGTTACGTCCGTAGTAGCTCGAGGATGTCATCTTGCTCATAATTCCGTTCATGATCACTTTGGCATCAGCCGCTGTGGTAATGGACGTTTCGGCTGCGGCTGAATTGCTGGGTTTTACATCCAGGAATCCGTCACAAGACATGGTCAGAACAACGCAAATTGCTGCTAGTAATATATTTATCTTTTTCATAGTGTTGTTCATTTAATCGTTAAAAACTAAATTCCAGACCGAAGGTGAAGGTCTTGCCCAAGGGGATTTCCCATCCCCTGGATCCAAATGCGTTCACTTCGGGGTCGTATTCCTTATGAGCTGCGAGTGTCCACAGATTGGTACCGTTGAAGAATATCCTGGCGTTCTGGATACTGAGCTTGTTGGTCCAGGCACGGGGCAGGGTGTAGGAAAGCGTCACATTCTTCAGTCTCAGGTAGTCGGCAGGGTTCATATGGCGGCTGCTCTTCTGGTTCACATCTTCCATGTCAATGGCCACGCGCTGCGCATACTTTGCTGTTTTATTTTCAGGGGTCCAGCGGTTGTCGTAGGAATACTGTGACATGATACGCTCCCAGTAGTAACCATCGTCATTAACGTCACGACCAACGGCATTGTAGGTGTATCCTCCGATCTTGTATACAAAATTAAACGCTATGCTGAGTCCTTTCCAGCTCAGATCGGTGGCAAATCCACCAAAGAAATCAGGATGGGCGTCGCCCAGGATCACTTCATCGGCTTTGGAGTAGTTGTAGGTTGCAGGACGGCCGTCAACCGTAAGATCGCCCTGCGAATCGTTGTTCAGGAACCAGACATTTTTCCCGGTCTCATCTTCAACTCCGGCCCACTCAAGTCCGTACATTGCGAGGGTGGATTCTCCTTCACGGTAAATAAACTTGGCTCGTGCATCGCCTCCGGTGGGGTCGTACCAGATAATGTCCTGACCATCATAAAGCTTGGTTACAGTAGAGCGGATCCAGGATCCGGTCAGACCGGCACTCCAGCGCAAGCTTCCGGTGCGGATGATATCGCCGCTCAATTCAACTTCAATACCATGGTTATTGATTTCGCCAATATTCTTAAGGGTGGATCCGAACCCGGTAACCGTAGAGATGGGAACGCTTTGAAGCAGGTCTTTGGAGTCCCTGTTGAAGTACTCAACGGTCCCGTTCAGGCGGTTGTTAAACAAACCGAACTCCAGGGCAACGTTCCAGGTATAACTGGTTTCCCAGGATAGATTGGCATCGGCAATGTTGGCTACGCCACCACCCGGATCTTCCATGTACTTGTTGCCATAGGAGGTAAGGGCACGCCATCCGTAGTTGGAAGAGGGAAGCGTTCCGTTTACACCGTATGAAGCCCTCAGACGCAGATTGCTGATCTGGGTTATATCTTTAATGAAAGCTTCGTTGTTGATCCTCCAGGAACCGGCAACTGACCAGAAGTTCCCCCAGCGGGTGTTGGAGCCCAGGCGTGAAGAACCGTCACGACGGAATGAGCCGGACAGGTAATAACGTCCGTCATAACTGTATTCGGCACGTGAGAGGAGGGATAGCATGGTACTGCCCCAATAGTAGGCATTGGCATCCAGAACCCCGGCTGTGGCAACCGTATGCAGGGCGCTGGTAGGCAGGTTGGTCCCGGAGGAACGCTGGAAATCAGTTTTGTTTTCTTCTGCTTCCCATCCTACGAGTAAATTGACAACGTGTTTGTCTGCAAATTCCTTGTCGTAATTCAACGTGGTGGATGAAACAATCTTCTGGAAATTGGTAAACATTTCGTGTACCTGCCCCTTCACGCTGGAAGCATTAAAGTGGTTTGCGCTGTAATAGATGTGGTCCCTGGTCTGTGTGTTGTCAAATGAAAGGACGGATTTCAATACCAGTTCCGGCATGAACTTCACGGTCAGTGTTTCATTGGCAGACAAACGAAGCACATTGGATTCGTTTTCCCATTCATTGTTGTAATATACCTGATTGTAGGCATAACTTCCGTAACGGGCGGTCCAGGGGGCACCTGTCTTGTAGTCTGTGGGCCAGTAAAGGGGCCACAACAGGTTGCGTGACTGCATGAAGTAGTTGGCTCCGGTGCTGCGGGTATCGTTAAAACCGTGCTGCACGTTTTTGGCTATGTTCACATTAGTGCTGAATTCAACGAGCCTGCCCACCTTCTGATTCACGTTCACGCGGCCGGCTATACGGCTGAAGTCGTTGACCGAGCTGCGTCCCTGTTCCTTGGTATATGACAGGGATGAATAGTAGCTGGTTCTGTCGCTGGCACCGCTCACGGAAAGGTCGTATGTCTGGTAAATAGCCGTGCGGAACAGGACATCGTCCCAGTTATAGTATTTGCCTTCCCTGTTTTCCTGTCCGTCTGTCATCCCCAGGATCTGGAGTGAATTGACCGTGTTGTCGTCAGCAGTGAAACGGTAGCCGTGTTTGTTGAAACGTTTATTCAACTGGGCAAGAGCCGAAGCACTGGAGGCGGCGTCTGTTTTGCCGTCGTATTTTCCAGCGTTCCAGAAGTTTTCATAATAAAGTTCTACTTGTTGCTCGGGGCTGGCAATGTCAAAGTTAACGGTGGCAAAGGAGGGAGTGAGCCCCACAGATGCTTTGAAATTGACCACAGGTCTTCCCAGGCGTCCGGTTTTGGTTGTTACCAGAATAACACCGTTGGCAGCGCGGGAACCGTATAGTGCAGAAGCGGCAGCGTCTTTTAGCACGGTGATTGATTCAATGTCCTGGGGATTGAGTGTACTCATCACGTTGTTGGTGGAATAAAGGTAGTCACTCATTTGCCCGGTACTCCCTGAAGTTACGGGAACCCCATCAATAACGTAAAGCGGTTCATTGGAGGCGTTCATGGATCCAATACCGCGTACACGAATGCTTGAAACGGCACCGGCCTGACCTGAATTGGTCGTAATTTGCATACCGGCAACTTTCCCACTCAGGGCATTTTCGAAGGAAAGGGTGGGAACGTCTTTTATGGCGTCGGATTTAACCACAGAGGCGGCACCCGTATAGGTCCCTTTTCTGGCTGTTCCGTATGCCACCACCATGACCTCTTCCAATGCCAGGGCATCCGGAGTCATGGTGATATTTAGGACACTCCTTCCTTCTACAGGTACCTGGATGGTGGTAAAACCCACATAGGATAAGACAAGAATTGCATTCGAAGGGCATCTTTCGATCACAAAATTCCCATCTATATCGGTGTTAGCTCCGAGGCCTCTTTCCCCCTGGATCAGAATGGTCACAAAGGGAAGGGGAGAACCGTCTTCTGAAGACGTTACCTTACCGGTAACCCGCGATTGCGCAAAAGCAGCGGTTGTAATCAACACTGCCAGCACAAAAAATAATGATTTCTTCATGAAAATTTGGTTAGGTTAGTAATTATGGTTTAAAGTTAAGTAACGATGCTTAACGAACAAAGATAAGAAACTAAATTTTTCCTGCAATGGACAGATTCCTTTTAAATCTTGGTAAAATAAGGTAATTTTGTTGCGAAATATAAATAAAAAGCCTCATGAACATCCATACTGTCAGTCCTTCCCCTATAAAAACCGGGATCCCGGAAAAAGTCATCGATGGGGAAATCCGTTTGGAGTTATCTGAAGAATCACGCCAATTAATTGAACAATGCCGCCAATACCTTGACAAGAAGGTGCGCAATTCAGCAGAATTGATTTATGGTGTCAATACAGGATTTGGGGGATTGCACAATGTTGCCATAGGAAATAAAGACCTGGAGCGGTTACAGAACAACCTGGTCATGTCCCATGCCTGTGGAATGGGTCCCCAGGTTCCTGAAGTGATTGTACGCCTTATGCTCTTTCTCAAAATCAAATCTCTCTCATACGGTTATTCGGGGGTACAGCTCAAAACGGTGGAACGTCTGGTAGACTTTTTCAACCTGGGGGTAACCCCGGTTGTTTATGAACAGGGATCATTGGGGGCTTCCGGAGACCTGGCTCCTCTGGCCCACCTGGCGCTGCCTCTGATAGGGTTGGGAGAGGTAGACTTCAGGGGGAAGAGGATCTCTGGCAGCGAGCTGAACAGACAGATGGGCTGGGAGCCTATTGCCCTGCAATCCAAAGAAGGGCTTGCCCTGCTTAACGGAACTCAATTTATGTGTGCCTTAGGATTGTGGTGTCTTGTGCAGGCACACAGACTTGCAGACCAGGCAGACATGATCTGCGCCCTGTCTTTGGACGCATATGATGGAAGGACCGAGCCTTTTACAAAAGAAGTGCATCAGATCAGACCCCATGCCGGGCAAGCGGCATCGGCCGCGTTGGTAAAGAAATACCTGGAGGGGAGCGAACTTGCACAAAGGCAAAAGGAGCACGTCCAGGATCCGTATTCGTTCCGTTGTGCGCCGCAGGTGCACGGAGCCACCAGGGATTGTATTGAATATGTATCCCGGGTGATGACCACAGAGATGAACTCGGCCACAGACAATCCCACCATATTTCCTGCGCTGGACAAGATCATCTCGGCGGGAAATTTTCACGGACAACCCCTTGCCCTGGCTCTGGATTTTCTGGCTATTGCCGTGGCCGAACTGGGAAGCATATCTGAACGCAGGATCAACCAGCTGGTTCTGGGAAAAAGAGGGTTGCCCCCATTTCTGGTGGCAAGGCCCGGACTCAACAGCGGATTCATGATCCCACAGTATACCGCAGCCTCCATTGTCAGCCGGAACAAACAGTTGTGTACGCCCTGCTGTGTGGATTCCATAGATTCCTCACAGGCCCAGGAAGACCATGTAAGCATGGGAGCCAACTCGGCACTCAAGTGTTACACTGTGGTTAACAATGTGCGACAAGTGCTGGCAATAGAACTATTTAATGCCTCTCAGGCCCTGGAATTCAGAAGACCGTCACGAACCTCTGCCCGGCTGGAACAGCTGGTAAGCGAATTCCGCGAACACGTACCCTTTATTCAAGACGATACTACCATGTACCCGCACATGCACAAGGCAGATAATTTTTTAAAAAATGAATGGCATTTTAATTGAAAACATACGGCAGCTGGTGCAGGTCAGGGAGAGGACGAACGACAACCCCTCTTTTTGCACTGGACAGATAATGAACCGCCTGCCGTACATAGAAAATGCCTGGTTGTTCATCCGGGATGATGTGATTGACGGGTTCGGGTCTATGGATCATTGTCCCTACAGTGAGGATATCCCTCTTGGGACAAAGATCATAGATGCGGCAGGAAAGTGCGTTTTTCCCTCGTTTTGTGATTGTCATACCCACATTGTCTATGCAGGAAGCCGGGAAAAAGAGTTTACAGACAAAATCCGCGGTATGTCTTACCGCGAAATTGCGGCACGAGGGGGTGGCATACTCAATTCGGCCCGTTTGCTAGGTGAAACTTCGGAAGAAGAACTATTCCAACAAAGCCTTGTAAGGGCAAAGGAACTGATCCGCTTTGGCACCGGCGCCGTTGAAATTAAAAGCGGCTACGGCCTAACGGTGCAGGACGAACTGAAAATGCTGCGTGTCATCAGACGGATAGGACAGGAAACCCCCCTGACAGTCAGGGCAACCTTTCTGGGCGCGCATGCCGTTCCGGACCGGTATAAGGGGAATCAGTCCGGATATGTAGATCAGATCATAGAGGAAATGATCCCCAGGGTAGCTGGGGAAAAATTGGCCCGATATGTGGATGTTTTTTGTGAAACAGGCTTCTTTACGGTAGAAGAAACGAAAAGAATCTTTACGGCAGCCCTCAGGCACGGATTGCGGCCCAGGATCCACGCCAACCAGATGGATTTTTCCGGCGGAGTGCAGGTCGCCGTGGATTACGGTGCCATATCGGCAGATCACCTGGAACACACAGGTCCTCAGGAATGGGACGCTTTGGCCGGCTCTGACACCATGCCGGTACTCCTTCCCGGGGCTACCTTTTTCCTGGAAATGGAATATGCCCGGGCCAGGGAAATGATTGACCGCGGGCTTCCCATTGCCCTGGCTACCAACTACAATCCCGGGTCCTGTCCGGCCGGCAACATGCAGTTTATGATGACTCTGGCCTGCCTGAAAATGAAAATGTCACCCGAGGAAGCCATCAATGCGGCCACCATGAACGGGGCGCATGCCATGGATCTGTCGGATTCACTGGGATCCATAACGGTGGGCAAGAAGGCCAATGTGTTCATCACGGCCCCCATGCCTTCGTATGAATACTTTGCCTATGCCTTTACCAGTCCTTTGGTGGAGACGATCATTCTAAATGGAAAAATTACTGAGACATGATTTTTACAGCATCACAACAATTTTCAACTTTATTGGGTTTGCTTACCATAGTCCCTGCCGGCCACGGAGCCGTGTGCTTTAAACTGGAAGAAAAGATCATTTATGTTGACCCGTATTCCCAGACCACCGATTACAGAGGGTATCCCAAGGCCGATATCGTTATCTTTACCCATGACCATTTTGACCATTACGATACAAAGGCCCTGGAACACCTGGTAACCGGAAAAACCGTGTTTGTAGGACCGCCTTGCATGGAACAACATCTGAAATTGGAAAAGACCATGAAAAACGGAGATACATACAGGTGGGATAACATTGAAATCCTGGCTGTTCCCGCATATAACATCTTGAATAAAAGGCCCGATGGCCAGCCATTCCATCCCAGGGGATATGGGAACGGCTATGTGTTTTCTTTCGGGGATTTCAAGGTATATGTTGCGGGGGATACTGAATTAATTCCGGAAATGAAGGAACTGGGCCCCATAGACGTAGCCCTGTTGCCCAAGAATTTGCCCTATACCATGAGTGACGACCAGTTCTTACAGGCCGTCCGGCAGATTGGAGCCCCTGTGGTCTACCCGGTACATTATTTTGAACTTGATAAGACATCATTGGAAAAAGCCCTTGGTGAGAAAGTGAAACTTATATACAAATAACCATATGGAACGAATCATTGAATGTGTCCCCAATTTTTCTGAAGGGAGGGATAAGCAGGTCATTTCGGCTATAGCCGATTCAATTTCCCGGGTAGAAGGTGTCACCCTGCTAAATGTAGATCCGGGTCAGGCAACAAACCGAACGGTCATGACGTTCGCTGGTGCACCCGAAGCCGTTGTGGAGGCTGCATTCAGGGCCATTAAAACAGCGGCCGGGCTCATTGACATGCGAAAGCACCACGGTGAACATCCCCGCATAGGGGCAACAGATGTGTGCCCGCTCATCCCTGTCTCGGGCCTTACCATGGAGCAGGTTGTAGCCTATGCCAGGGACTTGGCACGCAAGGTGGGGGAAGAACTGGAAATTCCCGTTTATTGTTACGAATCAGCCGCTTTCTCTGAAAAACGGAAAAACCTGGCTGTATGCAGGGCCGGGGAATATGAGGGATTGGAGGAAAAACTGAAAGATCCGCTGTGGAAACCCGATTTCGGGCCCGGCCGGTATACGGAAAAGACGGCCTCTACGGGACTAACGGTGATAGGAGCCAGGGATTTTCTGATAGCCGTGAATTTCAACCTGAACACAACTTCTGTCCGCAGGGCCAATGCCATCGCCTTTGATGTAAGGGAAAAAGGCAGGAAAGTAATGGTCAACGGGCAGGAAACCTGGGAACCGGGGACGTTGAAAGACTGTAAGGCCATTGGATGGTATATCAAAGAGTACGGAATCGCCCAGGTGTCCATGAACATTACAAATATTGCGGTCACCCCGCTTCATGTGGCTTTTGACCAGGTTTGCGACAAGGCTTACAGCCGCGGCATCAGGGTTACGGGAACGGAATTGGTGGGTCTGGTGCCAAAAAGAACCTTACTGGATGCCGGCAAATATTTTCTGCACAAGCAGCAACGTTCCTCAGGACTTCCGGAAGAGGAAATTATCAGGATAGCCATTAAGTCCATGGGACTGGACGAGTTGAAGCCTTTTGACCCGAAGACCAGGGTCCTGGAATATCTGCTGGAAGACAAATCTTCTGAAATAGGTCTGTGCAGCATGACATGCCGCGCATTTGCCCTGGAGACTGCCAGCGAGTCTGCCGCGCCCGGAGGGGGCTCCGTTGCGGCTTATATGGGTGCCCTTGGGGCCTCCCTGGGAACGATGGTGGCCAATCTGTCTTCGCATAAACGCGGCTGGGACGACCAATGGGAGTATTTTTCGCAATGGGCAGAAAAGGGACAGGCACTGATTGCCGAATTGCTTCATCTGGTGGAAGAAGACACGCTTTCTTACAATAAAGTGATGGAAGCATTCGCCTCACCATGCGAAGATGACCTGGAAAAGGCCACCCTGTATGCGGCACAGGTTCCTTTGCAGACGATGAAAACATCTCTCAGGGTTTTTGATATCCTGGAGGCGATGATTGAAAAAGGGAATCCCAATTCGGTAACCGATGCCGGGGTAGGAGCCCCTGCCGTCCTTGGGGCTGTCAAGGGGGGATACCTGAATGTGCTCATCAACATTGGCGGTCTTAAGGATAAGGCAAAGGCCCGTTCGTTGAAGGAAGAAGCGCAGACACTGCTGGATCTTGCAACAGAGCGGGAACAAATTCTATGGGAAAAAGTAAGAAATAAAGTAAATCAATAGGATAATGAAAAAACTGGTTTTATCATTGGCATTTTTATTTGCATTAAAAATTATGTATGCACAGGACATCACGCTTCCCACACCTAAGAAGGATGGAGGAAAACCGTTGATGGAAGCTTTAAACAGCAGGCGCAGTGTCCGTGAAATATCGGAAACACCCCTTTCGCAGCAGACACTCTCGGATCTGTTATGGGCTGCCAACGGAGTAAACCGCGCCGATGGCAGACGTACGGCCCCCTCGGCAATGAACATGCAGGAGATTGATATTTATGTCTATACAGCGGAGGCTGTTTACCTTTACCTCCCGCAGGACCATATACTGAAGCACCTTCAGACCGGTGATTTCAGGAGTGAGACCGTGAAACAGCCTTTTGCTCAGCAAGCACCTGTTGTGCTACTGTATGTGGCCAATTACCAAAGAATGAAACGGCTGGACCAGCAGCAGAAAGACTTTTACGGGGCAACCGATACCGGTTTCATAAGTCAGAACGTGTACCTTTTTTGTGCCCAGGAAGGGCTGAGCACCGTGGTGTTGGGTATGATTGACCGGGACGCGGCTAAAAACAGGCTGGGATTTGACGGGAAAGCACAGTTAGGACAGCCCGTGGGGTATCCTAAACACCGCTGAACGAACTGAATCCCCCGTCTATAGGGAGTACAATGCCGGTTATGAAACTGGCGGCCTCTGAGCAGAGAAACTGAACGGCACCGTTCAATTCTGTAATGTTCCCAAAGCGTTTCATGGGTGTTCTGGCCAGCACTTTCCGGCTCCGGTCGGTTAGGCTGCCGTCCGGGTTTAGCAAGACAGCCCTGTTCTGATCTCCTATGAAAAATCCCGGGGCTATGGCGTTTACGCGAATTTTTTCACCAAACTTGAGCGCCATTTCCATGGCCATCCATTGGGTAAAACTGATGATGCCCGTCTTGGCTGCCGAATACCCCGGAACCCTTGTAATGGCTGAATAGGCGGCCATGGAAGATATGTTTATGATGGATCCTGTTCCCCTGTCGGCCATGACTCTGCCCATGGCCAGGGAAGGGTACACGGTCCCGTTCAGGTTCAGATCGGTCACTTTCTTCCAGTCTTCAATCTTCATGTCAAAAACACTCTGATCTTCCCCCAGAGTGGCTCCCGGCAGGTTCCCTCCCGCCACATTGATCAGGATATCTATGGTACCCCAAAGGTCTGTGATCTGTTGCGCAGTCTTACGGAGCTCCATGCAATCCAGCACGTCACTTACAAATCCTGCTGCCTGGCCCCCCTTTGACCGCAGAATCTCAACGACCGAATCAAGCTGCTCTTTCCGGATATCCAGGGCGGCTACACGGGCCCCCTGTGCTACAAAATGTCTGGCAAGGCTTCCTCCCAGAACGCCTCCTGCTCCTGTTATCACGGCGACTTTGTCCTTAACACTGAAATTAGTTCTCATAATGATTTGATTATTTTTGATCCAGATAGTGAATGGCGGCCATCATGCCTGAAAGCTCGGCCAGAGCCTTCATCCTGCCATAAAAAGAATATCCCGGATTGTATTGATTATTTTCAATATCGGAGAGCATAAGCGAACCGTGATCGGGCCGCATGGGCAGGCGCCAGTTCTTCCACCCTTCTTTTTTTCTCCTTTCCTGTTCTTTCAGAAATATCCGGATGACCTCCGCCAGGTGGCCCCTTCCGGAAAGATGATCCGTCTCGCCAAAATTTCTGTTTTCCCTCACCTCGGTGCTCCGCAGGTGTACAAAATGTGTCCTGGCAGCAAAACGTCTTGCCAGTTCGGGGACGTCGTTATGAAGACCCGAGCTTAATGAACCGGCACAAAATGTAAGGCCGTTCACCGGACTGTCCACGGCAGAGAGCAGCCACTCCACATCTTCTTTCCCTGTTACAATGCGCGGCAGTCCCAGAACCGGAAAGGGCGGGTCATCGGGGTGAATGCACAGGCGAACATCCAATCTTTCGGCTACCGGGGCCACAGCCGACATAAATTGTCTGAAGTTATCCCTGAGCCGGGTTTTGTCCACACCCTGGTAACGGGCAAGCAGTTTTTTGAACAAGGTAACCGGCTGCTTGTCTTTATCCGTTATGTTCCCGCTCACAAAACCCTGTGTTTTGACTATTATGTTCTCCACAAGTGCCCGCTTCTCGTCTCCGGGCATGGTCTTGTACAACTGTTTTGCCTGCTCCCGGATTTCTTCAGGATAATCGTTCCCGGCCCCTTCTCTTTTGAGTATGTACAGATCAAAACATGCAAACCGGGCATAATCAAAATAGAGTGATTGTGTTCCGTCCGGGTTAGGTTTGTACAGATCGGTCCGGATCCAGTCAATAACAGGCATGAAATTATAGCATACCGTATGAATACCTTCCAGACCCAGGTTTTCAAGTGATAGCAAATAATTCTCCAGGTGCCTGTCCCGCAAAGGACTGGCCAGTTTGATCTCTTCTGTTACCGGAAGGCTTTCCACCACAGACCACCTGAGGCCCTGAGCTTCTATGTACTCCCGTCTTTTTCTTATTTCCTCCCTTGTCCAGATTTCCCCGTTGGGGATGTGATGCAGCGCAGTAACAATGCCTTCCACCCCTATCTGCCGCAAGGCTTTAAGGGATATCACATCGGACGGGCCAAACCACCTCCACGTTTTTTCCATATTGCTTAAGTTGATTGTTCGTTTCCGTAATCGCGGGGAGAAACCCCATAGTAATTCTTAAACGCAGCTGAAAAGTGGGACAGGTTGGCAAAGCCTGTAGCGTAGGCCACTTCTGAAACATTCATTTTCCTGCTGCTGATCAGTTCGGCTGCCCGTTTAAGGCGGACAGAGCGGATGTAATCGCTGGCCGGGAGTTGCGTCAGTTCTTTGAGTTTCCGGTGAAGGTGCACCCTGCTGATCCCTACAATACCGGCCAGTGTTTCAACACGGAAGTTGTTGTCGGCCATTCGTTCCTGAATGGCCTTGTTGATTTTTTCCAGCAGTTGTTCATCGGGCGATCTGAGCCATTCAAAATTGTCTTCGGGCCCTTCGGCAGCAGGATGTGCAAGAAAGGTCCGGGTTCGTTCCCTGTTTTCCATGATTGACTGCAGGGTCGATATCAGCTGTTTGATAATGAAAGGCTTGACAACATAAGCCTCGGCGCCGCTTTGGGTACCCATCAGCACATCTTCTTCTTTGGAACAGGCACTCACCAGAACAATGGGAATGTGATGTACATTGCTGTTGGATTTAATTTTACGGCACAGTGTGATTCCGTCCATATGTGGCATGATGATGTCTGCCAGTACCAGATCGGGTTTGCGGGTGAGGATGAATTTATGGGCCTCGGCCCCATCGGAACAGGTCTCTACATGATAATAAGGTTCCAGTTCCTGCCTGAGGTATTTTCTGATCTCAGGATCGTCATCTACGATGAGCAATTGATATTTCGTCCTGGAACGAGGCTTTTTGTACGTGTCTTCCGACGCATCCCCCAGTTCATGTTCTGCTTTTCTGTCTTTGGCAAAAGCATACAGCTGGTCCTGTGGGACAAAGTGGGTGTCTATTTCTTCTTCCCTTAGGTGCACTTTGCCAAGCGGGAAAGTCATGATAAAGGATGTTCCTATTCCGTCTTCATTGGCCTGTACCTCAATGGTTCCGTGAAGCAATGTGATCAGGGCGCGTGAAAGGTGCAGCCCGATTCCTGTTCCGTAATTTTTCCTGGTAAGCGGATTATCTGCCTGGTAGAAACGTTCGAATATTTTTTCTATCTGGGATTTCTCTATGCCGATACCGGTATCCCGGACAATGATCCTGACTTTTTGGCGATCTTCCATCAATTCGGCTTTTACCCGGATCTGTCCGCCATCCGGGGTAAATTTGAAGGCATTGGAGAACAGATTCATCAGGACCTTGTCAAAGTTTTCAAGATCCAGCCAGATTTTCAGCTGTGGCATATCATGCTCAAAACAGACCGTCATATTCCGTTTTTCGGCCTGGTACCCGAATGTCTGTATGATATCATAGATAAATCCAATCAGGTCTGTTTCCCTGAATTTGAGCACCATTTGTCCCTTGTCGATTTTGCGGATGTCCATCATCTGGTTTATCAGGCGTAGGATGCGCTGGGCATTGCGGTACATGAGCCGGTAGGTTTCCAGCCGCGGATCCTGTGCCGGTTCCCTTAAAAATTTTTCCAGGGGGTTCAGGATCAGGGTAATGGGAGTGCGCACCTCGTGAGACATATTCATAAAGAACTGCAACCGGGCTTCGTTGATCTCCTCCATGCGTGATTTCTGTTCCATTTCCTGTTTATGCCTGTTTTGCATCATAATGTAGGACGTGACAAGAAATACCAGTATCATGCCGCTGATCAGATAAACGGCATACATCCACTGGCTCTGGTGCCAGGGAGGCGAGATACCCAGTCTTATTTCACTGACCGGGCTGGTGTATTGGTTTTCAACAGCTCGTACCTGGAACCGGTATTGCCCTGGATTCAGGTTGGTAAAATGGATTATATTGCTCCCTTCGGGGGTGCGGATCCATTCATTGATGATGGGTTCCAGCCGGTATTCGTAACGGATGTGTTCCGGGTGAAGGTATTTGAAGCAGGTCACCTCAAATCCCACCATATTGTCTTTATAGGAGACTTCCAGTGTCCCGTCTTCCAGGGTAGAAGAGGTGAAGGCAACCTGGTTGTTGAAGATACGGTAGTTGATCAGGTGTACCTGCAGACTGGTGGCTTTCTCTTTGATTTCTTGCGGATAAAATCCAGTCACTCCTGCAATGTTGCCAAAAAACAGACACCCTCTGGAGGTTTGTGCCAATGCGTTCCTTGAAAACTCATTTTCCTCTATGCCATCAGAATCTGTAAAAATGCTGAAATTTGACTGACCAGGTATAAAGCGGGCGATTCCCGAATGGGTGCTCATCCAGATATTACCTTCAAAATCTGTCTGTAAACCGCAGATGACGTTGGAAGGGAGACCGTCGGATGTCCTGAAAGAGGTGAATTCGCGGGTTGTTTTATCGTACCGTACCAGCCCGTCTATGGTTCCAGCCCAGATTCTTCCGTCAGTAGCCTCGGTTACGGTATAAACAACGGAACTCAGAAAATTTTCCGCTTTTTTGCTCACAGGGTCAATACAGGTAAGCCCCTTAAAGGTCCCTGCCCACATCAGACCAAAACTGTCTGTAAACAACGTGTTGATCCAGTTGTTGTTGATTTCATCGGGGACAGGGGTGCCATCCGTAGAGGAAAAATAATGATGCAGCAAAGCCCCCGAGGAGGGGTCCACGTGGTATATGCCGTTGCCCCAGGTTCCTATCCAGAGCGTTTTGTCCTTTCCCTCCACTATGGCTCCTACAGACAGGTTATACCCTTCTGATCTGTAGCCCAGCAGGTCGTTCCTGTAGGTAAATTTTTTGGTTTTTACATTTAGAACCCCAATGCCGTTAATGTACGATCCAATCCAGAGGTTCTGTCCGTTGTCCCGGCACAGGCTCATAATGGTAGCGGGAAAAGGATACCCGGGATTGTCAGAAGGGGCAAGGTGAAGCAACCGGTTCCCTTCCGGGTCCACCTGGTAAAGTCCGTCGCCATCTGTGCCCACCCACAGATTGTCCTTCTCATCGCATGCCAGTGACATGACGCAGGCAGAACCAATATTGTTGTATCTGTAAGAACGCGATCCGTAGTAAGTGAAACCGGAAGGGTTGGAAGGGCTTACATATACACCCCGCTGGAACAGGCCCATCCACAGGTTGCCGTCCCGGTCTTCCATAAGACAATGTACTTTGGTCCTGGAAAGGTCCATGAGTGTTGAATAGGAAGGGTAATCCACCACCTGCTGCAAATCCCTGTCATAATACTTCAGCCCTTTGCCATCTGTCCCGACCAGGACCCTGTTGTTGGCATCGGCCAGGAGGGATTTTACCGGCAGGCTCCTGATCCCGTTATAATAAGGTATATGAATCAATGACTCCGTTACTGCATCATACCGGAAAAGACCTTCGGACAGGGACCCTAGAAAAACGTTACCCTGTTTGTCTGTACAGTAAGCGGGAACTTCTCCCGGTTTTTCAAAACCTGGGGGAAAAGGGATCTTTTGAATAACCCCGTTAATGCTGTTGTACCTCCAGACAGAGCCCTCTCGCATACTAAGCCACAGGTTTCCTTTGGGATCTTCGTATAGGGTGGTCAGAAAATCACTGTCAAGGGAATCTGTCAGACGCCGGTAGAATCGTGTCCTCTCGCCGCTTGTCCCGGGACGAACAAAACAACCTTGCCCCGAGGTAGCAATCCAGAGGTCCCCGTTACGTGTTTCTAGGATCTGCATGATGTGGGGAAAGACCCGCGCATCGCCCACATTGAGGGATATTTCTTCAAAACTGTCTGTATAGGGGAGGTATCGCTGCAACCCGTTCAGGCAACCTACCCACAAAGTCCCCCCGCTGTCCTGATAGACACAATGTACGTAGTTGTTTTTCAAAGAACTGCTATCACCGGGGATATAATGGTATTTCCGGAGGCTGTGCCCGTCTATGCGGTTCAGCCCGTTTTCGGTGGCGACCCATACAAAGCCTGTACTGTCCTGGAAGACCTGGTTTATGAGGCTATTGGAAAGCTCATTTCCGGAGGAATAAAACCGGCCTGCCTGGGCACAGGCAATGTCCTCAAATCCCAGGATACAGACAAGTAAGGTAACACAGGGGAAAAATAAACGGGTTTTCATTTGTTACAAAAATAACAAAAACGGTATATAAAAAAGGCCGAAAACAAAATGTGTAACATAACGGATATTTATTGTAACATTTTTTAGAGGCGCGTTACGTGGTAAACTCATTACGAAACATAATATAAAACAGCCTGCGATGGTAAGAGATAACTTTACAATTAGTCGTTAACCTAAATACTTAAATTAAATAAAATCATTATGAGAAGAAAAACCATCCTATTTGCACTGATGATGTGTCTTGCTTACGCTTTGTGGGCACAACCGCGCGAGGTAAGCGGGACAGTCAGTGATTCCAGGGGTCCGCTCGTTGGGGTCAGCGTAAAGGTAATGGGTGCCAATACGGTATCTGTTACCGACGCTAACGGTGAGTTCCGGATTATGGCCACAGCGGGGGACCAGCTGGAGTTTTCATATATCGGGTACCAGACCATTATTATGGAACCGGGTCAACGGCGGATTCTTGATATCCGCATGGAAGAAGACTCACTGGTACTGGAGGAAGTGGTTGTGGTGGGTTACGGGACCATGCGTAAAAGCGACGTCACCGGGGCCATCAGCTCCATAAGGGAGAATGAAATAAAGGAAGTGCCAGTGGCCAACATCAACCAGGCCCTCCAGGGGCGCCTGGCAGGAGTCCAGGTCAACCAGACTTCTACCAGGCCGGGTCAAACCGGACAGATCCGTATCCGGGGTTCGCGTTCACTCAATGCCAGTAACGATCCCCTGATTGTTGTCGACGGTATTCCCTTTGACGGCAGCATGAATGACCTGAACACAGGGGATATCACGGGCGTTGACGTATTGAAGGACGCTTCTGCAACGGCCATTTATGGAGCCCGAGGGGCCAACGGTGTCATTCTGATCACTACCGACCGCGGCAAAGCCGGTAAACCCAGGTTATCCTATAACGGATTCGGGGGTGTTAAGGAAGTGGCCCGGAAATACCAGGTGTTTGATGCAGAGGAATTTATCAAGATCAGACAGATTGCCGGAGCGTTTACCAACATGCCCCAGGAAAATGCTTTTTATGAGTCCAAAGGGGAGACCAACTGGCAGGACCTGATGTACAAGCAAGGTTATATTACGCAACATGACCTGAATATTTCAGGAGGTACGGAAAATGCCATTTATTCTGCAGGAGGCGGGTATTACAGGGAAACAACCATTCTTCCGGGACAGGATTTTTCACGTATTTCCCTGCGCGCCTCGGTCGAGACAAAACTGGGCAAGTATATCCGTGTCGGGTTAAGTACGCAAAACGGTTATACTGTTACAAACGGTGAAAGCGCATCTTTCATGTATCAACTCATAACCTTGTCGCCCATAGCCCCGGCATATAACGAAGACGGAACGCCTGTAAAACAGCCAGTTTATCCCAACGATAATTATTACAATCCGCTGCTGGTGCTCAATGAGAACAGCTGGGCTCAGCAGCGCATACGGTTCAACAGTTTCAACACGTTGTACGGAGAGATAAACTTTACGCCCGATTTGCAATACCGTCTGAATGTGGGTTTAAACTACAGGCAGGATAATTACGGACACTTCTACGGATCCGACACACCCTTCAAGGACGGGGAGAGTTCCGAAGCCGTGGTAAGAAACGGGCTTGGTCTGGGATGGACTATGGAACACCTGCTTTATTACAACAAGACCTTTGCCGACAAGCATAGGCTGAACCTCACAGGATTGTTCTCCATGCAGGAAAACACATCGTTCCATTCTTATATGAAAGCATTGGACATGGTAGCCGATTATGTACAATACTATAACCTGGGTCTTTACAATGCAGATAATGGATCCATTCAGATTCCCTCTGACAGCCAGGGATACTACCGTACGGCCTTGATGTCGGGAATGTTCCGCTTAAATTACGGGTTTGACAACCGGTATATGCTTACGGCTACCATCCGCGCAGACGGCGCCTCGGTACTTTCTGAAGGGCGCAAATTCCATTATTATCCGGCCGTGTCGGTTGCCTGGAATATTGCCAACGAGTCCTTCATGAAAAATATTGAAACCTTCTCTATGTTAAAGATCAGGGCAGGTTACGGCCAGACCGCCAATCAGTCCATAAATGCCTACAGCACGCTGGGAGGCCTGTCACAGAACAAGTACAACTTTGGAGATGCCTTTGCCTTTGGTTATTACGTTTCGTCACTGGCCAACAGCGACCTGGGCTGGGAATACACCAACACGTTTAATGTAGGCCTTGATTTTGGCCTCTTCACAGACCGGATCACAGGCAGCATTGAATGGTACAGGCAGCACACTTACGACCTGCTGCTAAGCCAGTCCCTACCTCCCACAAGCGGGGTTCCCGGTTCCATCATGAAGAACGTGGGCGAGACACAGAACACAGGAATGGAATTCACCCTGTCCGGAAAGATTGTCGATAGCCCGGGAACGGGATTCAACTGGACTGTTGATGCCAACGTTTTCTTCAACCGCAACAAGATAGTGGCACTCAATCAGGTTGAAAAAGATGAAGGGAACGGCTGGTTTGTGGGATATCCCATAGATGTAATCTACGATTACAAGAAGGTTGGTATCTGGCAGATAAAGGAGGCAGACGAGGCAGCCACTTTCGGGGCAAAACCCGGAGAGGTTAAAATACTGGATTACAACCAGGACGGCAAGATATCCACAGAGGACCGCCATATTTACGGCACCTTTGAGCCAAAATTTGAAGGCGGCTTCACCAGCCGTATGAGCTATAAGAATTTTGATTTGTCCATAGTGGGATTTTTCCGTGTCGGGGGCACCCTGGTCAGCACCATATACCAGGGCCAGAGTTATCTGAACATGCTGCAGGGGAGAAGGAACAATATCTGGGTGGATTACTGGACGCCCACCAATCCGACCAATGAGTATCCCATGCCCGATGCTACAGACCACCCCTCACAGGGAACATACAACAGCGTTTTCGGGTATTTCGACGCATCTTTTCTGAAAATCAGAACTATAACCCTGGGCTATACCCTACCGGCTTCCTGGCTCAGGAAGATGAGTGCTTCACAGATCAGGATCTATCTGACGGCGCAAAATCCTTTTACCCTGTTCTCCCCGTACCTCAAGGCAGGAGGGGTTGACCCCGAAGCCACCGGCACGGGCAACCAGGGATTTGGATACTCCGGGCCCATTCAGTCACGTCAGCTGACTATAGGTCTGAATACGCCGCCTACCCGCAACTTTTTGATTGGACTTAATATCGGATTCTAACCATGAAAAAGATCAATATACTCGGAATTATCGCACTGACTGCCATCATGATGGCAGCGTGCTCGGATTTCCTGAAAGAGCAACCCCGCTCTTCCCTCACTCCGGACTATTTCACGTCTGATGCCGGTATCGAGGCCGGTCTGACTGCCGCCTACTCTGCGCTCCGTTACCAGTACGGGCCGGAAGGAGCCATGTCCATCACCCTGGTGGGAACAGATGAATTTACCTACGGAGGGGACGGCTCTTCCATAGAAATCAACAACTACGGCAGCGCCCTGTTCAACAACGGCCACCTTCAGACGCCCTGGAACAGGAACTTTACCTATATCAATACGTGCAACGGTATTATTGAGTTCGGCTCCGAAGGCGGAGATCCCGGACTCATTGCCGAAGCAAAATTTCTTCGTGCACAATATTACTACAATCTGGTGACCACCTTTGGCGGTGTGCCGCTTGATTTGGGCTCCGGAGAACTGAAGTTCAATACAACCCCCAGCACCACCTCGGCCAGGAACACGGAAGAACAAGTGTATGCCGCCATGTTGCAGGATTTCAAAGATGCTTTTGAAAACCTGCCCTATACCCCCTCCCGTACCGGGGCGGTAACCAAATCGGCCGCATTGCATTACATTGCCAAAACATACCTGGCACTGAAGGACTACCAGAATGCGCTTGTCTATGCCAAGATGCTCATTGACGATGCCGAGGGATCACGCACTTACGGAGCATACCTGCTGCAGGATTTCAGGGATGTCAACCGCGATGGCAACGAACACAATCCCGAAGTGCTTTTCCTTGTGGAACATACCGGGGCCAGTTATGAATTCGACGAAAGCGGCGAGGGTGCCACGGGCGGCCCCGAAAGTGGGCTGAAAGAAAACAGGGCCAATTTCATGATGTGTCCCTATTATGAAAACCAGAGCCTTGTCAACGGCAAGAAGCCCCTTACAAGGACCATAGAATACGGCCGTGGATGGCGGCGTTTTATGCCTACACCCTGGTTGCTCAATGTGGCCTTTGCGGAAAAATTGCACGATTCCCGTTACGATGCTTCTTTCCAGAAAGTATGGTATGCCTCCGTTGAGGTGGAAGGAGACCATGGCAAGACACTCTCTGTGGGTGACACTGCTTTCTATATGCCGGGGTATGAAATGAGTGTCGCAGAAAAAACAGCGTTTGTCAAACGCACCGGGGCCCGGGTCTACCTGCCGTCGGATTATGAGCCCGATGCCGACGGGGGTACCAAGAAACGCCAGATGTTTCCGGCCAACCTCAAGATGGCAGCCCCTTCACGCAATGGGGTCAATGACGCTTCCAACCGTCCTTTCCTGGTAGCGAAACTCTCTGAAACCTATCTAATAGCTGCCGAAGCAGCCTTGCTTTCAGGTGGAGACCCCACACCGTATATCAACACGCTGCGACGCAGGGCAGCTTACAGAAATCCTGATGATTACAGGGGATATGAGAATGCAAAGGACGGTGTGGCAAACCTGGCCAAAATGGGATACAATTATCAGGTGGCACTTGCAGCCATGACCGTTAAAAGGGATCAGATAGACCTTGATTTTATCCTGGATGAAAAGTCCAGGGAACTCTGCGGGGAACAGCTTCGTTTCTTTGACCTTGCCCGCACGGGAAAACTTGTGGAACGTGTACAGCTGTACAATCCCGAACAACCGGCAAAGGCAAATGTGCGGGATTTTCACAGGTTGCGTCCTATTCCCCAGTCTCAGATAGACCTGATGACCAATGAGGATAAGGCCAATTACCAGAATCCGGGTTACAATTAACAGTAAATAATCCTACTATGAAGAACATATTATCCATATCATTATTAGTGGCAGGAGTGCTGTTTGTATGCAGTTGCCATCCGGAAGAGCCGTTCCACAAGGGAAGTGCTTTTCCCAGGACAAGTGATGCAATCACCCTGGCCTCGGCAGGTGAAGCCAAAGGCGTGAACATGGGGGTTGGTATCAGTTACCAGACCTTCATGAACACCGCAACTTATGCCGATGTTGCGTCAAAAGAATTTAAAAACGTTACCTTTGGTTATCATATGAAACATGGTGCCATTGTGGGAGATGACGGAAACCTGAACTTTGGGGTTACAGACGGATTGGTTGCGGCAGTTCAGGCAAAAGGTTTGGGCATTTACGGCCACACCCTTGTATGGCACCATAACAACAATGGCAATTACCTGCGCGGGATTGCCGGTGGGGGAGGACAGCAGGAGTTCACCAATATCATCAGCAATGGCGATTTTGAAACAGATGCTTCCGGATGGTCCATCTGGAACGGAGACAAGACACAAAGCCTGTATTGCACCAACCTGGCCTATGTTTACCAGGGCAACGGGTGTATGCAGTTTGTCAATGCCTCGGACAATCCCGGCGGCCAGTGGAAGGGACAGATTAACAAACAATTCGATATCCCTGTGGTAGAAGGCCATGTTTACCAGGTTACCTTTTTTATACGTTGCCTGAGCGGATCCGGTTCCGGGCGTTGTTCCACCAGCGGGACAGCCCATTACCAGGGAGATTTTGATGTATCAGCCGATTATAAAAAGATCACCTGGGAGTTCACAGCAGCAGGCGGGGAAACCGGATTATGCTTTGACATGGGAGCAAGGGCAAACACCTATTTCGTTGACAATGTTAAAGTTATAGACACTCAAGAAGAATTCGAGGACCCGAATGCTCCGGTGGAGCTGATACCCAACGGAAGTTTTGAAAAAGATGCCACAGGTTGGACCATCCTGAACGGAGACAAGACACAGAGCCTGTATTGCACCGATGTAGCTTTCGTATATAAAGGGAAAGGGTCCATGCAGTTTGTCAACGCAACCGACAATCCTGGCAGCCAATGGAAAGGCCAGATAAAAACGAGTTTCAACGGACCTATTATTGCAGGGGACACTTACCAGCTTTCCTTCTATATCCGTTGCGCAACCGGAACCGGTTCGGGACGTTGTTCCACCACTGGCAACGCACAGTATCAGGGTGATTTTGAGGTAACTACAGAGTACAGGAAAATCACATGGGAGATTGTGGGAAAAGCAGGGGAAGACGGCTTGTGCTTTGACATGGGAGCCAGGGCCAATACGTATTATATTGACGAGATCAAACTGGTGAATCAGACTGATCCCTCTAACGGCACCATTATCAACAACGAGATTCCCAACGGGACATTCGAGGTGGATGCAGGCGGCTGGGCCATCTTTAACGGAGATAAAACACAGAACCTGTTTTGTGCAGATCCGGCTTATATATACGAAGGAAACGGCAGTCTGCAATTTGTCAATGCTACCGACAATCCGGGAAGTCAGTGGAAAGGACAGATTAACACGCCTTTTGTAAGCAGTACCCTTACTGAAGGGGAAGATTACATTCTTTCTTTCTATATAAGATGCAAGAACGGTTCAGGATCGGGACGTTGTTCCACTACCGGCAGTGCCCACTATCAGGGTGATTTTGATGTTTCAACTGATTATAAAAAGATTTCCTGGGAATTTAGTGCAGACGGTGGAGAAACCGGGTTGTGTTTTGACCTGGGCGCAAAAGCCAATACCTATTACATTGATAATGTGGTACTTAAGCTCAAATCCCTTGACCAGGGAGATGACGGGGAAATTGGAGAAGATGTGATAGAATCTCTGGATGCCGCCTTGAACGAATGGATTACTTCCATGGTAACCAAATATAAAGGAGTTGTTGCTGCCTGGGATGTTGTTAACGAACCCATGGCAGACGGGAACAGCGGAGTGCGTACCAGCGTGACCGATGATCAGGCTTCTGAAGGAGATATTTTCTACTGGCAGGATTACCTGGGCAGGGATTATGCCGTGAAAGCATTTGAATATGCCCATGCAGCCAATCCGGATGCCCTGCTGTTCATTAACGATTACAACCTGGAATACAATCCGGTCAAGCTCGACTCACTGCTGGCATTCGTTCAGGAAGTGCAGGCCAAACTGGATGCAAACGGCAACGGTGCCCGCATTCACGGGATTGGCACCCAGATGCACACCTCCTATATGGCCTATGCCGGTATTGCCCCCATGTTTGAAAAACTGGCTGCCACGGGTCTGCTCATCAAGGTGAGTGAATTGGAAGTCAAACTCAATACCGGTAAAAATACAGGATATGTTCTGACCGAACACGACAAGGATTTCCAGGGTGCCATGTATGAGTACATTATGGATTGTTATCTGAAGTATGTTCCCCAGGAACAGCGTTACGGATTCACCATCTGGGGAATCAACGACGGTGAAAGCTGGGTTAACGAACCCCAGAAGGGACTTTATTATTATCCGTTATTGTGGGACGATGAATTTAAAAAGAAACCAGCCTATTACGCCCTGATGAAAGCGTTGGGCGCAGAGCCGGAAAATCCAAGTATTGAATAGATAAAAATAAAGCTTTATGAAGAAAGCCTGTTTTGTTGTTTTGTGTGTCTTGTTAGTTTTAGGGAGTTGTAAACCGGCATACCGGAGGGAAAACCTGTCATTCCGGGAACGTGCTGATGACCTGGTTTCGCGGATGACCCTCGAGGAGAAAGTATCCCAGATGACCCACCAGTCGTCTGCTATAGAAAGGTTGGGTGTGCCGGAATACAACTGGTGGAATGAGTGCCTGCACGGGGTGGCCCGTGCAGGTCAGGCCACCGTTTTTCCCCAGGCCATAGGCATGGCCGCCATGTGGGATAAGGAAATGATGTTAAGGATAGCCACGGCAGTCAGTGACGAGGCCAGGGCCAAACACCATGACTTCCTGCGGCAGGGCAAGCGGGGAATTTACCAGGGCCTGACCTACTGGACACCAAACATCAATATTTTCAGAGACCCAAGATGGGGAAGGGGTATGGAGACTTACGGGGAAGACCCTTACCTGACAGGTGAATTGGCCGTGAAATATATCAAAGGTTTACAGGGAGACGATCCCAAATACCTGAAACTGGTTGCCACGGCAAAGCACTTTGCGGTACACAGTGGTCCTGAATCTACCAGGCACAGTGCCAATGTACATCCCAACCAGCGTGATTTTTACGAAACGTATGCTCCACACTTTAAAAAAGTGGTGCAGGAAGGCGGGGTATGGTCCGTCATGGGTGCCTATCAGCGCCTTTGGGGAGAACCCTGCTGCGGCAGTTTTTTCCTGAGCTCCTTGCTCAGGGACAGGTGGGGCTTCCAGGGCTATATTGTTTCTGACTGCTGGGCCATCAAGGATTTCTACGACAAAGGAATGCATGAAGTTGTAGAAACACCGGCAGAAGCCGCCGCCCTGGGGGTCAGGGCAGGCACTGACCTGAATTGCGGGGTTACGTATCCTTACCTGGTGGAAGCCGTGAAAAAGGGATATATTGAAGAAGCCCTCATAGACACGGCCGTACAACGCCTGATGCTGGCCCGTTTCAGGCTGGGAATGTTTGATAAGCCACGGAACGTCCCGTACAGCAAAATACCAATAGAGGTGGTTGAAAGTCCGCAACACGTTTCCCTTGCCAGGGAGGCAGCCCGCAAATCAATCGTTCTGCTGGAAAACGACGGAACCCTCCCCTTTACCAAAGAGGTTAATAAAGTGGCGGTCATCGGGCCCAATGCAGATGACCTGGAAGTGCTTCTGGGCAATTACAACGGGTATTCCAAACATCCGGTCACCCCGCTGCAGGGAATAAGGGGAAAATTGCCACAGGCCGAGGTCGTTTTTGCGCAGGGATGCACCCTGGCCGCTGACCTTCCTTATTTCAAGCCTGTTCCCTCCGGGGTGCTTTTCACAGACCATCAGATGACACAACCGGGCCTTACAGGACATTATTACAACAACTCCCTGTGGGAAGGAAATCCGGTGCACGAGCGCACAGACCAGGTTATAGATTTCATGTGGTGGGACAAGGCTCCTTTTGAGGACATGGATGCCCGCAATTTTTCGGTGGAATGGTCCGGAGTGCTCTGTGTCCCCAAATCGGGAAGGTACGCCCTGGGTGCAGAAGCCTTCAGTGGTTTCACCCTTGCTCTTGACGGAGAGGTGCTAGTGGAAAGGATTGACGATCACCACCCCAGAAAAGAATATGAATATGTGGCACTGGAAGCCGGCAAACCTTACACCATTACGTTGCGATATGTGCAGGACAGAACAGAATACGCCATCATGAGGCTGCTTTGGGAAGCCCCTCATGGGGATTTGCTGGAAGAAGCACTGGGTGTTGCCGCACAGAGCGACCTGGTAATCCTTTGTCTGGGGCTCAGCCCGCTGCTTGAAGGAGAAGATATGAAAGTCAAAGTGGATGGATTCAACCAGGGAGACCGTGTTGACATCGTACTTCCCGCAACACAGCTGGAACTGATAAAAGCAGTGAAAAGACTCGGCAAGCCGACGGTCCTGGTTTTGTTGAACGGCAGTGCGGTTAGTTTTGACAAGGAAGTCAAATCGCTGCCGGCCATCATAGAAGCCTGGTATCCGGGACAGGAGGGAGGAAATGCCATAGCCGATGTGATCTTTGGAGACTACAATCCCTCAGGAAAACTCCCTGTCACTTTTTACCAATCCATTGACCAGATCCCCGCGTTTGAGGAATACAGTATGGATGGAAAAACTTACCGGTTCTTCCGCAAAGATCCGCTCTATCCTTTCGGCTATGGCCTGAGTTATACAACCTTTGCCTATGAACCGGTCAGGATGCCCGAAAGCGTACCCTGCGGTGTGCCGGTGGATATTTCATTCAAAATTACCAATACCGGGGACAGAGACGGAGATGAAGTAGTTCAGGTTTTTGTATCTTTACCGGACGCTTCCTGTCCGGTTCCTGTAAAGTCCCTGCAGGCATTTGAAAGAATACACCTGAAAGCCGGGGAGAGTCGGGTGGTGGAATTTACGATCGTTCCGGAACAGCTTGCTTCCCTTGATGACAACCAGGTCTGGCTGGTAGAAGCCGGCAGGGTGGTGCTGGAAGTGGGAGGTGAACCCTTTACAGTAAGTATGGAAGGAGATACCGTATATATTCCAAACTAATATAAAATGTCAAGAATCACACTGACAGCCATAATGCTTACGCTGTGCACCAGCTCCATTGGGATGGTTCCCGTTCAGGAGCCGGTTGCTGCGTCTGGATTTTTACAACACGCCGATTACAACGCTCCGGTGACCCTGCCCAGAATACTGGGTGACGGGATGGTTCTGCAACGGGACCATACCATACCTGTCTGGGGCAGAACCCATCCCGGAGCAGCAGTCCGAGTCTCTTTTGCCGGAACGGTACAATACACCCTGGCCGATCACAACGGGAACTGGAACGTTTCTTTTCAGCCCATGCGTGCCGGTGGACCTTATGTGTTGAAAGTCAATGACAAAGTGGTTAATGACATCCTGATTGGAGATGTCTGGCTGTTTTCCGGACAATCCAATATTGAACTGCAGGTACGCAGGGTGGCCATCCGCTATCCAGTGGAAGCAAGCACCTATACCAATACACAGATCCGCGAGTTTCGCACCACGACCCATTATGATTTCCATGGACCTTTATGGGATGTTCCCGAGGGACGCTGGAAAAAATGTGTTCAGGAAGAGATCCCGGAATTTTCTGCCCTGGCTTTTTTCTTTGGCATGGAATGGAACCAGAGGCATAATGTTCCTGTGGGTCTTATAGTCAACGGTGTAGGAGGATCTCCGCTGGATGCCTGGCTGGATGAGGCCACGCTCAGGGGTTTGCCCGGTCCGACCGGTCCCGATTATTATCCCAAACAGCTCACTGCCCTTAAGCGCGATACCTGGGTAGACAGTGTAAAACAGGCCGAGACCGAAGCCATGGTGTATTACCGCTCTTTGTTCACTTCCGATCCCGGGCCGGAAGGTTCCCTGGGATGGACCCCTTACCGGGTTCCTTCATTCTGGAATCAGGAAGACGCAACGCCCCACGGACCGTTGTCCCGGTTACCCGGCTCGGCATGGTTTAAAAAGGTATTTTATCTGACCGGGGAACAGATCAGGTATGCACAGGCCGGAGCACCAGACCGGGACGGTATGCTCATTCTGGGCACCATGACAGACGCCGACATGACTTTTTTAAACGGGAGGCAGGTGGGATCTACAGGATACCAGTATCCTCCCCGTATCTATACCATACCCAAAGGTCTTCTTAAAGCCGGAAGCAATGAATTGCTCGTCCGTCTTGAAAATTTCTGGGGACCGGGAGGTTTTACTTCAGGCAAGGGTTACGCGCTGTACATTGGGGCCGTTCATCCGTTCTACTACAAGGCAGACACCGTTTCCCTGGAGGGAGATGACTGGCTGGCGCGTATGGCAGGCACCCTGACAGACGCCAATGCACCGTATCCTGCAACCACAACATGGCACTACCAGCCCGCCGGCCTTTACAATGCCCTGCTGGCACCATTGACGCAATTTCCCATAAAAGGCGTGATATGGTACCAGGGGGAAAGTCAGACACAAAGGCGCGATTACGATCAGATGCTATGTGCCCTGATGGACCGCTGGCGCAATGACTGGAATGACAGGGCACTGCCGTTTGTAATAGTACAGCTGCCCAATTACATGAAAGACATAGGACCATGGCCTGTGGAAACCGACTGGGCCAGGCGTCGCAGTGAACAATTTATGGCGGCCCGGGCCAGAAAATATACGGCATTGGTCGTAACACATGATATAGGTGAATGGAACGATGTACATCCGCTCAACAAAAAGGATCTGGCACAACGGGTAGTTTCAGCGGCAGAATACCTGGGTGTCGGGAACAGGAAGGCACCACTGTCGCCCGTGCCGCAACAAGTTGCATTGAAAGGAAGCAGGGTAGTGATTACGTTTTCCCATACCGGTAAAGGACTTAAGACCATAAACGGCCTGGATCCATCCCATTTTGCCCTGGCCAATGAGCAGGGACGCTATTTCAGGGCACATGCCCGTATCATAGGGAAAAAGAAAGTAGAAGTCTGGTGCGTGGAAAATTTTATACCCCGGGCGGTAAGATACGCCTGGGCAAACGACCCCTCAGAAGCCAACCTGCAGAACGATGCAGGATTGCCTGCCCCTACCTTTCAATGGAACCTGAACGATAGAAAATAAATCTATACATATGATAACCACAGGTATAAACAGGAAATTCCTGTGCATGGCAATTCTTATGATGATCCTCGCCGGTAAATCGGAGCTTGCAGGCCGTTCCAAAGAAGATTATATTGTGCGCCACTACGTAGAAGATGGATTTTCCGTAGCCCGTGACGGAGATCCGGCACCACTTTGGGTGTCTGACCGGGATTTCCCGGGTGTGCTGCGTGTAGCCGTTCATTTACAGGAAGATATAGAAAAAGTAACCGGAAAAACACCGTCCCTTTTCACAGGGACTGTTCCTGTTTCCGTTGATCGGATGATCATAGCCGGGACCATAGGAAAGCACCGGCTCATTGATCAACTGGTCCAGTCCGGCCGGATCTCGGGCAAATGGCTTAAAGGGAAACGGGACACTTATGTTGCAACAGTCATCAAAGAACCTGCCGAAGGCATCCGGGAAGCACTGGTCATTGCCGGCAGCGATAAAAGAGGTACAATATACGGCCTGTATGATCTTTCCCGGCAGGCAGGCGTCACACCACTGCACTTCTGGGCCGACGTACCTGTAACCCCGGCCAGGGACCTGTATGCCCTGCCGGGCGAATATTCTCCCGGAGAACCTGCTGTCAGATACCGTGGCATTTTCATTAACGACGAGGCACCGGCGCTGTCAGACTGGGTGCATGAACGTTACGGCGCTTTCAACAGCCGGTTTTACGAACACGTCTTCGAATACATCCTCAGGATGAGGGGGAACTTTCTCTGGCCTGCCATGTGGGGAAGGGCTTTCTACGACGATGACCCGGAAAATCCCCGCCTTGCAGATGAATACGGGATTGTAATAGGAACCTCCCACCATGAGCCCATGATGCGAGCCCATGTGGAATGGGCACGTTACGGCACCGGTGAGTGGAATTACCAGACAAATCCCCTGGTGCTCCGGGATTTCTGGAGGGAAGGCGTGAAAAGGAAAGGCAACTTTGAAAGCATCGTTACCGTGGGGATGAGGGGAGACGGAGACGAACCCATGGGGGTGGAGCGCAACATCAGCCTGCTGGAACAGATCATTGCCGACCAGCGCCGGATCATAGAAGAGGTCACCGGCAAACCAGCCCGCCAGACACCGCAAATGTGGGCCCTGTACAAAGAGGTGCAGGATAATCACGACCAGGGCATGGATGTCCCGGACGATGTGACCTTGCTTTTCTGTGATGACAACTGGGGTAACGTACGCAAACTTCCCCGCCCCGGAGAGACGCAAAGGGCAGGCGGATACGGTATGTATTACCATTTCGATTACGTTGGCGGGCCGAGAAACTACAAGTGGCTTAACACCAATCTGATATCACGTGTGTGGGAGCAGATGGATTTGTGCTACCACCACGGTGTGGACCGTATCTGGGTCGTAAATGTGGGCGATATCAAGCCCATGGAGTTCCCGACGGCTTTTTTTCTGGAGATGGCCTGGGACCCGGCGGCAATGACCCGGCAGCGCATGAGTGAGTACCCCCGGAAATGGGCAGCCGCTCATTTTGGAGAAGCACTTGCCCAGGAAACAGCCGAGCTGCTTACTGCATACACACGGTTCAACAACAGGCGCAAACCCGAGCTGATTGACCCCGGAACGTACCATTTGGTCAATTACCGTGAAGCCGGGCAAATAGTCGAACAATACCAACAACTGGAAAAAAGGGCACTGGACCTGTATCAAAACCTGGAGGAACCCTTCCGGGATGCATTTTGCCAGCTGGTCCTGTTCCCCATACAGGCCTGTGCCAACCTGAACCAAATGTATGTGGCGGCTGCCAAAAATCATCTGTATGCCACAGAGGGCAGGGCTGCAGCCAACGCTATGGCCCACCGTGTAATGGAACTTTATACCAGGGACTCCCTGCTGACCGCATATTTCCACAAGGATCTGGCCGGTGGAAAATGGAACCACATGATGTCACAGACCCATATAGGATACACTTACTGGCAGGAACCGCCCGTAAATGTAATGCCCTCAGTACAATGGACAACAATTCCGGCAGAAGGACATCTGAAGATCAGTCCGGACCAGGGGTCCTCGTCCCTGCCTGTACTGGATCCTTTTGCATCCGACACCCTCTTTTTTGAGGTATACAATACCGGCGCGATTCCCCGACGCTATGTCCTGAAGACGGGACATCCCTGGCTGCAGGTGTCTTCTGCACAGGGATCAGTAGATCAGCAATGCGCGTTTTTTCTGACTGCCGATTGGGAAAAAGTACCCCCAGGCAGGACAGAAACCTTTACAGAGCTGGCCGGTGAGGCGGGCATAGCACAGCGTATACCCATAACTGTTTACAATCCTGTTTTTCCCGAGACACCGGCTACCGGGGCCTTTTTTGAAAGCAACGGGCATGTGGCCATAGAAGCCATGCACTACAGCAAAAGGGTACAGGAACCTCCCTGGATATGGGAACACATCCCCGATTTTGGCAGGACCTATTCCGGAATGAGGATATCCATGCAACCGGGTTGCCTGGAAGTACCTCCGGGAAAGATTGCCGAACTCTCATATGACATAGTCTTCTTTTCGCAGGGGACCGTTCAGGTGGAAGCCCTGTTCTCACCCACCCTGGATTTTCACGGACACGGCCTTGGTTACGCCATTGCTTTTGATGATGAACCGTTCCGTACGGTAGATGTACACGGTAACTATAGTGAACCGGTTTGGGAAACCTGGGTGGCAGACAATATCATCCGTTCCGGGACATCCCATCAGCTCCGTGCACCGGGCCTTCACACGCTACGCATCAGGGCGGTGGATCCGTTTCTGGTTCTGCAAAGGATTGAAATTGATACCGGCGGTTTGCTCCCATCGTATCTGGGACCGCCGGAAAGCTACCACAACGTCCGAAACCCGAAAGAAGAAGACGGATACCGGCTATGGCTCCGTTACAGGCCCCTATGTGCTGACCTTCAGGAAGCTTACGCTCCATACCTGAATGGTATTCATGCCCCGCAGCAGACAGCCACCATGAAAGTGGTCGTGGAGGAGCTCAGGATGGCGGCAGAGGGTATGACCGGACTGTCTGCCAGGATGCGCAGCCTTTCTCAGATCGAACGTAACGGGGGTATTCTTGCCGGCACCTGGGAGGAACACGCTGTCAAAAAACAATTTACAAGAAAGGAACGTGCCCTGGCAGGTGAGCAGGGCTTCCTGATAAAAAGCCACGGCAAAAGGCTAAGCATTGGAGCAACAACAGACAAAGGCGTGCTTTACGGGGTGTTTTATCTCCTGCGCCTGATCCAGACAGGTCAATGTATAGACAATCTGAATGTTATTGAAAACCCCGCCTATGATCTCAGGATCCTCAATCACTGGGACAATCCGGACCGTTCCGTAGAACGCGGTTATGCCGGTTTGTCCCTTTGGGAGTGGACACAGTTGCCGGATTCGGTAAGCACCCGTTACCACGATTACGCCAGGGCCTGTGCCTCTGTGGGGATCAATGCCACCGTGCTGAACAACGTCAATGCCGATGCCTGTTTTCTTACCCCTGAATACCTGCATAAGATCAGTGTCCTGGCCGATATTTTCCGTCCTTACGGCCTGAAGGTCTTCCTGTCGGTGAATTTTTCCTCGCCCCAGATCCTGGGCAGTTTGCCCACATCGGATCCCCTGGATACCGGAGTCAATGCCTGGTGGAAAGCTAAAGTACGGGAGATCTACCGCTATATTCCCGACTTCGGAGGGTTCCTGGTAAAAGCAAATTCCGAAGGCAGGTCAGGGCCTCTGGATTACGGCCGGTCCCATGCAGACGGGGCCAATATGCTTGCCCGTGCTGTAGAACCCTATGGGGGGCTGGTCATGTGGCGCGCCTTTGTATACAGTCCCGACAGCGATGACCGCGCTAAACAGGCTTACGAAGAATTCATGCCCCTGGACGGCGCCTTCCTTCCCAATGTCATTATCCAGGTAAAGAACGGGCCGGTGGATTTTCAGCCCCGGGAACCGTTTACCCCCTTATTCGGCGCAATGCAGAAAACGCCCCTGATGATTGAATTCCAGATCACGCAGGAATACCTTGGCTGGTCAAAGCAAATGGCTTACCTGGCCCCTTTGTACAAGGAAGTACTCTCTGCAGATACCTATGCACTTGGGCCGGGAACAACCGTGGCAAAGACCACCGACGGATCGTTGTTTGGACACCCGGTTTCAGCCATTGCCGGGGTAGCCAACACCGGGACAGACAGAAACTGGACTGGACACCACCTGGCGCAGGCCAACTGGTTTGCATTCGGAAGGCTGGCCTGGGACCACCGGCTGACATCAGAAGAGATCCTGCAGGAATGGATCGCCATGACCTTTACTTCAGATGAACGCTTTGCCGGACCGCTCGGATCCATGATGATGGAATCCAGGGAAGCGTTGGTCAATTACATGATGCCCCTGGGACTGCACCACCTTTTTTATACCGGACACCATTATGGTCCCGAACCCTGGGCAAATGATCCGTTCTCCAGGCCTGACTGGCAACCGCCGTATTATCACAAAGCAGATACGTCGGGAGTGGGTTTTGACCGCTCCCGAACAGGCAGTAATGCAGTAAGCCAGTATTATGCCCCTTTGTCAGAGATCTATGATAACTTGAATACGTGTCCCGAAAACTTGCTTTTGTGGTTCCACCATGTACCCTGGGACCACAGGATGCAAAACGGGAATACCCTTTGGGAGGAATTGTGCCGCCTTTACAGCCTGGGAGTCATGCAGGCCCGTGAATTTCAGAAAACCTGGGATGGCCTGGCTCCCTATATAGACAAGGGACGCTTCCTGGACATTCAGTACCGCCTGAAGATTCAGGCCAGCGATGCCCAGTGGTGGAGGGATGCCTGCCTGTTGTATTTTCAGACTTTTTCCCGCAAATCCATACCTTTGAATCTGGAACGTCCTGTTTACGACCTGGACGAGCTCAAGCGAAGGGAAGTTGTCATGGAATAAATTTCATTAAATGAAGAAGCTTGTTTTGATCGTCTTAACCGCAGGAGTGATGTTGTACGGCGGCACTCTTTTGGCTCAGGATTATTTGGGAATGCCGTTCATGGATTCCGGACGACCGGTAGCTGAAAGGGTGGAAGATCTTTTGGAACGTCTGACCCTGGAAGAAGGTCTGATCACGGAAACACAACTGGATGTTTCCCTGGGAAGGTTGTTGAAAGCCCGTTTTGAACTGGGCATGTTAGATCCTGCAGATAAGGTTCCGTGGAGCCAAATACCTTACAACATTGTAGCCTCCCCGCTGCACGCAGAACAGGCGTTGCTCATGGCCCGCAAAAACATGACTTTGCTCAAAAAACAGCAACAATGTACTGCCTTTAGGTAAGGACATTGACTGTATCGCCGTCATAGGTCCCAACGCCAACGATACCACCATGCAGTGGGCCAACTACAACTGAGTTCCTGCTGCCACGGTGACCATCCTGCAGGGAATTCAGGGGAAAGTTCCTGCAACACGCATCATTTACCATGAAGGTTGTGACATTGCCGGTCCGGCCGAGGAAGACGGGATGATCCAGCCCCGGTTGAAAGAGCGATTGCAGGAAGCCTCGGTCATTATTTATGCGGGGGGACTTTCTCCCCGGCTCGAGGGAGAGGAAATGCCTGTCAAAGTGGCCGGATTTCGCGGGGGAGACCGGGAAATCATTGAATTGCCGGCTTCACAGCGGCAAATGCTCTCCGAGCTGAAAGACCTGGGGAAACCCGTTATTTTTGTTCTTTGTACAGGAAGCGCGCTCGGACTGGCAGAAGATGAACAGCATTACGATGCCCTGATCAATGCCTGGTATCCCGGACAGGCAGGCGGTCAGGCAGTTTGCCGGTCACTTTTTACAAATCTACGGATCAATTGCCTGATTTCCAGGACTATTCCATGAAGGGACGTACGTATCGCTATATGGAAGATCCGGTGCTGTATCCTTTCGGACAGGGACTCAGCTATACTACTTTCAGCTAAGGAAAAGCCCGCATTTCGGCCCGGATCATTAAGGCAGGAGCTTTTTCTTTCTACGATCCTGCGCAGGATAGGGTGGTTCCCAAGGCAGGGGATTATCGCATCCTGTACGGACCTTCTTCGGAGGACTCACATCTGGAGTCGCTGGTGTAAAAAATTATTGAATAAATTCTTAGCGTAAAATGTACGCTAAGTTTGGATTTGCCATTGATTATTCTTTACTTTGGGTTATGCAGACAAACCATTCCATATCTGTTGACTGTGTGGTTTTTGGTTTTGACGGCCAGTCCCTCAGGTGCCTATTGATAAGGCGCAACGGGCTGGACTATAAATTGCCCGGAAGCCTGATTTTTGAAAATGAGGATATTTCCTATGCAGCTTACCGGGTACTGGAGGAGATGACCGGGCTGCGGGATATTTTTCTTAAAGAATTGTCAGTTTTTTCCGATCCCCAGCGGGTCGGGAAAGAAGACCTGGACTGGATCAATTCGTTTTACGGGGTCAACACCCTTCGCGTGGTAACCGTGGCCTATTACGCACTGGTCAAACTGGACCGGAACATGCGGTCTTACACAGAAGAAAAAGGAGCTTTCTGGAAAGAAATTAACAATATCACCTCCCTGGCGATGGATCACAGGGAGATTTTGAACAAAGCCCTGGAAATGCTTAGCCGGGACATGACCCATTCTCCCATAGCCTTTGAATTATTACCTAAAAAATTCACCATCAGGGAACTGGCCGGACTGTACAAAGCCATTCTGGGGGTTGAGATAGACAACCGCAATTTCCGCAAAAAAATTATCGGATGCGGTTATATACTGCCGACTGGAGATAAAGAGAAAGGAGTTGCCCATAAGCCGGCGGCCTATTACATTTTTGACAAACACCGTTACAGAAGGGAAGAAAAAAAAACCAGAAAACTGAATTTCATTAATTGGAACGAATAATATGAAAAGCATTGGCATTGATGTAGGAACATCATTTATTAAAGTATCTCTGCTGGATGTGGAATCGGGCCGTTGCCTGGGAGCATCTACGTATCCCGAGTCAGAAATGCCCGTTGAGGCGGTACGTCCCGGATGGGCCGAACAGGATCCTGATATGTGGTGGGAGAATGTGGGTAGCTGCCTGAAACAACTGGATGAACAGTATTCGCTAAAAGATGTCAGATCTATTGGCATCACATACCAGATGCACGGCCTGGTTTGCGTTGACAAAAACGGAAAACCACTCAGAAAATCAATTATCTGGAGCGACAGCCGTGCCGTAGAGATAGGGGCAATGGCGTTTAAAGAGATAGGAAAAGAAGAATGTCTTACCCGCCTTCTCAACTCTCCCGGTAACTTTACGGCATCCAAGATGGCCTGGGTTAAACAAAATGAACCGGAAGTGTTTTCCCAAACCTATAAGTTCTTTTTACCGGGAGACTATATAGCCTACAAACTTTCGGGAGACATGTCGACCACGGACAGCGGTCTGTCCGAGCAGATCCTCTGGGACTTCCGGGAGGATGCCCCGGCAGGCTTCGTAAGAGAGTATTACGGAATACCCGCTTCTTTGGTTCCCGGGCACAAACCTTCCCTGGAGATCCAAAGCCTGACCCGGGAAGCTGTTGAAAAACAATGGAATATTCCCAAGGGCACCCCTATTTCATACCGTGCCGGGGATCAACCCAACAACGCCTTTTCCCTCAATGTGATGGAAGAAGGAGAAGTAGCCGCAACAGCCGGCACTTCCGGGGTGGTGTACGGGATAACCTCAAGATCTACAGCCGATCCCTTTTCACGGGTAAACCAGTTCCTGCATGTGAACCATCACCGGGACAATCCCCACTATGGGGTCTTGCTGTGCATTAACGGGACGGGTATCCTGAATGCCTGGATCAGGCGAAACCTGTTGTCTGGCTATTCTTACGATCAGATGAACCGGGAAGCTTCAGGGGTTCCTGCGGGTAGTGAAGGTCTTTTAATCCTGCCTTTTGGGAACGGGGCAGAAAGAATGCTTGAAAACCGTTATACGGGAGTCAATATGTCGGGGTTGGACCTTAACCGTCACCACCGGGGGCATTTTGTGCGGGCGGCCCAGGAGGGCATTGCTTTTTCATTCCGGTACGGAATTGAGATCATGAAAGAGATGGGCATGCACCCCGGAATGATCCGGGCAGGGGAAGCCAATATGTTCCTTAGTCCCGTATTTATTAAAACCCTGGCCACCCTGACCGGAGCAACCATTGAACTGTACAATACAGACGGGGCGCTGGGTGCTGCCCGTGGAGCTGCCTGGGGAGCCGGACTGTACAAAAGCCGTAAGGAGTGTTTTTCGGGACTGGATAAGGTGTGGACGCAAACACCGGAAACATCCTGGGAAGAACCGCTGGAGCAGGCTTACAAAGTATGGAAACAACAATTGGAATCAATATTATCTAACGTTTAAAAAGTATTTCATATGGCAACAAAAGAGTATTTTCCTGGTATCGGAAAGATCAAATTCGAAGGAAAGGACAGCCGCAATCCGTTGGCCTTTCGCTATTATGACCCTGAAAAAGTGGTATACGGCAAAAAAATGAAAGACTGGTTCAAATTTGCAATGGCATACTGGCATACCTTATGCGCAGACGGCCAGGATCAGTTTGGCCCGGGAACACAGCATCGCCAATGGTGGCAATCTCCGGATCCCGTGACTGCGGCGAAGGAAAAAATGGATGCCGGTTTTGAATTCATGCAAAAGCTCGGAATAGAATACTATTGTTTCCACGATGTGGATTTGGTAGCCGAAGCTGGAACGGTAGAGGAATACGAAGCCCGCATGAAGGAGATCGTGGCTTATGCAAAGAAAAAACAAAAGGAAACCGGTATAAAGCTTCTCTGGGGTACGGCCAACGTGTTCGGGAACAAGCGTTATATGAACGGAGCAGCCACCAATCCCAATTTTGACGTGGTAGCACGCGCTATCGTACAGATCAAAACCACCATTGATGCTACTATTGAGCTGGGAGGTACCAATTACGTTTTCTGGGGAGGACGCGAAGGATACATGTCCCTGTTAAATACCGATATGAAACGTGAAAAACACCATCTGGGCATTATGCTCCAGAAAGCACGTGATTACGGACGTGCTAAAGGTTTCAAAGGTACGTTCCTGATCGAACCCAAGCCCATGGAACCCACCAAACACCAATACGATACCGATGTGGAAACCATTCTCGGATTTTTAAAGAAATATGACCTCGACAAAGACTTCAAGATCAATATTGAAGTGAACCATGCCACACTGGCCGGCCATACCTTTGAACATGAACTGCAATGTGCGGCAGATGCCGGTATTCTTGGCTCCATAGATGCCAACAGGGGAGATTACCAGAACGGATGGGATACCGACCAGTTCCCCATTGATATCTGGGAAGTGACCCAGGCTATGTTGGTTGTGCTTCAGGCAGGCGGGCTGAACAACGGAGGGGTGAACTTTGATGCGCATGTCAGAAGGAATTCCACGGATCTCAGGGATCTGGTGATCGCACACATTTCAGGTATGGATACTTTCGCCAGGGGACTGGAAACTGCAGCTGCCATCCTGGAAAAATCTCCTTATCTGAAAATGCGCAAAGAGCGTTATGCCTCTTTCGATGCCGGTATGGGCAAACAATTTGAAGAAGGCAAACTGGATTTCCAGGCCCTCTACGAATACGGCCGCAAACTGCCCGAGCCCCCTCAGATCAGCGGACAGCAGGAACTGTACGAAACCATCGTAAGTATGTATATATAAGATGACTGCGCCTATGAAAAACATGGATAAAGGCAGCAAGGCATACCTGGGAACCATTACTTTTGTAGCTGTATTGGGAGGGTTGCTTTTTGGATACGACACTGCTGTGATATCAGGAGCCGAAAGAGCCCTGGAACTTTTCTTTTCGCAGGCAACAGACTTTGTTTACAACAAGGCATGGCACGGAATTACGGCATCCAGCGCATTGATAGGATGTATCATTGGCGGGTTCCTGTCCGGGTTGCTGGCCCCGCGCTGGGGACGGCGCAATTCCCTGCGATTTGCTGCGATACTGTTTTTTCTTTCAGCCATTGGTTCGTGGCGTCCCGAAATGTTCTTCTTTGAATTCGGCAAACCGACCTTCTCCCTGCTACTGGCTTTCAACGCTTACAGGATTCTGGGAGGTATTGGTGTAGGGTTGGCCTCGGCCATATGCCCTATGTACATTGCCGAGATTGCGCCTGCCCAAGTCAGGGGCCGGCTGGTTTCCGTGAACCAGTTTGCCATCATCTTCGGGATGCTGGTGGTTTATTTCGTGAACTACCTGATCCGGGCCAACCTGCCCGAACCCCTGGAAGTATCCATGGTAGAAGTAGGCTGGAGAAGGATGTTCCTGAGCGAGGCTTATCCCGTTGCCCTTTTTGGTTTCTTGCTGCTGTTTGTTCCAAAGACTCCGCGTTACCTGGTTATGTCGGGCAATGAAACCAAGGCACTACATGTGCTGACCCGTATCAACGGAACAAATATCGCGCGCACCATACTGGAGGAAATCAAGGAAACAGTGATCGAAAAACGGGAAAAACTCTTTTCGTACGGCGTAACGGTGGTGATCATCGGGATCCTGCTTTCTTTCTTCCAGCAGGCCGTCGGGATCAATGTGGTGCTGTATTACGCACCCAGGATATTTGAAAATCTGGGAGCTACGGGCGATGTTTCCATGAGACAAACGGTGATCATGGGTTTTGTCAACATCATCTTTACTCTGGTGGCTATTTTCACGGTAGATAAATTTGGGCGAAAACCCCTGCTCATAATCGGCTCCATTGGCATGATGATAGGCATGGCTGCCCTGAGTGTGCTCTCCTTTATGGATGTCATCGGGGTTGCCGCACTGGTGTTCATCATTATCTATACAGCCTCCTTCATGATGAGCTGGGGGCCGATAACCTGGGTACTGATATCCGAAATATTTCCCAATACCATCCGCGGACAGGCAGTGGCTATTGCCGTGGCTGCCCAGTGGATTGCCAATTTCCTGGTCTCTTCCACATTTCCCTCGCTTTCGGAATGGAGTACTGGAGGCGCATACCTGATTTATGCCTTCTTCTCCCTGCTCTCGGGTATATTCGTATACAAGATGGTCCCCGAAACCAAGGGTAAGACATTGGAAGACATGACCAGACTCTGGCGGAAATAGTAAGTGTACGACGTACCCGCTTTTTTAGCTATTTTTGTTCTTATGGATACAGTCTCATTAATAGCGGGCCTTGCGATCGGGGTGATCGCAGGAGTAGTGATCTTCTGGATGCTGATCAGCAAGCGGTTACTGAATAAAGACCGGGAGATCAAAGGGAAGGATGAAGAGATCAGGGGAAAGGAGGAAGTAATCAGAGATCTTGGTGCTGGTATGGCCTCGGCCCGGACAGCGCTGGAACTTAAGGATAAAGAACTGGCCGATATGCAGAAACAGCTGGTGGTTCAGTTCGAAAACCTGGCAAACAGAATCCTTGAGGCGAATACCCTGAAATTTGAACAAACCAGTAAACAGAGCATGCAACAGTTGCTCAAGCCCCTGGGAGAACAGTTGGTGGAATTTAAAAGCAAGGTGGATGCCGCGCACATTGAGGATACAAAACAGCGCTCCACCCTGGAGGAGAGGATCCGGGGACTGATAGAACAGACCAACCTGGTAACTGCCCAGGCCAACAACCTTGCCCAGGCGTTGAAGGGAAGTCCCAAGACACAAGGGAACTGGGGGGAAATGATACTGGAAAGGATCCTGGAACATTCTGGACTGGAAAAGGATACACATTATATAATGCAGGAATCTTTTCGCAACGAGCAGGGCAATACTCTGTACCCCGACGTTGTGATCCATTTACCGGGAGAACGCACCATTATTGTTGATTCCAAAGTATCTCTGGTTGCTTATGAAAGGTATGTCTCTGCCATATCACAGGAAGCCCAGCAACAGGCTTTGCAGGAGCACATGGTATCAATGAAAAAGCATATAGATGAACTGGCTGCAAAACAGTACGATAGTTTTCAGGGTTCTATGGATTTTGCAATGATGTTTGTACCTGTGGAGCCTGCCTATTTAATAGCAATCCAGAATGATCCGGGAATGTGGAGCTATGCCTACCGCAAACGTATAGTGCTCATCAGTCCCACCAACCTGATTGCCTGCCTGAAACTGATGTCAGATCTGTGGAATCGTGAAATGCAGAACAAAAACGCTATGCAGATTGCGAAGCGCGGGGAGTTGATGCTCAAGAAATTCGAGAATTTTATTGAGACGTTGTCTGCCCTGGGAGGATCCATTAAAAAGTCCCAGGAGGCTTATGATGCGGCTATGGGACAGTTAAGGGATGGTAAAGGAAACCTCATAGGTCAGGCCAATAAGCTCAAGGAGATGGGCATTAAAGCCTATAAGAATTTGCCTGAAATGATTGCAGAGGACTAAGGGGCGGGCATTTCCGGTTCTCTGGTCCTAAAGGTCGCTGTCTGGTGGAGACAGTTGAAGCCTCGGCCACCGGAAGAATTTTAAGAAAAAATGCAGGACTTAACTGCAACATGAGAAAAAGACCGGCTAAAAATTTCTTTTTAGCCGGTCTTTCAATATGCACGGTATGTACTTACTGTGCCAGTCGTTTGTAATTATTGTAACGGATTTTAGCATGCTCTTCCGTGAGGACGAACAGTTGGGCTGCCTGGTCGGGGAATGTCTTTAGCAGGGAGCTGTAACGAACTTCTCCCGTAATAAAGTCCCGGAATTTACTCCAGTCAGGTTCCTTGCTGTCAAGGGTAAAGGGATTCTTCCCTTCGTCAACCAGTGTTGGATTGTAGCGGTAAAGCTGCCAGTAACCACATTCAACGGCCAGTTTTTCCTCCAGCTGTGACTGTCCCATGCCCCGGTTCAGACCATGGTTGATACACGGAGAATAAGCAATGATCAGGGAAGGACCGTTGTATGCCTCAGCTTCTTTCATCGCTTTAAGCAACTGGGCGTTGTTGGCACCCATAGCCACCTGGGCCACATAAATGTAACCGTAGCTCATAGCCATCATTCCCAAATCTTTTTTGCGAATCTTTTTCCCTGAAGTAGCAAATTTTGCAACAGCTCCGGCGGGGGTTGATTTGGAGGACTGGCCACCTGTGTTGGAGTAAACTTCCGTATCAAGGACAAGGATGTTGACGTTTTCTCCGCTGGCCAGGACATGGTCCAGACCACCGTAGCCAATGTCATAAGCCCAGCCGTCACCTCCGATGATCCATTGCGAACGGGGGGTCAGGTAACCGCGCAGGTCATAAATTTCGCGCAGAGGCTGCAATTTGGAGCCTTTGAGCAGGGGTATCATTTTTTCTGCCAGGGCAACAGCCTGTTCAAAGTTGTTGCGTACAGGCAGGTATTCTTTAAACAATGATTTCAGCTCATCGCTCACATCGTCTTTTTCCTTTGCCGATGCGATCAGGTTTGCCAGCTTTTCACGGATCTGCTCGGAACCCACATGCATTCCCAGCCCATATTCTGCATTGTCCTCGAACAGGGAGTTGGCCCAAGCCGGACCACGTCCGTTGCGGTCTTTGCAGTATGGAGAGGAAGGGAAAGAGGCTCCGTAAATGGAGGAACAACCAGTGGCATTGGCGACCATCATGTGATCCCCGAAAAGTTGCGTCAAAGTTTTGATATACGGGGTTTCACCGCAACCGGAACAAGCACCAGAGAATTCAAAGAGGGGCTGTGTGAATCCCAGGTTCTTTACACTCTGGGTTTTGGGCACGATGGTGTCTTTGTAACCGATGTTGGCATGCAGGTAGTCAAAGTTGGGTTGCTGGGGTATTTGCGTCTCGGCAAACTTCATGGTCAGGGCTTTTGTCTTGGCCGGGCATATATCGGCGCAGTTACCACAACCAGCACAGTCGTAAGGACTTACCTGGATGGTAAATTGATAGCCTTTAAGCGGCCCGTTGCCGGCTGTTCTTTTCACGGTTTCCGGGGTTTTGGACGCTTCTTCTTCTGTCATGACAAAAGGACGGATGGCAGCGTGAGGGCAGACATAGGCGCACTGGTTGCATTGAATGCAGTTATCCGGATTCCATTCCGGAATGAATATGGCAATACCGCGTTTTTCATAAGCTGCGGTTCCGGCAGGCATGGTGCCGTCTTCGTATCCCTTGAACACGCTGACCGGCAGGTCATCTCCGTTTTGTGCGTTCACAACGTCAGCCACATGCTTAACCCATTCTGGAGCCAGACGGTTGTGTGTGTCGGCTTCGAATTTTCCTGAACAGCTCTTCCATTGCGGATCAATGGCTACCTTTTCAATCTCTCCGCCGCGGTCAACGGCAGCATAATTCATTGCAACAATCTCTTCCCCCTTTTTGCCATAGGATTTGACAATAGCGTCCTTCATTTCGGCAACAGCCAGGTCATAGGGTATCACGTTGGCAATTTTAAAGAAAGCAGATTGCAAAATGGTATTGGTGCGGCCTCCGAGGCCAATGTCTTCTGCAATTTTTGTTGCATTAATGATGTAGAAATTGATATTCTTTTCTGCCAGTGTCCTCTTTACAAAATCAGGCAGTTGTTTTTTTGTTTCTTCTACATCCCACAGGCTGTTTAGCAGGAAAGTGCCACCTTTCTTGATCCCCTTGAGGATGTCATATTTGTGCAGGTAACTTTGCAAGTGGCAGGCAACGAAATCGGGGGTTGTCACCAGGTAAGGCGAGTTGATGGGTTTGTCCCCGAAACGCAGGTGAGAGCAGGTAAATCCGCCAGACTTCTTAGAGTCGTACTGAAAATATGCCTGACAGTATTTGGGTGTTGTTTCCCCAATAATCTTTATGGTATTCTTATTTGCGCCAACGGTTCCGTCCGATCCCAAACCAAAGAACTTGCATTCGTATGTCCCGGGTTTCGCTACAGAGATCTCTTCTTTCAGGGGAAGGGACCTGAAGGTAACGTCGTCTATGATCCCAATGGTGAAATTGTTCTTTATTTCTTTGCGTCCCAGGTTTTCAAATACCGACATGATCTGGGCAGGGGTTGTATCCTTTGAGGATAACCCGTAGCGGCCACCTACAATAACGGGAGCGGCAGAAGCGTCTGCAAAGATGTTTTTTACGTCCATGTAGAGCGGTTCGCCAAGAGAACCGGGTTCTTTGGTGCGGTCCAGAACGGCTATACTCTTTACAGATTTGGGTATAACGCGCAGGAAGTACTTGGCCGAGAAAGGACGGTACAGGTGCACGGTAATCATACCGGTGCGTTCACCCTTAGCGTTCAGGTAGTCCACAGTTTCCTTAATGGTGTCGCATACAGAGCCCATGGCAATGATAATGCGCTCTGCATTTTCGTCTCCATAGTAAGTGAAAGGCAGGTATGAGCGTCCGGTTAGTTCAGAAATTTCTCCCATGTAGCGGGCAACAATGTCAGGAACTGCATCGTAGAAAGGATTGGATGCTTCGCGGGCCTGGAAGTATACATCGGGATTCTGGGCTGTTCCCCGCGTGACGGGATCATTAGGGTTTAGTGCTTTCGCGCGGAAAGCTGCCAGGGATTTGGAACTGATCATCTTTTTGAGGGCATCTGAGTCCAGCATTTCAATTTTCTGGATCTCATGAGATGTCCGGAATCCGTCAAAAAAGTGGAGGAAGGGTATGCGTGATTTAAGGGTCGACAGGTGTGCAACTGCGGCCATGTCCATGGCTTGCTGTACACCCCCCGAGGCAAGCAATGCAAAGCCGGTCTGGCGGCATGCCATAACGTCTGAGTGGTCGCCAAAGATTGACAAGGCCTGTGCAGCCAGTGAACGGGCCGATACATGGAATACCGTCGGGAGCAATTCCCCGGCGATCTTGTACATATTGGGTATCATCAGCAACAAACCCTGGGAAGCAGTAAAGGTAGTGGCCAGCGCTCCGGACTGAAGTACTCCGTGAACAGCACCTGCTGCTCCGCCTTCGCTTTGCATTTCAACTACTTTGAGTGTTTCTCCAAAAAGGTTCTTTTTCCCGTGGGCGGCCCACTCATCGGCATATTCAGCCATGGTGGAGGACGGAGTGATGGGATAGATGGCAGCAACTTCACTGAACAGATAACCAATGTGAGCTGCTGCATAGTTGCCATCACAAGTGATGAATTTTTTTTCTTTAGCCATAATCATATGGAATTAAAAATAATGATATTAAAGGGTTTAATTAATTTCAGATAAAATATGCTGCATGGCAGGAAACTGTTCTTCCATGCTTTTAAGCAATGCAAGTTGGGATCGGGCCCTGACCAGGTTATGGCCGGGATAACGTAGCCGGTAATAAGTGTCTCCGTCTATGTAATCCATCAAAAACCGGAGGAATTGTTCATACGTAATATACAAAGCAGAAAAGGCCAGGTAGTTTTTCTCTTCTTCGTTCAAAAACCAGGCCGCTTTGCTCAAATAACCCTCTGAAAGGGCAGAAAAACGTTCCACATCCATTTTTATTTCCTGAAAATGAGGATGGTCTTCAGGATATGGATTGGTATAAGAACGGACCGCATCCCCAAAATCAAACAGTACGGTTGTCTGCATGACAGTGTCCAGATCTACGGCACAGACAACCTGCCTGTCTTTATCAAACAGGAAATTGGAGAGTTTGGTGTCGTTGTGGCTCACCCGCCGGGGAATATTTCCTGTCTCAACCAGCTTCCAGAATGCTTCCATCTGCTCCTTACGGCTATAGATTTCTTCTATGAGCGAAACCACTTCCTCCAGCCGTGAAGCATGGCTGCGTGCCCGGTTCAACGACCCGGCAAATTGCTCAAAACGGTAACTGATGTTATGAAAACCGGGCAGAGTATCTTCCAAATGACCGTAAAAATCGGCCATCTGGCTGTTGAACAGGCCAATTCCTTCGCCACCGGCCTTTACCAGATCAATATGATCGGCATGTTCAAAAGTGAAGGTGTCCGGAATGAAGGTAAAACATGCCCAGTATTCACCGTCCGGGTCTCTGTGGTACCATTTGCCATCTTTGGTGGCTGCAAGACGGAATGTGGTTCCTCCTTTTGAAAGGATGTGGCTGGTGACTTTGCTGATATTGTCCATCATTGCCGGGATGTTCGGAAAAACAGAACGGTTTTTGCGTCGCAGGATGTATTTCTGCTTCGCAGAGGTTTGTACAAGAAAGGTGTCGTTTATGAAACCTTCTCCCAGAGCTGGCACACACGTAACATGCTCCGGGATGCAAAAGTGCGTGACAATCAGCTGTGCATCACCCATAATGGATTACAAAACCAAAAGAAACGCAAAGATACTAAATAAATAGTTCAGGGGCAATCTTTTTTATCATACCGGTAAGCACCGTTCCCGGTCCGTATTCAGTGAAATTTTTAGCACCATCTGCCACCATGTTCTGGATGGTCTGTGTCCATTTTACCGGAGATGTCAGTTGCTTTACAAGGTTATCTTTGATCTTGGCAGGATCTGTATGAGGGAGGCCGTCAACGTTCTGGTAAACAGGACATACGGGTTTTACCAGAACTGCTTTGCCTATGGCTTCTTCCAGCGATTTGCGAGCACTTTCCATCAGGGGAGAGTGAAATGCCCCTCCAACCGGCAATATGACCGCCCTTTTGGCTCCGGCTTCCTTCAGTGCCACGCAGGCTTTCTCCACAGCTGCCAAGGTTCCAGATATGACTATCTGACCCGGGCAATTGTAATTGGCCGGAACCACAATGCCACCGGAAGCGAGAACCGCTCCATGTCCGGCAGAAATTGCGGCACAGATTTCCTCTACTTTCGCATCGTCCAGGTTCAGCACGGCGGCCATTGTTGAAGGTTCCTCTTCGCAGGCTGCCTGCATGGCAAGGGCCCTGACACTTACTAGACGCAGACCTTGCTCAAAGGACAAGGCTCCGGCTGCTGTCAAAGCCGAGAATTCCCCCAGTGAATGCCCGGCCACCATATCGGGCTTGAAATCGGGATCACACAATGCTGCAGCAACAGAATGCAGGAAAATGCCCGGCTGTGTGACTTTCGTCTGTTTCAACTCATCTGTTTCTCCTTCAAACATGATTTTTGAAAGAGAAAAGCCTAAAATACTATCTGCCTGGTCAAAAAGCTTTTTTGCTTTGGGGTTGGAATCGTATAAATCCTTACCCATACCGGAAAATTGGGCACCCTGGCCCGGAAATACATATGCTCTCATAAGCCAAATATACATTTTTTTTCAATGTTCAGGAATCTGCGTATCTTTGCATCCCAATATTAAGCCGGCCCAGTAGTTCAGTTGAATAGAACGTCAGATTCCGGTTCTGAAAGTCGGGGGTTTGAGTCCCTCCTGGGTCACGCTACAAGAAAAAAAGGCTGCAAATAAGTTTGCAGCCTTTTTTTCTTGGGCTGTATTCGGCCCAGGAGGGAAGGCCAAAAATACTTTTGCACCGGCTATGGAGTTAGCCCTGAATGCTCAAAAACATACTTTTGGTCGGGTTGGGAAGCAGTCTGGGTGGAGGAAACAATTTTCATTTCCCATTAAAACATGTCTGGTCAACATAACAGGTTGCTTTGCCCTGGGGCTTTTCTATGGAATGGCCGACAGGGGACAACATACCGACAACCAGGTAATTCTTTTCCTGATGAAGGGACTTTGCGGAGGATTTACCACTTTTTCAGCCTTCTCTCACGATAATATCCTGTTGTTGAAAAACAGGAATTTCATGTTGGCAATGTTGTATGTGTTGTTAAGCGTTCTCCTCTCATTCATTGCCATGTACCTGAGGAACCGGGTAATTGGTTCGCCAGTATATTCCTGAGTAAACAGAATAAAGTTGCAAAAACGTGTTCCTACTTTTCGGTCCTGTACCACTCCGAAGTCTTGCCCAACATCCTCATTCCTGCTACAAAACCCCTTAATTTCAACAAATCGTTATTTTCCATACGGGCAAAGCAGTCATACGTCTTGCCCGAAGCCGGATCGTATATCGTCCCGTCTTTCCACTCGTTCTTTTTCTCATTGTAAACAAAACCATCCAGGATCCGAAGTCCAATGAGTGAGCGGTTTTGGAGCGCCGGATCAGGATTTTTGTCGTCTTTGGGCTCTTCCCCGTTTTCATACTTTTCAGGGATCATATATACGATTGTACCCATGTATTTCCCATCCTTGAGCTCCACCTGAATCTTGGTTGTCTTATTTTCATTCCACCATATACCGGTGATTTTACCTGCATCCTGTGCAAGTGCTGTTAACGAATAAACACTGAGAAACAACAAAACGGCAAGCTTTTTCATAATATTCAAATTAGAGTTTATTTGACAAATATAGAAAAAAGACGAAATCTTGTACTAATCCCTGCAATCATATAGGCTGCAACAGCCACCCACATAACCGTATGATAGCCGGCTTCTACTGAAATCACTGCCGCCAGGGCCGTGCTGATCACTGAGAAGGACCCGTTGACAGCCCATGCCCACGGAATAAGCGATCCGTTGTTTACCTGTCTTATGACCCGGATTGCCGAGGGGAACATCATGCCCATCAGCAAGCCCGGAGGCCCAATTACCATAGCGCACAACAATACCTTAACCGGCAGCGGACTTCCCATGGCAGCGCGCATCAGCGCCGGCAGGCAAAGGGCCAGAACTGCAAGGAGCACGGAAATCACTACGGCCACAAGCCGCAAGCGGGTGCTGCCTGTGATCAATTTTTGGGAACAGGCCGAGCCGATTCCAGAAAAAAAGAGCATCGCACTCAGAACGGCCGAAGCAGCATAGAGCGGACTGCCAAAAAACAGGTTAAATTGCTGGATGAAAACCATCTCGGCAAACATATAACCAATGCCTATGACCGAGAAAAAGACCAGAAGATGTGCCTTTCCCTTTCCCGGCACTTTTCTGAAAATCAGCGGAAGCACTATAAACAGGAAAGAGGCCAGAAAAATCTGTACCATAGTCAACAGCACAATCAGGTAACCGACCTCGAGGAAAGGCACGGACGCCGATCCAAAGACCTTCCGCATTTTGGACAAACGCCCCAATTTGAGAAATTGCGAAAAATATGGGCGGGAATCGGTGGCAGGCCGTATCTGAAAGTCGTAATCCCCTAGCAGGGTTTCCCTGTCCCCGCTCAGGAGAAGGTCTGTAGCCCGGAAAAACGACTCATCCTGCAATACGTTGTATACTTCTCTTTCTTCCGGACGGATCCCCGGGTACAGGAGGGGATCAAACTGGCGCGAGTGGCAGAATGCGCGGATTTTTTCTATGGCAATGGCCGAAACCTTGTTTTTTGACAGCACGTAGGTGACCGTTGACCAGCTGCGTACAGCCACGATATGATCTGCAGGATCTTCCACCCCCTTGGATTCTACTGTGACGGCCATGGTTGCCAGCATCTTAAGGCTGCTTCTGGGCGGCTGGTCCATCCACAGGGTTACTGCAATCATTCCGCCGGGGGACAATCTGTCCCACAGGAGCGAAAAAGCATCCAGGGTGAACAGGTATTGCTCTTCCAGGGCTAGAATGCCTGAACTGCCTCCAAAGGAACCGGTCTCGGGAAGGAGGATCAGATCATACCAATCATCTTTCTGTAAATAGTATCTGGAATGGCCCGCTACAAAACGGATCCTCTCCTCCGGGAAAGTTACATATCTTCTGACCATCCCTACCGCTGCACTGTTGGGTTCTACGGCAACAATCTCTTTTGCTCCCCGGAAAAGGGCATATCCGGCCAACCATCCGGTAGCGGCATCGGCCACGAACACTTTACCGGGAGTGCCCATTACGTAAGGAAGTGCCTGCGTTGAAAAATCCAAATAATGCTCCGTTTCCACGGCATCCTTTGGTTCCGCTGTACCCGGCAGGACTTGAGCGACTTGCGGTTCCGGCTGAACCACACGCACAAGCGGACCAAGCCAGTCGCCGTTATTGAAGAGCACTACAGTTACCGGTACTGTCCCGGTATAACTAAGGCTTAGCCCCGGCGCATACCGAAGGGCAGGAGCAGATACGATTTTGAGTTCCCCGTAAGGACTGTTGGTGGTTTCCACCACCCGGGCGTCGGGAAGTAAAAGGGTGCGTGACAGGCTTTTATATTGTACATAAGGAAGGTGGGGAGGGTTCAGCAAGCCTGTAAAAGCCAAAACAAGGGCAAGCACTGCCAATGTAATAAGGCCTATTTTTTCTGCCACTGTTTTCCGCCCCTGGGGGAACAAAATCAAACCGGCAGCCAGTGGAAGGCAGGCAATCACAAAAGGTACTGCCGATGGTGAAACATACCAGAGCAGGATTAACATCAGCAGCCCCCCCATTCCGGAGCCTGCCAGATCGGCAAAATATAAACGGCCAATATTAGAGGCGTAATGACAGTATGCCAGGCCAATAGCAGATGCTCCCAGGAAAAAGGGCACAAACAACATTAAATAGGAACAGACCAGGTTCAGGTAGTGGCTTTTCTGGTAGAAAACCAGGTATGAATCAAAACCTCCGAACACCGTGCCGGACAGAAAAAGAATCCCCGTGATGCTTAAAGAAGTAAAGAACATGAGTATGGCAAGGTTGGTTTCGATTTTTAGGATCAGGTATTTTTTCAGAAAAGCCAGGACACTCCCGCTTGCTCCAAATCCAAGCATGGCAACAGATATTACCATATAGGCAAAATGATTCCACTGACAGATTGACAGGATCTGCATAAGGGCAATCTGAAATGCGACCATACTGCAGGAAAGCAGGCTTATGGAAATTGCCAGTCTTCTTTTCATGATTTTTCGTTTACCGGGTTTCTTCCCTTGTGAAGGGTACAAAACGGACCGGCATCAGGTTGGTAGTAGTGATGCGTCCCTTCTTTTTTTCAACCAGGATAAGGTTCTGGACCATGAACTGAGATCCAACAGGAATGACCATTTTTCCTCCTTCGCCCAACTGTTCTATCAGGGGAGGCGGGATGTGTTCGGCAGCTGCTGTTACCACAATGGCATGGAAGGGCGCTTTGCCGGGCAATCCGTAATATCCGTCACCGGGCACCACTTCAACGTTATGGTAATTCAGGTCCTGCAATCTTTTTTTTGCACTGGTCGCAAGTTCTGTCACAATTTCCATGGTATAGACAGAATCTGCTATCATGGCCAGTATGGCCGCCTGGTAGCCCGATCCCGTGCCTATCTCCAGGACCCTGTGTCCTGTTTTAAGGTCCAGCAGGCTGGTCATGTAGGCCACAATAAAGGGTTGTGATATGGTTTGCCCGTATCCTATGGGAAGGGGATTGTCGTCATAAGCCCTGGATCTGAGTGAAGGGTCTACAAAAAGATGGCGTTCCACCGTACGCATGGCCTGCAGGGTGGCGCGGTGTGTAACTCCGCGCTCAACAATCTGGTCACGCACCATTGCACTGCGCTTACGCGCAAAATCCTGTGAACCGGTATCTTGCGTTGAAGCAGACAGGACAGGCAGGGTTGCTGCAAGAAGCAACAACCTTAATGAATATTTGAGGATCCTTGCCATGGATCCATAAAGTTAATAATAATTAAGAATGGTATTTAGCACTTGCGCTTTGATCTGATCCGGGGAGGGATTCAGCGCGTCTGTAGTAAAAATTCCTTTTTCGGGATCAATGCGCCGGAAAACCATCAGGTACAAATCAAAAATGATATGAAGGCTTAAACGGTAACGGGTATTGAGCAGTGGAGAGACTTTATTGATTATTTGCAGCGTTTCCCGGCGATAAGTATCGGCAACCTCCATATAGTGCCTTACCAGGTTGCGGAATGAAGGCAGTATAGGACCTCCGCGGGCCATGCGTTCCAGCTGTTCCTGGCTTAATCCGTATAGGCTGAGCAGGTCGGAAGGAAAATAATTCAGGTTCTCCAGCCTGTCTTGCTGAAAGTCCCGGATTATATGTACCAGGTAACTGAAAATGGCGCAGGGACGGGCCGTTTCCCGCACATCAAATAATGGTGGCATGTAATGCCCGTTTTCCTTCCGCAGGCCGCAAAGATGGACAAAAACGCCGGCGGGTGCCACAGAGGCCCCCTCGGCATATTCAAGGAATGAAGAGAAAGAGGGGAAGCCCTGGTGGTGAATATCATAGACCATGGACCGGGTAAAAGCCTCTACGGGCCAGAGGGGGATCAGGAATTTCTCCCAGGTTGCAACCAGTTCCCGGTCGGTAGCATCACCGGCTTTGCTGCTGAGCTGAGCGGTGAGATTGCCCAGAGTTTCCACAAGTACGACCTGTTCCTGTTTTTCAATGGCAGGGTGTTTGATTTTATAATTATCCACAAGATCATCTGCGGATCGCAAAAAGCGATAGGTCGTGCAGGCGGCACGGTAGCGTTCCGGTTCCCAGAAGGCCGCTGCGATCAGGATGTTGGGATGCTTTTTTATGTTTTCAAAATCAATGGAATCAAATATTTCCAGCAACTGCTTCCTTTCAGATTTACTGCTCATTCTGTTGTTCCTTAATGATTCGTTCCGAAGTGAGTGCGGCAGACATAAGCACCAGAGGAACTCCGTTTCCGGGATGGGTGCTTCCACCGGCAAAATACAAATTCCTGAAGGTGCGGTGGCGGTTGTGCGGGCGGAAATATCCCATCTGCAATATAAAGTGGCTTATGCTTCCAAATACCGATCCTTTGGCTATGTGGAACTTTTTTTCCCATATTTCGGGCATCAGGCACTTCTCAAATTTAATGTGCAATTCAAGATCCTTCAGTCCCTGTTTATCCAGTCTTTCAATTACTCTTTTGCGAACCTGTTCCCGGATGGCCTCCCACTGGCCTTTGTTTTTCTTATGCAAATGACCCACAGGCACAATCACCGATATTGTGTCCCCGCCTTCAGGAGCAGATCCGGGATCTGTTTCCCGGGGACAAAACACATAAAAACTTGGATCATCTGAAACCTTTTTGTCCCTGAATATCTGGTCCAGGTTGTGCTTGTAATGTTCAGACATGAAAACATTATGCAGGCCGAGTCCCGGATATATTTTATCAAGTGCCCAGTGAAATGATATGGCAGAGCAAGAGTACTTCATTTTGTCCAGCCATGCGGTATAACACTTATCCCTGAGCAATTCCCTGTACACATAGGGAAGGTCTGCGTTGGCCACTACAATCCCTGCTGGAACTGTTGTGCCGTCTTCCAATTCAATACCGGTGGCTTTTTTCCCGCTGGTGATAATTTTCCGCACAGGACTTTTGTAATAAAAATTTACACCGAGTTCCCTGGCAGCCTCAACCAGGCTTTCCACCACGCTGAACATCCCGCCTTCGGCCACGAGCGACCCCTGGCTGATCTCGGCTCCGGGGAGCATGGAGAAAAGAGCCGGAGCGGTATAGGGATTTTGTCCCACGTAGATGTTCTGGAAGGTGAAAGCTGTCCGCAAGTGGGGGTGCTGGAAAAAGCGCTTTACATAGCGCATATGGCTTGTAAGGGTTTTGATGCGGAACATGATGCCTATGTTTTTTAAAGAGATGAACTGAAATAGGGAAGTGTAGTTGCGTCCGAGCAACTCGTTGATGGCAATGCGGTAAAAACCGTACCCTTTTTCCACATATTCAAGAAAACGGCGATAACTGCCCCTTTCAAGGGCTTCGAGCTGCTCTTCCATAACCTGGCGGTCTGTGGTAAAGCGAAAGATGGTTCCGTCGGTGAAATATAGACGGTATATCTCGGCAAGGTGTTTTGATTTTATGGCACTGTCAAAAGAAATGCCCAGGGAATCAAATACTTTCCTGTAAAGGTCCGGCATCAGAAAGATGGTAGCTCCCAGGTCAAACCGGTGTCCTTCCTGGATGTAACAGCTGCACCGGCCGCCGGGTGTCTCGGACTGTTCATAAACACTCACAAGGTATCCCTTTCTTGCCAGGAAAATAGCTGTGGCTATGCCGCCTGCACCGGCACCTATGATGACAGCAGTGTTCTTTTCGTTCATGGAGGGTATAAATATTTCTAAAGTCCAAATATAATTTGAAAATTTGTATGCAAAAAATACGTTTAACTATATGAAAAGGATTATTTTATTGCTTCTGTGCCTGGTAAGCCTGAACGGCTGCAAACCGGACTTGTGGCAATCTTGTAGCGCATCCCATGCGTACTATCATTTTTCATATGAAAACCACGCCTGGGTTTCTATTCATTCGGGCTGGATGATAGACGAAAATGGTACTGTACGGGCCTATAAAAATCCTGCGAAATGGAACTATCCCGACTCGTTGGGGTATATTTCCAGGGACCAGCTGGAGGAAAACCTGTCTTACTGCGACTCTGTGATTGGGAAAGTCTCTACTAGAGAAATGTCATACTACAATCATTTGGTGTTTCCGGCCTCAAAAGGTTCACTTACAAGACCCGAACAACATGGTGCCGACATGGGAATTCAGATGTATTCCTGCTATTGGCATGACCGGACGGAACATCGTTACCGTCAGGTAATTCTGAATCAGTACGGCGACTGGATCCGCACCAACGACAATGACAAAGCCGTAAAAATTTATAAATGGCTCAGGAAGCTGGTTGCAAACTGATTATCCGCCAATTTGTGTATCTTTGCTCCTGTATGCGGTTAACCCTTAAGCTTAAAGGAGCTTTGCTCGCCTTACTGGCCTTCGTGTCCTGCGGGACGCCCCGACTGGGGATATATTCCATTCATATGGAAGATGTTTTCTGTGTGCCGGAGTCTGAGAATAAGAACCTGATGTTTTCTACCAGAGGTTTGGCCGACGGCACCACCGAATATACCTACCAGGATTCGTTTATTCAAATTGGCCTTGTTCTGACCAATACCCGATTTGCCTTTAAAATGAAGAATTTACTGCCCGACACCTTATTTGTTGACTGGGAAAAGGCAAAATATATAAACCAACACGGCGACACACTCAGGGTAATTCATAACGGAGTTGATCTTGCACAAAGAACCCGGCCTCAGGACACCACTTTCCTGGCACCCGGAACCCTGTTGGAAGATTTTCTTTTGCCCGTAGACAATATTATTGATGAGCCCACGAATTTCAGTCTCTGGAAAATCAATTACCTTTTTTATGAAAAAAGGGATAATGTAGGACAAAAGGTATCAGTGATACTTCCGCTGGAAACAAAAGAAGGTGAAAAACGCTATCATTTCTTATTTGTTATTGATAATTGGAAGGATATGTGATGTCTTTTTTGCCGGTATTGTTTTTTATTTTACTTTTGCAATCCCAAAATGGTGATCGTAGCTCAGTTGGTTAGAGCGCTAGATTGTGGCTCTAGAGGTCGGGGGTTCGAATCCCCTCTTTCACCCTGAATCAGGAGAAGTTTTGTACATTTTTTTTTGGAGATTCAAATTTCTCTTTATCTTTGCAACCCCTTTAACGAGGGGGGATAAAAAAGTTCATTGACAAATTGGAAGAACAAGTACAACAAAGAGTACAAGAGCAGAACGTTAATTCCGTAAAGGAATAAGAAAGCGTAACAGGACGAGCAAAAAGTGTAAAACAAATTTACAATGAAGAGTTTGATCCTGGCTCAGGATGAACGCTAGCGGCAGGCTTAACACATGCAAGTCGAGGGGCAGCACGGGTAGCAATACCTGGTGGCGACCGGCGCAAGGGTGCGTAACGCGTGAGCAACATACCCTATACAGGGGGATAATCCAGGGAAACTTGGTCTAATATCCCATAGGATTTACAGATGTCATCATCTATAAATTAAAGCTTCGGTGGTATAGGATTGGCTCGCGTGACATTAGCTAGATGGTGGGGTAACGGCTCACCATGGCGATGATGTCTAGGGGTTCTGAGAGGAAGGCCCCCCACACTGGGACTGAGACACGGCCCAGACTCCTACGGGAGGCAGCAGTGAGGAATATTGGACAATGGATGGAAATCTGATCCAGCCATGCCGCGTGCAGGAAGACGGCCCTATGGGTTGTAAACTGCTTTTATACGGGAAAAAAATGTCCGACGTGTCGGAAGCTGATGGTACCGTATGAATAAGCATCGGCTAACTCCGTGCCAGCAGCCGCGGTAATACGGAGGATGCGAGCGTTATCCGGATTTATTGGGTTTAAAGGGTGCGTAGGCGGCCTTATAAGTCAGCGGTGAAATTTTGCAGCTTAACTGTAACAGTGCCGTTGATACTGTAGGGCTAGGATTTGGTTGCTGTGGGTGGAATGTGTGGTGTAGCGGTGAAATGCTTAGAGATCACACAGAATATCGATTGCGAAGGCAGCTCACAAAGCCAAGATTGACGCTGAGGCACGAAAGTGTGGGGATCAAACAGGATTAGATACCCTGGTAGTCCACACTGTAAACGATGATAACTCGCTGCCGGCGATACACAGTCGGTGGCCAAGCGAAAGCGATAAGTTATCCACCTGGGGAGTACGACCGCAAGGTTGAAACTCAAAGGAATTGACGGGGGCCCGCACAAGCGGAGGAACATGTGGTTTAATTCGATGATACGCGAGGAACCTTACCCGGGCTCGAACGGTGCATGAATATACAAGAGATTGTATAGTCCTTCGGGACATGTATCGAGGTGCTGCATGGTTGTCGTCAGCTCGTGCCGTGAGGTGTCGGCTTAAGTGCCATAACGAGCGCAACCCTTGTCATTAGTTACCATCAGGTCAAGCTGGGGACTCTAATGAGACTGCCACCGTAAGGTGTGAGGAAGGGGGGGATGACGTCAAATCAGCACGGCCCTTATGTCCGGGGCGACACACGTGTTACAATGGGGGGTACAGAGGGCAGCCATCCGGCGACGGAGCGCTAATCTCAAAAACCCTTCTCAGTTCGGATTGGAGTCTGCAACTCGACTCCATGAAGTTGGATTCGCTAGTAATCGCGCATCAGCCATGGCGCGGTGAATACGTTCCCGGGCCTTGTACACACCGCCCGTCAAGCCATGGAAGCTTGGGGTGCCTGAAGTTCGTGACCGCAAGGAGCGACCTAGGGCAAAACAAGTAACTGGGGCTAAGTCGTAACAAGGTAGCCGTACCGGAAGGTGTGGCTGGAACACCTCCTTTTTGGAGCAAGTTCTGTTACGTGTCCTGCTCTTTCTTCCAATTTTTTTATATTCAGTCCCGTAGCTCAGTTGGTTAGAGCACTACACTGATAATGTAGGGGTCAGCGGTTCAACTCCGCTCGGGACTACTGCATAAGGCTACGGGGATATAGCTCAGTTGGCTAGAGCACCTGCTTTGCAAGCAGGGGGTCGTCGGTTCGACTCCGTCTATCTCCACAAAACGCGACAATTTATTGCCGCGTTTTTTTGTATCCTCTCAGGAGCAGCGGCTGTTCTCTGTTTTATTATCTTTGTGTATGCAATACATGAACACACTTGTCTGGATAGGACTTAGCCAGGCATTGTTTGCTGCCATACTCATGTTGACCAAAAATGAACGGACCGTATCGGATAAAATACTGTCCGCATGGCTTGTTTTGCTGGCCATTGAGTTTCTGACCGCCGGAATTGACTACCAGTTCTATGGATCCCCCCTGTTGTCCGGCTCGCATTTATTGTCCAATGCCGCGTTTTACCTGTACGTCCGGGCCCTGACAAGGTCGGGATTCCGGTTGAAATACGCACACCTGTTTCACCTGCTGCCATTCCTCCTTTTCAAAGTGCTGGCCTACATTATCAAGGCACCCTTTATGGTGGGAGACTATCTGGTTTTTGAAGAAAACTACCTGTTTCGCTTTTCCTTTGCCATTGCCAGCCTGATTTCATGGCTGATATACAGTTCCTTAAGTTTGACAATGGTCTATCATTACCGGGCTAATCTGCAGAATGAAACATCCCGTATAGAAGCCAACGAGAACATCCGCTGGCTTATGTCTGTTACCATTATTTACGTTATATATTGTTTTATAACCTACATCATATCCTTTTCCCTGATCATAAAGGGAGACTACGATTCCAACCTTCACGGGATCTTTAATTATTCCATTCTGCTGGTGTTGCTTTATGCGCTGAGTTTTTACGGTTTGAGACAAAAGCACATACCCGAAGAATTACAAATACCTAACGAAAAGCGTAATAATAAAAAACCCATCCTGGACGACCAGACCAGAAAGACAATCGGCAAACAGGTCCTGGTTTACTTCAGGGAACGGAAAGCGTACCTGAACCCCGACCTGAGCATGGATATACTTTCATCTGACCTGCAAATACCAAAGCACCAGCTCACCGAGGTGCTGAACACAGAACTGGGCAAAAGTTTCTTCCGCCTGGTCAATTCATACCGTATAGAAGCCGTGAAATCAATGCTGGCAGAGCAAAATAATTATTATTCCATAGAAGCGATAGGTTTTGAATGCGGTTTTTCTAACAAATCATCCTTTTATAAGATTTTTAAAGAAACGGTAGGGGAAACACCATCGGCGTATAAAAAAAGAATCTCGGCTTTTTGATTTTTGATGTCCATCTTTTAAAAAAATGAGGGATAATCGGTTCATTTTTCTTTCATTTGCACAAATTATGCAATGAATGAAACGGATAATCTTATTTTCTATACTGATATGTACAGTGTTGCAGGCCCAGGCCCAGTGGAATGGAAATACTGACTTCAATATCCATGGTTATGGAAGGGGGTCTGTTTACGGCGGGAGCAAGGCGTATGATCTGACCTCTGTGTTTGCCGAACTTTCCCTGCAGGCCTCTGTCAAAAAAGGCCCCGCCATCCTTGAATCGGATATCAGGTTCAGCACGGGCATGTTTTTTAATGAAAAAGATACCAGGTTCCGGATCAGGGAACTATACGCAGGGTATAAAAGCCGGAAAGTTGATGTTTTCCTTGGGAACCAGATCGTTATCTGGGGGCGTACAGACGGATTCAATCCAACGAACAACATTAGCCCCAACGATTACTTTTTCCTTTCATCGGATCCGGCCGATCAGCAGCAATCCAATTTCATGCTAAAAATGCAATACAGGCCCCTTCCCGGAGTAGATCTTGAACTTGTTGCCATCCCATTCTATAAAATGTCCAGTTACCGGTTTGATCTCTTTGACATGGGAGAACTGGGAAATTATCTGCTGTTCGTTGACGATATGCTTCCGGAAAGGATCCTGGCCAACGGGACGTATGCAGTGCGGGTGAATTTTGAATATCCGGCATTCGGCGGTTCTGTATCCTGGTTCCAGGGATATGACCCGTACCACGGATTTAATGTGGTTTCTGTTAACTGGGCATCTTCCCAGCCCGTAATACGCATCGCATCAGTTCCTTACAGGAAAACCGCCATAGGTGCAGATCTTGCTGTACCTGTGGGTAATTATATGATTGTAAGGGCCGAAGCATCTTATAGCCACACGAAAAATCCGGAAAATAAAATGTTTATTCCCAATCCGGACCTAAGCTATGTTGTAGGAATAGAAACTAATGTGCTGGACTTTATTATCATTGGTCAATACATAGGAAAATTCACTTTTGATTATTCCCCGTTGTCTGTACCTGCCCCTCCCAAGGATAGTAACCCCGCAGCGCTTATTCAGTATACAGAAAAATATATTGACTACGAGAACAGGTTATTTAACCGCAAAGTGTTCAATCAGCAGGAAAGGACCAACCATGCCGTATCCCTGACAATAACCAGGTCCTTTGCCTACGATGTCCTTTCGGCTGAATGCACGGCCTATTACAATTTTACATCAAAAGAATGGCTTCTCAGACCCAAACTGAACTGGAGGATATCGGATGCCCTGATGGCCGCTGTGGGCGGCCATTATATGAAGGGGGGAGAAAAAACGTTGTATGGCTATTCTTCTGCCATAATGAACGGGGCTTTCGCAGAACTAAAAGTGATCTTTTAAAACATGTCAAAATCGAATTTTATCATAAAATACAGGTGGCATATCATTATTGTCACCCTGGTGCTGGTGCTGGCGGGCATTATTCCTTTGATTACCATTCGCGTGAATCCGGATCTGGAATCTTACCTGCCCGAAAACATGCCCTCCATACAAAACAATAAAAAGATCAGTGATGTTTTCGGAAATGATGAACTGTTGCTGCTTGTTTTTCAGACTGAAGACATCCTGAATGAAAAAACACTCCACAGGATCAGACAAATATCAGATACCTTATCCATCATGCCACAGTTTGGACGGGTCTATTCCATGTTCCAGGCAAAGGATATCCGTTCGCAGGACGGAAGCATGGTAGTAAATCCGGTTGTGACAAGCATCCCGGAAAATGAGCATGACCGGGAAACCTTAAGGCAGGCAATTCGTTCCAACGACCTGGTGTATAAAATAGTTGTCTCCGATGATTTTAAAAACGCACTGATTATCCTGAGCTCCGAAAAAACAGTAAATGACGACCAGCTCATGGGTTTGATTGATGAAGTCCTAAAAAAATACCCGGGGGATGAAAACGTGTATATCAGCGGGAATCCCTATCTGAGGGATGAGTCGGGCAAGAAAATTGGCCGTGATGCACTGCTTTTGTTACCCATTGGCTTGCTGGTGATGTTTCTGTTCCTGTACGCATCGTTCCGGGAATTCAGGAGTGTATTGTTGCCGTTTTCTGTTGTGCTTTTTTCAATCGTAGTTTCTATGGCCCTGATCCCGGTCTTTGGATGGGAACTCAGTCTGATTGGGGTAATCATACCTATTATGATGCTAGCTGTTGCCAATAATTACGGAGTATATTATGCTGCCCGCTACCAGGACCTGCGGGCATCGGAACCCGGTCTTGCACCCAGAGAGCTGGCCATAAAAATTTCCGATTATCTGTTTACCCCGGTTGCTTTGTGTGGACTGACCACCATTGTGGGAGTCCTGGGCCTGGTGGCGCATTTGTTCAGGCCGGCCAGGCAGATGGGGATTGTCTCGGCCATAGGTATTGCCTTTGCGCTGCTGGTGAGCCTGCTGTTCATCCCGGCAGTGTTGTCCCTGCTAAAGAAAGGCAAAATTCATAAAGACCTGGAAGCCGGGTCAAAGGGTTTCTTACCTTCTTTGCTCGAGCATACCGGGGAAAGCATTACACGCCATCCAAAAAGAATTATTGCCATTTTCATACTCTTTATGGGATTATGCTCGGCCGGGCTGTTCTTTTTCAAAACAGCCCCCGATTCCAATGATGTTTTACCGCAAAGCCACTCCTTCAACAAGGCCATAAACATCCTGGACAGCCACTTTGGCGGGAGCAAAATGTTTAATGTGATGTTTCAGACCGATGTTACAGATCCCGCCCTGCTTAACTGTCTTGACAGATATGAGCAGGAACTCAGAGAAGTGCCCGGGGTGGGAACCGTCACCTCTCTTTCTTCAATTATCAGGAAGATCAGCAAAGCCCTGAACGACTCCACTGACGCCGGTTATGACCGCATACCCGAAACCAGGGAAGGAGTTGCCCAATATCTGGAGCTCTATTCCATGAGCGGTGAGCCGGAAGACCTGGAGCAATTTGTGGATTTTGATTATACCAGCACACTACTCACGGTACAATTCAGGGCCGGGAGCATAGGAGAGGTAAGGAAACTGCTTGCGAAAATTGAAGGGATGGCCCGGGCCGATTCTCTGGAACCGGTCATTGGCGGCTTCACACTCACCGATATTGACATAAACCAATCTGTAGAAAAGGGGCAGTACTATTCCCTGCTGGTAGCCTTTGTCGCGATATTCCTTTTACTGAGCCTTATTTTAAAAAGCTTTAAGGCCGGTCTGATTGGAAGCATTCCACTGGCCTTTGCTGTGTTTTGTACCTTTGGGCTGATGGGGTGGCTAGGTATGGAGCTGAACATTGTGACGGCTTTAATATCATCTATATCGATAGGACTAGGGGTGGATTTTACCATTCATGTGTTCTGGAGGATCAAATGGGAACTGGCCCACGGCAACAATTATGGCCGGAGTATCAAGGCAACGCTCAAGACCATTGGAAGGGGGATTGTGATTAACGCCAGTTCAGTGATGCTGGGTTTTGCCATCCTGTTCCTTTCTGCCTTTCCGCTGATCCGTTCTTTTGCCTTTCTGATTAGTTTATCTCTTTTCCTTTGTCTTGTCAGTGCCCTGATCCTGATTCCTGCCATATGCTACTGGGCCAGGCCTAAGTTTTTAGAAAAATAAAAACAATATTATATTATGAAACTACTGTTAAAATCGATTGTTGCCGGACTGCTTATGTTTGGATGCACCCCCGGGTTATTTGGACAATCGGCTGCTGAAATCAGCAGAAAATCTACAGAGGTGATTGACCTCGGCTCAACACAAATGGATTTTACCATATACATAAGGGATAACAAAGGAAGTGAGCGGGTAAGGCAACTGACCATGATATCCGGTGTGTTTAATGGTGTCGGTAAAACGCTTGTCCGTTTTACGGCGCCCTCTGACGTACAGGGTACAACACTGCTCATTTACGACAACAAGGATAAAGAGGATGATATGTGGATTTATATGCCGGCCTTGAAAAAAGTTCGCAGGATCATCAGTTCTGAAAGAGGGAAAAGCTTTATGGGATCTGAGTTTACCAACGCAGACATGAGTAAGCCCAACCAGGCAGATTTTAATTATTCCCTTCTGGGTACAACGGTGTACGATGGAAAAGAATGCTGGATGGTCCAGTCTGAAGGCAGGGATCAGACCATCAGTAAAGCATACGGTTACAGTAAATCAGTCAGCTATATAGATAAAAACAGTTACCTGAGCTATAAAGTGGAATACTACGATCTGTCGGGTAACCTGCACAGGATCCTGACATCCCTTGATTATAAGAACGTAACAAAAACCACCTTCTTTTCCTATAGAACCGTCATGGAAAATGTGCAGAACAAACGCGTCTCTGAAATGGTAGTAAACAAGGTTGAAACAGGGACCAAACCCGGGGAAGAATTGTTCTCTCCCAACGCCCTGCAGTAACAATTACCGGAGCAGCTGCCGCTCTTCTGCAGAATACAGGATTTTCTCCAAAACAGGTTTGAGCGAATCTCGGAAAACATAGATCATAATCAGGCACAGAATCAGTGTCAGGATTACTAGAAAAAGGGTCAGGACTCCGGTGGAAATTTTTCTCCGGGGTTTCCGGATTGACTCATTTTGAGCTATTTGATCTGTCTTGGCAGCAGCCTCTATGGGGATTGAGAGGGATTCCGGGGTGTCTGCAGTACATTTCTCAGGGAAATTTTCTTCTGCCTGAACAGCTTTTGCCGGATCCCCGGACGTAGCTGAAAGTTCACACCTGACTTTTGAAGGAACAAGCAGCGGGCGCAGAGATAAGGGAACCAGCCCGAAACCGTTTGGATTTACCGAAACGTTCTTGTCCATGACAAAAAACACGTCTCCTTCACGCGTCCTTCTGAGCTTCCCGAAGCCATCCAGTGTCACTGATTTTTCCCTTGCCAGCTTTTTGGAAATCTCTGCAAGCAAACCATCAAGATCTTCTTTGGATGCATAAGCCTTTTCCAGCAGCCCGTCATTCCAGGTTTCGCTTTCCCGAAACGAAATACGTCTTCCCGGAGGCAGGAGCACATGTCCATTGTTGGTTAGTGTTGCCGGAGTGTCTTCTGCTACGAAGCTTCCCATGCTTCCCAGAGAAACCCGGTTGTGTACGCGGAGCAATTCTATGCAATGGGATGAAAGCAGGGATGTGTCCATAATCTGAGCAAATTTACACTTTTTTTGATAAGATTTTGCTCTTTCAGGAAAAACCGTTTATCTTTGCACTCCCCTAAAGGAAAAAATTCCTCATTAGCTCAGTTGGTTAGAGCACCTGACTGTTAATCAGGGGGTCCAAGGTTCAAGTCCTTGATGAGGAGCCACAGATAAAAGCACTTACGAAAAAACGTGGGTGCTTTTTTTATTGGAAAAAAGTTATCTTTATACCCTACAAGTTATGCTATTACAATGATCAAGACGCAGGATCTGACCAAAAAATACGGGGCGCTCACCGCTGTGGACAATCTGAATTTGTCCATTGCACGTGGGGAGTTGTTTTCTTTGCTGGGACTGAACGGGGCCGGTAAGACCACGACCATAAAAATGCTTTCGTGTCTGATCAGACCTTCCGGCGGTAGTGCCCGGGTGATGGGTAAAGACCTGTTAACAGAGGCACAGGATATAAAACAAAAGATCAATGTGTCTCCCCAGGAAACGGCCATTGCCCCAAATCTCACGGTTCAGGAGAATCTGAAAATGATAGCAGGAGTATACGGCCTTACAAAAGACCGCATTCCTGTCAGGATTAATGAAATGATTGACGTATTCAGTCTACAGGAAGTGCGAAACAAAAAAGCAAAGCTCCTTTCAGGCGGTATGCAGCGTCGTCTGAGCATTGCCATGGCCCTGATCACGGAACCGGAGATCCTGTTTTTAGATGAACCCACCCTGGGCCTGGATGTATTGGTACGTAGGGAATTGTGGACGATCATCACAAAACTGAAAGAAACAACAACCATCCTTCTAACCACGCATTATATGGAAGAGGCGGAAGCCCTTGCGGACAGGGTGGCGGTGATGATAAAGGGAAAGCTCAGGGCGTCGGGTACGGTTAAGGATCTGCTGGAGATGACCAATACCCAAAAATTGGAAGATGCATTCATTCTGCTTAATCAAAAGGAGGCTTAAATGAAATACATCTATTTTGCCGGCCGGAACTCCAAAGAAATATTAAGGGACCCCTTGACCCTGATCCTGGCAGGGGCATTGCCCGTTATGTTTATTGTATTGTTTTCTTTGATATCCCGGAATGCTCCCATAGAGGTGTTTCAGCCGGTCAACATTGTTCCCGGACTGACTGTATTCGGTTTTACCTTTATTACTATGTCCCTGGGGTTGCTCATAGCCAAAGACAAAAGTTCTTCCTTTTTGACCAGGCTGTTCATTTCCCCTTTGAAGCCGCGGGATTTTATCCTGGGGTATTTCATTCCCGTTTTGCCAATGGCTGCCATAATTGCAGTGAGTTGCCTTGTAACCGGTCTGTTTGTAGGGATACCCCTGTCTGTGAAACTGGTATACACATTTCTTTCATTTATTCCTTTCGTCCTTTTTTCCGGTTTTTTCGGGATATTCCTGGGCATAGTATGCCGGGAAACGCAGGTAATGGCCATAGGCAATATCTACATCATTGCCAGTACACTTTTAGGAGGGGCCTGGATGGACCTGAACGTCCTGGGAGAAACATTAAAAAAAATCACGGATTTTTTGCCCTTTTCCCATGCCATAGAAGCTTCCCGGATCGTATTGTCCGGCCGCCCGGACAATCTGTGGATCCACCTGGGAATTGTATGTTTGTATGCTCTTGTATTCTTTGTTCTGGCGGTGTTCTTTTTTCGCAGAAAAATGAGATCAGATAACAAATAAATGTTCCAATAAGATCTTCACCCCAATAAGTATCAGAATAATACCTCCCGTAAGTTCTGCTTTTGAACTTAACCGGGACCCGAACAGATGTCCCAGTTTAACACCCAGAAATGACATCACAAAAGTTACTGCGCCTATCAGAACCACTGCCGTTATGATATTGGTTTCCAAAAATCCCAGTGTGATCCCTGCCGCCAGGGCGTCTATGCTTGTAGCCACAGCCAGTATGAACATGGATCTTAACCCGAAAGAACAATCCTGTTGTTCTTTCTCTTTAAAGGATTCTACAACCATTCTGCCTCCAATGAACCCCAACAGAAGGAAGGTGATCCAGTGATCGAAAGAAGCAATCAGGTGGTGAAACCGGACACCTGCCCAATAACCGATCAAAGGCATAAGTGCCTGGAATACACCAAAGAAGAGCCCTGCTTTCAGGGCGTTTCCCCAATTCATACGGGATTGTGTCATTCCTTTACATACAGATACTGCGAAAGCATCCATAGCCAGCCCTATGGCCATAAAGATCAGGCTCAGTGTTTCCATTCTTGTGCGTTGTTATATTATGCTCTGAAAATATCCTGCGGATAACAAGAGAATAAAAAATTGTTGTTTACGGGAACGCATAAAATTCCTAATTTTGCTATACCGATAACAAATATATATAATTTGAAGACGTATATGAAGAAATATATTCTCACAACTTTTGCCATGCTGTGTCTTTTTCCCGTTTGGGGACAGGAAACCAAACCGCGAATTACGATAATAGCAACCGGAGGGACCATAGCCGGAATAGCTCATACACCTGCAGAGAATGCATATACTCCGGCTCAGCTGACCGTGGAAACTCTGATCAGGCAGATTCCCCAAATAACCGATAAAGCTTCTGTAAAGGGTATCCAGTTGTGCAATATTGCCAGCCAGCATATGACACCACGTATCTGGGTACATTTGGCATCGGTTGTAGATTCATTGTTCACCGGAGATCATTGTGACGGCATAGTAGTGACTCACGGAACCGACACCATGGAAGAAACGGCGTTCTTCCTGGATCTGGTCAATGCTCACCAAGATCCGGTAGTCTTAACAGGATCCATGAGACCATCCAACAGTCCCGGAGCCGATGGCCCGGCAAATCTCTACAATGCGGTTTGCCTGGCGGCAGATACTGCAGCCCGGGGCAAAGGGGTTCTGGTGGTAATGAATGATTATATTTTTTCTGCGTCCGGAGTAACAAAAACCCACACAGTAAACCCCCAGGCATTTGATAGTCCGGATCACGGGCCTTTGGGTGTGATTCGCGGAGGCATGGCTGCATTTTACAAGCCTTTGCCCGAGAAACAAATTGTTGATCATGGGTTTTCCATAAGGGAACTGGCCAATACGGATCTTCCCCGTGTTGACATCGTTTTGTCCTATGCCGGTGCCACTTCCCTGCTTTTTGATGCGTTGGTTGAGTACGGGGCTGACGGTATTGTCATTGCCGGTGTCGGACACGGGAATTACTCGTATCAGATCGAAAACTCGGCAAAACAGGCTGTTCAGAACGGGGTGGCTGTCGTACGGGCGACCAGGGTGCTGCAGGGCGGGGTTTCATCCGACACGGAAAATCCTTTCAGCGGACAGATAGTCAGCAGATCGCTTTCTCCTCAGAAAGCAAGGATTCTGCTAATGCTTGCTTTGACCGGATCCCGGGAGCCTGCCGAAATACAGCGAATGTTTGATCAATACCCCTGAATACTACTCGGCAATTAAACGCAGTTTTTGCGTGTCTATGCGGGTTTTCAGCCATTCCGACATCACATGCAGTTGTTCCGCAGGCGGAATGGAATCAAATTTTACTACGGCAATGGTCAGTGTGTCTTTTGCCTGATTGTCCATGGTGACATTAATTGCCTGTGAAATAGACAATTCACGTGCCGATGGGTAAAGCACGGTCAATTCTCCTATCAATTCACTACTTAATGCTTCATAGTACCGGTACTGGTCCAGATTGACACTGAGCGTATCTATGATCTCCTGTTGTGCACGTATGCGTTCTTCGCTTTTTTGATAAAAATCTTCCAGTATGGAAGAACGTATGGCATCCAGATCCACCCTTTCCTTACCGCCCTGTACCACTGTGAGCCGGGTGTCTTCCAACCTTCTGAACCCGTTCATCTGACTGCGGGCAACGGACAGGGCATCTTCGGGCACCTCCCGGCCAATAAGCATAAGGTCTATTGTTTTATTCTCATACGAAATATTACGGCTAATGATCTGGGTGTCTGGGAAAAGAAAACTGTTATCTATATACTGATTGGCCTCATTTTCGTAAATGGAGGAACGAACAATGTCAATGGTAAGCCAAAGGGCAGGGATCATGGTTATTACGACAATAGCCAAAATGGATTGTTTTACGGCCTGTTCCCGTTTCTTTTCACGAAACACTTTATGTTCGTAACCCCTTAAACGCGTCCCCACAAAGGTGGCAGAAACAATAAAAACCGTATTGATAAAATACAAATAGAAAGCTCCCAGGAAAAACCGGAAATTACCTGTCGCAATCCCGAAACCCGCCGTACACAACGGAGGCATAAGTGCCGTGGCAATGGCAACACCCGGTATAACATTCCCCTTGTCTTTGGTTGACAGGGCAATAAACCCGGCCAGACCACCCACAAGGGCTATGAAAACATCGTATATGGTAGGGGACGTCCTGGCCAGTAATTCTGACTGAGGCTGGTCAAAGGGCGAGAGCGTAAAAAACAGGGCAGCTGTTATAATGCTGATCACGGTGGCTACAGTGTAACTTCTCAGGGATTTTTTCAGCAATTCCAGATCGTTTATTCCCAGGGCCAGTCCCATCCCAATGAGCGGTCCCATTAGCGGGGAGATAAGCATGGCTCCTATGACGACTGCCGCCGAATTGATGTTTAGCCCCAGGGAAGCTATGAGTATGGCGAAGATCAGGATCCACAGGTTGGCTCCCTTAAATTCCACACCGCCCCGGATATTGGCGATGGTCTCCAGTTCGTTTTCTTTATCTCTTCTCAGGTAAAAATAATACCGGATAAACCTGACAAAGGAAGGTTTGCGGCTTTTTTCGTTTCCCATATTATCATTAAGAAAGAAAAAACTAACCTATAACGGCTCCGTTACCGATTCCTTCCAAGGGAGAAACAAGCCGCATGGAACCATCCTGTTCCTTGGCCATCAGGATCATCCCCTGTGATTCAACGCCCCGTATCTTACGGGGTAACAGGTTTGCCAGAATACAGATCTGCCGTCCGGTCATATCTTCAGGCCGGTAGTATTCTGCTATGCCGGATACGATCACTCGTTGGTCCAGTCCCGTATCAATGGTCAGTTTGAGCAGTTTTTCCGTTTTGGGAACCCTTTCTGCCTGCAGTACGGTGGCTACCCGGATGTCCATTTTTTCAAAATCGGCGTAGGTACATTCCGGAAGGGCCGGGGCGACATCCTTTTTAACAGGTTCGGGTTTTTTCAATTTTGCCACCTGGGTTTCTATGGTGGCATTGTCAATCTTGTCGAAAAGCAAAAAGGGCTGGTTCAGCCGGTGTCCCCCGGGCAACAGGGTTTCACGCGAAAGATCCTGCCAGGGCAGTGCTTGGGGCATATTCAGAATGTTTCTGAGTTTAGCAGTTGTAAAAGGCAGGAAGGGATCCAGCGCTACCGTCAGCCGAGCACAGAGCTGCAATGAAAAGTTCAGGATGGTTGCCACACGTTCCATATCAGTTTTAGCCACCTTCCAGGGCTCGGTATCGGCCAGGTATTTGTTTCCCAGACGGGCCAGGTTCATAGCCTCCTTCAGGGCTTCCCTGAAACGGTAATGCTCCAGGTAGTCTTCCAGGGCCGAGGCCATCCCCGGAACAGACTGCATCACTTCCTGGTCATAAGCTGTCGGAGTACCGGCAGTGGGGACGAGCCCATTGAAATACTTGTGTGTAAGAACAACAGCCCGGTTCACAAAATTGCCCAGGATGGCCACCAGCTCATTGTTGTTGCGGGCCTGGAAATCCTTCCAGGTGAAGTCATTGTCCTTAGTCTCGGGCATTGTGGAACAAAGGGTGTAGCGTAAAACATCTTCTTTTCCCGGAAGCTCGTCCAGGTATTGGTGAAGCCACACGGCCCAGTTGCGTGAGGTGGAAATCTTTTCCCCCTCCAGATTCAGGAATTCATTGGCCGGTACATTTTCAGGGAGGATGTACCCTCCGTGGGCTTTGAGCATGGAGGGGAATACAATACAGTGAAAAACAATATTGTCTTTTCCTATGAAATGGACCATTTTGGTGTCCTTGTCTTTCCACCAGGTTTCCCAGGTATCGGGAAATAGTTCTATGGTATTGGATATATAGCCAATAGGTGCATCAAACCATACGTAGAGGACTTTCCCCTGTCCGCCCTCCACCGGGACAGGTACTCCCCAGTCCAGGTCACGGCTTACCGCTCTGGGTTGCAACCCGTTGTCCAGCCATGATTTGCACTGTCCGTAAACATTGGGTTTCCACTCTTTATGATCTTCCAGGATCCATTCCCTGAGCCAGGGTTCGTACTCGTCCAAAGGCAGGTACCAGTGTTTTGTCATTTTTTTCTCTGGAATGCTTCCACTAATAGAAGAGCGGGGATTGATCAATTCGTCTGGAGAGAGGGTAGACCCGCATTTTTCACATTGGTCTCCGTAAGCATCGTTGTATGAGCAGCGGGGGCATGTTCCCACAATATACCGGTCGGCCAGGAATGTACTGGTTTCGGGGTCATAGAATTGTTCGGTCTCTTTTTCCAGGAGTTTTCCGCTGTCGTAGAGTTTTTTGAAAAACGCCGAGGCGGTTTTGTGGTGGATACTGGAGCTGGTTCTGGAATAAACATCAAAGGATATGCCCAGCCTTTGGAATGACTCTTTTATCTGGAAGTGATACTTGTCCACGATATCTTGTGGTGTCACCCCCTGTTGCCTGGCACGGATGGTAATGGGAACGCCGTGTTCATCGGATCCCCCCACAAAACAGACGTCCCTGCCAGCAAGGCGCAGGTAACGCACATAAATATCGGCCGGGATATACACACCTGCAAGGTGTCCTATATGTATGGGACCGTTGGCATAGGGCAAGGCAGATGTGACCAGATAACGCTTGAATTCTTTCTGCTTCATCGCAAAATTGTTTATTTATTACAACCTGTTCAGCTCGCGGGCAAATGAATTTCTTACATCCATCATGACCGTAAGTTCCTTCAGAATGGTTAGGATCTTATCTTCTTCGCCCAACTGTTGTGCCTGCCTTAGATCCCTTGTCAGGTCTGCGCAGGAGAGCGAAACTATTTTCAGTTTATATACCAGCAGCGTCTTTGTAACATTATCCTTCAACAGAGGCTCTTCCAGCGGCAGGCTCTCCCGTAATACCTTCAGGTTTATGTGATGTGGATTGCTTATCATATCCAACACTTGTTGTGATATCAGAGGATCCTCGTGATTGATGAAAAATCTCTTTCTTAAGGCGTCATCTCCCGTCAGGGTTGTGTATAGGCGGAATATAGCCGCAAATAACGGGTCCTGAAATTCCAGATCGTCTTCTTCCATGGCCTTTTGAATAAACTCAGACACGGTCACGTCTTCCAACATGGTTTGCCCGAATTTGATCAGGTAATAGAGAATGTCCTGCTCGCACCGTCGCAGTTCAACGCTTCCGGGCTTAAGTTCCGCTTCCTGCATGCTTTCTTCACCGGGGGGTAGGGGTGGGGGCGGTATGTAGTAAGAAGGGCGGTTTCCCCATTCAGTTCTTTTCTTCCGGATTTTGGCCACTTCCCTGGTAAGGATCATTTCTTCGATATCCAGATGCCGGCTGCATTCTTCAATGTAGACGGTCCTTGTTATGGCATCCGGAATAATGGCGATGCTTTCAACCACTTCCCGTATGAGTGCCGATTTTTTAAGGGGATCCTTTATCTCATCGGCCATTAGGGCAATTTTGAAATGAATGAAATCGGTCTCGTTCTTTTCCAGAAAATCGAGTGTTTCCCTGGCGCTGTGGGAGCGGGCGAATGAATCGGGGTCTTCTCCCTGCGGGAACCTCACCACTTTGACCTGAAGCCCTTCTTCCAGCAACATGTCTATTCCCCGGATGGAGGCTTTGATCCCGGCATCATCCCCGTCATAGAGAACGGTAACCTGCTGGGTGAAGCGCTTGATTAGCCTTATCTGGTCTGCCGTGAGCGAAGTACCCGACGAGGAAACCACATTCCTGATCCCCGCCTGGAACAGGGTAATGACATCTGTGTATCCTTCTACAAGGTAACATTTCTGAGTCTTGCTGATTTCCTGCTTTGCAAAATAGAGCCCGTACAAAGAACGGCTTTTGTTATAGATCTCACTTTCAGGGGAATTGAGGTACTTTGACACCTGTTTTTCGTTCCTGAGGGTCCTGCCTCCAAAACCGATCACCCTGCCGCTCAGAGAGTGGATGGGGAACATGACTCGGTCCTGGTAGCGGTCCGTAAGGGTTTCCGGTTTATTATCCCGTTCAGGATAGTAGATGGTTAGCCCGGTGGTCGTGAGCAGGTCCAGTTTGTATCCGGCAGCCAGGGCAGAACGGGTAAAAGTGTCTTTTGAGGCAGGGGCAAAACCTAGTTCAAAATGCCGGATAACGTATTCAGATAAGCCGCGTTCTCTGAGGTAACTCAGTCCGGCGTCCCGTCCTGCATGCTCCTCCCACAAATAATTGGAATAAAAATCCCTTGCGTAACCGTTGACTATCATCAGACTATCCCTTCGCAGCCGTGATTCGGCCTCCAGGGGGGTCTCCTCTTTCTCTTCCACAGGGATGTTGTATTTGTTCCCAAGAAATTTTAAGGCTTCTACATAGTTGAGTTGCTCGTGTTCCATTATAAACCGGACCACATTGCCGGCCTTGCCGCAACCAAAGCATTTAAAGATGCCTTTAGAGGGGGAAACGGAAAACGAAGGGGTTTTTTCGTTATGAAAAGGACAACAGGCCATATAATTGGCGCCCCGTCTTTTAAGGGTAACGTATTCGCCAATGACTGCTTCTATGGGAGCAGCTTCCAGGATACGCTCTATTATGGCCTGGCTTATCATCAGAATGATTTGAATCCGACCGCATTACGTACCAGTTCCATGGTGGCGCGTGCAGATGTACAGGCCTCATCAGTTCCTTTTTCAATAACGTACTTCAGATAGGGCCCGTTGTTAAAAATTTCCTCTATCCTTGCCTTAATAGGCAGTGTGTGCTTGCAGATATCGGCTGCTAGCTGTTTTTTAAGATCTCCGTAACGTATGGTGCAATTGTCGTATTGCTCACGGAAATACCTGAATACTTCAGGTTCGGACACAACGCCCAGGATTGTAAACAGATTAGCTACTCCGGGATTCATGGGACTTCCGGGTGCTACGGGCCCCGTGTCTGTAACGGCGCGCATTACTTTTTTTGTGATGGTCTTCTGGTCGTCAACCAGATAGATGCCGTTTTCTTCGCTCTTGCCCATTTTCCCGCTGCCGTCCAGGCCGGGGATCTTGACAAGGTTGCTACCGAAATTGTAAGCCTCGGGTTCCGGGAAAACCGGCACCTCGTATAATTTATTGAATCTTCTTGCCAGCAAACGGGTAATTTCCAGATGCTGTTCCTGGTCTTTTCCCACGGGGACCCAATCGGCGCGGTGGACCAGAATATCAGCGGCCATAAGCACCGGATAGGTAAGCAATCCGGCGTTGACATTATCCGGATTCAGGCGCACCTTGTCTTTGAAAGAAGTGGTGCGTTCCAGCTCTCCCTTATATGTGAGCATGTTGAGCAACACATACAATTCACTTACCTGGGGCACACTGCTTTGTATAAAAAGGGTGGATTTTTCCGGGTCCAGGCCAGAGGCCAGGTATTCGGAAAGAATGGTTTTCACCCCGGAGTGGAAATCAACCGGTTTGGGATGTGTTGTCAGGGAATGAAGATCGGCAATAAAAAAATAGCATTTGGCCTGATGCTGCAACTGGACAAAATTCCGGAGTGCCCCAAAATAATTACCCAGGTGCAGGTGGCCTGTGGAACGTATGCCGCTCAGAACTGTTTTCATAAAGGAGAGATTCAAAATTCAGCTCACAAAGTTAGTCTTTTTTGGGTAAATGTTATCTTTGTAAACTATGATAACCATTTCTAAAGGTCAGCTTAAAGGCAAAGTATCTTTGCCGCCATCAAAAAGCATGAGCATCAGGGTGTTAACGGCAATTTTTTTATCAGGCCGCGAAACGTTGCTCAAAGGGGCCTGGCCCAAAGACGGAACCCAGGTTTGTGAAGACGTACAGGCTGCTTACCGTGTGGTACGTTCTGTCGGATCGCAGTTTGCTAAAGAAGACATATGGCCCGACAAGGTCCCTCCTGCAAGGGATCATTCAAGAAGGCAGTTAGATTGCGGAGAATCGGCCCTGGCCCTGAGGATGTTTGCCCCTATCCTCGCCCTGTCGTCTTACATCTACTGCCTTCGAGGACGCACTACCCTGATAACAAGGCCTGTAGATTTTGTCATTGAAGGATTGCGCGAACTGGGTTGCTGGTGTGAAAGTCTGAACACCCTTCCAACCCTTTCCATCATTGAAGACCTGAAAGAAACCGGACGCTGGGAACCACTCGACACCTCCCTGAGCCTGTCGCGTCCCATACTCCTGGTACAGGGTCCGCTCAGGGGCGGAAAATACCAGGTCAATGCCGGAGGCAGTTCCCAGTTTCTGAGCGGGCTGCTGATGGCCCTGCCTCTGGCCGGGAAAGATTCCATACTAGAAGTGGAGCACCTGGTAAGCCAACCATATATAGACCTCACACTGAATGTGATGGAGTCTTTTGGCGTCCGGGCTACACATGATAATTACAAAGTGTTCCATATCCCGGGAAGACAGACCTACCGCGCCCGCAAGATTGACATCGAGGGAGACTGGAGCGGGGGGGCGAATTTCATAGTCGGGGCAACCTTGTTCGGAAACCTTCGCATGGGACCTCTGTGGAAGAATAGTCTGCAGGCAGACAAGGCAATACTGGAAGCCGTCGGAAAAGCGGGTGGATCATGGGCATGGGGATCGTCCAACCAGTTGAAAGTATACAAGGCTAAGAATTTACAGGGTTTTACTTTTGATGCCCAGAAGTGTCCGGACCTGTTTCCGCCGCTGGTTGCACTGGCTGTACACTGCAAGGGTACTACAAGCATTCACGGGATTGACCGGCTTTTCCACAAGGAATCCAACAGGGCCCTTGCGTTGCTGGAAGAATATTCAAAAGTAGGGGCCAATATCCGCGTGGAAGGGAACAATATGGTCATCCAGGGAGGTGTTCTTGCCGGAGGGGCAAGGATTTCTGCCCGGGGAGACAACCGCATTGCCATGTCCCTGGCCATTGCAGCCCTTGGCGCGGAAAAGCCCATCGAGATAGAAGGCAAGCATACTGTAGCAAAATCTTTTCCCGATTTTTGGGAAGAATTGAATAAAGTTACAAAACCTATATCATGAATGTTTTTGGAAGGAATTTCAGAGTTGCTGTTTACGGTGAATCACACGGACCCGAAGTTGGGGTGCTCATAGACGGAGTTCCTCCCGGGATCCTGCTTTCGGAGATAGATTTTCTGGAAGATATTGCACGCCGCAAAAGCGGCGCTCCGGGCACCACCAGGCGCAAGGAGGGCGACGAGCCCCTCATACGTAGCGGTGTTTACAGGGGATACACCTCGGGAAGTCCCCTGTGCATATCGTTTTTAAACAGGGATGCCCGTCCGCAGGATTACCTTACTGCAGAAGACAGCGATCCTGTGCGCAAACTGCCTTTCAGACCGGGAACGGCAGATTATACCGGGGATGTCAAGTTCAGGGGTTTTCAGGACCCCCGGGGTGGAGGGCATTTTTCCGGCAGACTGACACTGCCCCTTGTGGCTGCCGGGGTGGTTGCAAAGAAGATCCTGGAAGGCAAGTGTCCAAAACTGGCGATCACCGCTTTTCTGTCCCAGGTAGGGGGTGTCCCGGTGATCCGTAACAGGCCGCTTCCAAAGGAAGTGAACACCCTGCTTGCACAGGCAGTTGAAAGGGGTGATTCCCTGGGCGCCATTATCTCCTGTGAAGTCACCAAACTTCCTGCCGGTCTGGGTAACCCGTTTTTTGACTCGGTAGAGTCGCTGTTATCCCATGGAATTTTTTCCATCCCGGGGATCAAAGGCATTACTTTTGGTCTGGGTTTTGACGAAGCCCTGCTTATGGGATCTCAGAATCCCCACATCGGGGGCATAGCCGGGGGCATTACAAACGGGGATATGGTCTCGTTCCAGGTAGCCATAAAACCTACACCCACGGTAGGAGGCAAAGGCAGGCATGATACCTGCTTTGCCCTCCGTGTTCCCGTAGTTATAGAAGCAGTAACTGCAATGGTCATTGCAGACCTGGTGATCACTGGCGCTTAACGGATTGCTATTTTTGTTGCTGCAACGCAGCACGGACTTTGGACTCGATCTCCTCTTTGAGTTCCGGGTTGTCTTTAAGCATTTGTTTGACCGCATCGCGTCCCTGGCCAATCTTTGTTTCCCCGTAACTGAACCAGGACCCGCTTTTTTTGATGATCTCAAGTTCCACCCCGAGGTCAATAATTTCGCCAATGAGCGATATCCCTTCTCCAAAGATGATGTCAAACTCGGCTTTTTTAAAGGGTGGGGCCATTTTGTTCTTGACCACTTTTACCCGCACGTGGTTGCCCGTTGTATCTTCCCCGTCCTTGAGCTGGGTGGTGCGGCGCACATCAATGCGTACCGAAGCGTAAAACTTCAGGGCGTTCCCACCGGTGGTGGTTTCCGGGTTGCCAAACATGATGCCTATCTTTTCCCTGAGCTGGTTGATAAACACACAGGTGGTGTTGGTACGGCTGATATTGGCGGTTAATTTTCTCAAGGCCTGTGACATCAGGCGGGCCTGGAGTCCCATTTTTGAATCTCCCATTTCCCCCTCTATCTCGGCTTTTGGAGTCAGGGCGGCAACCGAGTCAATGACCACAATGTCAATGGCTCCGGAGCGGATAAGGTGGTCTGCCACCTCCAGGGCCTGTTCTCCGTTGTCGGGCTGGGATATGAGCAGGGTATCCACGTTAACGCCCAGCTGTTGCGCATAATTGCGGTCAAAGGCGTGTTCTGCGTCAATAAAGGCTGCAATGCCACCCAGTTTTTGTGCTTCTGCGATGGCATGAATGGCTAAAGTGGTCTTCCCGCTTGATTCCGGGCCATAGATTTCAACTACACGGCCCCTTGGATAGCCGCCAATGCCCAGGGCATGGTCCAGACCAACGGATCCTGACGGTATAACCGAAACGTCCCATTTGGGCTGGTCTCCCAGTTTCATGATGGTTCCCTTCCCGAAATCCTTCTCAATCTTGTCCAGGGTTGCCTGGAGCGCTTTCATTTTTTCCTGACTGGCGGTTACTCCTCCCGCTTTTACTTCTTCTGCACTAACTTTTGCCATAATGTTTTGATTAATGATTAGACAACAAATATACAAATTCACAGACAAAAACCCCTATCTTTGAAGTATGAAAGAGTGGTTGCTGGGGAAAAATCCGGACCAGTTGCAGCAAATTGCTGCTTCTTACGGCCTGCCTTCTTTTACTGCAGGCCAGATTGCAAACTGGATCTATGTAAGGCACGTAAGGGAGATTGGGCAAATGACCAATCTGAGCAAAACGACAAGGGAAAAACTGGCCGAAACATATCAGGTGGGGGGATTTGAGCCGTTGCAGGTGCAGGTGGCAGCAGATGGCACAAAAAAGTATCTTTTCCCTACTCTGGACAGCTCAGGCAGCGGGGTGGAAGCGGTTATGATCCCGGAAGGGGACCGGGCTACCCTGTGTCTTTCTTCCCAGGTGGGTTGCAAACTGGGTTGTGCTTTCTGCATGACAGGACGTATGGGCTTTGCAGGCAACCTGACTGCGGGGGAAATCGTGGGCCAGTTTCTGGGAACCGGAGAAACAGACCGGCTGACCAATATTGTCTATATGGGCATGGGAGAACCCCTTGACAACTGGGACCAGGTGCTCAGGTCCCTGGATATATTTACCTCTGATTGGGGGTTTGCCTGGAGTCCCAGGCGCATCACGGTGTCCACTTCGGGCATACTGCCTTTGCTGGATGACTTTATGGCAAAGACACAGGCCCACCTGGCCATAAGCCTGCACAGTCCCTATGACAATCAGCGCGCGCAGATCATGCCGGTTCAAAAAGCGTATCCCATTAGCAGTGTTATCCGGAAATTACGGCAATATGATTTCTCGGGCCAACGAAGGCTCAGTTTTGAATACATTCTTTTTGAGGGCTTTAACGATACACAGAGGCATGCGGCCGCCTTGCTGCAACTCCTGCGTGGTCTGGAATGCCGTGTTAACCTGATCCGCTTTCACGCCATAGAGGATTTTCCCATGCGGCCCTCTTCAGAGCCGGCAGTCAATGCCTTTATGGCCCGTCTTAACAAAGCCGGGCTGATGGCAACGGTACGCTCTTCAAGGGGAGAAGATATCCTGGCCGCGTGTGGCCAGTTGAGCGTGAAGAAAAAAAACGAACCCTGATGCAGCAAGAGGAATTCAAAAAATGCCTGGCCCGGATGCAGGCTCTATGCAGCCGCAGTGAAAAATGCAGGGCAGATATCCGCCTGAAACTGGAGCAGGCCGGTGTACCTCCGGCCGAGACAGCAGAGATCCTGAATGAGCTGGAGAAGGACCGGTTTCTGGACCAGGAACGTTATGCTACAGCTTACGCAAGAGATAAGTCCAACCTGCAGGGATGGGGGCCCCGAAAGATATACAACGGGCTAAGGATGAAGGAGATATCTCAAGATATAATAGAAAAGGCTTTATCCGGAACAGGAGAAGAATTACTCCGGCAAAGACTGGCAGAAGCCCTTCAAAAGCACCGGAGTTTCAGGGACAAAGATCCCCGCAAGCGTTACGCCGCCCTGGTGCGTTTTGGTCTGGGGAGGGGTTACAGTTATTCTCAAATTGTTGATTGTCTTACAAAAATTAACAATCAGGGGCATTAATAATTTTTGCGTAATTGAAATTCTTGTTATATTTGTGTCTTATAAAGGAAGCCATTTAATTTATTAACTAAAATAATTAATGTCATGACAATTTTAGACATCACATTGCAGCCGATTTATGATTTCCTGGCTGGCTTATGGGCAACACTATTTAGTGGTGCTGGTGCCTGGGCTGATCAACTGTACGTAGTCCTGAACCAGATCTGGGATATTTTCCAGAATATTTTCACGTTCATAATTCACGAAGTTGGCGCGGTATAGGGGAAATCTAACTGATCAGTTACTGAGTATCAAGGCTGTCTCGTACGAAGGCAGCTTTTTTTTGTATGGGAACTTTACGTGCAGGCGACCTTGTTTTTACCTTATCCAGAAGTGTACGAAAATCCGTGGGATTAACCATCCGCAAGGACGGGTCAGTTCACGTAAGGGCACCATTCTGGCTTCCTGTACAGGAAGTAATCCGGATGGTTTCGGGAAAGTCCTCCTGGGTACGTTCAAAACAACAGACCATGAAAAACCAACAGGTGATACCTGCTCCGGGACCGGAACTGAACCGGATAAAAAAACAAGCATTACTTAAGTTTCGGATGATTGCTTCTCCCTGGGAGGAACATTTTCGTGTTCGTTACGGAGTGGCCCCCAAAAAATGGACTGTAAGGGAAATGAATACACGCTGGGGCAGCTGTTCCACGGCAACCGGAAGGATTACCCTGAATCTGAGGTTGTATTATAAACCCGATGCGTGTATTGAATACATTGTGGTACACGAATTGTGTCATCTGATCCACCCAAACCATGGCAAAGACTTTTATACCTTGCTGGAAAGAGAACTTCCGGACTGGAAAACCAGTAGAAAACAATTAAAAGCTTAACTTTGTGACATTATGATATATAACGAAGATAATTATAAAAACCTGTTGCAGAGGGGGCAACGGTTGAGGAGGTTTCTTTGACGTAGAGAACAGGGAAAAAGAATTGAAGACCTTGACAGAAGCCTCTCAACAGCCTGGCTTCTGGGATAAGCCCAAAGAGGCAGAAGCGCTCCTGCGCAAACAGTCCCTGCTCAGGACGTCACTGGAAGCGTATTACAGGATCCGGGAAGGTCTGGACGATCTGCAGGTTCTTGACCAGCTGGAAGCTTCGCAGGAAGAACTCGACGCGCAGATTGCCAAGGTGCTTGAATGGATTGAGGAAGAGGAATTGAAAAGCATGCTCGGCAACGAAGGAGACACTATGGGGGCACTGCTTAAGATCAATTCCGGGGCTGGGGGAACCGAGAGCAACGACTGGTCTGCCATGCTCATGCGGATGTATATCCGCTGGGGAGAAAGGAACGGTTATAAGGTAAGGGTTCACAACATTCTGGAAGGGGAAGAGGCCGGAATCAAGTCCTGTACCCTGGAATTTGAAGGCCTCTATGCCTACGGCTACCTTAAAGCCGAGAACGGGGTGCACCGTCTGGTACGCATATCACCGTTCAACGCCCAGGGGAAAAGGCAAACCACCTTCTCTTCTGTCTTTGTGTATCCTGCCGTAGATGACACCATAGAAATTGAGATTAATCCTGCCGATCTGGAGTGGGACACCTACCGTTCCAGCGGAGCGGGAGGGCAAAATGTGAACAAGGTGGAAACCGGGGTACGGGTACGCCATATTCCCACAGGGATTGTCGTTGAGAATACTGAAACAAGGAGCCAGTTTGACAACAGGCAGAATGCCCTGCGTATCCTCAAGTCCCATCTGTATGAAATGGAGCTGGAGAAGCGCCGCGAAAAGGAATCCCAGCTGGAAGGACAGAAGAAAAAAATTGAATGGGGTTCTCAGATACGCTCCTACACGCTTCACCCTTATAAAATGGTTAAGGACCACAGAACAGGTTATGAAACAGGCGATACGCAATCTGTTTTGGACGGGGATCTGAACGGGTTTATACACGCATACCTTCTGGGAGGAAGCTAAAATGGCTCTTAAAGTATACAGGGCTTCGGCAGGTACAGGCAAAACATATCGCCTGACCCTGATGTATCTTAACTTGTTACTGGGCAATTCAGCGCGTTTTGACCCACGTGCCTTTTACGGAATACTGGCTGTGACTTTTACCAATAAGGCCACAGACCAGATGAAAGCCAGGATCCTGAATACTCTGGAATCACTGGCTGCAGGAGAAGCCTCGGCCCTGGGAAACGATCTTTGCCGGGAAACAGGCCTTCCCTTTGAAGAACTGGTCTCTCGCGCTGTCACTGTACATAAGACGCTCCTGCATAATTATTCCTGGTTTTCGGTTTCCACGCTGGATGCTTTTTTCCAGCGCGTGTTGCATTCCTTTGTCATGGAAGCCGGTCTGGACACCGGTTATTCCGTGGATACAGACACCGAGTATCTGCTGGATAAGACCGCCCGCCGGATGATCACCCGTATTCCGCAGGACGACTCACTGCGTGTGTGGTTCACAGACCTGATCAATGAAAAGATTGCCAGATCGGACAGCTGGGATGCCTTCCGTTTGCTCAGACAGGTGGGGTACCAGGCTACCCGGGAGTCTTTCAGAACCATGGGGGAAGCGTTTGCAGGGAAGATCTCGGACAGGGATTTTTTGAGGGATTTTATTGGTAAATACCAGCAAATCATTCAGGATTTTGAGCAAAGGATGGCCACCTGGGGGACTATGGCTCAAAATCTGATCTCGGCCGGGGGCTTTTCTGCTGCTGATTTTCCAAACAAAGACAAATCTTTTGCAAGGTATTTTGAAAAAATTTCCGATTCTCATCCCGCCGTTGACTCGTTCATCCCAGGAAAACGTGTACTGGATGCTCTTGGCGGAACCCAGACTGTGTGGTATAACAAGAGCTCACCTCCGGGCCTGGAAAAAATGCAGCAGGTCCTGATGCCCATACTCGGCAGCATTCAGGATTATTACAAAAGCCATTACCCCCTGTATGCAACGGCTGTAGCGATCAGGGAGCAATTGCCCCAGATGGGTTTGCTGGCAGACGTGATCACCACCATGCGCCAGGTCCAGCAGGAGGACAACACACTGGACATAGGCGATTCCACTTACCTGCTCAGCCAGCTGGCAGGAGACGGGAACACCCCTTTCATTTACGAACGGATAGGAGCCGGGTATGATTCTTTTCTTTTGGATGAGTTCCAGGACACCTCTTATCTACAATGGAAAAATATGTATCCGCTTCTGGTCAACGGACTGTCGCAGGGGGCAGATTCACTTATCGTGGGAGATGTCAAACAAGCCATATACCGCTGGAGAAACAGCGACTGGAAGATTCTGGGAGAGGAAATAGCAAAGGACCCGCAGCTTATCCGGCAGGGGGTGGATTTTTTTTCTCTCAACACAAACCGCAGAAGTTACAGGGAGGTTATCGGTTTTATTAATTTGCTTATTGACAAAATTCTGGGTACTCTTTCAGAAACAATCAGAGAAAAAACAGCGGCCTGCGACAACCTGGAGGAAGGGGATCGCCAATATTTCGAGCACCTTCTCTTCAATGCCTACCTGGATCACACCCTGTATACACCAGCGGGCGCAGCGGATGATCCGCCCGGATACGTCCGGGTCAACACTTTTTCCTCCGAAGGAGAGGATAGTGTAACACTAAAAACACTATCAGCGTTGCAGGACTTGCTGGTTTCACTGCTCTCCAGGGGGTACGATCCTTCCGACATTCTGGTCCTGGTAAGGACAAGGGAGAATGCCCGCATCATTACCCGGCATTTTCTACAAAGTGCTGTTTCCCAAAACGGGGAAGGATTTCAATTGCCCCAGGTAGTATCAGACGATTCACTCTATCTGGCATCATCTCCTGCAATAAACCTGGTGATCTCCTTACTCAGGCTGGCACATTACAGGCATGACGCCTGCAATGCAAGGGCAGCACTTTCCATATTGTCCGATTTTGGAAAACCTGAAGTAATGGATGACCGAGAATTCCTGGACAGACTCCGTTTTCTGCCTCTGGCAGATGCCTTTGAAGCCATAGTACAAAGGATGGATTGGACTGGTGATCTTGAGGCTATCCCTTACCTGCAGGAATTGCACGACATGTTATTGTTGTTTGCAGGCAATGATGGCGGTGGGGTATACGCATTCCTCAACTGGTGGAAGGACAGGGGAAAAGAAAAAATGCTTTCCACAGGACTACCGGGGCAGGCTGTCAGGGTTCTTACCATCCATAAAGCCAAAGGACTTGAGGCCCGGGTAGTCATAGTCCCGTTTTGTAACTGGCCACTTGACCCTCGTACAGGCAGTCAGGTTATCTGGGCAGGCACTTCCCGTGAACCCTTTAATCAGCCGGAACAATTGCCGGTTTTATACAACGACCGGCTCCTGCACACTTTTTTTGTCAGGGATTATTTTCTGGAATATGCCCAAAGGTGCCTTGATTCACTGAATTTACTTTATGTTGCAATCACAAGGGCCAGGGAAGAATTGTATCTCTTCCTTCCCGAGACAGACACACCCTCCCGGGATGATATCTCTTTTCATATCAGGAAAGCCCTCTTTCAAAATCAGGCAGAAGGGGATCTGGTCTGGTCCTGTGGCATGCAGCAGCCCCCTGCAAGAAAGACCGTGAAAGAAAACGATGAGGGATTCCGGCCCCGGGCTTATCCGTCGCACGATTTCAGGGAATCATTGAAACTGGTTTACCGGGAAGATGATTTTGAATATGCCGCTGAAGATTCCATGAGGCAATGGGGTATTGTCTTGCATAAAGCACTCTCCCGTCTGGAAGTAGAGGCAGACATTGCCCGGGTTCTGGAAGAATTGGTAATGGAAGGTGAACTTTCAGGAAATAAGGAAACAGTCAGTAAATATGCCGCAATCATAGAGAAGACTTTGTCAGATCCGCAGGTCTGTCCATGGTTTGATGGTTCCTGGACAGTCAGGAACGAATCCTCCATACTGGGACCGTCAGGAAAACTACGTCCGGACAGGGTGATGGAAAAAGACGGAAAGACCGTAATTCTGGATTACAAGTTTGGAAAACCGGACCCTTTACACCACAGGCAAATGAACCGCTATGTGGCTACCCTCAAAAGAATGGGCTATAAGCAGGTGGAAGGCAGGCTGTTGTATTTCAATCCCTAAAGGACCATACCGGCCAGCGCTCCTGTATGTGAGCCGTACCGGATGGTGTGTATACCATTGACCCAAACGTGTGGGATACCTTCCGGGAACCGGTGAGGATCTGCAAAGGTGGCCCTGTCCATGATGGTGGCCTGGTCAAAGGCCACTATATCGGCATGGTATCCCGGAACGAGCAGGCCTCTTTCCTTCAGGCCGAGGCGGGAAGCGGGCAATGAAGTAATTTTTTTCACCGCTTGTGAGAAGTCCATGAGTTTTTCCTCCCTGCAGTACTTGCCCAGAAATCTGGGGAAAGTACCATAGGAACGCGGGTGCGGCATGGTTTCAGACAGGGGGCCCTGAGGGGAATAAACGCTCCCGTCGGAGGCAGGCATCCCCAAGGGATGAGAAAGGAAAAGACGAACATTGTCTTCTGTCATGGCAAAGACAACGATGCCTGATTGCAGGCGTTCTTCTATCAACAGGTCCCTAACAAAATCCCATGTTCTTTTTCCGGATAGGCGGGCACATTCTTCCAGGTTCCTTCCCATGTATGTTTCTTTGTTAGCGGGCAATGAACAGGCAGATATGATCACGTTCTGCGCTCCGCCAAATCGGTCAAAACGTGATAGTGCATATTCCCCGAATTCCAGTGCAGTGCTTTTGTCCCTTAGCCGGGACAAAACATCGTCAGCTGTACCCTGTCTGCCATTCAGGGGTATGAAACTGGTAAGGCCCGTTGAAAAGGCAATATAAGGGTAACGGTCAAACGAAATATCAACCCCGTCGCGCCGGCCTTTTTCAATCAGCTCTATCAAGGCAGGGCCCTTGTGCCAGTTATTGAAATTCTGGGCTTTAAGGTGTGATATCTGGAGTCTCACGCCTGACTGCAGAGCTATTGAAATGGCTTCCGTTACGGCTTCTTCCACGCGGTCGTCCTCGTTACGCATGTGTATGGCAAACAGACCATTGTGTTTTGCCACAACTTTAAGCAGTCCAACAAGCTCTTCATTGGATGCATACGCTCCCGGGGCATACTCAAGTCCACATGAGAGTCCTATGCTCCCTTGTTCCAGCTGGGTTTCCAGAAGATCCTGCATGGCCGCTTGCTGCGCCGGGGTGGCAGCAGTGTTCCAGTTTCCTATGATTGCCGAACGTAAGGATCCCTGACCTGTAAAAGTACAGTAGTTGATCCCCTTTTTTTGCTTGTGGAGCGCTTCCAGAAAGGATGCTGCGTTTTCATATGGCTTGCCGGGGAAAGGAGAATCACCGCAATTGCCTCCGGCCTCGGTGGTTATCCCCTGGAAGATGCGGCTATCGCCCCGTGGACATTGAAAAAGATTGGTATCGGTATGGCTGTGAAGGTCCACAAATCCGGGGCTAATGACCATACCGTTAACATCCACCAAATGGTCGGCATAGTTGCCCAGGCGGCCCAAAGCCGCGATCCGTCCGTCCTTAATGCCCACATCTCCGCGGTAAGGAGCTGTTCCGTCCCCGGTATAGATAAGTCCGTTATTGATAATAGTATCAAAAGGTTGCGAGACACGAAAAACGGAAGAAGCCCCGGAGAGCCCGCCGACGGTAGCTGCCAGACCGGTGCCTGCCAACACGCTCTTTCTAAGGAAAGTCCTACGGGAAATATTGGATTTCATGGCATTGGGTGATATTAGGCGTTTTGTAGGTCACTATTTCATTATCATCGTAATAAAACAGGATTGCCTGGATGTTGCCCTGCGATTCCAGGAACTGAATACTTTTTTCAACTCCCATAGAACAGAAAGCAATACTATAAGCAGTCGCATCCAGGCTGTTGTTCGCAATGACCAGTGTACTCAGAAGCGGGTCCTGAACAGGGTAGCCGGTATTGGAATTAAACATCTGGTTGAATATCTTTCCTTCCCTGATTGTAAAATCAGCGAGGCTGCCGCATATTGAAACCGCTTTATCACTCAGGTAGATCACATGGCCGGAAGCCTGGTCAATCAGCCAGCGCCAGGGAGTGCCGGAAGGGTTCAATCCTTTACACAATACAACTTTTCCGATTTCTATCATATAATTGGATATGTTGTGCATATCCATCATAGCTCCAAGGTAATCTACCGCAAGTCCTATCCCCATGTTGTTGAAATTAAGCTGTATACGTGGATCTTTCTTCACAACCATTCCTTTTTGGACAGATACTTTCCAGATACCGGTATACTCCAGAACCTGTGCAATTTGATCTGGAGTAATGTTATAAGCGTTACCCAGGCTGTATCCCCACAGATCGCGTAATGGTCCTGTTGTGGTGTTCATAGAAGCTCCTGTAAGTTCTGCCGTGGACTTTGTTTTTGTTAGTACTGCCGTAAAGATGGAATCGGCTTCCATGTTGGTGTTGCTATTAATATTGCTGATCAGGGAAGATTTGTTATACAGTGAGATTGACCTGTCAATTTCATGGGTACATTTTCTGGCCGCCCTTTTGATATCAGATTTAAAAGACCAAGGTGCATAATCGGGGACCTGGAATACCACCTGGTAAGAATATCCCATCACTACACCGTCAATGGTTTGATATGATTTACCGGGACTACAACCTGCAAAAAGCAGCAGGAATAATAAAAGGATTGTTGCCGGGACCAGTATTCGTTTCATAATTGAATAATGATATTATCGGTAGCATACGTTTTGAAAATCCCGCCCTGGTCATATATAAGGTATGCGCCCAGTTCAGGATGCTGATTCAGAAACCCGATGCTGGCTTCCAGCCCCATGACCATAAAAGCGGTGGCAAAGGCATCTGCGGTCATGCAGTCAGGAGCAACAACCGTGACACTCAGCAGGTTGTGCGTAACCGGAAGTCCGGTCTCCGGATCTATGATATGTGCGTATTTTTTACCGTTTTCTATATAATAGTTTCTATAATTGCCAGAAGTAGCCAGGCCTTTGTCTGTCATGGGGATCACCGCCTGGATATTTTCGCCCGGATGGATATTCCCGTCAACAGGGCTGTCAATGCCTATGCGCCAGGATTCTTTTTTTGGATTCAGGCCCCGGCAGACAATCTCGCCTCCGATTTCCACCAACATATCTGTTATTTCCAGTTCTGACAAGTCTTTGGCTATCAGATCACAGGTAAAACCTTTAGCTATTGCGTTCATACTCAAACTGCAACGGGGGTCTGCCTTGTTTAGTGTCGTGCCTTCCAGGCGGAATTTATCCATACCTGTGTATTGCCTGATCAGTTCCAGGCTATCCTGCCTGAAGGTATCTCTTTTTTCGAATCCGAATCCCAGCAGATCAAAAAAAGGAGCTGCCGAAATATCGAAAGCTCCGTTGGTAAGAATTGAGATTTCCAGGGATCTGTTGAAGACGGTCCTGAACAGGCTGTCTGTTTCCTGTGTGAGATTCTTGTTGATCCTGCTAATTAAGGAATGATTGTTGTATATTGACAGGGAGTTGTTGATCCTTTCAAAATCCGATGCGAGTGTTTGCTCTACAGTATCAGCAAAAGCGGACGATGCCCCTTCAGGTATCCTGAATGTGATGGCATACGTTGTTCCAAGGGCACTCCCCTGAAGACATATGTAATGCCCCCGTTGATTGCAACTGGCAGTGAAAAGGAGCAGAAAGCACAGGACAATAAAAGGAAATGGTTTTTTTGTCATTAACGCAAAGCTACAAATTTTTACCTACATTTGCAGATTATAATTGATATGGTCAGTAAAAAATCAAACCTATTTTTTCCCCTTTTAGCGGTTTTCATTCTTACCCTTGCCACGGGATGTAAAAAAGAGGAGGCCGATCCGCTCTATATGTCCGGAGCCCTGACGTTTAATCTTCCTTCGTATACTTTCCCGGGTGAAAAAATTCTGATCGAGGCCTCGGGAGTAACCAAGCCACAGGGAGACTCTGTCGTTTACACTTTTATGGGAAAACACTTCACGCCCGATTCAGTAGTCGCCCAATCTGTCCTCTTTACCCTGCCCGACAGTCTGGGAACATACACTCTTACACTGACTGCATCGGCCGAGGGATACACAAAAAGCGTAATAAGCCATTCCACAACGATCATACACAGGGTCTTTTCTGTTATGGTGGAAGGATTTAAACCATCCTTGGATTCAATAACCGATCCCAGAGACAATAAAGTATATTATTACAAAAGGTACGGTGACCTTGACTGGTTTATTCAGAATCTGAACTGGAGCGGGGCGGGCCTGACCTACTCAGACATTCCGGCACTGGGACATATGCTGGGAGGTTTGTATACCTGGAATCAGGCCATTTCGGGAGAAAATGCACCTCCTTCCCCCCCACAGCAGGTTAGTGGCCTCGGGGCCGGGCCCCGGGGGGTTTGTCCCGAGGGATGGGCCATACCCACAGCCGAGGATTGGGCTGATCTGGCATCGGCAGTCAGTGGCAAACCTTTGGGTTTTCTCGATCCCTGGAACGGTCTGGGAGAGGTCTTTTCGGTGGATGCAAAAATCAACGGGAACAAACTCTGGAAGTATCATCCCGACAACGAAAAAACAAATGTATCCGGATGGAATGCGTTGCCTGCCGGTTATGGACTCCTTTCTGGTGCCACTTTTTCCGGGTATGGACAGACTTCATTCTGGTGGGCCTCCTGTGCAGATGGCAACCAGGGCTACTACCGTTTGATACATTATGCAGTAGACAGGTTTTCCTGTGCTACTACCGACAAGTCATCAGTCTATGCTTCTGTAAGATGTGTAAGAAAAGCCGATAATAATTCCAAATAAGAATGAAACCAGATGGCAAAATTCTTTTCATCAAGGGATAAAAAAAGTATTGTAGAGGCCATAACCCGTGCCGAGCTCAAAACTTCGGGGGAAATCAGGGTGCACGTCGAGACTTATTGTCCATCATCATCGCTTGACAGGGCAATCTTTGTATTTAACCAGTTGAAAATGTATAAAACGAGGGACCGGAATTCGGTGCTGATATACCTGGCCAGTGAATCAAAGAAATTTTCCATTCTGGGCGACACCGGGATTAACGCTGTTGTTTCTGAAGGCTTCTGGTTGACTGTTAAAGAAATAATGAAAGAATCCTTTGTTACCGGCCGCTATGTTGAAGGCATATGTGCAGCAGTGGAAGAGATAGGCGAAAACCTGGCCCGTTATTTTCCGTGCGAACCAGGCGATGTAAATGAATTGCCTAACGATATATCATTTGGAGCATGAAAAGATCCCGTAAAATCCTTTTTATGACAGTCTGTGTCCTGGGAATTTCTTTATCCCTGCACGCACAGGTACCGGAACGTCCGGCGGTTCAGCGCCTTGTCAATGATTTTGCAGGTTTGTTCACGCCTGCCGAGAAAGAGTTGCTGGAAGCGGAACTTGTCGGGATTGACGACTCCACATCCAACCAGATTTGCGTAGTTACGATTGCAGACCTCCAAGGGCAGGATATCAATATGGCAGCTCAACAGGTATTGGTTGGCTGGGGGGTGGGAACAGCCCGGAACAACAACGGAGTCGTGTTGATGGTAGAGCACACACCCGGATTACCGGGGGGGCAAGTGGCCATTTCTGCAGGCTATGGACTGGAAGGGGTACTGACCGATGCGTTATCCAAACGGATCATTACCAGTGACATGATTCCACTTTTCAGGGAAGACCGTTATTATGAAGGAATCAGGGCAGGAGTTAACTCAATCAGGGAAGTAGCTATTGGTGAATACAATACGGCCAGAGAAGGGAATGACAAAACAGCCGGTGTGGTGGCGGTACTGACTTTATTCTTCATCCTGCTTTTCTTTATCCTGATCATATATATTGCCAATAAAAGAAAAGGCCCGACCAATCTGGGCGGGAGCAACCGGAAGGGGCCCAGTATGCTGGAATTGATGATCTTAACCAATCTCCTGGGAGGAAGGAGCCGGGGAGGCTCCGGAACCGGTGGTTTTGGCGGCGGCTTCGGAGGCGGCGGCTTCGGCGGTGGTGGTTTTGGAGGCTTTGGAGGAGGTCTTGGTGGAGGAGGCGGGGCTTCCGGTAGCTGGTAGGCTGGCAAAAGCAGCAACGATCTTTTTTACAAGAGGGTGGCGTATGATATCACCCGTATCAAATCTTACAAAAGCAATACCTTTAATGTCCCGCAAAAGATCCATGCAACGGGACAATCCGCTGTCGCTTTTTCTGACCAGGTCTATCTGGCTTGTATCCCCGGTGATGATAAATTTGGCGTCTTTACCCATCCGGGTCAGAAACATTTTGAGCTGTGATAGGCTTGTGTTCTGCGCTTCGTCCAGGATCACACAGGCATGGTCCAGGGTCCTTCCCCTCATGTACGCCAGTGGGGCTATCTGCACTACGCCTTCCTCCATAAGTGATTCCAGTTTTTTTGCGGGGATCATATCCCGAAGCGCATCGTATAAAGGCTGGAGGTAAGGATCGAGCTTTTCCTTCATATCTCCGGGCAGAAAGCCAAGCTGTTCTCCCGCTTCGACCGCCGGACGTGTGAGGATGATCCTGCGCACTTCCTTGTTTTTCCAGGCGCGTACCGCAAGAGCGATGGCTGTGTAGGTTTTTCCAGTGCCGGCAGGGCCTTCTGCAAAAACCAGATCATGCTCCTGGTAACATGTTACCAGGAGTTCCTGATTTTTTGTTTTGGCCCTTATCAGGGCTCCGTTGTTTCCGTATACCAGAATGTTGTCCGATTCTGCCTTTTCGCTGTCTGCAGCCCGTACGGCAGCATTGAGTATGGAAAGGATGCTTTCCGGGGAAAGGTGTTGTCTCTTTTCATACAAAGCCACAACGCATTCAAGCTTTTCCTGAAACCGTTCAATTATTTCCGGCGGTCCCTGGACCTTGAGTTGTTCTCCCCTGGCAATAATCTTTAATTGGGGAAAGTTTTGTATCAACAAGGGGATCAATGGGCTGTCTGGTCCATATAGGTCGGACGGAGGGATGGATTCCAAAATAAAGATTTTTTCGTTCATAGGCAGGATATCGTTTGCGTTCAACTATGCCGGGAGACGTCTCCCGCATAAAGTTACGAAGTGTTTTTAAAGTTTTACCAATAAGTTCCAGCTCGGATGGATCTTTAACAATCTCCCTGTACAGGCGTTCATCCGATACCGGCAGTACCAGATAGGTTTTTTTCCCCTCCCTGGCAGGTTGCCAGGTCCAGATCCATTCATACCAGGCAGATTCAATACGGGGACCTGTCTTATTGAGCACAAGATCAAAACACAGGATCATACCCATCCTGGCAAAAGGTTCGGGCTGATTTGAAATGAAATTTCCCAGTGAATAGGCAGTCATGAAGCTTGTTTTCCCTTCAGAGTCAGTAACAACATCAATACTCTGGGGAACGTGCGGATGGGATCCTATTACGGCAGTCACCCCTTCCTGATGCAACCAATGGGCCAGCTGGCGCTGGCCGGATGATGGATACAATTGGTATTCCATGCCCCAGTGCATGCAACAGATAATGCAATCTGCCCCTTTGTCCCGGACCCGGCGGATGTGTTCCCTGATCAGAGAGGTGTCTGTCAGGTTAAGTGTAAAGGAGTCCCTTCCGGTGTTGTTGTTGCTTGCATACGTATAGTTGAGAAGGGCTATTCTGATCCCGTTTTTTTTCAGGATGATCCACGGGCGTGTTGTCCCAATATGATAAACGTCCATAGAATCGTACAATTCAAGGGTTTTATACGCACCCCGGACACCTTTGTCGAGTATGTGGTTGTTGGCCGTGAGAAAGACATTGACTCCAGCCTCTTTCAGGGTTATAGCCAGCTGGTCGGGAGAAGAAAAGGACGGATACCCGGAATATGGTGGCCCGCTAAAAGTTGTTTCCATATTCAAAGCGGTATAATCTGCCTCATAAAACCGGTCTGTGACAAATGAAAAACAAGTGTTATACAGGTAGGTGCCATCCGGTTGATGCGCAGACCGGATTTGTGATCCGTGCTGCATCAGGTCTCCTGCAAAACAGAAACGCACCCGGGCCCCATCTTTTGATAAAACGCACAGGGGCAGGAAAATCATGGTGAAGACAAGTGCTGTCCTGATCTTGTTTGCCATATAACAGGTTGCAAGTTACCCCTTTTTTTATTGTTCCCGTTTTTTTCATGTATATTTGTCATCAGAAAACTATCTAATGATTTTATTATGAAGAAAATATTCCCGTTGCTCCTTGGAATCATACTGCTGGGCAGTATGAATTCCTGCGATTGGATACGTTCCAGATTAGGAATGCCTACATCTGAAGAGTTAAAACAGAAGCAGGAACAGATTATTAAAGATTCTCTTGATAAGGTGGCCAAAGAGCAGGAAGTCCTCCTGGAACAGTTCCGGCTGGATTCTCTGGCCAGAATTGAGGCCGAGAGAGCCGCTCTTAAGAGATACCACGTGGTTTTGGGAAGCTTCATTATGGACAACAATGCAAAAAAGATGATGGAAACCCTTACCGGATTGGGTTACCAGCCCTTGCGGCTGCAATTCAGGAACGGGTATTCGGTCATATCGGCCTGCCAGTCTAACTCCCTTCACGAGGCCTACAATATGATGTACAAAATGTTTTCCCATGATATCACTCCTTACGATATCTGGGTATATGACACCAACCAAAACCTTCACTTCTGATCTATGAAACAAACAGCTTTTACCCGGTTCCACGAAGAGCTGGGTGCCAAAATGGTGCCCTTTGCGGGATTCACTATGCCCATTGAATACCAGGGAATAACGGCAGAACACATGCAGGTGCGTGATAATGCGGGCGTCTTTGACGTCAGTCATATGGGGGAAATTTGGATTAAAGGCCCCAATGCCCTGAGTTTTATTCAATACGTAACCTCTAACGATGCTTCTTTATTACGCGACGGGAAGGTCCAGTACACCTGTTTTCCGAATGGCAGGGGGGGGATTGTGGACGATTTGCTGGTATACCGGATAGATGAGCAAACTTATTTATTGGTAGTCAATGCAGCTAACACGGAAAAAGACTGGGAACACCTGTGCTCCCATGCACCCCGTTTCAGGCTTACCCCGGGCAGGGAACTGTACAACGCTTCTTCAGAGATATGCCAGCTGGCCATTCAAGGCCCCAATGCCATGAAGATTGTCCAAAAGATCTGTGATACCCATATCATGGACATGGAATACTATACATTCCGGAAATGCACCGTTGCAGGAATCCCGCAGGCTATCGTTTCCATTACCGGCTATACGGGATCAGGAGGATGTGAGATTTATGTGGCCAACCAGCACGGTGAGAAGCTCTGGACGGCTTTATTCGCAGCCGGGAAAGAGTATGGACTGATCCCGGTGGGATTGGGAGCCCGCGATACATTGCGTCTTGAAATGGGTTTCTGCCTTTACGGAAATGACATAGATGATAGGACCTCGCCTCTGGAAGCCGGTCTGGGCTGGATCACCAAATTTTCAGAAACAAAAGGAGATTTCATTGACAGGGCTTTCCTGCAGGAACAAAAAGCTGGGGGGGTAACACGTAAACTCGTGGGATTCAAAATGATAGACAGAGGCGTCCCGCGCCATGAATACCCCGTCTGTACGGCAGATGGAATGGAAATCGGAAAGGTAACGTCCGGAACCATGTCTCCTGTGCTAAAGATTGGCATAGGAATGGCATATGTAGAAACAGCCTTCGCCGGGTTGGATACGGAACTGTTCATAAAAGTCCGTGACCGCCTGCTCAAGGCTGTAGTGGTCAGGCCACCGTTTTACAAAAAACAATGAAAATACTCACCACCCTCATTACACTGATCCTGGGCCTTGCCACTGTGCAGGCTCAGGATTCTTTTGATAGCGCACTCAGACAACACGTAAGGGAACTGACTGCCAATAAGCTTATGGGAAGACAGGCCGGTTCAAAAGGAGAATTGGAAGCAGCTGCCTATATTTCCCGCCAATTTTCTGAAAAAGGCCTTGAGTTGCTGTATCCGCAGGGATATCAGGATTTTTCCTTTATAGACGAGGCTACCTCGGACACACTTTATTCGCGTAATGTGGTAGCTGTAATTCCCGGATACGACCCGCTTCTGAGAGAAGAATACATAGTCATAGGGGCCCACTACGATAACCTGGGAACACACACCATACGGGTGAACGGAAAAGATTCCCTGTGCATTTATCCCGGAGCCGATGCCAATGCCTCCGGCGCATCGGCGCTGCTTGAACTTGCGTCGGTTGCGCGAAGCCAGCATTTCATGTACAAAAGAAGCCTTTTGTTTGTAGCTTTTGGGGCCGGTCAAAAGGGAGCAATGGGATCCTGGTATTTTGTGAATAGGGCATTTCCTGCCTCTTCCGTGAAAATGATGATCAACCTGGACCGGGTAGGAGGCGCTTCCCTGGAGAATGTTCCCGCAGTTTATTGCGGACAACCTCACTATGAAATGGAACATCTTCTTACCCGTCTGACTTACAATTCATTTATGCCAAAAGTTCAGGTTTATGGAACAGATTATTTTCTGTCAGATCACCAGGCTTTTTCAGAACAAGGAATCCCGGTCTGTCTTTTCACAACGGGCTTGCATCCACACCACCAGACGTTGCGCGATACCCCCGACAAACTAGACTATGAAAGGATGGAGTCTTTTTGCCAGTATATCTCGTTGTTTATTATGGAAGCGGCCAACGACCCGGGAGAACTGTTCCGAAAAGAGACAACACCTATGCGCGCAGCCGGAGATGAAGCAGTTTATGCTTATTCTGAACTGGATGTTCCTCCCAAGTTTATGAACGGGGATATTCAGTCTTTTGTAGACAGGTGGTTATACAAATACCGCCGGTATCCGCAGGAAGCCGTACGCCAGGGTATCAGTGGCCGTGTTATGGTTGCTTTTGTGGTAGAGAAAAACGGGGAAGTATCACAAATTGAAGTGACGCGTACGGTACATCCATTGCTGGACCAGGAAGCGGTTCGTGTCATTGCTGCATCACCAAAATGGAAACCTGGTGAAAAGAATGGGGAGAAAGTACGTGTTAAGATCTCAATACCTGTTTACTTTGAATTGGCTCCCACCCGCTGATCATGTTTTAAGCACCTCAAAGCCTGCACCATAAACACCCGATACACTGGCCATGGAGATAAAGGCATCCCTGTCTATTTCCTTTATGATTTTGGCAATTGCATTGGATTCGGTCCTTCGGACAATTACCAGCAGCACTTTTTGTTCAGACTTGGTATACCACCCCTGTGAGCTGATAACAGTTACCCCCCTTTGGAGTTCTTTTGATATTCTGTCTGCAATTTCTTGGTGACGGGAAGAAAATATGAAATACTGAACAGAACGTTTAGCCCCCGATAAGATGGTGTCTACCGTATAACCAGCAAGTCCTATGATCAGGTAGCCATAAAGCACTGCGGCAAGTTTCAGTCCTATGGTGGGTTCGTCCGAAATGAAGAATAATGAACCAATGATCACTAGATCACAGGACATCATGATCCGGCCCGGCGAAATGTTCCTGTATTTCCCGATGATCTGGGCGAGGATATCGGTACCCCCGGTACTGCCTCCCTGTGCAATGACTGTACCTACTCCAACTCCGGACATAACAGCCCCAAGCAGGGAAGAAACGAGTTTCCCGTTATCCAGGGCCATTGCCTGGATAAGGTCAGCAGGGATGATCCGGGGCATAAACTGAAAAGCAATCCCTGCCAAAACCACACCGTAGATGGTTTTTATTCCGAATTTCCAGCCGATGGTCTTCAGCCCAATAATGATCAACACGGCATTTATGGCCAGATAGGAGACACTGATTGGCAGTCCGGTGGTATAGAAGATTAGTGTTGCAATCCCTGTAACACCACCACCCACCAGTTGGTTGGGTATAAGAAAAGTCGTCCAGGATGCCACATAGACAAGCAGTCCGATCGTAATAAGCAGGTATTCCTTAATGGCAGTAACCGTATGGAACGGCATTTTTGTTCTCATATCACCACATTAATAATTTTTTCAGGGACCACGATTATTTTCCGGATTTTTTGACCACTGCTGTATTTTGTGGTCCTTTCATCTTCCCTCACCAGCCGTTCAATTTCCTCTCTTGCCAGGCCAAGGTCGAGGTTTTTTTTAAACCGAAGCTTGCCGTTGAATGATACCGGATATTCAAAAGTCTGCTCTTTTATAAACTCCGGATTGAACACAGGGAAGGCAGCATTGGCCACAGAGGGTTCGTTCCCCAGCAGGAACCATAATTCTTCGGCAATATGCGGAGCGTAGGGAGACATCAAAATTACGAGCGGCTCCAGGATCATACGTTTATGACAGTCCAGATCGGTCAGTTGGTTCACGCTGATCATAAACGCACTGATAGTAGTATTGAAGGAAAAGTTTTCAATGTCTTCTTCCACTTTACGGATGAGGTTGTGCAGTATCTTAAGCTCTTTTTCTTCGGGTGCCTGATTGAATGCTGTCGGGTTTCCGTCTTTGTCAAAGAACAGCTTCCAGAATTTTTTCAAGAACCGGTGTACTCCGTCTATCCCATTGGTGTCCCAGGGTTTGGATTGTTCCAGGGGCCCCAGGAACATTTCGTACATGCGCAGGGTATCTGCCCCGTACCGCTGACAGATGGCATCGGGATTGACCACGTTGAACATGGATTTGCTCATTTTTTCAACGGCCCATCCGCAGATATATTCCCCGTTTTCCAAAATGAACTGAGCGTTCTTGTATTCGGGATTCCACTGTCTGAAAGCTTCCAGGTCAAGGCGGTCATTCTCCACCAGGCTAACGTCTACGTGCAGCTCGGTAATCTGGTAATTGTCCTTAAGATTGAATGACACAAACGTATTTGTGTTTTTAATACGGTAAACGAAACTGGAACGTCCCTGGATCATGCCCTGGTTGACCAGTTTGCGGAAAGGTTCCTCTTTGCACACAATCCCAAGATCAAATAAGAATTTGTTCCAGAACCTGGAATAGATCAAGTGACCGGTTGCGTGCTCGGTGCCTCCGATGTACAGGTCGACATCCTGCCAGTAGTTGTTGGCAGGTGCAGAAACAAGCTGTTCTGAATTTTTCGGGTCCATATACCGTAAATAATAGGCAGAACTGCCCGCAAAGCCGGGCATGGTGCTTGTTTCTAACGGATATCCCCCATACGTCCAGTTTTTGGCGTTTGCCAGGGGTGGCTCGCCCGAGGCGGAAGGGTGATAAGAATCCAGCTGGGGTAGTTCAAGGGGTAATTGCGATTCGGCAAGAGGGGTAGCCAAACCGTCCCTGTAATATATTGGAAAAGGTTCTCCCCAGTAGCGTTGCCGGGAAAAAATAGCGTCACGCAAACGGTAATTCACTGTACGGGTGCCCAATTTTCTTCTTTCAACTTCTGCTATGGCTGCAGGGATTGCCTGTTGTACGGTCATCCCGTTTAAGAAACCGGAATTGCACATAATACCTTCTTTGGCATCAAAACTTTCTTTGCTCACATCGCAGCCTTCTATTAAGGGAATGACAGGCAGGTTGAAATGCCTGGCAAAGATGTAATCGCGGCTATCGTGAGCCGGTACCGCCATAATTGCTCCTGTGCCGTAACCAGCCATTACATATTCACTGATCCATACGGGGATTTCCTTTCCTGTAAAAGGATTTGTTGCATAGGAACCGCTGAAAACCCCGGATATATTGTGTGTCTGGCTCATCCTCTCCCGTTCAGTCTTGGTTTTGACATAGGCCAGGTAGTCTTCTACTTCTTTCTTTTGTCCAGGAGCAGTTAGCATATTGACCCATTCACTTTCGGGAGCAAGGACCATGAAAGTAACACCAAAAACAGTGTCTGCACGGGTTGTGAAGACAGTCATGGAAAACGTTTCTGAGCCGTTCTTTACCAAAAACTCCATTTGGGTGCCTTCTGATTTTCCTATCCAGTTACGCTGCATCTCTTTCAGGGAATCGGACCATGAAATGTCCTCCAGTCCCTTGAGCAGTCTTTCGGCGTAAGCAGATACACGCAATTGCCATTGTTTCATTTTTTTCTGCTCCACGGGAAAGCCACCACGTATGGAATATCCTTCTTTGACCTCGTCATTGGCCAGCACCGTACCCAGTCCCGCACACCAGTTCACTGTTGTTTCTCCAAGGTAAGCTATGCGGTAACACATCAGTATGTCTTCCTTCTCCTTTTCCGAATAGGCGTTCCACTCCTTAGCGCCAAACTCCTTTTTGCAATTGTGTGCGGCTTTTAAACCACTGTTGCCATGGGTGTTGAACCGGGTAATAAGCTTATCTATGGGCTGGGCTTTTTCCAGGTCCAAGTTGTACCAATGGTGGAACATTTTCAGAAATGCCCATTGGGTCCATTTATAATAGGATGGATCACAGGTACATATTTCCCTGTCCCAGTCATATGAAAAACCAAGCTTATCCAGTTGTTCACGGTACCGTTTGATGTTCTGTGAGGTTGTTATCTGGGGAGGCTGTCCGGTCTGGATGGCGTACTGTTCTGCAGGCAGCCCGAATGCGTCGTAACCCATTGGGTGCAAAACATTGTATCCCTTGTGTCTTTTATAGCGGGTATAAATGTCACTGGCTATATAGCCCAGAGGGTGACCTACGTGCAGGCCTGCTCCGGATGGATAGGGGAACATGTCCAAAACATAAAATTTTGGGATTGAAGAATCTGCCTCAACTTTAAAGGTCTTGTGAGACAACCAGAACGATTGCCACTTCTGTTCAATTTCAGAAAAATTATACTCCATCTTGATCCTGTGATTTGTAAAGGCACAAAGGTAATAAAAACCTTTTTTAGGCGGAAGACAGTGACAAAGGTGATGGGAAATAGTAAAACGTATATATTTTTTCAAGGATTATTTTTTAAAACATAATGTAATAATCTGATTATCAATGTTATAAACAAAGACAATTATTCAGGACAATTAATATTTCCAATCAAACGGTACATATCTTTTTCTTTTAACAATACATTCTTAAATTTGATAAAACCTAAACAAGTATTGATCAATCTATTGTAATAATGTTGACGTTTCTTTTAAATCAAATGGCCACTATTGTTTATTTTGTGGCGGCATCTCTTTTATTGGCTAAGGTCAAGGTAAAATCTGTCCTTCATTTTTCACCTTCTATTCCTTTCAGGTGTCTGATTAATTCTTATCTGGCTTTGGGTACGATCTATTTTCTAAGGGCAATCTTCATTTATAGAGGGTACGGAATTCTGAATAATTTTCTTAAAGAAGATTATTACCTGCGGGTCACACTTACAATTCTTCCGCTTTACTGTATTGCATTTTCATCAATTGCCTCCAATGATGTCAGAAAAATGTTACTCAAAAGAAGCCTGTTGTTTCTGACTCTGTTTTTTATTTTGCACATTTTAATAGCAGGGCTTTTACAGCAAGAGATTACCCCGGGCCTTGTCATAGCCATTTATTTTCATGACCTTTGCCTTGTCTGCGTTGTCTCGGGCATCATGCTTTTCTTTGTGTTGAATAAAATATTAAAGCACCAAAGTGAGGTACGGACAAAAGAGATCAATGCTTTCAGGACACTAATGGGCTTCCTTCCGGCCATGTCTCTGTTTACATACGTGTTGGTGCAGGCAGGGATAACCTGGCTTGCCGATATCTTCTTTGCTGTATTGATTCCTATACATTATTTTTTCATTATGGCCATCATAATGAAAGACACAACCCTTGTTTATGGAGGCAGGTGGGTAGAAGAAACCCAGATCCCCGACAGCACGGCCTGGCTTGATTTGCAGGGGGAACGTACCAAGGAGAATAATTATCGGATGGATATATATCACAGGATCAAAAAATACCTGGAGAAAGAACAGGCATACAGATCACCTACGCTTACAAGAGATGAACTGGCGGCAAATATCGGTACAAATATCACATATGTATCAAGATCCCTGAACGAGTACGCGGGAATGAATTTCAAACAATTTATTAATGCCTACAGGGTAAAACATGCCCAGGATTTTTTCCGGCAGCACCCCGGGTCCCGCCTTATAGAATTATGCAATGAATCTGGATTCCGGTCACTTACAGCCTTAAATCTGGCGTTCCGTGCCAATGTTGGAATGACTCCGGGAGAATGGTGCAGGATGGAACTACAAAAAATAAATAATGAAAAATAATCATGAAGAACAATAACAATTTTTTAAGAAGGATTACCAGGTACACACAGGGATGGTTATTGACAGATCCTGTTTTATTCACAAAAAAAGATGCGGCATATCCGGAAGACCCGGAAGACATTATTCTGAACATGAATAGGATGATGGTCCAAAATGAATTTTATAAAAATCCCGGATTGACTATCGGGCGTTTATGCCGGGAAACGCACACCAACCGTTCCTATCTATCAAGATCAATTCACAGGATGTATGGAACCAATTTTTGCGAATGGGTAAATATTTTCAGGATAGATGCGGCCAAGCGCCTGATAGAAAAAGAGTCTGATAATAAAATTGATCTGGAGGACCTGTCCATTGTATGCGGTTTCAATTCAGTACGTTCTTTCTGCAGGGTCTTCAAAGCAAGTGAATCGTGCACACCCCGGCAATACTTTAAAAAAAAACGCAGGGTGTGATTTCTAAATGAAAAACTTATGAATTGTCTGCAGTGCAGAAGGAAGTGAAAAAACAACCACCCTGTCGTAAGGTTTGATCTCGGTATCTTCCTTGACTATAAGGCTGGTGTTTCCTCTGGTAACACCGCCTATGATGGCATCACGCGGAAATTCCAGATCCCGGACTTTTTTCTGGGTGACCAGGCTTCTTGGTTTGGCTATGAACTCCATAACTTCTGCATCGGATCCATTCAGACATTTCATAGAGGGGACATCGCCGGTCATGGTAAAGCGGAATATCCTGCTTGCAGTGATGAGTTTTTTATTGATTGTGGCGTCCACTCCCACGCTTTCGGCCAGCTTGATATAATCAAGATTTTCAACCTGTGCTATGGTTTTTTTCACGCCTGCCCTTTTGGCAGCCATACAGGAGAGAATGTTGGCTTCAGCACTGGGAGTTACCGCTACAAAGGCATCCATCTGCGAGAGGTCCTCTTCCAGCAGGAGATCCGTGTTACGGGCATCGCCGTTAATAATCAGGGAACGGGGAAGGGAAACGACCAATTCCCGGCAGCGGTTGCTGTCAATTTCAACTACCCGAACTTTTTCAATCCGGGATTCCATGTTGTGAGCAACCATTTCCCCAACCCGGCCGCCTCCCATGATCATCAGGTTCTTTACAATCATATTTTCCCTACCGCTCAGAATCATGGCGGCGTGAGCCGCTTCTCTTTTGGTTATGACAAAAACCAGGTCATGCAACTGGAAAACTGTGTCTTTACGGGGAATAATGGTGTTGCCTTCGCGGGCGATGGCTACCGCCCGGAAGGGAATATCACCTCCATTCTCTTCCGCTACCTGTATCAGGCTCTTGTTTACGATCAATGAACTTTCCAGAAGCTTAAGCACGATAAGCTGGAGCCTTCCTCCCGAAAAATCCATGAATTCAGACGTGCCGGATTGTTTCAGAAGGTCAATGATCTCGTGTGCTGCTATTCTTTCCGGGTAAAACAGAAGGTCAATACCCAATTCAGTGAATATGACCCTATTCTCGTTTTTAAGATACTCTTTATTGTTGATGCGGGCCGTGACGCGTTTTGCCCCCAGCTGTTTGGCAAGCAGCGCCGACACTACATTCACATCCTGTTCTTCGGCAGGGCTAACCGCTATGAATAAATCGCAGTGGCTTACTCCTGCTTTTTCAAGAGTGGATATGGATGTGGCTATTCCAGGTACGGGAACGACATCTGAAGTCTCTGCTATTTGATGCAGACGGGCTTCATTTTGATCGATAATTGTGATTTGGTGGTTTTCATCGGACAACATCTTTGCCAGATGAAAACCAACCTCTCCCGCACCGGCAATAATTATATTCATTCAAGGATCTTAATATTCGTCTTCGTTGAAAAAAAAATCTTCCTTGCTGGGATAATCAGGCCAGATGTCTTCAATGCTGTCGTATATTTCCCCATCATCCTCAAGATCTGACAGGTTTTCAATAACCTCCAGCGGAGCGCCCGAGCGTGTGGCATAATCAATAAGCTCCTCCTTGGTCGCGGGCCAGGGAGCGTCTTCCAGTTTTGATGCCAATTCAAGTGTCCAGTACATTGATGCAACGTGTTTAAAAAATGTGACCAAAGTTATACAAAATTGTCTTCCACACAACCTGTAGTAACGGTGATGAACCGGGCAAGAATAAAAAGGTAGTCTGAAAGACGGTTAATGTATAATAAAATATCTGCGCCGGCAATATCCGTGCCAAGAGCTACTATATGACGTTCTGCTTCACGGCAGATAGTACGGGCAATATGAATCTTTGATGAAATATCTGGTTTATAAGGAAGTATGAAAGATTTTATGGGCGGCAACTGATCTTGCAACCTGTCCGTTAATTTTTCCAGGGCCGCGGCTGCGGTCAGGAAATCGTAGTGGGTGTCTAAGGAGGGGTCGTTTGAAGCCAGCCTTCTGGCCAGGTGCATAAGATCCGTCTGGATGGTGCGCAGGAATGAATTGATTTCATGTAATCTCTGGTCCGGGGAAAATTCGGGATGAGACCGGATAAGTCCCAACCAGGATATGAGCTCATCTACTTTTCCATAGGCTGCAACGCGTGGATGAGCCTTTGATATTCTGCTCCCGTCCTGTAGGGAGGTAGAACCGCTGTCTCCTGTACCGGTGTAGATCTTACTCATGAATTGTTAAACACAGGATTGCCGTTTAGCTGGTCGCTTTCTACGAGGCCGTCCCTCAGGCGGACAACCCGTCTTGCATAGCGGGCAATGTCCTCCTCATGGGTTACGATAATGATGGTGTTTCCCTTTGAATATATTTGTTCAAAAAGTTCCATGATATCCAGCGATGTTTTCGTATCAAGGTTTCCTGTCGGTTCATCGGCCAGTATTATAGATGGGTTGTTGACCATGGCACGGGCAAGGGCCACCCTTTGTTTTTGTCCCCCAGACAATTCGTTTGGTTTATGATCCATCCTGTCCTCAAGGTCAACGTTTGTCAGGGCTCTTTTAGCCTCGCGTTCCCTGTCCGTACGCGGTAATCCTGCATATATCAGCGGCAATGCCACATTATTCAGGGCATTGTACCTGGGCAACAGGTTGAATGACTGGAAAACGAATCCAATTTCCTTGTTTCTCACTTCCGCCAGCTGATCGTCACGCATCTGGCTTACATCTGTCCCGTTCAGTATATACGTTCCTTCTGTTGGCGTGTCAAGGCATCCAAGCAAATTCATTAAAGTTGATTTACCAGATCCCGACGGCCCCATGATAGCCACGTATTCGTTCTTCCTGATTTCCAGATCAACACCGTTGAGTGCCCGCACTTGCTGGGTTCCCATCTGGTAAATTTTCTTAATTCCCCTGATCTTAATTAGTACTTCTTTTTCCATGATTGCGAATGTACAAAAAAAATGATTAGTCTAAACATTGATTGTCCATTTGACTCCTGCATGTCCTGAAAGTTTAAGGTAAATTGCGGGATGTTTTTTTTTGTACTTTTGTATTTTTAAAACCATATCCGATAACCCATGTCTTATACCAACAACGACCATTACACTCCCGAAACGACAAAAAAGCTGGAAGAACATTACCAAGAAGTACTGAAACTCCTGGGAGAGGATACAGAAAGAGAGGGCCTGGTCAGAACCCCGCTCAGGGTTGCACGGGCCATGCAGTATCTAACTAAAGGATACCAGGAAGATCCGGCTGCCATACTGAATTCGGCCAAATTTCGTGAAGAATACCAGCAAATGGTTCTTATTAAGGATATTGAGATGTATTCTTTATGTGAACACCACATGCTTCCCTTTTACGGGAAAGCTCATGTGGCGTATATTCCCAATGGCTTTATAACAGGGATCAGTAAAATTACCAGGGTAGTTGAAACATTTGCCCGCAGATTCCAGGTACAGGAACGCTTAACGGTTCAGATCCGCGACTGCATCCAGGAAACACTCAACCCCATGGGTGTTGCGGTTGTCATAGAGGCCGAGCATATGTGCATGCAGATACGTGGGGTTCAGAAACAACATTCAAAAATGGTCACTTCTGCCTTTACCGGAACATTCCTCAAGGATATGCGGACCAGAGAAGAACTCATGCACCTGCTTCACTGATTCCCAGTTCAGCTGCCCTATGTTTCATCAGCTCCAGGGCTTCTTCATAATTATTGCCGATTTTTCCATCCAGGATAGCCTCCTTGATATAATCCTTAATCAATCCCACTTCGCGGCATGGGGGCAGGTTGTAAGTCTTCATGATTACTTCTCCCGAGATAGGAGGCTGAAAGTTCCTGATGGCATCTTTTTCTTCAACCAGTATCAATTTTTTACTGACCAGTTCAAAATTCCCGAGGTGCTGCCTTACGGTCCTGGGGTTTTTTGATGTTATGTCGGCGCGACACAGCAGCATCAGGTCATCAATATCCTCCCCGGCATCGAACAGGAGCCTGCGGACCCCGGAATCATTGACATTACTTACCAGAGCAATAGGTCTTAAGTGCAGCTGTACCAGCTTCCGGACATATTTCATTTCTTCGCCCAGGGGCAATCTAAGCTGTCGGAAAATCCCGGGAATCATTTTACTGCCAATAAAATCATGTCCGTGAAAAGTCCATCCCGACTCCCTGTCAAATTGCTTTGTGGACGGTTTCCCAATATCGTGCAGCAAAGCTGCCCAGCGAAGCCATATATTGTCACTGGCCAGGGCTACGTTATCCAGGACTTCCATCGTATGACTGAAGTTTTCCTTGTGTCCTTTCCCTTTCATTGTTTCCACCCCCCGCAGCTGGGATACCTGCGGTAGGATCATAGACAGAAGACCGCTTTTTTCCAGCAGGCAGAATCCCACAGAAGGTTTGCCAGAGGCCATGATCTTTTGCAATTCGGCCGTTATCCTCTCCTGGGATACGATCTGAATCCTGGCGGCATTCCTGGTAATGGAATCGAAAGCCGTCTCATCTATAGCGAATTCCAGTTGTGCTGCAAACCGGATTGCACGAACCATCCTCAGGGGATCATCGCTGAATGTAGTGTCCGGGTCTAAAGGAGTTCTTATAGTTTTATTAACAAGATCGTTAAGGCCATTGAACGGATCTGTCAGGGTGCCATAATCTTCCTGCTGCAGACTGAATGCCATAGCATTTATTGTGAAGTCACGCCTTTTCTGATCATCTTCCACAGTCCCGTTCTCGACAACCGGTTTTCGGGAATCGGATCTGTATGACTCTTTTCTTGCCCCGACAAATTCAATATCCATCCCGCGGTAGCGTAACATGGCCGTACCAAAGTTTTTGAACAGCGTAGCTTTAACCTTCAGAACAGAGGCTACGTCAGAGGCGATTTCCAAGCCATTGCCTTCTACAACAATATCAATATCAGTAGAATGACGTTTTAGGAAAAAATCGCGTACATATCCACCGATAACATAGGCGCGCACATTTCTGGTCTGAGCCTGCAGGGATACGATTTTGAATATTTTGGATCTCAGGGGAGCTTTCATTACAACGGTTGTTTAGATCAGTTCCTGATATACAGGTATATCTTTCATGGATTCATAAAAGCCGTTTTCCCGGCTAAATTTCCAGAAAAATGTTTGTGAACCGTTGCTAACAAGAAGGTAGGGCGCAAGAATCTCTGCGTTATACCTTCTCAACTGGGCAATGGTTTTTTCGTCCACCCTGACAGAAGGCGCTTTGAACTCTGCCAGCACCAGAGGTTTCCCACCCCGGTCATGGAGTACCAGATCAGCACGGTGATCCAGGTTTTTAACGGGGTATTCACAGCTCATCAGGTGTAGGGGAGCTCCGCATACAATATGAAGGTGTTTAATGATATGCTGACGGACTTCCTCCTCCGGTGTGCGTTCCACCCATTTTTTTCTTACTGAGCAATATATTACAGACGGACTATTCATTATGCAAATTTATGTAAATTTGTCTTATGGCTAAAACAACATCCGTAGAAACCCTGTCCACCTACAAAAGGATTATGAGGGATTTGGAACAAGGGAAATACAAACCATGCTACCTGCTCATGGGTGAGGAACCCTTTTATGTGGATCAGATCACCTCATTTATTGCCGCCCATGCACTTACAGAAGATGAAAAGGCATTCAACCAGATGGTCATCTACGGACAGGATGCCACCGTTATGCAGATTGCTGACAATGCAAGAAGGTATCCGCTCATGGCATCCCGGCAGGTCATCATAGTTAAGGAAGCACAGCAGTTAAAAGGAATTGAGGGTCTTGCATCCTATTTCAAAGCCATGAATCCATCTTGTGTGCTGGTTCTTTGCTTGATGGGCAAATCGCTGGATAAAAGAACCGAGCTCTGGAAAACGGCACTCAAATATTGTGAAGTCCTGGAGTCTGTTCCCCTGAGGGATTACCAGATGCAGGAATGGATAACCGCTTACCTGAAAGAAAAGAACACTAGGATAGAACCACAGGCAGCCAGCCTGCTGGCGGATTTCCTTGGTACGGACTTGCAACGGGTCGTTATGGAGCTGGACAAATTATTCATACTTATTCCTGAAGGGACACTGGCCATCTCAACGGACATGGTTGAAAACTCGGTGGGTATTAACCGTGATTTCAGTCCTTTTACCATGTTCAGGCACCTTACTGACGGTAATTTTGCAGGCGTGCAACCCATAGTGCAATATTTCTCGGATAATGAAAAGAAGTATCCCCTGGTCATGATCATCAGCCTTTTGTATACGCATTTATCCCGGATATTAAAATACCATACCCTGCGCATGGAAAATCCCTCCCTTACAGAAGACGCTGTCGGGAAGCTCATGGGCAGCAATTACTACTTTTTTAAAGAGACACTCCGTGCTTCCCGGTTTTTTACATTCAGCAGGACAGTAAGGGCCATGGAACTGCTGTGCATATACGACAGTCTGTATAAATCTTCGGACCGCGGAGAAGCCACGGACGGGGAACTACTCATGGAAATGGTCTGCAAAATGATGGCCTGATCAGGACACATAGATTCTGGGGACCCGTTGTGCAACGCTCGTAAGGATCTCGTAGGGGATAGTACCCAGAACGTCTGCCAGTTCAAAGATGGTCGGGGCTTCGCCAAAAACGGTTACCATGTCCCCTGGTTTGACATCAATGCCGGTTACGTCAATCATGCACATGTCCATACAGATATTTCCAATGGTAGGAGCCCTGTGTCCATTGACAGAGAAGCAGGCTTTACCTCCGCTCAGATGACGGTTTACCCCGTCTGCATAGCCAATGGCCAGGGTAGCTATGCGTGTGCCCGGGGTGGTGACTTTCCCGGCCCTGGCGTACCCGACGGTTTCTCCTTTGGCAACGGTTTTTACCTGTAAAACAGGCGTTTTGAGATAAGCAGTAGGACGTAGCAGACTCCTGTCCACATAGGACATTCCGTAAAGCCCGATTCCCAGCCTGGCCATATCATACTGGGCTTCTTTTGCGAACCGTTCTATTCCGGGGGAATTAAGCAGATGGCGGATGGGTTTGTAATCCAGATGATTCATTAAATAGGAGGAAAGGCTTTCAAAGCGGGCTATTTGTGCCCTTGTAAAAACATCGTGCTTCGGATCTCCCGAAGCTACAAAATGGGAAAAAATGGATGCGATCCTCACGAACTGCGCCATAGGCAATTCATGCACCAGGTCATGGAGCTCGGCCTGTTCAAAACCAAGGCGGTGCATCCCTGTATCGAGTTTGATGTGAACAGGATAAGCCTTTTCTCCCATGGCAGCGGCTTCACTAGCAAAACGTTTATAAGCATCCAGGCAGGGAAGGCTTGGCTCCAGACGGTTTTTGATCAGGAGCTGATAGTGCTCCATGCCGGAGGTAAGCACTATTACCGGAAGATTTACGCCTGCCTGTCGTATGGCAACGCCTTCTCCGGGAAATGCGACGGCCAGGTAATCAACGCCATTATCTTCCAGAATACGGGAAAATTCGCCGATGCCGTGACCATATCCGTAGGCTTTGACCAAAACAAGCAATTTTGTTTCCTGATTTAAAAAAGAACGGAAATACTTCAGGTTGTGCCGGATGTTGGGAACGCTGATTTCAAGGTGGGTAAATAGGTTTGCGCTCATTTTTGTATCTGGTTAAAACAATGTCTGCAAAGGGGTTCGTAGATGTCTTTTTCCCCAAGCTCTACAAGCCGGGTGCTGTTGCTCAAACGATGGGAATACTGTGCCGGATCCCCGCAACGCACACATATGGCGTGAACTTTAACAATATGTTCGGCCACAGCCATCAAATCAGGCATGGGACCGAATGGATTTCCTTGGTAATCCATGTCCAGGCCGGCCACAATTACCCGAATACCGTTTTGAGCAAGTATCTGGCAGACCCTTACAAGATTCTGGTCAAAGAATTGTGCCTCGTCAATGGCCACCACATCTACATTGGTGGCCAGTAAAAGAATGCTTTCTGCCGAGTCAACCGGCGTTGAGGGATAGGAATGGCTGTCGTGGGAAACCACTTCTTCCCTGGCGTACCTCACATCTATGCGGGGTTTGAATATTTCCACCCGCTGATTGGCAAACCTGGCCCTTTTGAGCCGGCGCAGGAGTTCTTCGGTTTTTCCCGAGAACATGGATCCGCAGATCACTTCAATCCTTCCGTTCCATTTTTGAGTTTCCAGAAACATGATGCATCCCCATTAAAAAGTTATATCAACACGTCCCGCATATACTCCGTAGGCTCCTGTCTGGACTATGACAACCTTGTGTCCATCCAGATCTGCCTCTGTTACGGGCTCTTCAAGAAAAGTATGTGAATGCCCCCCGATAATCAGGTGTATGTTCCTGGACTGGGCAGCCAGTTTTATATCTGCATCAAAGCCCTGGTGGGTCAGGCAGATAACCAGGTCACAACCTTTTCTTTTAAGCCATGATGCCAGCTTGTTGGCTGTCTGGACCGGGTCCCGGTATTGCATGAACCGTAACACTTCGCTGGAGACAAGACCATTCAGGTTCAGGGTCAGGCCTATGATGCCGATTTTTTTCCCGTTGATCCGGACTATGACATAAGGTTGGACCAATTTTCTGAGTGGCCTGTACAAAATATCATAATTGGCACAAAGAATATGGTAATCCGCCATTTTGAGACGGCTGACAAGGTCTTTCAGTCCGTTGTCAAACTCATGGTTCCCCAGTGTGGTGGCAAATAACCCGAGTGAATTCATGCCTTCTACTTCTACCTTTCCGCCAAAGAGGTTGAAATAGGGCGTTCCCTGGTTGTAGTCTCCCGCATCCAGATACAGCAGGTCCGGATACTCTTTTCTCATTTCTTCCAGGTAGCCCGACAAACTTAACAAACCGCCTGTCCCTGCATTACGCCCCGATTGAAAAGGCTCTATCTGGCTGTGAAAATCATTGGTATGCAAGATCACCAGATCCTGGCCTGACAAGGGCAGGATTATGCCTGAAAGCAAGATAAGAGAAAAGGTGTAAATAAAATACTTTTTCATTACTCACGCGGATTGTTGATCACCACCCGCCCATCTTTTTTGGCCGGTATGGGCTCTCCGTTTTTTGTAAACACATTGATATACTGCAGTATAACATCTCTGAGTGTTATGCCCGAATAATCAACACCCACGTTCTCCCGCAGGGCGGTCATCCTGTCTCCTCCCGTTAGCAGGAAATCTATGGTGGCCAGATAGTAGGTTCGCTCATCGTCAAGAGGCTTGCCATTAATGAGCAGTTCGGTAATTATGCGGTTGTCAATTCGCAGCCGGACACCAGCCAGGGCCTCTGTTCGGCTGCGAGCGAAAAATTCGAACAAAGCCCTGACCTGATGGCCTTTCAGGGCTACCAGGACAAGAGAGTTTTCGAACGGGAAGGCGGAATAAACATAGTATAGAGTCAGGTCTCCCTTTGGAAACGAGGTGCGTATCCCTCCGAAATTGGTCATGGCAAAATCCACCCGGTCCAGGCCATAATGCCTTCTGGCGATGGCCAGCAGGGCATCTGCTGCCATATTGGACAACGGGCTTTCGGGAGCATAGGAGTCCATGGCCACCGTGGTATAACCAACTACCTGGCTCATCTTGCGGTTGAGTTCAGGGGAGTAGGCATTGATGATACTCTTTACAGCAGCCGAAGCTTTGGTCTGGTAAGCCGAGGTATCCATCAGTACCCGGACTGGCTTGATAGTCTGGGCCGTGGAGGAGGTCATCCCGGCGATAAGCAGCAACGCAGAGGAAAAGATAATTTTTATCAGCCGTTTTTGTAACGCATCCATTTCCATAACTCTTTCCAGGTTACTTTTTTCCCGTACAGAAGTATTCCCACCTTGTAGATTTTTGCCGAAAAATTGACTACGGCAAGGAAAGTAGCAAAGAGCAACAGGATGGAAACCAACAGCTGCCATAGCGGAACCCCTCCGAAGGGAAGCCTTGCCAGCATGACCATAGGCGAAGTGAAAGGGATCATGGAAGCCCATACAGACAGGGAGCTGTCCGGGTGCTGAAAGGTATGCATCATGATGAACAATCCCAGGATCAGGGGAATGGTAATGGGCAGCTGGAATTGCTGTGTGTCTGTTTCGGAATCGGAAACAGAGCCTATGGCTGCGAACATCGAGGCGTACATCAGGTATCCCCCCACAAAATAGAGCACAAAACTCAAAAGGAATTTTCCGGCCTGTATTTGTGACAAAGTGCTAGCAATGCCTGTTAGTACCCCGTTCCCTGTATCAAAAGATGCGATGGTTCCGGCCAGCCCGCCCTGAATCTGGGGGGCTGCCTGGCCCAATTCGGCAATGGCCCCGGTTCCAACCATAGCCATGACAATGAACAGAATGATAACAGTAAGCAGAATCCACAGCAGAAACTGCAACAAGGCCACCAGGGCTATCCCTATGATCTTGCCCAGCATGAGCTCAACCGGTTTAACCGATGATATGATGACTTCCACAATACGGTTTGTCTTTTCCTCTATAACACCCCTGATGACCATGGATCCATACATAAAGATGAACATATAGATAAGGAAGCTGCTCAGGTAGGCGATGGCCATATACACTTCTGTGATGGTTTCTTTTTCGTCCCCGGTATCGGTCCAGGTAAAGGATTTTGCCTGGATATTGGTCCTCACATCCTGCATGATCTGCTGCAGTTGCGGTATGTCGTACGAATTGAGCTTGCGCCTTTCCACTTCCTGGCTTACCTGGCGCGAGATATACCGCTGGACCTCAGAATCGATCTGGCTGGTGCTATAGAGTTTAATATCCACCTGATTGTCTCCGGCATCCTCAATGACACATACGGCATGGATATTTTTAGTGTCAAAGCTGGTCCTGTATTCTTCCAGGTCGCCCTCTTGGAGGAAGGTGAAAGTGATATACTCCTGATTTTCAAGCACGGCTTGTCCAATGCCTGAGGAATCTATCACGTGAATGACTTTTTCCCTGTTGTCCTTGACCCCCGTCATGAGCATGGGAACGGTAATCAGAGCAGCCATCATCAGGGGTGTTAGAAGAGTGGCAATGATGAAAGATTTCTTTCTGACGCGAATTGAAAACTCCCTGCCAATAATAAGGTTTATCTTTTTGATATTCATTATCTTTCCTCCTTATTCGTTACCAGTTTAATGAAAATGTCATGCATACGCGGGATGATCTCTGTCATGCCAACAACACTAACATGAGGCATGAGTGCTCGGAGCACGACATTGGTGTCATTTTTGTCTGCCGGATCTAGTACTATCTGGTACGATCCGTCTTTCTTTCCCTGTGAAACAATGCTGAAAGGCAGGGTCTCCAGGGAGGAAGGATCAATGGGTTCCGAAGCCCGGTAAAGAATTTCAATATGGTTGTCTCCGTGAATGCGGCGGATTTCATGAAGATTTCCGGTTACAACCAGCCGCGCATTGTTTATCAGTGCAATCTGATCACACATTTCTTCTACCGATTCCATATTGTGGGTTGAAAGAATGACCGAGGTGCCGTTTTCCTTAAGCCGGAGGATTTCGTTCCGGATAAGATCCACGTTGATGGGGTCAAAACCGCTGAAAGGTTCATCCAGAATGAGTAATTTGGGATTGTGCATCACTGTTGTGACAAACTGCACTTTCTGGGCCATCCCTTTGGACAGTTCGGTGATTTTTTTATTCCACCAGGCCTGTATCCCAAAGCGGACAAACCAGGATTTAAGGCTGGTCAGCGCCTGGGCATGCGTCATGCCCTTGAGTCTGGCCAGGTACAGGGCCTGATCGCCAATTTTCATCTTTTTATACAGTCCCCTCTCTTCCGGGAGATATCCTATACTAAAGACATCTTCTGCAGCCAGGGGATGGCCGTCAAAAGAGACACTACCTGAATCAGGTGCGGTAATCTGATTGACAATCCTCAAAAGGGTGGTTTTCCCGGCTCCGTTAGGCCCCAGCAATCCAAAGACCATTCCTTTGGGTACGACAATGCTTACATCATCAAGTGCTAGCTGCCCGTCAAAACTTTTAACCACATTTTTGGTTTCAAGTATATTCATAAAACAAATCGGGTTTATTAAAAATAATATCAGGCAAATATAGGAAAAATCACCACTCAATAAAGATACCAACCAATTTTGCGTGCCTGCGCGCTTTCAAGGACCTTGTCACGAACCAGATGTTCCAGAGTGCAGGAATCCAATCCGGCCGTTTCCCTGTACCTTACAATGCAACGGGCCAGGTACCTGCCAATGTAGAGGTGTTGCGCCAGTTGATCCTCTGTAGCGGTTCTCAGATCCATCCTGGTGATAAAAGAGGTGTCTGCAAAAACACGGTCATAGAATCCTTCCAGTCTTTCCCTGTCAACTCCGGTGACTTCCAGCAACTGCTCAGGGACGGCAAAGCCGCCTAGTTTTTCCCTGTACTTTATAATGCTGACCGCATAATACGGACCTATCCCGTATAATTTAATTAATTCGGCACTGTCTGCCGTATTGAGTTCGATCTTTCCGGGTATCACCGGCAGGTAATCCTCCGGGACTGGTTTCTTTTTGGTGTTTACAGGAATAACGTCCCCGGCTGTGTGGTTTTTCCCCTGTAGGACAGTTGTCGTGCTTTCCTGTCTGTCAGGAACAGGATCCCCCTGCCTGAGTGATTCAGATTCCTCCGGTGGGGCAGCCTGGGATTTTCCTTCACTGGCACGCACCGTACTCTTTTTGGGTATTGTTGCCGGGGGTTCTGCATACCGGTCTGACATTTCTTCTGACAACAGGGAATCCTGCCCGACTTTACGATTGGGAACCAGATATCCCCAGAAAATCCGGATTAAAAGTAAAATTATAATTCCGGCAATTCCGGTTGCATGAACGATAAAATGATGCCTATTGCTCTGTTTCATGATCCTTCCCTCTACCTTTCAACACTATGACAATTTCCCCCTTAGGGGTATTCTGACCGTACCATTGACAAAGTTCTGACAAAGTTCCCCGCTTTGTTTCCTGGTGGATTTTTGTTAATTCCCTGCAGACACAAGCCAGACGGTCCGGTCCCAGGTACTGGCCCAGTTGCTCAAGGGTTTTAAGCAGTCTGAAAGGAGATTCATATAAGATAACGGTGCGGGTTTCGGCAGCCAGGAATTCCAGGCGGCTTCGCCTTCCTTTCTTTACGGGAAGAAATCCTTCAAAACAGAAACGGTCTGCCGGGAAACCGCTATTGATCAGGGCCGGAATCAGAGCGGTTGGTCCGGGCAGGCATTCAACAGGAATCCCTTCTTCCAGACATTCCCTGGCCAGGAGGAATCCGGGGTCCGAGATGCCTGGTGTGCCTGCATCGCTAATCAGGGCAACAAGCTTTCCCTGACGGATCTTTTCCATGACTGGGACCACCTGCCTGTGTTCGTTGTACATATGGTATGAAACCATATGTGTGGTGATCCCGAATTTTTTTAACAGGACACTGCTGGTACGGGTGTCTTCGGCCAGAATCAGGTCTGCTTCCTGAAGCACTTTCAGGGCACGCAGTGTGATGTCTTCCAGGTTCCCGATGGGGGTGGGCACTATGATCAGTTTAGAACACATTTTGCAACTGGCTGAGAAATTTCTGAACTGCGGGAGTAGATAATTCCCAGGAGGGAAAATGTTGTGCAAGATAGGTTTCGGCCTGTTGCATGTTTTTTAGCGACTGTAGGTCGGCTATTGTCTTTTCGTACAGGCTGCTGTCTTCAGAGAAAAGGGTTTTCAGGTAAAGGAATCTGTCGTTTAGGGGAATGACTTCTTTGAGGGGGCCCTTGTTTTTTGTTTTTGCCAGAGAGTCGGCAAGGGTGGGATGCCGGCCTAGTTCGGAAAACTGATCTTTAATAGTACCGGCAGCGGCAACGGGAGGGGTTTCCAGTTCAAAATCACCGGGCGTACCGAAAACGGCTTCCGGAGTAAACAAGGCATCGATCCTGGCGGCTAGCTGGGCAAGCAATTCTTTTATTTCCCGGTATTCCCTTTCGTTCACACTTCAAAAATAAATATAAAAATGCTTATTGAGGAATAAATCGGTAGACAATTTCTCCCGATTGCAGGGGCGGGGCATTAACCGATGCGCTAAACCGGCTTTGACGCGCTGCACGCAGGGCATACTCCTGAAGGCAATGGTCCTGAGAAGAGAAATACGAAACTATAGCAGCTTTCTGAACATAGCCTTTCCTGTCAACCTGGATAGAGATGGTAACATCGCCTCCGCCCAGGCATTTATAAACAGGAATGGAAAGGCTCATGGCCTTACGTCCTTCCAGAGTGTATTCCAGCACGGCAGGGCCAGTATACGGGACGAGGTCCTGCTTGTTTTCCTTTTTGTCCGCAATGGCCATTTCTTCCACACCGCCCTGTTCCTCAATTTCTCTGCGGGAAGCATCCAGGCGCTTCTGCAACGCTTCCGCTTCTTTGTAAACCTGGGAGGGATCTGTGTGGCGATCATCCTTCAGGGGACGGTTTCTCAGGGTGGCATCAACCGCCACGTTTCTTGATTCCCTTTGAACACCCGCAATCAGATCATCCAGCCCAGCACTTACCTCGGCCCTGATCCTTTCCTTCTGTTGTTCCAGCTCTAGTTCTTCCTGGGGTGTAAAGTCAAGCATAAAAGAGGACTCTTTTTTTATGATCAAAGAGATCTGAAGCGACAAAATGACAATAAGGGCTACCAGGTGTATGATAAGTGTCAGGTAAAGTCCAACGCGCATTTCTTTTTTCATGACCGGGTATGCTTATCTTGAGAGCATGGCTAGTTCAATGGTAGATATGAGCATATTGATGGCTACCGTGTTGTGTCCTCCCTGTGGAATTATGATGTCGGCATAACGTTTGGTAGGCTCAATGAATTGCAGGTGCATGGGTTTTACCGTCTTCTCGTAACGTTCCAGAACCTTGTTCACAGAGCGGCCCCTCTCGACAATATCCCTTGATATTACCCGGGATAACCTGTCATCAGCGTCGGCATCCACAAATATCTTCATATCAAGGCAGTTCCTAAGGGGCGGATCGGTAAAGATCAGGATCCCTTCCACAATGATGATCTGGGTGGGTTCTGTATGGATGGATTCGGGCAGACGGGTGCAGGTGATGTAGGAATACATAGGTTGCTCAATGGCGGCTCCGGACTTCAGCCTGAGCAGGTGCTCCACCATCAGTTCCCAGTCTATGGATTGTGGATGGTCAAAGTTCAGCTCCTGCCTTTTTTCCAGCGGAAGGTGCGAATTGTCTTTGTAGTATGAATCTTGTGGAATTACCGTAATTTGTTTTTCATCAAGTCGTTCCAGGATTTTGTTAACGACTGTTGTTTTTCCTGAACCGGTACCGCCGGCTATTCCAATGACCAACATAATTAAAATTCTGCAGATTTAGGGGTACGCGGGAACGGAATGACATCCCTGATATTGGTCATTCCTGTAATAAAGAGGAGCAATCTTTCAAATCCCAGCCCGAAGCCGGAATGCGGGGCTGTTCCATAACGGCGGGTGTCCAGGTACCAGTTCAGATTCTCCTGGGACATATTCATCTCCTGCATCTTGGACAGCAGTTTTTCCAGATCCTCCTCGCGCTGTGACCCTCCAATGATCTCTCCGATTTTCGGGAAAAGAATATCCATGGCCCTAACAGTCTTTCCGTCCTCATTTTCTTTCATGTAGAAAGCCTTGATTTCCCTGGGATAGTCAGTCAGGATGACTGGACGCCTGAAGTGTTTTTCAACCAGGTAGCGTTCGTGTTCGCTTTGCAGGTCAACACCCCAGTACACAGGGTAATCGAATTCCTGTTTGCTGCCGGTAAGGATCTCGATGGCTTCTGTATAGGAAAGGCGGACAAAATCTATGTTGCAGACACCTTCCAGCCTGTTAATCAGCTCCTTGTCCAACATATTATTAAGAAACTGCAGGTCAGAGGCGCAATTTTCCAGAGCGTAACGGACCAGGTATTTGATAAAGTCTTCTGCCAGGTCCATGTTGTCGTGTATGTCATAAAAAGCCATTTCCGGCTCAATCATCCAGAATTCAGCCAGGTGCCTTGGCGTGTTGCTGTTTTCTGCCCTGAAAGTAGGCCCGAAAGTATAAATTTCTCCAAGGGCCATAGCGCCCAGTTCTCCTTCCAACTGACCGCTGACCGTGAGGCTTGTCTGGCGGCCGAAAAAGTCTTGCGTATAGTCAATTGCTCCGTCTTTTTCTTTAGGGGGGTTGTTTAAATCCAGGGTGGTCACCTGGAACATGGCACCTGCGCCTTCGCAGTCAGAAGCAGTAATGATTGGGGTGTGTAGGTAAACAAAACCCTTATCGTTAAAGTATTTATGTATGGCATAAGCCATCGCGTGACGGATTCTCAGAACACATCCAAAGGTATTGGTTCTGGGCCTTAAGTGGGCAATTTCTCGGAGGAACTCCATGCTGTGTCCTTTTTTCTGCAGGGGATAAACAGCAGGATCTGCAGTCCCGTAAATTTCTATCTCTTCTGCCTTGATTTCAACCGCCTGTTCTGTTCCCGGGGAAGGAACCAGCTGCCCACTCACCCGAAGGCAGGCGCCGGTGGTTGCCGGACGAAGCATGTCTTCTGTGAACAGATTCATATCACATACTATCTGTACGTTATGAATAGTGGAACCATCGTTCAGGGCTATGAAAGTTATGTTTTTGTTTCCTCTTTTGGTGCGAACCCACCCTTTGACCAGCACAGTGACTCCTGCCTGTATCTTAAGCAGGTCAACAATTTTGGTGCGTGATTTTGTCATAATGATTAATATCTGTAATAATCCGGTTTGAAGGGGCCGTCAACATCCACCCCAATATAATCTGACTGTTTCTTTGTGAGAGGGGTCAGTTCAACGCCCAGATAATCCAGGTGCAGACGTGCCACCTCTTCGTCCAGAAGCTTGGGTAGCTGATAAACCCCCAGTTCGTGTTTTGCAGTCCAGAGGTTAATCTGCGCCAGGACCTGGTTTGTAAAGGAATTGCTCATGACAAATGACGGATGCCCGGTAGCGCAGCCCAGGTTCACCAGGCGCCCTTCAGCCAGCAAAATGATGGAGTGGCCGTCCGGAAAACAGAACTGATCCACCTGAGGTTTGATATTGACCTTTCTTATCCCCGGATATTTTGTAAGGGCATCCACCTGAATTTCATCGTCAAAATGACCAATATTGCATACGATTGCCTGGTCCCTCATTTTTTCCATGTGTTCCAGGCGTATAACATCACAGTTGCCTGTAGCCGTCACAAATATCCGTCCCTGTTCCAGGCAATTTTCCAGCCTGCGGACTTCAAATCCTTCTATAGAAGCCTGGAGTGCACAAATGGGATCAATTTCGGTGACAATAACCCGGGCACCGTAGGAACGCATGCTTCTGGCACACCCCTTTCCCACATCCCCGTATCCACAGATTACCACTACCTTTCCGGCGATCATCACATCGGTGGCACGTTTGATGCCGTCCGCAAGGGATTCGTGGCATCCGTAAAGGTTGTCAAATTTTGATTTGGTAACCGAATCATTCACATTAATGGCCGGAAAGAGCAATTCTCCTTTCTCAAACATATGATAGAGCCGGTGAACTCCGGTTGTGGTCTCTTCACTGACGCCCTTCATTCCGCTGACCATACGTGACCACATGCCGGGACGTTCCTGCAGTGTCTTCCGCAGCAGGCCGGCAATGATTTTTTCTTCTTCGTTCCTGGTAAGGGTATCCAGGGAGGAAGGATCTTTTTCGGCAAGAACACCCTTGTGTACCAGCAAGGTGGCATCTCCGCCATCGTCAACGATCATGTGAGGGCCTTTGCCGTTGGGAAAAGAGAGGGCCTGCAGGGTACACCACCAGTAATCTTCAAGGCTTTCACCTTTCCAGGCAAAGACAGGAACTCCGGCAGCGGCCATGGCTGCAGCTGCATGATCCTGGGTAGAAAAAATATTACACGAGGCCCAGCGTACATCTGCACCAAGCATGCGGAGCGTGTCTATGAGAACGGCTGTCTGAACGGTCATATGAAGACTCCCGGTAATACGTGCTCCGCGCAGGGGTTTCTCCTCTTTGTATAGATTGCGCAGTGCCATAAGTCCCGGCATTTCCTTTTCTGCCAGGAGAATCTCTTTATGACCAAAGCCTGCCAGTTCTGTATCCTTGATTTTGTAATCCATCTTTTTTTTACAAAGGTAAGCAAAAATAAAAATCAGGTTTTAAAATCCCAAAGCATCCCGCAATGTTCTGTATCCCGAGGCACTAATCCGGACAGATTCTCCGTTTATCAGGACAATAAGCTGTTGTTCCCCGAACCTTTCTATCCTGCTAATTTTGGAAACGTTTACAATGAAGGAACGGTGAATCCTTACAAATTGCGAGGGTGCAAGTATTTCCTGCAGGTGTTTCATGGTCTCTTCTTTCAGCCATTTCCCCTCCATGGTTACCAGCCAGACGTAATCCCCGTCTGCCTGAATGAACAGGAGTTCATTGATGGGAATGACTTTGATCCCATTCCCGGACCTAACAAGAATCTTATCGGGATAGTCATTCCCGGGTATATCCGTAGTCCCGGGCCGAAGCGGGGGTGTTTCCTGCTTTTCTTGCTGATCCTGCATCCCCGGTCCATTTCCCGCTTTTATCCAAAGCTTGAATATGATAAACAGAAGAAGTGATATCAATGCACGCAGGGGCAGGGTTGTGGTATATAAATTAAAGGCCCGGAGGTCCAGGTAAAAATACATGGCCAGTACAGGCAGGCCGATGATTCCTGAACAAAAAATCAGGACCTGTACGTAAGCGGGCATGCCGTATACGTTCATCTTGTGTGTGAAAAAACCCAGAATAACCATACTGATGGCAAAAATAACCCCGTCGGCCAGTATGTCAGCCCATGATAAAGACACAAAAGATCCGGTCAGGTAAGCAACAAGGAGCGCTGCCACCAGGACAACGCCCATGGTTGCCGCCACTTTATATTTACCTGATCTCTCCACCGCCAAAAACACATTCTGCTTTAATAATCAGTTTGGCCCCTTTTTCAATGTTGTCTGTAAATGGCCGTTTATCCTTAAAGCCGCCGAATACGGAATCGCTCTGGATCTCTACGTTCCACCCGGCGGGAATGAGCAGGGTAGTTCCGCCGAAAACTGAGGAGATGGATAAATGGGATATGCCTTCCTGCAGTGTTGTCTTTCGCAAATCAAGTGTTACGCCACCGAACACGTTTTCTATGGATCCGCCTCGGAACACGGGTTCCAGGAAAACGTTGTCGGCTCCGTTAAAAACTGTGGAATAATAGACAAATCCGTCATCAAAACGTCCGCCCACCCCGGATGAATTCACCCGGGCATTGTGCCTGCAGTGGTGAGACGAGGTATGTCCCTTGCGTGATCTGGTAAAGATTATGATTCCCACGGCCACCAGAATCAGAGGCCAGAGGTCCCCCCAGTGAAGTCTTGTCAACCACTCCATACCAGCGAATAAACTCAGGGAACCTAACCTGGGCAATATAAATATGGTGCCTATAACGAGCAGGATCACACCCTGGGTGACCTGCTTTTTGATTAAAGAAACCAGCCCGATCACAATAAGGAGCATTTGCCATGAAAGCAGAACATGGCGCAGGTCGTAAGAGATCCAACCGGCATTTGAAAAAATCAGGAGGCACCCGGCTATGATCAATATTAGCCCGACGAATATACCACCTGATAACATGTTTTTGCGTCCCGTGTTTTCCGGAACCTGTTGGTCCTGTTTATCCAGAATTTCCATAATATAAAATTTTAGTAAGTAGATATGCTGCAAATGTAACGGCATATCCCCGGCCAGTCAACAGAAAATCGGTGAATGCGGGAAGTTTTCCCGACCAAACGCCGGTTTGGTTCGTTAAAAGATTATGCCCATAGCCTGGCAAATCTTTTTTGGTATATCGGTATTGTCCATTCTTCCGGAAAAGAGTCCGCTACCGGCACCCATGGCATACACAGGTACAGGAATTCCGGTATGGGAAGAGGTAGTCCACCCGATGCGGGCCCTGTTGTTCATTTCTGCCACTTGGTCAGTCATTTCTTTATCGCCGGTCTGCAGCAGCATATCTTTGGAGGCGTTCTGTTCTGCCAGCTGGTCAAAATATATGGAATACCCGCCTTCCCGACCCAGGGTCAAGCCGCCTGTTTCATGATCTGCAGTTACTACGATCAGGGTTTCTTCGGGATGTTTTTGTGCAAATTCAAGAGCCACCTGTACTGCATCACTCAGGTCCAGGGTTTCCAGAATGGATGTTTTTCCGTCATTGGAGTGACAGGCCCAATCAATGCGGCCACTTTCGCTCATCAGGAAAAAGCCTTTTTCATTTTCCAGAAAATCAATGGCGGCGGTTATGATAGAGGCATGTGTCATATCGCCTTCTTTCCGGTCAATGGCATAGGGCAGGGCTCCCATACAGTCCAGTTCCTTATCCTGAAGCAATATCATTTTTTTGGCACCGGCAGATGCATCAAAATTTTCAATCCCATATACAATCTGATATCCCGCTTCTTCTATGAGCGAGAGAACCGATACCTGGTCCTTGTTTTTCCCTTCGGGCTGTACAAAGCCTCCTCCGCCAAAAAAATCAAATCCTGTCTGGGGCAATTGGACGGCAATATCATAGTAATCAGACCGGGAAGCGGCATTAGCATAAAAAGCACCCGGTGTAGCATGGTCTAACGTAACTGTGGATGAAACACCCACCCGGTATCCTGCCTTTTTAATTTTATAGGTTATAGCTTCCAGGTCCAGAGAGTCGGTTGTTACACCCAACATGCCATTGGCTGTCTTATGCCCGGTGGCCAGGGCTGTACCTGCTGCGGAAGAACAGGTGATATAATTGTTTACACTAAAGGTTGTGGCAGTTCCCATAACCGGGAAATCCGTAAAGGACAACTTTTCAAATCCGATTTCATCTGCGGAATCAGCCAGCCAGGCCTCTGCCAGGGCAACCTGAGCAAGTCCCATCCCGTCCCCAATAAAGTAAAAAACATATTTTGCCTGTTGTTCTGATTGCTGACAGCCCATTAACACGGCAACTGCCAGGATGGTGAATAAACGTTTCATAGACATAGTTGAAAAAAATTCAGATGTAAAGTTAAAAAAAAAGCCGTAGTCTGCACTACGGCTTTGAATGATAGAATTACCAGATTATAATCCCGTTGTTTTTGCAGCCTTGCGGCGGGTAGAGTACATGATTTTCAAAGCGGAACAACGCCGGAGTTCCTGCTTAACATCCGTCACAATCCCCATACGCACGTCTTCATCCACTTTCATTGATACCGTCATTAAAGGACGGTCGGCCTCTGACATGGACTCACGCGAAGCGGCAATAAAGTCGCGGATATCCTCTATGGTACTGAATGAGTCGTTCAGCTGTATCCGGGAGTCGGTTCCGTACTGTGCCTGGTAAGCGGGAATAGGAGGGCCAATATTAATATAACTGGCCAGGTCCTTGCGATCCAGTTTTGCAACTTCTGTTGCTTCTGGGAGCTTTACCGTAACCACGCGCTCTGAAGTACGGAAACTGGTTGAGATCATGAAAAAGAACAATATCATGAACACAACGTCAGGGAGTGAGGCTGTACTCAGGGCCGGCACTTTTTTCTTACTGTTTTTGCTTCTGAATTTTCCCATAGTTATTGCCTCCTATCTTCTTCTTTTTGTTACTTCTCTTGGTTCCCTTTCGGAAAGGCTCATGGGAACCGCATCTCTTGTAATACGCTGTTGATCTTCATCCAGGAATTCGTACTTCTTTCCAAAATGCTGTATCGCAAAATCATCCCGGACTTCGTTAAAGGCTTTAACCAGTTCGTTTTGTACTTCGATATAGGCTTTGTATGAAGTTCCGCGGGTGTTTTGAAGTGAAACTAGCGCACGCGATACCTTATACGGGCCAAAACCTTCAATTTCCTTTTCCCTCTTTTCTGGTAAATTGGGCAGATCTGCGGGATTGGTGAGAAATTCCTTGACTTTTTCCTTAAGCATCACGACAGGCATTTCTTCTCCTCCGGCATACAAACGGTCGTTGTTGTTGATCAGTACAACCATGATGTTACGTTTGTTAATCTGCTCGGCTTGTTCTATTTGATTTTCATCAGGCATAGGAGGGAGACGGCGCTGAATACCGGTCTCGGTATCCATGGTCGTAACCATCATAAAGAAAGTAAGAAGCAGGAAAGCGATGTCTGCCATGGAGCCTGCGTTAATATCACCTGCTGGTCTTGCCATAGTGTTTAATTTTATTAGTTTTTCTTCAAGGCATTATAGACAGAACCGCCAATAATGGCTATGGTTGCACAGGCAATAAGGATATAGGTCAGGTAAAGACCGGCGTCGGTTAATTTTACCACAGACCCTTCAAAAACCTTCCCGTTTGCCATGGTCACAGGAGAACCCGGAGCTAAAAGGTATGAACCTCCTACTAGGGCAACAGTTACACCTAAAACCAGCAAAATTGAACGCAATTTAACCGTTCGTTGCTTCCAGGTAAGTAATGGCATCAGAATGATTAAAAGAATTGTCAGTCCTAAAGTCACATAGGCCCAGTTTAAATACGTATAGGTCCATGCATCAAGGTTTTCACTTTTAATGTTTATGACATATAAGACGCTAATGACAATGCTTATCAAAAAGAGTACCCATAATGTTATTTTTGGAATTTTCTTCATCGCAATGTCTTATTTTTCATATTTAACCAAAATGTCAATCATGGATATGGATGCGTCTTCCATACTGCTTACAATGCCATCCAGTTTTGAAATCAGGTAATTGTATAATAATTGAAGGATAATAGCCACGATAAGACCGAACACCGTAGTGATAAGGGCAACTTTAATACCTCCGGCAACGATGGTGGGGGAAATGTCTCCGGCAGACTCAATAGCATCAAATGCCTGGACCATCCCGACAACTGTTCCCAAAAATCCTAACATAGGAGCAATGGCGATAAACAGCTGGATCCACGAAAAGCCTTTTTCCAGTTCCATCATTTGTACAGAACCATAAGAAGTAATTGATTTTTCCACAACTTCCAGGCCCTGGTCGGCACGGGAAAGACCCTGATAAAAAATACTGGCCACAGGCCCGCGGGTGTTACGGCAGATCTCAATAGCTGCAGGTACACCGCCTTCTTTCATAGCCCCATCTATTTTTGCCAGCAATTTAGAGGTGTTGGTTTCGGAAAGGGACAGATAGATAATACGTTCAATAGCAAGTGCCAGTCCGAATACCAGACAGAGCAGGATGGATGACATGAAACCAGGACCACCCTCAATGTATTTTGTTTTGAGTTGCTGGTGAATTGGTATCTCAACCTGTTCAATTTCACCCGTTGGGGTTTCTGTTTGTGCAGCAGCGTACTGAGCAGAAATGGTAATGAACCCAAGAACTGCCAATAATACGAAAAGTTTTTTCATTTCTTTTGAATAATTAGAGTTAAGAATTTATAGTAATCAAACGTTTTTTTAAATTGCTGGCGGAGAAGGCGGGATTCGAACCCGCGAAACCCTTTTGGAGTTTACGCACTTTCCAGGCGCGCGCCTTAGACCAACTCGGCCACCTCTCCTTTTTAATAAGTATTAATAAAAAAGCAGCGCAAGTTACTGAAAAAAGTTATATTCCTAGCAACTTTATGAAAATTCACCGTTTAAAGATTGTGAAAGAAAATGTTTAACACGCTCATTGTCAGAAAACAGAGCTGTTAGTAACATGGTTTTAGTCACAGCAGCCTCTGTTGTCATATCATAACCGCTCAGAACGCCTGATTCCTTAAGCCTTGCACCGCAGGCATACGAATCCATGAAGACACTCCCGGCCGGGCATTGGGTGATGTTCAGCAGGATGATTCCCCTGCCTACTGCCCCGGATAGCAAATCAAGCAACCACTTGGCAGAGGGGGCATTACCCTGTCCGTAGGTTTCCAGGATCACAGCGCGTAATCCTTCAATGCCCAGGACAGCTTCCACGACCCTTTTTTCTATGCCGGGAAAGATCTTCAGAATGGCTATATCGGTTCCGAGCCGTGTATGGATCCGGAGCTGTTTTCCCCAGCTTTCGGGATACCGGATGTATTTTTGGTTGTATTTTATATGAATTCCGGCTTCAGCCAGGGGGGGGTGGTTGGGCGATCGGAAAGCCCTGAATTCCTCTGCATTGTACTTAAAGGTCCTGTTCCCTCGAAACAATTCATCCTGAAAGAAGATGCACACTTCAGGAACTATGGCATGTCCATCTGCGTCTTTTGCGGCTGCTATCTCCACGGCTGAAATAAAATTTTCCTTACCATCTGTGCGGGGCAATCCTATGGGGAGCTGGCTGCCTGTAAAAATAACCGGCTTTTCCAGATTTTCAAGCATGAAACTCAGTGCCGAGGCAGAGTAGCTCATGGTGTCGGTTCCGTGCAAAACCACAAAACCATCATAATTGTTGTATTCCTTTTCAATGTGTAAGGCCAGTTTTATCCAGAATTCGGGGAAAATATCGGAAGAATCTATCACAGGATCAAAGGAATGGGTGTCAATCCGGAATCCGAATTTTCTTAATTCTGGGACTTCCTCCAGCACGTGTTCAAACCGGAAGGGAACGAGTTCCCCGGTCAGGGGGTGTGCCTTCATGCCAATGGTCCCTCCCGTGTAAATGACAAGAATGGATGACTTATTCATTTTTTTCACCAAAAAACAAAGATAATGCATTTTGGGTAGTTTGTTCAATCACTTTTTCAGGAGAGACATCCCTCACCTGGGCCAGTTCCCGGGCAATATGTTCTAAGTAGGCACTTTCATTCCTTTGCCCGCGGAAGGGGACGGGGCTCAGCCAGGGCGCGTCGGTTTCCAGTACGATTTCTGTCAGATCAATTTCCTTTACCACTCCGGCCAAACGTGCATTGCGGTAGGTGATCACTCCCCCGATCCCCATCAGGAAATGACCGTAACGGTTTGCTTCCCGGAAAACTCCAGCACTTCCGGACCAGGCATGAAGGATTCCGCGCATGTGTGGATAAGTGCATTTTTTCAGGGTTGCGAGGAGCTCGGCAAAAGAAGAGCGGGAATGAATAATCAGGGGCAGATCCAGTTCGCGGGCCCATTGTATCTGTTCTTCCAGCACCAGGATCTGTTCATCCATATATTCACGGGACCAGTAGGCGTCCAGTCCCACTTCCCCTATGGCAATGGCCCCTTCCAGGGTACAGCGTGCGAAATCAAGTTCCTGCCGGTAATCCCGGTCAACGGAAGTGGGGTGGAGGCCTGAGGCTTTGAGGCAGAATCCAGGATAAAGCTCCAGGCATTCTTTCTGTGCCTGGAAGGTGCTTTTGTCTATTGCCGGTAGGATGCAGTGACTCACCCCGGCCTTTTTTGCCCTTACAACGACCAGCTCCCGGTCCGTGTCGAATGCCTGATCGTAAAGGTGTACGTGTGTATCTATCATATTCGTGAAATGTATTCTTTATTCTCCAGGCAATCAACAACTCCCTGCACCTGGAGCTGAACCAGGCGGGCCGATAGTTCTGGAAAAGGGATGTTCAGGCTTTCCTCCATAGCGTTGATATCACCTCCGTTCTCCCTGATGTGGTTGATGATCTGCCTGTCCCTGTCCTCCAGCGATTCAAAGAGCTCCTGCTGCACAGCCTGTAGCCCTTTCCCCCTGACTTCCCATTGCAGCACATCGGCTATGTCCTGAGCCGAGGTAACCAGCGCCGCCTTGTTCATCCTGATGAGGTTGTTACATCCCTGGGAACAAATATCGGAAGGCCTGCCCGGAACAGCCAGCACATCCCTGGAATAACCCAGTGCAAGGTGGGCTGTAATCTGCGCCCCTCCGTCGGTTTTTGATTCAACCACCAAGGTGGCATCTGCCAGTCCGGCAATGATCCGATTGCGCTGCAGAAAGTTGTGACGGTGTCCCCCGGTTTTTGGGGGAAATTCACTCAGAACAGCACCATGCTCCAGGATTTGTTCAGCAATATCCAGATGGGCCGACGGGTAGATGGTGTCAATACCTGTTGGCAAAACGGCCACAGTGGGCAGGTCATTCTCTAGTGCTGTCCTGTGGGCAGTAATATCTATGCCAAAAGCAAGTCCGCTAACAATGACGGGTTTAATTCCCAATTGTTTGAAACCGGAAATGATTTCCCTGCACAGGGACTTCCCGTAAGGCGTGGCCTTGCGTGTTCCAACAACTGACAACACAGGGCCTTCATTCAGTTCGGCCTGTCCAGCCACGTAAAGCAACAGCGGGGCATCGGGACATTCCAGTAGCCTGCAGGGGTAGTGCTCATGATAAAGGGGTATGGTACGGATATTAACAGATTTCAGCCATTCAAGTATACCCGCGGCATGATTGGGCAGGATAGGATCCATCATCTTTTCCACAATACTCCGGCGCATGCCTTTATGGCGAACCAGTTCGGTAAGTGGCTGTTTAAAAACGGAACAGGCACTTCCGTAATGATCATACAGCCTTCGCGCCAGCCCTCCCTCATACCTCAAACACAGACTCAGGGCACAAATCCCGATTTCCTCTTCTGCACAGATCATCCTCAAATATAGTGGATATGGATCAAATAATCAACATAGCATCCCCGTAGGCTCCAAAATGGTATTTTTCTTTTACAGCAATGCGATAGGCGTTAATAACAGTTTCGTAACCACCAAAAGCGGCTACAAACATGAGCATGGTGGACTGTGGAAGGTGGAAATTGCTGATCAATGCGTTGGGAATGTAAAAATCGTACGGAGGAAAAATAAATTTATTGGTCCAGCCCTCAAAAGCAGTGACCTCCCTTTTGGTGGTCACAGGGGTTTCGACAGCCCGCAACACATCTATCCCGGTTGCAAAAACTCTGTTGCCCAGGGCTTTGGCGTTGTTTATAATCCGCGCACTGGACTCGGAGATAACTACCGGTTCGGAGTCCATTTTATGTTTAGACAGGTCTTCTACGTCTACAGCCCGAAAATGTCCCATACCCATGTGCAGGGTAATCTCTGTGCTGATGACCCCTTTTATGGCCATGCGCTTGAGAAGTTCTTTGCTGAAATGCAGTGCTCCGTCGGGAGCAGCTACGGCGCCTTCTACTTTGGCGAAAACAGACTGGTAGCGTTCCTGGTCCAGTGGTTCTGTAAGTTTCCGTATCCATTTGGGAACAGGCATTTCCCCCAAGCGGAACAGGGTAGTCTTAAAATTGTCATAGGTACCGTCGCACAGGAATCGCAAAGTTCTCCCACGGGAGGTGGTGTTGTCTATCACTTCTGCCACCAATGCATCGTTTTCTCCAAAATACAATTTGTTGCCTATCCGGATTTTACGTGCCGGATCTACCAGAACATCCCACAGGCGCTGGTCCCGGTTAAGTTCACGAAGCAGGAAGACTTCAATTTCGGCACCTGTTTTTTCTTTGTTCCCGTGAAGGCGTGCCGGAAAAACCTTTGTGTTATTAAAAATCACAACATCTTTTTCTCGCATCAGGTTTATTATGTCCTTGAACACCATGTGCTCAACAGCTCCGGTTTTCTTGTTCAGAATCATCATTCGGGATTCATCACGGTTGGGGGCGGGGCGGCTGGCTATAAGAGATTGCGGCAGGTCGAAATTGAATTGTGAAAGCTTCATACAGTCGTTTTTGTTAACAGATAAACGACGTATTATACGTAAAAAAAATAAAAAAGTTTCACTTAATTGAAGAAATTATCAAATTCTTCTATCGTGATGGCATCATCTGCTTTATAATTACCAGATCCCGAGCGGCGGAGCGAAGACAGATGGGCACCGCTTCCCAGGGCTATTCCCAGATCCCTGGCCAAAGCCCGGATATAGGTGCCTTTACTGCATTTTACCCGTAACGTTAGCAGAGGAGGTACGTAGTCTTTTATTTCCAGTTCGTATATATGGACCTGATTTTTTGTCAATTCAGGGGTTTCCAGACCCTGTCGTGCAAATTCATAAGCCCGCATGCCGTCTATAATCTTGGCCGAGTAAACCGGAGGCAGCTGGAGCTGCCCGCCCAGAAAGTCTTCCAGAACTTTTTCGAGCAGCTTCCGGTTTATATGCTCCCAGGGATAGAAAATGTCAATTTCATGTTCCAGATCACAGGAAGGGGTGGTGGCACCAAAAGTAATCCCGGCCAGGTATTCCTTGTCCTGTGCCTGAAAAGTATCTGCCAGCCGGGTAGCCTTGCCTACGCAGATGATCAGCAGTCCGGTGGCCAGGGGATCAAGGGTTCCTGTGTGACCGACTTTGATCTTTTTTACCTGCCAGCGACGCTGAAGACGGAACCTGATTTTTCTGACCACATCTGCGGAAGTCCATTCAAGGGGTTTGTCAATGCATAGGATCATGCCTTCCTCCAGGGCAGTCTCAGGACCGGGAACCGGGCCTGAAAGCGTATGTCGGTCAATAACCAGCATATTTTTCAAAATTCATAGGGAAGGGCATCCCGGTCCCTGGAAGAAAGGATCATCTGATCTGGGGACAGGGGCCAGTGTATGGCCAGAGCGGGGGAATCAAAGCGGTAAATGCCTTCAGAGGCGGGATGATAGCGCTCATCGGTTTTGTACTGAACGATTGCTCTGGAAGTGAGTACGCAAAAACCATGGGCGAAGCCTTTTGGTATGAAAAGTTGCTTTTTGTTTACCGAGCTCAGGTTTATATGAAAAAATTGTCCCCTTGTGGGAGAGTTTTCCCTTATGTCAACGGCTACATCAAAGATCTCCCCGTCAACCACGCGGATGAATTTGGACTGGGCGTAGGGCTCTTTCTGGAAATGAAGACCCCTTGTCACTCCAAAACGGGAGAGGGATTCATTTTCCTGTACAAAATCAATGGCACCCACGTGTTGCTCCAGTGCTTCCTTGAGGTACGACTCCATGAAATAACCCCTTTGGTCCTCAACCACACGAGGGGTGATGATCCATATACCTTTTATTGTGGCTTGTTCAAATACCATTATTCCTGTTTTGTACTCCAAAGATACTTAGAAAAAATAATAAAAAGGGTGGTCAGACCCATGACCGTTCCCAGGAACAGGAACATGGCACGCATTTCTGCAAATCGCGTGATCAGTGCAAAGACCGCCGAAGCGGCCAGAATAAACAGGAACGAAAGCTGGTTGGAGTAGCCCAGCATATGGCCCAGGTTTCGTCCCGGGACTTTCCGGATGATGGCTGTATCAAAGGGTACTTTGTATAAACCACATATAAAACCGGTAATAAAGAACAGCAATCCAAAATAAAAGCCCCCGATGCGAAATGAATACAGGATAAAAAACAACAGGGTAATGGTCAGACCGCAGGATGGAACCAATATTTTGTTGTCAATTTTCTCTGATATAAACCCCGAAAGGAAACACCCGGCCCCTGTTCCCACGGCAGCTGCCGTAAGCACCAGACCGGTGCTGAAATCACTCATCCCCAAATTCCTCCTGCAATATACCAGTAATGTCATCTGGATCAATCCGGCAATGAACCAGAATACAGAAAGGGCAACCACCACGCTGTTCAGGCCCTTGTATTTCTTTGCCTGTGCTATGCTCTGTACCAGGAAGAGGACAGGGCGAATAGTTAGGGTGTCTTTTTCAGGAGGTGTTTCCTTGGCCCTGATGGACAGTGAACTGAGTACCCCGCCCAGGGCAATTGCAATAAAAGTCAGGGATAGGCCCCAGGCAGGGATCACCCGGGCAAAAAAGGAAGCCATCATGGTTCCCATGATCATTCCCAAAAAAGACACCATCTCCATGTTGCCGGTCCCATAGGCAATGTGATCAGGACCGCCTATGTCCCTTATAAGCCCGTATTTTGAAGGTGAGAACAGGCAGCTCTGAATCCCCATCAGCAGGATGGAGATCATCACCAGCGATACACTGCGCAACAGGAAGCCTGCCGAGGCCAGTACCATGATGGGAATCTCGGCCCGCTTTGCTATCCTGACTACCGAAAGTTTATTGAAAATCACAGCCCACCTTCCGGCCAGGGGAGATAGGAAGACATAGGGCACCACAAGGGATCCGGCGGCCAGAGAAACGAGCGGGGCTTCATATTGGGTGCCGACCCATCCCACAGCAATAAAGCAAGCCAGTGTTTTAAGGTAATTATCGTTGAGCACACCCAGAAAATTCGTTACCAACAGTGGCCACCAGCGAGGTTTCCCGGACATATTACAGCGTATTTAGTGCGTGATCTATGCGTTTTATTGTGTCTTCAGGACCGATGACTGCCATGATATCGGCAAGGCCCGGGCCTTGAGGTTTTCCAACCAGGCACAGGCGCAAGGCATTCATAACCTGTCCTGTTTTGAGTCCTTCGGCCTCGATCCACTGGTGCAACACCAACTCTATGGATGCTGCATCAAAAGGCTCACACAGGGCCAGCACCTTCCTGACCCCGGTAATAATAGAAGGAATCTCAGGTTTCCAGAATTTTTTTTGCATGGCCGGGTCATACGATTCGGGCGGAATGAAGAAATAATCCGACAGGTCCCAGAAATCACTCACAAAATCGGCCCGGTTTCTGATTAATGAAACCACCTTTTCTGCTTTTAGCTGGGTGGTTGTGATCCCCTTGTCCCGCAAAAGGGGAAGGAATTCCTCTGCCAGAAGGCTGTCTGATCGGTTTCTCAGGTATCGCTGATTAAACCACTTTGCTTTTTCCGGATTGAAACGGGCTCCTGATTTGATTACCCGTTCAAGAGAAAACAAGGCGGTGAGTTCTTCCATGGAAAAGATCTCCTGCTCGGTTCCCGGGTTCCATCCCAGCAGGGCAATCATGTTAACAAAGGCTTCCGGAAAGTAGCCGTCTTCGCGGTATCCTCTTGATTTTTCGCCCGAAGGGCTCGTCCATTCCAGCGGAAAGACCGGGAATCCCAGCCTATCTCCGTCTCTTTTACTGAGCTTGCCCTTGCCATCGGGTTTGAGTAACAGGGGTAAGTGGGCGAACTGGGGCCTTTGCTCCTGCCATCCGAAAGATTCGTACAGCAGATAATGCAGCGGGAGGGAGGGAAGCCATTCTTCTCCCCGGATTACATGGGTTATGTGCATCAGGTAATCATCCACGATATTTGCCAGGTGGTAAGTAGGAAGTCCGTCCTGAGCCTTCCACAACACCTTGTCATCCAGTGTGCCGGTCTGCACAATTACCTCACCCCGGATCAAATCATGCATTGCTACCGTCTTGTTTTCCGGAACCTTGAACCGGATTACCCAGTTATTGTTTTTCCGCAGCCTGCGTGATACCTCGGCCGGATCCATGTTAAGGGAATTTACTGTTTTCTTCCGGAAGGCATGGTTATAAATAAAGTTTTCCCCATGGCTTTCGGCTTCCTGCCTGAACGATTCCAGCTCCCCGGGGGTGTCAAAGGCGTAATACGCGTTGTCCTGGTCTACGAGCTGGCGGGCATATTTTTCGTATATACTTTTCCGCTCACTCTGACGGTAAGGAGCGTAAGGATGGCGCCTGGAAGGCTCACAGACAACCGCTCCGCTCTCATCCACGCCTTCGTCGGGAACGATGCCGCACCAGAGGAGAGCATCTATGATATACTTTTCCGCCCCGGGCACGAAACGCTGCGTATCGGTGTCTTCAATACGGAGTACAAAAGTCCCTCCCTGCTTCCTGGCAAACAGGTAATTGAAAAGCGCTGTACGCACGCCTCCCATATGAAGCGGCCCTGTAGGGCTGGGGGCAAAACGTACCCTGACTTTCTCTGTTGACATATCAATCCTGTGTTTGATGTATATAGGCGTTATCGGTACTAAGCCGTTGCTGGCCGTTTTTTTCTTCAATCTTGACGGTAGAAGGTTTGGCAATATCTGAGCCGTTCATTCTGATCCCGGCTGCTTGCCTTTTATATGCCGGAACCTGTTCCAGTTCAGTGATGTTCTGCTCTGTATCAAGAATCAATACCGGTTTTTTCCTTAGAGCAGCCTGTTCGTGCTCAGCTACGGGTTGAAATTTGAACACACTGGGCTTGTTTGTGATCCGGAATTCATCATTCCCCCCTTCCGGAAGGTGCATGACCTGCTCGGGTACAAAACCGGGGATTTGTTCCTGTATTGGATTTCCATTCAGGTAAACCGATTCTTTCTTTTCCTTCTCCATTTCCTTTGCCGTTTCATTTCCGTAAACGGCAATCGGTGGAAGTGAATGGATACTGAACCCGGTCGCGATCACCGTGACCCGGATCTCATCCTGGATAGAGGGATCACATATGACTCCCCGCTTGAAATTGGAAACACCGCCTGTATAATTGGCAATATACCCCATGATCTGGGATAGTTCGGCCATGGACAAAGCTTTTTCTTTTCCCGAGGTAATGTTGATCAGCACATTGCGGGAGCGTGATAAATCGGCGTCATTGAGCAGGGGTGAGGTAAAAGCCGATTCAACGGCTTTCATCGCCCTGTTCTCTCCCGAGCCTGACCCGGAACCCATCAGGGCCATGCCGCTTTGTGTGAGGACCATTTTTACATCGGCAAAATCGACATTCACGAACCCGGGACGGGTGATGATCTCTGAAATACCCTTTACGGCATTGTTTAAGATATCATCGGTTCTCTGGAATGCCTCAAAAATTGGCAGATCTCCAAAAGCCCTGTACAATTTTTCGTTGTCAATGATAATCATCGAGTCGGCATATTGCTGCATTTCCTGGATCCCATCCAGGGCCCGTTTCAGGAAATCCTTTCCTTCGTCCCGGAACGGTAGGGTTACTACTCCTACGGTAAGCAGCTCCATTTCCTTAGCAATCCGTGCAATGATGGGGGCCGCTCCCGTTCCCGTGCCGCCACCCATTCCTGCTGTAATGAATACCATTTCTGTAGAACCCTCAAACAAGGCCCTTATGCGGTCCTCGCTTTCAAGGGCAGCTTGTTTGGCAATTTCGGGATTGCATCCGGCTCCCCTTCCGCGCGTGAGGATACTGCCCAGTTGCAATTTATCGGGAACGGGGCTTAAATCCAGGGCCTGTGCATCGGTGTTGCAGACCACAAAATCCACGTCGCTCAGTCCCGAGCGGTACATATGGCTGACGGCATTCCCGCCTCCGCCTCCAACCCCGATCACCTTGATGATTGACTTGTTGTTTTCCCAGTTCAGGGGAATGAATTCTTCTTCTTTTTCTTTCATAACACTCACGCTTCGTTTGAGGCTTCAAATATTTTTTCCATGTTTTTAAAAAGGTCCCCTAAAATCGATTTTTCTTTTTGCTTTTTTCCTGTTGACAGGGCTTTTACTGTTTTTTTTGTTTTGGAGGATTCCCCTGCATCCACCCCGGAAAATATGCCGGTCAGATCTACATTCTGTTCGGCAGCAAAATGAGGCTGGGCTTCAATCCCGCAAATGAGCATGCCTGCAGCACAGGAATGGGTAACCTGGTTTACTTCTTCACAATCCCGTGTAATGATGCCGTGGGGACGGGCAATGCGGGCGTCATAGCCTGTTTTGTATTTTATGAACTGTGGCAGGTTAAAAAGCAGGGATCCGCCCCCGGTCAGGACTATCCCGGCCGGCAGTTTGTCGGCATAGCCGCTTTGCTGGATCTCATACATCACCGCTTCCAGGATTTCATCCATCCTGGCTTCTATGATGTGGGCCAGAAAGCGGAAGGGAATTTCCCTGGATTCACGACCCCCGATTCCGGCAATTACGATGGCTTTGTTTTCAGGGGCCAGGTCTGCGTAACAGGATCCGTACTGGATTTTCATCTGTTCGGCTTGCCGCGAAGTCACTTCACATCCCTGGCGGATGTCTTCTGTGATGACATTTCCTCCAAAGGGGATAACTGCCGTATGACGGACAATATTGTCGTTATAAACCAGCAGATCGGTTGTCCCGCCCCCTATGTCCACCATGGCAACGCCTAGCTCTTTTTCGTCTTCCTGGAGAACGGCCTCGGCAGTGGCCAGGGGCTCCAGGATAAGGCGGGTAAGTTTCAGACCGGCACCTTCTATGCTACGTTTGGTATGTTCGGCAGATACGCTTTTTCCAATGAAAAGTTTGTAATTGGCCTCTATGCAACTGCCATACATGCCAACGGGATTGACAACACTTCTGTATTCGTCTACATGGTAGGATTGCGGAATCACGTGAAGGACCTCCTCTCCGGGATCCACCCTTGAATTGTACATGTTGCGCCACATATGGTCGATCTCCTGTTGCGAGATCACTTCGTTTCGGTCGGAACGGTTTATTATGCTGCTGACCGATTTACACTTGACGTACTGGCCTGCAATTCCTACCACAACTTCCGAGATGGGCTGTTCTGTCCTAGCTTCGAGCTCTTCCAGAAGCGGCTTGAGTGTATTGAGTACGCTCTGATTGTTGACCACTTCTCCCCTCATAATCCCCTGAGAGGGTGATTCACACGAGGCAATCACCTGATAGCCTTCTGCTGTTTTTTTCCCGGTAAGACAAACCACTTTGGTGGTTCCCAGATCGATTACAGATATTGTTTTTTCCATGGGTCTGTTAAGTTTTATATATTTTTTTCATTTTTTCTGTGTGTGCAAACAAGCTGGTCGCCAAAACGTGCATCCACCACGCTGTATTTTTCTTTTCCTCCAAGGGGTTCCAGTACCCGGTAAAATTCCTGCAGCTTATCCAGTTTGTATTGAAACCGGCTGAGGTCCCCGATTTTCAGTTCAAGGTCTTTTTCTTGTGGAACGATACTTATATCCTGATAATTTTCAACTACAATGGTTTCTGCCTTTTTGCTCCAGAAGGGGTGTCCGTTTATGAATCCTGTCATCCGGCTCATGGCGGCCAGCCATAAATCTGCCGTATCCATCTGTCCCCGGTAGGACGTAGGGTAGGAAAACGGCACATTTCCCCGTACAATCAGTACTGCTGACCGATGGGGATTGACTATCGGGAAAATAAAATTCTCCTCGGAAACAAAAAAGGATCCCACGTGTGTCTCGAGTCGGAAAAGAGGAGCATGTTGTTGTATTTCAAGTTTTAACGTACCATCTATTGTCTTCACGGCATTGCATTGACTGACAGATGCAAATGATTCCACTTCCTTTTCCAGCCGGTACATGTCAATGGCCGAGAAATCCCTGCCCGGCAACACGATGGAACTCTGCTCCAGAAAAGAAGCCACTTCCCCGGCCCTTATCAGCGGATTCTGCACGCTGTCCCTAACTATGATCAAAACCTGCTGGCATCTGTCCTGGCTTTTTTCCCGCACAAGAATGGTGGCAAAATAGAAATAGGCACCCAGGATACCCGTCATAAGAAGGTATCCGCAGATCTGCAATGCTTTTTTCCATTTACTCATAAATTCATCTCCTTCAGGGTGGCTGTTATCGGTTCCACAAGCCGGTCAATATTTCCCGCTCCCAGGGTCAGCAGAACCCGGGGCCTGTTATCCCGGACAAAGCCTGTTATTAGCGAGGAGTCCAGTATTCTAACGTTTTTCAACGTCATTTTTCCGGCTATCATTTCTGACCCCACACCCGGGATGGGTAGCTCTCTGGCCGGATACACGGGCATAAGCACCACTTGGTCCAGCAAGTCCAGGCTTTTTGCGAATTCCGTAGCAAAATCCCTGGTCCTGGTGTACAGGTGCGGCTGGAATATTCCGGTTATATTTTCTCCGGGAAACCACTCCCTGACAGAAAGGACAGCCGCGCGGATCTCCTCCGGATGGTGCGCATAATCATCAATATAACAGCATTTTACACCAGAGTAGCAGACGTCCAGCCTGCGGGAAACCCCCCTGAATGAGGCCAGTGCATCCTTAATTGCAGCGGGAGCCACTCCGTTTAAATAGGCAAGGGCCGAGGCTCCCACGGCATTTTCAACATTGATCCAGCCGGGCACTCCAAGCCGGCATCCCGTCACTTTATGACCATTAAGCATTAAATCAAAAGAGTAGAACCCCCCTTGCAGGACGGTGTGGTTCAAGGCATAAAAATCACAGAATTCCCTGTTATGGTAAGTATAAGCGGTTACCCGCGGCTGTAAAGGCAACGGAATGTCGACGCCTTTTTTGATCACTAGCATCCCGCCGGGTTCGATTTGTGAAGCAAATTGAGAGTAAGCCTCCTGAACGGCCTGGTGGGAGCCGTAAATGTCCAGGTGGTCGGCGTCGGCAGAAGTGATCAGGGCTGCATGGGGATGCAGTTGAAGGAATGAACGGTCGTATTCATCTGCCTCGGCTACAAGAAAAGGATTGTTGCTCAGAAGCAGGTTAGTGTCGTAATTTTTCGAGATGCCTCCCAGAAAAGCAGTACACCCGGTTCCCGAATGGTGCAGGATGTGTGCAAGCAGGGTAGAGGTGGTGGTTTTTCCATGCGTTCCTGCCACAGCCAGCGTGGTATGGTTAGCCGAAAGGTGTCCCAGAGCAACGGAACGCTTGATAATATGGTACCCCTTACCCATGAACCATAGTAATTCCCTTTGGCCGGGCGGCAAGGCCGGTGTATAGATTACCAGGGTGTTTTCCCTGTTCTGTACAACAGCGGGGGGAATAAGCACAGGATCATCCTGATAATGGATTTCTATGCCTTCCTCTTCCAGCCTGCGAGTGAGTGCGGAAGGGGTAAGGTCGTAACCCTGCACCAAAGCACCGGCATGTTTGTAATACCTTGCCAGAGCACTCATTCCAATACCTCCAATACCCAGTAAATAAACGTTTTCTGTCATAATTCCAGTACCATTGATGCAATTTGTTCCGCCGCATCAGGCCGGCTTAGCTTTAAAATATTGGCCGACAGTTTTTTCCTTTCGCTGTCATTGAAAATCAGTTCCAGGGCCTTCTCCATAAGTATAACAGGGGCTTCCTTGTCTGTCACCAGCCTGCCTGCGTTTTCTTTTACAAGGGCCATAGCGTTGTGTGTCTGATGGTCTTCGGCCACATTGGGAGAAGGCACAAAAATACAGGCTTTTCCTGCCGCGCAGAATTCAGAGATACTGCCCGCTCCGGCCCGCGACACCACCAGGTCTGCCGCAGCATATGCCAGGTCCATCCTGGCAATGAATTCGTGCACATAGACCGGAACACTGGGGTGCTCCTTCAGGGCTTCTGCAGCCTGAGACATCCCGTGTTTCCCGCATTGCCAGAGAATCTGCACGGGACGATCCCCCGAGCGGGGCAGGTATTCCCTCACGCATCTGTTCAAGGTGCCGGCTCCCAGGCTTCCGCCCGTAATCAGTAGTGTTTTTTTCTCATGGTCCAGGCCAAAATGCATCAGGGCTTCCTGTTTTTCCTGTTCCGTTGCCGGACGGATATCCTTTCTTATGGGATTGCCAGTCAGGACCACCTTTGAGGCGGGGAAAAACTGCTCCATTCCCGGGTAGGCGACACAGATGTGTACAGCTCCTGCGGCCAGCATTTTATTTGTCTTTCCTGCAAAACGGTTCTGCTCCTGAAGAATATAGGGAACACCTTTTTTCCCGGCCACCCAGAGCAGGGGTCCGCTGGCATAACCGCCCACCCCCACGGCCACAGTGGGGCGGAAATCCCTGATGATCCTGCCGGCTGCAGTTACACTCTCAACCAGCCGGACAGGCAACATGAGGTTGGCTATGATGCCCCGCAACGACAGATTCCTTCTGAGACCGGCAATGGGCAAACCGATAATACGGTACCCGGCCGCCGGGACTTTTTCCATTTCCATCCTTCCCAGGGCACCCACAAAAAGGACTTCCACCCCGGGATCCTTTATCCTGATGGCATTGGCTATGGAAATGGCCGGAAAGATATGGCCACCTGTTCCTCCTCCGCTGATGATAATCCTGTTTTTGCTGCCAGTTTTCATTTTGCAATAATTTGTGTCTTTTCCTGCTCTGCAACCAGGGGTGCGCCCAGCTGCTCATCCTGCAAAGCCCTGCTTACAGATAGCATCATTCCGAATGCTGCACTGACAGCCAGTACGGAAGAACCTCCGGAGCTGATCATGGGAAGCGTTTGGCCGGTTACAGGCAGCAGGCCCACATTGACCCAGATATGGATCATAGCCTGGGAAGTTATCAGTATCCCCAAGCCGCATACAAGCATGGCTGCAAAGGGTTTTTTACATTTTTTGGCGATGACTATCACACTGAAAAGAAGCCAGAAGTAAAGACCAATAACAAAAATTCCGCCTATCAGTCCTGTTTCCTCCACTATGATGGAATAGATATAATCGCTGTTTGACAAAGGCAGGACATGCCGTAAAGCCCCGTTGCCGGGGATCTTTCCTCCGATTCCCCCGGTAGCTATGGCTACCTTTGAATACATTACCTGGTCGTTTTCTTTTTCCTCTTCTGCCTGTCCGAATCCCAGGAAACTGGTGATACGCCTTTCTACTGTTTCCAGGCGGGAAGTTGACGTTATAGAGGAATTTGTTTCTTTGCTCAATGTCCTCTTTAGTACCAGCCCGCCGTAGGCCAGACCAGCCATCAATACAACAATGCCGGCCGCTTTGGCAATGTGTTTAAATCGGACTTTGGAAATGAGCAGCATAATTAATATGGTCAGTGATAGAAGTGCCCCGGTGGAGAACCCCTCCCAGATTATGGGCAGGATGAAGGCCAAAACAGGAAGAAATAAACGCAGGAAAAAATCCTTGAAAGTCTCCAGTTTGTTATCCTCAAGTACCCTGGCCACAAAGAGCACCAGGGCGACCTTGGCAAATTCCGAGGTCTGGAAACTGAACCCGAACAGGGATAGCCAGCGGGTGCCTTCATTGCGTGTTACTCCAAGAAAAATGGTCAGCAGAAGCAGTACCAGGGCGGCTACATATCCGAAATAGGCCACTACCCTGTAAACCCTGAGTGATATTATGTGGAACACATAGATCACACCAAAACCAAGGAGGATGTGTCCCATCTGTTTGAGCATAATGGAAAAGGTGGTGGTATGCTGCAAGACGGCTACCCGGCTGGAAGAGGAATACACGAAAACCAGGGACAGCAATGAAAATATAATGATCAGCGCCCACAAGGACGTATCACCTTTCAGCCGTATTTTCTTTTTTTCGTCCATCTGCTCTTTATAATCCCCGTACTGCTTCCCGGAACTGGTCACCCCGGTCTTCATAGTTCTTGAAAAGATCAAAACTGGCACAGGCAGGAGACAGCAGCACAGTGTCTCCCGGCTGGGCCAGGGTATAAGCCTGGTGAACGGCTTCTTTCATAGAGCTGGTTTCAACAAGGCAGGGTACCCTGCCCTTAAAGCATTCCAGGATCTTTTTATTGTCAACTCCCAGGCAGATCAATGCCTTTACCTTGTCCGACACCAGGTCATACAGAGGGGTATAGTCATTTCCCTTATCCTGTCCGCCTACAATCCATACCACCGGTGTCTTAAGACTTTCCAGAGCATACCAGACAGAATTGACATTGGTGGCTTTGGAGTCGTTGATGTATAAAGCACCCCTGACTCTGGCCACCTGTTCCATTCTGTGGGGAATGCTTTTGAAGGAGGTCAGGCTTTCCCGTATCACCGGATTTTTTATATGCATGATCTTGGCAGAAAGGGCTGCCGCCATGGAGTTGTAAATGTTGTGCCTTCCCTGCAGGGCCAGTTCGTTGAGGAACATTTCAAATTCTTCCTCCCCGTAGTTTACACGCATCCTGTCCTGTGTTGTGTAGGCTCCCTGGGGCACAACGACTTTTTGCGAAATTGGCAGCATCCTGGCTTTTAAAATTATGCGGGTCAGGTGATCCATAGAGATCTCATCGTCCCGGCAAAAGATGAAGCAATCATCCTGGTCCATATTCTGGGTGATCCGGAACTTGGCCCTCACGTATTCGTTCAAATCATGATGATATCGGTCCAGGTGGTCCGGGGTGATGTTCAGCAGAATAGCAATATCGGCCTTGAAGTCATACATTCCGTCGAGCTGAAAACTGCTGAGTTCCAGTACGTATATGTCGTAATTCTGTGTGGCAACCTGGTAGGCAAAACTCTGTCCCACGTTTCCGGCCAGTCCGGCATTGAGTCCCGCATTCCTGAGCAGGTAATAGATCAGAGAAGCTGTGGTTGTCTTGCCGTTGCTTCCGGTAACGCATATTTTACGGGCCTGGGTATACCGGCCTGCAAACTCGATTTCAGAGATAACCGGTATCCCGGCATTGTTTAAATCTTCCACTATGGGTACAGTATCGGGTATTCCGGGGCTTTTGACTACCTGGTCTGCTGTCATGATCAGCGAACGGGAATGCATTCCTTCTTCATAGGCCACGCCGTATTCATTGAGCAGGGATTTTGCCCCGGGCTGAATGACCCCCGAATCGGAAAGAAACACATCGAATCCTTCTTTTTTAGCCAGCACTGCGGCTCCTACACCGCTTTCACCTCCTCCCAGTATAACCAGTCTGTTATTCATAGAAATATTGTGATTACCTGATTTTCAACGTTATAATAGTTAACACAGCCAATAGAATACTGATGATCCAGAAACGAACAACCACTTTTGGTTCTGCTATGGGTTCTTTCGGCCCCTTCAAATAGATGGATCCCTGAACCTTACTGCGATCGAAAATATAATGGTCATGAAGGGGTGTTCTGACCCATATACGTTTTCCGGGCACGGTGTCTCCCGGTTTGTAAAGGCCCTGCGCGATCAGTTTTTTTGTTGCCCGGATTCGTGTCCGCCGGTACCAGAAGCGTTGTGCCATTACCGAAACACTCTCGGCAAGGAAAACACCGCAAAGGATCACCAGCAGCAGCTCCACACGAATCATCAGTGCAAATACGGCGATGATGCCTCCCAGGGTAAGGCTGCCCACATCTCCCATGAATACCTGTGCCGGATACGCATTATACCACAGGAATCCAATAAGGGCCCCTATCAGTCCCGCCATAAAGACCACCATTTCTCCGGAATTTGGTATGTACATGATATTCAGGTACCGGGCATAGACAATATTTCCCGACAGGTAGGCCAGAACGCCCAGGGTAACCCCCACGATGGCCACCGTGCCGGTGGCCAGCCCATCCCGGCCGTCTGTGAGATTGGTGCCATTGGATACCGCTGTCACGATCAGGATGGCTACCAGGATATACACTATCCAGCCTGCTTTCTGACCTGCTGCACCCCCCAGAGGAGTGAGCCACGAATAGTCAAACAGGTTGTCCTTCAGAAAGGGTATGGTTGTCTTGGTACTTTTCACATGGCGGATGTAAGCGGGTACTTCCACCTGCTCTGTCTGAGCGTCATCTGCCGAAAGCTGTGCCATTTCTACAATAACAGCCTTGTCACTTACATACAGTGCAATTCCCACAATCAAACCCAGTCCTACCTGGCCATATACCTTAAGCTTGCCTTTCATGCCGTCTTTGTCCTGGCGTCTGAGCCTGGACAGGAAACGAACAAATCCGGTGTCTTGTTTGCCGGCTTTATATCTGAGTTTGAGCAGATCGTCAAGAAAACCTATGGTGGAAAGCCACAGTGTGGAAACGACCAGCAGCTGGACATAGAGGTTGGACAGGTCACATAACAGGAGTACCGATACCAGCATGGATATGATGATCACAACACCGCCCATGGTCGGAGTCCCTGTTTTTCCGTTATCTCCGGTTTTGGCAGAAGTGTCAGTTATCTGGTTTCTTTTTAGACGGGCAATGATGTTTTTTCCTGCAATAAGGGAAATGATCAGGGCTATGATAACCGACATGAAAGACCGGACAGAGATATAACGGAAGAGTCCCACTCCCGGGAAATCCACGTTTTCTTTCAGGTATTCAAACAAATGGTATAGCATATCATCCGGTCTTAAATATTTCTGTTAGGGTTTCTTTATCGTCAAAATGGTTTTTTAGCCCCTTTACGTCCTGGTATGTTTCATGACCTTTGCCGGCAACCAGGATGATGGCTCCGGGACGAGCCATTTTAACAGCCGTTCTGATAGCCTGTCGCCTGTCGGTGATGCGCAGGTGGCGGTTTTGCTGTTCCGGGCTCAGGCCGGCGATCATCTGATCCAGGATGGTCTCGGGGTCTTCAAACCTGGGATTGTCAGAAGTAAAGATGCAGAGATCGGCATACAGGTCTGCGATCCGGGCCATCTGGGGACGTTTTGTGGTGTCCCTGTTTCCTCCACAGCCCACAACGCAGATCAGTTCCTGACCTGGCCGGACCAGTTCTCTGAGCGTAAGCAGGGCGTTTTTCAACGCATCAGGGGTGTGTGAGTAGTCCACCACGGCCGTCAGGTTATCTCCTCCCCGGACATATTCCATCCTGCCGCTGACTGTCCTGAGTGAGCTCAGGATCCGGAGCATTTCTTCACGGGGTTGCTGCAATATGGCGGCACAGGCATAAACTGCCAGCAGATTGTAGGCATTGTGCATCCCTATGAAAGAGGTCCATACTTCAGTCCCGTCTATGGATAGCTGCATTCCGTCCACCGAATGATCCAGGACACGGGCATTGAAATCGGCCATTTTCCTGCAAGCGTAAGTGAAGCTGCGTGCCGGACAATTCTGGACCATGACGGATCCATTCCTGTCATCCTGGTTAGTCAGGGCGAAAGCCCCGGCGGGAAGCATGTCAAAAAAACGTTTTTTGGCATCCCGGTATGCGGCAAATGTTTTATGGTAGTCCAGGTGATCATGGGTCAGGTTGGTGAAGATCCCCCCTGCGAAACATAGCCCTGTGATGCGCTCCTGAACCACCGAGTGTGAGCTGACTTCCATAAAGCAATGGGTGCATCCCGCCTTCAGCATCTTGTCAAGCAGGCTATTGATAGTCAAAGCGTCGGGGGTGGTATGCGTGGCAGGCACCAGGTCCCGGTCTATGTAATAAGCTATGGTGGATATGAGTCCGCATTTGTGTCCCAGCTGACTGAACATACGGTATAAAAGGGTAGCCGTAGTTGTTTTTCCGTTTGTTCCGGTAACTCCTACCAGAACCATTTTTGCCGACGGATGTCCATACCAGACATCGGCCAGCAAGGCAAGCGCCCTGTATGAATCCGGGACTTCAATGAAGGTGGTGCCGTTGCAAAATTCCGTTATCACCAGCTCGTCTTTCAGGCACCCTTTCTGATAGACCACCGCTGAGGCACCCTGCCTGACTGCCTGTGGTATGAACAGGTGTCCGTCTGTCTGCGTTCCCCCTACAGCCACGAAAAGACATCCTTCCTGCACCTTGCGTGAATCCTGGCATATAAAAGCTATTTCACGGGCCTGTGATCCCGTGACCTTATTTGTTTCCAGTACTTCTATTAGCCTGCACAATTGCATGGTGATGATCTTTATGATGTTTTTTCCGGTGCTTCCAGGGGAGCGTTCCAGAAAGGATTTGTGATATATATATGGTCTGCTATCTTCTTGAACACTGGGGCTGCCCAGGATGCCCCGTAAAAATTACCCCGGGTAGGGCTGGAATACAGGATGACTATCATGCTGTACTTTGGATTTTCGGAAGGGAAAAAGCCCACAAAGGATGCCTGGTGCTTGCGGTATCCATTGTGTACAAAAGCCCCGTCATAGGCTATCTGCGCGGTTCCTGTCTTTCCCGATATACTGTAACGCGGGTCATTGATGCGGCTGGCCGTGCCGTGTTCCACAACCCCCCGCAATGCCTGGTGAACGGCTTTGAGCGTAGCCGGGGTACATAGCGTCCCGCTCAAAAGGGTATGTTCGGGCTGTTCAACCAGCCGGCCATATTGCATAAAGTGTTCTATGAAGTAGGGGGTTACCATCCGGCCGTTGTTGGCAATGGCATTATAAAAAGTAAGCACATGCAACGGGGTGAGTTTCATTTCGTATCCCATGGCAATCATGGGCAGCGACAGGCGTGACCAGCCCCCTTCTCCGGGAAAGGGGATCTGCGCCCGTCCTTCGCCAATGAGCTCAATGTTGAGCCGTTCGTTGAGCTTCATGTTGTATAACCTGTTGATGAACTGTTTTTCGCGATCTCCGTATTTTTCTACTGCCAGCTTGGCAAAAGCTACGTTTGAAGATTTTTCAAAGGCCTGCTGAACGGTAATTGTCCCATACGAGCCGCTGGCTTCGGTAAATGTTTTCCCATAATAATGCCAGCCGTTCCTGCCCGTGGCGATGCTGTCTGTAAGGCGTACATACCCATCTTCAAGCAGCGCGACAAGGGTGGCCAGCTTGAATGTGGATCCCGGATTGGTTGATTCACTGATGGCATAGTTGAAGGTCTCGTCATAGGAGCCGTTCTGCATTCTTTTCATATTCACGATAGCACGTATGGCTCCCGTACTTACTTCCATGACCACCGTTGTGGCTCCTTCAAAGGTTGAATCAATGGAAAGTTGTTCCCTCAGGGCGCTTTCTGCAGCTCCCTGAATGCCTATGTCTATGGTGGTCACAACGTCCAGTCCGTCTTTGGGCGCAATCTCGGGCTGGTTGGATACGGGGACCCACTTATCGTCGCCTGAGCGCCTGCGGACCCGGTCTTTTCCGGGATTTCCCTTCAGATTAGCATTGTAAGCGTATTCAATGCCTACTCCCGTTTGTTCATCTTCGCTTATATATCCTATGGTTCTGTAAGCCATACGCCCATAGGGGTAAATACGTTTTTCCTTTTGATTGACTATCAACCCGCCCTTGAATTGTCCCTGGTTAAAAATGGGGAATTCCCTGATTTTCTGTAATTCATCATAAGATACAAGCCTGTTTCCCAGTAGCAGGTTGCGGTATCCTGACTTTTTTCCCACCCGGGCCTGGGTAATCTCTTGTTCATAGGCTGAGGCGGGTTTATCTTCAAAAAAACGGGATAAGGCTACCGAGAGGTCTCCCAGGTAACGGTTCAGCATCAAATCATCCGGAACGGAACAATCCATACGCACTTCGTAAAAAGGAACTGTGCTGGCCAGTACCCGTCCGTCACAACCCAGGATACTGCCCCGGTAGGCAGGAACATCAATTGTCCTGAATACTATGGCATCCAGCTGGTCTTTATAGTCTGAAAAGAACTGCAGGTGCACGATCTGCCCGATGGCCAGCAGGGCCATCAGAAGATAGCATATATAGACAATCATCATTTTGCCTGATGTGCTCATCGTCCACTTTTTATCCAGGCGGGCGGATTAACGGGAGCCATTAATTCCGAACCTCTATTCCTGAGTTGTTTTTCAATTTCCTGTTGTTGGCTCAATTGCATTAAATCGGCCGATTTTCTTGTGTATTCTGCATGGAGCAGTTTAAGTTCCTTTTCCACCTGGTAATTAACCAACAATGTTTTTTCAACGGCATTGTTTATACTGATGTAAAGAATCAGGAGGAAGAATATATAGAGAATAAAGTTCAGGTGTCCGGAAAGCAGCCCGCTGAGTAGGGCGCGTCCGCCAAAAAGCGTAGAAATGAGTTGTTCCCCTTTAGTTTTACTCATAATCCTGTTCCCTGATTTTTTCAGCCGCCCTGAGTTTGGCACTCCGGGCCCTTGTGTTTTCACTGATTTCATTTTCCTGTGGCAGGATGGGTTTCTTATTTACCTGTCTAAGCAAACCGGCGGCTGCCTTTTCACGGAAGAAATGTTTTACCATTCTGTCTTCCAGGGAGTGGTATGTAATGAAAACCAGCCTGCCTCCGACATTAAGCAGGGTAAGGCTCTGGTTCAGCAGTCCTTCCAGGGCACGCATTTCGTCATTCACTTCTATGCGCAGGGCCTGATATACTTTAGCCAAAAATTTATGTTCTGCATTCCGGGGTATCAGTCCCTCCAGCGCACGACGAAGGTCCCCCGTTGTATTGACGGGTTTGATGGTCCGGGCTTTGACAATGGCGCCGGACAGAGCAGAGGCGTTGTTTACACCGGCATACCGGTAAAAAAGAGCGGTCAAGTCTTCACGGGAATATTCATTCACCACCAAAGCGGCCGTTTTATCCGAGGCCGGGTTCATTCTCATGTCCAGTAACGCTTCAAATCTGAAAGAAAATCCGCGCACGGCTGTATCAAACTGATGCCAGGAAACCCCCAGGTCTGCCAGGATGCCGTCTGCCCTGTTTACCCCATGGTATCTGCAAACATTATGTATAAACCTGAAATTGGAATGAATCCAATTGATTCTTTTGTCATCAGGCAGGTTGTGCTGTGATTCAGGATCCTGATCAAAAGACAGCAGGCGACCCCGCGGTCCCAGCTGTTCCAGGATAGCGAGGGAGTGTCCGCCGCCGCCGAATGTGGCATCCACGTATACCCCCTCCGGCTTTATGGCCAGGGATTCGATACTTTCTCTCAAAAGAACCGGTATATGATAGAAAACCATAGGTACAATTGTTATGACAGAATCTTTTCGGCAAGCGATACATAATCGTCATCACTGATCAGGCTTACATGGTAGGATTCTTTGGACCACAATTCGATCTTAAAATCGGCTCCGGCAAATACTACATCTTTATTCACTCCTATCATGTTTAGCAAATGTCTGGGAATTAATATCCTTCCGGTTTTCTCGTCTGGTTCTACAACAGCCCTGTTGCTCATGTAGGCGCGCCACAGTACTGCATGTTCACGGTTAAATGAAGGGTTCAACCGAGCCTTTACCGCTTCCGACTGTTTTTCCCATTCTTCATAGGAATACATTTCAAGACATGGACTGAACAGATCTTTCTTCACTACAAAACGAAGCGGACGGTCAGGATCTGCCAGTGCCTTAAGGGTCGAAGGAAACACCAGACGTCCTTTGTCGTCAAGCTTTGCATTGTATTCTCCTATAAATTTTGCCATATCAGGTCGGATAATTCTTACGAACAAAAGTATAAAAACTTTTCCACTATTTTCCATTTAATTACAAAATTTTCCACTTTACGACAATTTATTATAGTTTTGTATCCGATGAATCCCATGACATGTATTTGAGAATAATTGCAATTCTGATGTGTAGCCTGGTAATGTATGGCTGCCCGGGCTCAAGGCAAGAGCCTGAAGTCCTGAAGGAACAGCCTGCAGAAGCAGTTCCCGACGCAGAAGTGGCCGAGTTCTGCGAATTGTTTGCTTTACCGCAGATGGACTACAGCCGGGAAAATGAAGTGATCAGAAAACATGAGAACCTGGCCTCTATCCTGCAGAGCAGGGGCGTTGATTACCAGCGTGTTTTTTCCGTATCACAAAAAGCACGTGGTGTTTTTGATATCCGCAGGCTCAGGGCCGGCAATCCCTATACGTTGCTCTACGCTCCGGGCGCATCAGAACCGTCCTACTTTATCTATGAAGAAAATTTTAGGACACATATATGCTTTTCTCTGACCGACAGTCTTTGGGTAAGTAGGGCCGAGATCCCTCTGGAGATTGAGGAGAAGTTTGTTGATATAACCATTTCCAGTTCATTGTGGCAAGATCTGGAAGAGGCAGGATATAATCCGCTGGTATCCAATGGGCTGTCCGAAGTGTTTGCCTGGACAGTGGATTTTTTCGGACTTCAGAAAGGGGATACATTCAGGGCATGCTACCAGGCATACCTGCTCAAAGGCAAAGAAGTGGAGGCAGGTCCCATCCTGGCGGCATCGTTCATTCGTTCGGGCCGCACCCAGAAGGCCTTCCGGTATCTTCAGGACAGCCTTGCAGGGTATTGGGATCAGGATGGGGTGAACCTGCAAAGGGCTTTTTTAAAGGCACCCCTTAAATATTCCCGTGTAAGTTCCGGATTCAGTTATGCCCGCAGGCACCCCGTAACAAGAACAGTGCGTCCTCATACCGGTATTGACTATGCCGCTGCGACCGGGACTAGTGTCATGAGCATAGGAGAAGGTAAGGTTATTGAAAGAACCTACACACGGGCCGGAGGCAATACCGTCAGAATCAAACACAACAGTGTCTATACAACCGCTTACCTTCATTTGTCGCGCTTTGCCAGCGGACTTACAGTGGGAAAACGGGTGGCCCAGGGAGAAATTATCGGGTATGTTGGCAGCACGGGAGTATCCACAGGACCTCATCTTGATTTCCGCGTGTGGAGGAACGGCAAACCCATCAATCCCCTGACTATGGAATCTCCTCCTGCCCAACCTATTCATAAATCGAATATGGAAAGTTTCAAGGAGTATATAGCTCCTTACCGCAGGGGTCTTGAACCGGAAAGTTATAAAAGAATTGCGCTTCAGATTATCAGACTCGCAGGGGTGCATTTTAATTAAAGTCTTTTTCCCGGGACAAGGCGTCTTCTGAATACTCCCCGGGAATGATTTCCCCCTCATAATCCTCTGATATCGGAGGAGTTGAAACGTCATCTGTGCTTACGGGAACTATTTTACGCAGTTCAAAATTTTGTCCCAGGTATTTTCGTCTGACTTCCTGGTTGGAAGCCAGTTCATCGGCCGTTCCGCTTTCCAGGATACTCCCTTCATAAAGCAGGTAAGCCCGGTCTGTAATGGCCAGCGTCTCGTGGACGTTGTGGTCTGTTATGAACACCCCGATATCCTTTGTTTTCAATTGGGCCACAATCTGCTGGATGTCTTCTACCGCTATGGGATCAACACCGGCAAAGGGTTCGTCCAGCAAAATAAACTTAGGATCGAGGGCCAGGGCCCTGGCAATTTCGCAACGCCGGCGTTCTCCTCCCGAAAGCTGGATCCCGTAGCTTTTCCGTACTTTCTGCAAGCCAAATTCCGCAATAAGCCGCTCCATTCTTTCTTTGCGCTCAGCTTTGGTAAAAGTTGACAGTTCCATGACAGACATAATATTGTCTTCTACGTTCAGCTTTCTGAAAACAGAAGCTTCCTGGGCCAGGTATCCGATCCCTTTTTTGGCACGTTGGAACATGGGATAAGTTGTGATTTCTTCCTGGTCCAGGAATATCTTTCCCGAGTTGGGTCTGATTAAGCCTGTGATCATGTAGAAGCTGGTGGTCTTTCCGGCTCCGTTGGGCCCAAGAAGGCCCACGATCTCTCCCTGATCCACATGAATGGAAACGTTTTTAACCACAGTCCGCAAACCGTATCTTTTCACCAGGTTATGACAATGTAAACGCATAGGATCCGAGGTTAGCTGATATCCAGATTCAGGTCATCCCGCAGGGCGGCCACCTCCGGATTATTTTCTGTAATAAATTTAGCTTTTTCTTCTGGCATATAGCATGAATTGCCTGGTGCGCTTTCAGGAGCCTCCTCTACAATGAGTGACACGCATACTTGTTTATTGTGCAAGGTGTTGCGCAGGTATGCATCAATTACCCTGCCATAATGCTCTTCAATCCAGGTTTTCTGCAGTTCGTTGACCACAGTGAACTGCACCTTGTTCCCGTCCACTATCAAGGGAGGGCAACGTGTAAGAGTAGATGAAAGGTTGGGCTTGTCTTTGAAAAGATTTATCAGCCCGGGCAGGGCCTTTTCCAGGTCTTCCATGTTCAAAGCCCTGTCCCCGTTCATTACCCCGGAAGGTTCCTGTTCCCGTTTCTTTTCCTTCTGATTCTGATGCATCAGTTTTTTAATTGACGCTGTAGCTGCAGGAGCAGCAACGGGAGCTGAGGCAGGAGGCCGTGCCGCTTCCCAAGCCTGTGTTGAAGCAATAGCAGAAGCCGGAACAGGGGTTGACACCACGGTTGAATCCGGACTGTTTTCCGGAGCTCTGGTCGGAGTAACCTTATCGGTCGCCTGGGTTTTTGCGGTGTCCAGATTCTCGATCCGGCTCAGCCTGACCAAAGCCATTTCTATATGTAACCTGGGCTGGTTGCTCTGTTTGTATCCAGCCTCGGCCTGTGTACAGATCCCCAGTGCACTGAACAGAAAGGATAGCGTGCAGGCGGCGGCCTGTTCACTGTATCTGCGGGCCGTTTCCTGGCCGTAATCGAGCAACGGCAGGCTCTCAGGCTGTTTGGATACCAGCAGGTTACGAAAATGAGAACTCAGTCCCGAGATGAAATGCAGGGCATTGAAACCGCGGGTGAGCACCTCATCCAATAGCAGCAGCATGCTGTCAAAACGGCCTTCCAACGCCATGTCTGTGAGTCGGAAGTAATATTCCCTGTCAAGCACATTCAGATTGGAGATCACCTGCTGGTAGGTCACCTCTTTACCACTGACGGCTATGCACTGATCAAGCAGTGTGAGCGCATCGCGCATGGCTCCGTCGGCTTTCTGGGCTATTACCTGCAGGGAATCCTGCCCTATGGTAACGCCTTCCTTTCCGGCGACCTCTGCCAGATAATGTGTCATTGCCTTGATGGTAATGCGGTTGAAGTCAAAGACCTGGCAACGTGACAGAATAGTGGGTAACACTTTGTGTTTCTCGGTTGTTGCCAGTATAAATAGGGCATACGAAGGCGGTTCTTCCAGTGTTTTTAGAAACGCATTGAAAGCAGACTGGGACAGCATGTGCACCTCGTCAATGATGTATACGCTATATTTTCCGACCTGAGGCGGAATCCGGACCTTATCAATCAGCTCCCGGATATCATCAACCGAGTTGTTGGACGCCGCATCCAGCTCATGAATGGAATAAGACCTGCCCTGGGCAAAAGAAACACAGGACTCACAGGTTCCGCAGGCTTCCATGCCCGCAGAAGGGTTCAGGCAATTAATGGTTCTGGCAAAGATCCTGGCACATGTGGTTTTTCCCACTCCGCGGGGCCCGCAGAAAAGATAGGCGTGGGCAAGTTGTTTTCTCTGGATGGCATTTTTCAGGGTTATGACAATATTATCCTGGTCAACAACATCATTGAATTGCTGTGGCCGGTATTTTCTGGCTGATACTACAAAATGGTCCATAAAGCACAAAGATAAAAAATAATCCCTATTTTTGCGGCCTTGTTTTACTACTGTAAAAACTATGGGACCTGTCTATGTGACCTCTTTGTCATCCGGTTTGCAATGTGCTGTACTTTCCACTGCCTCTGCTGTTAGTTACTGTGCATTGAGCACCCTGGCCGGTACACGGTTCGAACCTCCCGGCCTGGCCGGTCTTGCCCATTTTTGCGAACACATGCTCTTCAAGGAGACGGTCCGGAGAAAATCCTACCACATTAACAACCGCCTGGAAAGACTTGGTGGAGAAATCAATGCCTTTACCACAAAAGAGGAGCTGGTGTTGCATGCAACAGTCCTGCGGGAAGATCTGGGCAAAGCCCTGGAACTGATGTCGGATCTGGTGTTTCATTCTGTTTTCCCTCAAAACGAGCTGATTAAGGAAAGGGATGTCATTCTGGACGAAATCATGTCTTACAAGGATTCTCCCATGGACCTGATCTATGATAGTTTTGAAGAAAAGCTGTTTGCCGGCACGCCCATGGCTACACCCATCCTGGGCATACCGGGGGAATTGCGCAAAATCACTTTCCAACATATGAAACAGTACCTGCGGGAGCGTTTTATCCCGCAGACCATGGCCTTGACTGTTGTAGGAAACATTACTCCGGCAAGGGCGGTCCTACTGGCAGAAAAATATTTTGGAAGCGGTGCCTTTTCAGAGAAAAACCCCGGCCCTGCCACTGTGACGGTTTCCGCTCCCCTGTCACAACCCGCCAGCCGCTTTGACATTACAGAAAAGCGTGGTACTTATCAGACACACTGCCTGACTGGTTCTGCCGCTTACGGTCTACATGACAAAAACCGTGTGCCTCTGGTTCTGTTAATGAACATGATAGGAGGGCCGGCATCCAATGCCCGCCTGAATATGTTACTCAGGGAAAAATACGGCCTGGTTTATACCGTAGAGGCATCCTATGCTCCCTATATGGATACAGGATTTGCCGGGATTTACTTTGGTACCGATGGTCACAACCTGTCCCGCTGCCGTGAACTGACAGAAAAAGTAACCACCCAGTATACCAAAGTACCCCTGACCACACTGCAACTTGATAGGGCAAAAAAACAACTGATAGGACAAATGTCCATTGCAGAAGACAATCATGAAGTGCAATGCCTTTCCATGGGCAAAAGCCTTTTGTCGTTCGGGAAGGTTTTTTCACACCAGGAAATGATCTCTCAGATTGCCTCTGTTACCTCAGGCCAGATAATGGAAGTGGCCCGGGAAATCTGGGATACCTCAAGACGCGGTACGCTGGTTTATTATTGATGGACCTGAAGCCGGTATTGCCAGCTGTCAAAATAAAGGTTTCCTCCGCGCCATTCCACTTCGCCTCTTTGAAAATCAACTGTTTCGGATCGGGAATAGGTCTTGGCCGGGAAGAACGCGCCCCCAATCCCGCTATTGACAGCCATGCGGTAAGAGTCCATTCCGCTGGAATAAAACAAGGGTAAGGGGCCCGGTTGCAGGCCGAAGGACTGGTCGACAGGGATCCACCCGATACCTTCCAGATAGGCCTCGGCCCAGTCATGAAGGTTCACCTCGCCCGGGTGAAGCATCCAGCCGCTTTCCCACCTGGCAGGAATGCCCAGGCTGCGGCACATGGATATAAACAAAAGACTTACCTGTCCGCAATCGCCGTGACCGTTTTCCAGGACATAGAGCGGTATGCTTTCTATGGTGGAATACTCTCTGGCTCCGGCCCATGGGTAGTTCAGGCTGATGTACGAGAATATTTGCTGCAACTGCATGAATGGGTTGGTTTCTGAACCAGCAATTTTTTTTGCCAGTTCCGCTACAGAGCCAGTAGTTATGATGTGTGGCAGGACTTGTTTTGTGTATTCCACCCATACGGGGCTGAGCGTGTCGTAGGGAAGTACATCCTTATGATAATCCATGTGGTGGTATTCGGCCAGGGCAGTGTAGGTGAAGGTGTATTCAAACACCGCATCCTGGTCCTTTATGGCCGGTTTTTCCATATAAATGGATTTGTGGATGTAGGAGTCCGGGGATATGATATATTGGGGTTCCGAGGCTGAGAGCAGCCTGAATCCTTTTTGCCGGGGGATATCTGTTCTTGGAAGGGGCATCCAGGCACGGAGGATCTCTCCGTGGGGAACCGTGTTGGCCGGAACGGTCAGGGTATAAGTTATGGTATAGGTTCTGGGTTCTACCCTTACAGTACCTGTTTTCTCTGTAAGTTCTGCAACTTTGGGCAGGTGTTCCAGCAACAGGGACGCTTTGAGGTCCATGGAGGGACCGTTTACTTCTTCATACCGGGCGCGGCAAAGGCTGTCTATCCGGAACAGATTCCTGAAAGCTCTTGAAAAATAACGTTTTTTCCCGTTAATCACCATACATTCCAGGGCTCCGGATTCTTCCCATGCCCGCATCTGTTGCTGGGTCACATCAGAAAAGTACTGCCGGATGTATTCCAGCGCTTCTGTTTCTGTTTTGTTAAAATCCAGAGCGATCCTGTGCATGCGGTCAACCTCCCATACCCAGGAAATTTTTTCTTCGGCACTCAGGCAGGTTGAAGCGGCATAATGCAGGATCATCCTTTCTGCTTCCTCAAAGTTGCCTTTTGCCATCAGATCTTTTATGGCCGACGGGCCTGGTTCTTTTTCTCCTGAATTACAGGAAAAGAAGAGCAGTAGTGCCAGAAAGGCTGCAGGCCATTTTTTCACGGTTGTATTATTTTACTCTTTCTGAATAACCACGGGTACGGGTGTCCACTTTAATGCGTTCTCCCTGGTTGATGAACAGGGGGACCATGATCTGGGCACCTGTTTCCAGGGTAGCAGCCTTCAGGGCGTTGGTAGAGGCCGTATCCCCTTTGACAGCCGGTTCGGTATAGGTGATTTCCATTTCTACAAAGGGAGGCAATTCACAGGTCAGAACCCTTTCTTCATCTGCCAGGAACATCATTTCCACATATTGGCCTTCTTTCATAAGGTCCGGGTTTTCTAACAAATCAGGCTGGAGCGATATCTGTTCAAATGTTTCTGTATGCATAAAATTATAACCCATATCGTCTTTGTACAGAAACTGATAGGGACGTCTTTCTACACGGATGGTTTCCACCTTTTCACCAGCATTGAAGGTGTTCTCAAGAATTCGCCCGTTTTCCAGGTTGCGGAGTTTAGTTTTGACAAAAGCCCCGCCCTTGCCCGGTTTCACATGTTGGAACCATATGATGGAACAGGGTTTTCCATTGAAAGAAATGTACATCCCGTTTTTAAAGTCTGCTGTAGTTGCCATAAACTGTGTTAATGAAAATTGTAATAATGTGCAAATGTAGAGTTTTTTTTATATTTGTTTTAGCTATGGTAATTATTAAAGAAATCAACACCAGGAGGGACAAAAGAAAATTCTTTGAATTCCCTGTCAGATTGTATAAAAACAATCCCTGGTTTGTTCCGACATTGATATCGGAAGAAATGAGGGACTTTAATCCCCTTAAAAACGCTGCGTTTGAATATGCTTCCTGCAAAATGTTCCTGGCTTACCGGGAGGGGAAAATCGTGGGCAGAATAGCCGCCATTCTAAACAATACCTACAATTACAAGATGAACGTAAGACAGTTGCGTTTTACACGTTTTGATTTCATAGACGATTACCAGGTTTCGGCTGCTCTCTTTGAGAAAGTCAGGGAATGGGCATTGTTCCTGGACATGAAAGAGATAGTGGGTCCCCTGGGCTTTTCCGATATGGACAAGATGGGCATGCTCATAGAAGGATTTGAAGAAATGGACATGTATATCACAATCTACAATTATCCCTACTATATTGACCATATGGAACGGCTGGGTCTGAAAAAGAAAGTGGACTGGGTGGAGTTTCAGGTAAAGCTTCCCCCCAGGATGGACCCTGTCCTGGAGCGATTGGCCCTGGGTGCTATGGAGCGTTACGGCTATTCTATACGGAAATTCAATAAGGTTAAGGATCTTAAGCCTGTTTTCAGGGAAGCACTTCCGCTTATGAATGAGGCATTTTCGGAATTGTTCGGCGTGGTTCGCATTTCTGAAAAACAACTGATGGATTTTGCCAACCTGCTCATGTCCATTTGCAAACTTGATTACATTACAGTTGTTCAGAATAAAACCGGTCAGATCATAGGCTACGGCCTGATGGCTCCCTCTATAAGCCGAGGTGTGCGTCTTGGCAAAGGCAGGCTCTTTCCCTTTGGTTTGTTAGCAATAATGAGGGATATCAGAAAATCCCGTGTGCTGGATATGTATCACATAGGGGTATGGCCCATTTACCAGAACAGGGGAGTGAACGCCATTATCATTTATAACAGTATAATCAATGCCATGAAGTCCGGAGTTGAGTATGCCGAAACCGGTCCTGAACTGGAAGACAACATCAAAATCCAGAGCCAGTGGAAACTGTTTGAGCACCGCCAGCACCGGCGCAGAAGGTGCTACACGACAAGTCTTCAGTCTGACAGCTCACATTAACTCTAATCTACCAGGGAATCAAAATCCGCATCAAGCTGTTTGCCACTAACGAAATCATACTGGCTTAAGGCTCTGAGCTCGTAATAATAACGCCAGTAGTTATACAGAGCCTGCACATATCCTACCCGGGCTTCATCCCTGTCAAGCTGTGCATTGTTCATATCTGTGACCGTGATCTTGTCTATCAGGTAGCGCTGTTTGGCCACATCGTACCGTTTCTGGGCGATGGTGTCTGCTTTGGCCGCAATAAAGAATTGCTGTTCCTGCATATTGAATTGACGCACATTGAGGCTTATATCCTGTTGAAAATCCAGTCTGGACTGATCTACCTGACGCCGGACTAGCTCTTCGTTGCTCTGGGCCATTTTCACCATTCCCTTGCCCCTTCCCCAGTCCAGTATGGGTACCGTCAGTCCTATGCTTACGGTCTGCATGTCCCTGGGATCTTTGTAGGAATCGAACAGTCCCGTTGCCTGCTGGTTCAATCCAAAGGCGACATTCAGATTGGCCTGGAAACCCCGGTTGGCGCGTTGTTGGGCCACATTTTTCTGCGCCTCGATCAACTGGGTTTCATAAGTGATCATGTCAGGATTGTTCTCTAATGACAGTTGCAACACCTGCTCTACATCTAGTTTAACATTTGGAACATTTTCCGGTATGACGACGTTCAGTTTCACTCGTTCGTTGAATCCAAGGTAAGAACGCAACCGGTTTTCGGCATCTTCCAGGTTCAGTCTGTCATCGTTAAGCTTCTTGAGTGCATTCTGGTAGGCCAGTTCCGATTGGAGCAGGTCGTTTTCTCCAATAGTGCCCAGTTCGTACCTTCCAGCTGCAATGTTGTACAGTGTGTCGTTATTCGCGTGGTTGAACTCTGCAATGGCTAGTCTTTGCTGCGCTATGGCCATATTGAAGAAAAGCTGGATAGCCCTCTGGTTGACATTTTCCATGTTCTCTATATAGGTGCGTTTGGCTTCTTCATATTTTAAAGGTTCAATTTTACGGTCCCACTTCATTTCATTAACGCCGAATATGGATTGCCTTAGCCTTACATTCAGCGCAGTGGAAAGATATTCGGTGCTCTGGTGATTGTTGAAAGAACCGCTGAAACGGTCCACCCGCTGAAGCGATGAGCTGACAGTCACAGAGCCTCCTGTTGGCAGATTTTGCTGGAGGGACAACCCTCCGCTGAAAACATTGTAGAATTCCGAAGAGTAATCATGCCGGACTTCTCCGGTTTGTGGATCTATGCTGGGAACGTCCACAATTTTGCGCGAAAATTCCGGCAATTGGGAAGTAAACGACAGGTAGGGTAAAAAATTTGCCTTGTACGACCGGTATTGCCAGTACCCTACCTGGTAACTGTTCCTTGCCCGCAGAGATTCATTGGATTGTGTGGTGGCTAGATGCAACACTTCCTCCAGTGTAAGGTTGTAAGAATACAGAATGTACTCCTGTGAATTCTGATCTGCTGTTTCCTGGTTGGTTTGTGCCCACATACCCCGGGCAGGGAAAAGAATGCAAATAATGCATGTAAGAAGCCAGGTATTGATCTTCATAATTTTATTCATATCTGAGGGATTCTATTGGATCACGCTCGGCGGCACGTTTGGCAGGAGAGTAACCGAATATTACGCCTACAGCAGCCGATACGCCGAATGAAATTACAATGGATGAAAAAGAAATGATGGTGGTAATATCAAAGAAAGACCGGATCAGAAAGGACAACAGGACTCCCACGATCACGCCAATAATTCCTCCGGCCACGCTTATGAGAATGGCTTCCGAGAGGAACTGGGCTATTACATCGGCTTTTTTTGCGCCAATAGCCAGCCTTGTGCCGATTTCCTTTGTCCGTTCCATGACAGAAGCGAACATGATGTTCATAATGCCGATGCCTCCTACCAGGAGCGATATTCCCGCGATGGCTCCCAGCACTATGTTAAAAATATCCTTGGTGCGTTGTTGCTGCTTGAGAAGCAGTTCGGGAACGGTTACTTCAAAATCGGGTACCTCCTGGTGGCGGCGCCTGAGCATCCGGGTGATTACTTCCTGTGACGAAGTCAGCAGGTCTGTTTCCTGAACCTGTACTGTGATCCTGTCCAGCTGGTGATAATTCGTATTACCCGAAGAGGCAGTGGAAGAAGAGCTGTTGTTTATGATAACCCGGTGACGTCCGCCTCCCCCGCCCATAACGACCGATCCTCCACTGGACGAAATGGGGTTGGTTATAGCCATGGCCCTGTTTTCCTGTCTAAGCAGCATGGTCCTGATGGGGATGAATACCTGGTCGTCGTAGCCCTGCATCCCCATACTTTCCGAACCGATGGTTCCCAGTGATCCGGAACGTGCACTGGATGCCGTTCCTGATGATTCCTCCTCTTCTTTGGGTTTGGAAGCCCCCGAAGTGCTCTGTTCCAGAACCCCCACCACCTTTACCCAGTTGGCTCCGAATTTGATGAATTGACCAATGGGGTCATTCTGCTGAAAGAAACGGGTTCTCACATTGTGCCCTATAAGGCATACGGCCATTGAGTTAAGCTCCTGTTCGCTGCTGAAAGAATTCCCCGATTCGAGCCCTATGCCGTACAATTGAAAGTACTCTGAGGTAACACCCAGCACTTTGGCCGGCTGACGCATCCCGTTGTAGGTTATGTAACTGAAAACACCAACTTCCGGTGACACGTGTTTCACTGAAGGCAGAATTTTGCGTATGGCTTCGGCATCGGACAACTGCAGGCCGGGTGAGAATTTTTTTGACATACTGGCCGAAGTGCTGGAGGCTTCCTCGTCCACTTCCTCTACAGTAGCCGGGAGGATCACAATATTGTTTACCCCTACCATCTTGATCTGGTCCATGATTTCCTGTTGGGCTCCGTTTCCTATGGCCATCATGCTGATTACAGCGCCCACACCAAAGACAATCCCGAGGGCAGTCAGGAAACTTTTCAGCTTATTGTGCACGATGGATTCCACAGCTATGTGGATATCGTGCATATACCGGTGGATAAAAAAGATATTCATAAAAATGGATGCTTACTGCTGAGTGCCTGAAGACTGGACGCCACTGCGGGTACCTCCCCGGGGCTGTGTAGCTCCCTGAGGTGGTGTTGCCCCCTCCGGTTGGGTTATTCCCTGTTTAGGCGAGTTTCCCTGCGGGAGGGTGACTCCTTCGGGCGAAGTAACACCTTCGGGCAGCTTAAGGTTCTGCGGTCCCTGACCGTTGCGGATCATGATGCGCTTTTGCTTGAGGGATTCCTGTTCTTGCGCTTTTTTTCTTTCTGCCTCGGCCTTATCAATGATCCTTTGCTTGATCACAGATATGTACTCTTCCCCCTGTACCTTGAACCGGGAAGGACTCACAGGCAGGGACAGGTATACTTCGTCTTCCTCAGCAAGCCCCTGCTCAATGACGGTGAAATTATCGTTGGATTCTCCTTTGACAACAATCTGACGTACGCCATTGGTTCTGTATACGTAAGTGATGCTGTCCCTTTCAAAAATGGCTTCTGAGGGGAGGAAAATAGCCGAATCCATAGAAGCCGTAATAATCTGGTTGCTGGTGGTCATAGCCGGGCGAAGGATCTCATCCTGACCCTCCACCTTGATGACGACTTCAAAAACCTTGGCATCTGCATTCTTGAGCTGTTCCCCGATATTGGACACTTCCTTGACCACTCCCTTGTAGCTCTTCTCGGGGAAGGCATCCACACCAATGCGGACCATTTGTCCTGGCTTTACCTTGGCAATGTCAATTTCGTTCACGTATGTTTTTGAGAGCATGTTGCTCAGATCGGGCAGGGTGGCTACAACCAGGTCCCATCCGCTGATGGTTGAACCGATACGTCGTTTATCCCCGCTCCAGTCCCTGTAATATATTACCATCCCGTCACTCGGGGCATAGATGGTAAAATCTTTAAGCACTGCCCGGAGTTCATCCAGTTGCCTCTTTTTCCGGTTCAGTTCTATTGATACGTCGTTCACGGTAGCGTTGGCCTGGTCTACTTTCAGATCATAGTTATTGAGGGCCTGCTCATAGGTGCGCAGGGCTTTTTCCAGGTTGTTACGGTATTGCCGCTGGGTTGCAGGCGGTTCATAGATGGATTGCTCCACGGCAATTTCGGCTTCTTCTATGGTAAATTTCTGGTTTTCAATATCATCACGCAAAGCTTTCAGGGATAGGGATGTATCCAGGAGGGTCCTGTCATATTTTGCTATCAGGGCCTCGTGCTCATCTTCCAGGTCTTTGAGCGAATTGTCTGCCGAAGTCCTGTCCAGTGTAGCCACATAATCACCCTGACTTACAACAGTACCTTCGGGAATCAGATCCTGGATCTTGACCTCTCCCAAACGCACATTCCGGGCAAGCATTCCGGCCGGACCTTCAATTTTGATGTTGTTTTCGGCCTCCAATTCTCCGGTTGTTGTGACAATGATCTCAAAAAGACCCTTCTGAGCCTTGACTACCTGGGGTAGGTAACCGTCCTTGTTGCCGGTTGAAAAAATGATAATAAGCACGATGGCTACAACGGCCACAGAGCTCAAAATGATGATATTCCTTTTTTTCATATTGATTCAAAAAGTGTGAAATGGTAAAAATTTGACAAATGTATCCATTTGATGGACTCAGGCATCAATAGTTTAATAAAAATAAAAATTTTGCCGGCTGTAAATAAATAATTAACTTTGTTCCCCCATTCCAAAATGGTGCCATAGCTCAGTTGGTAGAGCAAAGGACTGAAAATCCTTGTGTCCCTGGTTCGATTCCCGGTGGCACCACCCCAAACCGCGATAACATCGCGGTTTTTTTATGTGGGTTCTTTTACGGATTCATTTTTATACTGTAAATTTGCAGGATATAATCATTTAATTCTGGAGGATCATATAATGAAAATCAAAAAAGTTGAAGCTATTGAAATATTGGATTCAAGAGGAAATCCCACGATAGAGGTCAGGTTGTCACTCGAAGATGGCACCAGGGCAACCGCCATGGTACCAAGCGGGGCATCCACCGGTGAAAGGGAAGCTGTAGAACTTCGCGACGGAGATAAAAAGCGCTATAACGGAAAAGGAGTGCTTAAAGCCGTTTCCAATGTTAATAACAACATTGCAAAAGCTATTGAAGGAAAGTGTTTTACAAACCAAAGGGAGTTGGATTATCTGATGATAGATCTGGACGGAACCCCCAACAAGGGAAAACTAGGTGCCAACGCCATCCTGGCTGTATCCATGGCGTATGCCAGGGCCAGATCAATAAGCCTGGGTATTCCCCTTTACCAGTACCTGGGAGGCAGCAATGCCTATCTTATGCCTGTTCCGTGCATGAATGTGATCAATGGCGGCGCCCATGCCGACAATACAGTTGATTTTCAGGAATTCATGATTGCTCCCCACAATGCCCCTTCATTCCGTGAATCCATACGGATGGGTGCCGAAGTTTTTCATGCCCTGAAAAGCGTGCTTAAGTCAAAAGGTCTGAGTACCGGCGTGGGAGACGAAGGCGGATTTGCCCCGGATCTGAAGACAAACGAACAAGCCGTAGAGATGATCCTGGAAGGGATTGTCAAAGCCGGATACAAACCCGGAGAAGATGTAAGCTTGTGCCTTGATCCAGCAGCCAGCGAAATGTGGGAAGACGGAAAGTATAAATTTTTCAAGAGTACAAAACAGCTGGTATCGAGTGATGAAATGGTTAAAATATGGGAAAGCTGGGTAAGGCAATACCCGATCGTTTTGATAGAAGACGGACTTGCAGAAAACGACTGGCAGGGATGGAAGAATCTGACCGACACCATCGGGAACAAGATAGAGCTGGTTGGCGATGACCTTTTCTGTACCAACAAAGCCATCTTGGCAGAAGGAATTAAAAAAGGCCTGGCCAATTCCATTCTCATAAAACTGAACCAGATAGGCACTGTAACAGAAACACTGGAAACCATTGATCTGGCCAACAGGAATTCCTATAACTGCTTCGTCTCACACCGCAGCGGCGAGACCTCGGACAGCTTTATAGCCGACCTGGCAGTTGCTGTAAACGCCGGCCATATAAAAACAGGCAGCGGATGCCGCAGTGAGCGTATAGAAAAATTCAACCAGCTCATGCGTATTGAATACGAATTGGGTAAAGTGTCGCATTTTGCCGGGATCAAGGCCTTCAAAAACGCCTGAGCCCGGTCCTTGAACAAATAAATACCGGCGGGGATCCTTTGTTTTATTACAGAAAGGATTCCCGCTGTTTTGAAAATGATCTGTTTCGACAACCATACACATTCTCATCATTCTTCCGACAGCCGGATGGATATGGCAAGGGCAGCTGAAAAGATCCAACAAAGGTCTTTTGGAGGAATTTGCTTCTCGGACCATTACGATTTTGACGCTCCCCACGGGGTGAAGCTCTTTACTTTTGATGTGCTGAGGCAACAGGAGGAAATTGAAGGGTTGAAGGAAAAATTTCCTTCTCTTGTCCTGCTCAAAGGGGTAGAGATTGGAATACAGCCTGCCAGCCTCGGCTCTATAAAAGTTTTTATGGGCAGCCATATCTTTGACACGGTAATAGCCTCCATGCATTTTGTCCGGGGTACCGATCCTTTCCACGGAACGTATTACCAGGGATACGATTACAAACAGGCCTACGGAATTTACCTGGAAGACATTTTATCCTGTATCAGCACGTATTCCGATTTTGACATACTGGGCCATTTTGATTACGTAGCCCGGTATGCTCCGTACCGGGAACACGAACTGTCCATGAAGGTCTTTGGCGATGTGCTGGATCCCATATTGAAGATCCTGGCCCAAAATGGAAAAACGTTAGAAATCAACACAAAAACGTATCAGAAATTCCAGCACGGAACCCCCATTCTGGATAAAAACGTGATCAGGCGCTTCAGGGAGCTGGGCGGTGAAGCCGTGAGCCTGGGATCGGATGCCCATAGTGAGGAAAGGATCGGGGAACAGTTCGGAATTTATACGGAAACACTACGGCAATGCGGGTTCCGCTACGGGGTGTATTACAGGAACAGAAAACCAGTATATTATAAAATTGATTCATAATGAACATCAGAAAAGATCTTTTGCCGTTCCTGATGCTTTTTCTGGCTTCATGTCAGGGCAGGCCGGCACGCATACCCATAATTGAAACAGCTCTTAGTGATACAAATTCTGTATACTACACCGACTTTACTGCTTATCCTGCCTTTCGCAACGATCTGCCGATAGGCATTTTTGATTCGGGAACAGGGGGACTGACCGTGATGGAGGCCATCATTGCCAGCCGCCTGTTGGAGGGAGAAAATTATATTTATTTCGGAGACCAGGCCAATATGCCTTATGGTAATTATCCGGCACAGGGGAAGACCGGTTTTTTGAGGGAACTCATCATGCAGGATGCCTTTTTCCTGTTGGGACGGCAGATTAAAATACTGGTAGTGGCCTGCAATACAGCCACTGCATACGGCCTGGAAGATATCAGAGCGTACCTGGAAGATAGCAGTTCGGGAATCAAGGCCATTGGCGTGATCAATGCCGGGGTCAATGCCACCCTGGACAGGATAAGGCCCGGTGAGGAGGTGGCTGTGGGCGTATTGGCAACGGTGGGCACCGTGGCTTCGGGTGGGTATGAAAACACTTTCCGTGCCCTTGCCCTTGAGAGGGGGTACGGCGATAACATTATGGTAGTAAGCCATGGATCTCTGGGTTTTGCAGAAGCCGTTGACGGGGAAAGGGATTATGTATGGCCCGATGCATCCGGTCCGAGGGATGGATACCGGGGACCGTCGCAGGACCACCCACAATATAAGATTGAACGTGATTTGTTGCCAGCCTATGACTTTGATTTTTCATCCAACAAAATGTTGTATGAAGGAACACCAGAAGATCCAGTGAACCTGCAACTGAACGCTGCGGAGAATTATGCACGGTACCATCTGCTGAACCTTATAGAAAAACTGCGCGGCAGCAGTGACCCTAAACCATTGCGTTACCTAGTCCTGGGATGCACCCATTATCCTTACCAGCTGGAAACCTTTACCCTTATGCTGGAGCATTTGCGCCAATTCAGGCAGGGAGACCAGTATCCGTACCGGGACCTGATTGCACAGGATGTGGAAATCATTGATCCCGCGCTGGAAACAGCACGCGAGCTGTATTACACGCTATTGAAAGACAGCCTCCTCACTTACAGGCTGGGGCAGTCCAACGCACAATTTTATATATCGGTGCCACGGAAGGACCCGGAACACCCACAAAGGTTCGATTCCCTGGGTCGTTTTACCTATGAGTATAAATACGGCCGCAGGGAGGGCTTGTTTACAAATGATGTCGATATTGTACCTTTTTCTGCAGACAATATGGATAGTCTGACAATTGAACGTTTCCGTTCGCTCAGGTATACCTGGCCGCTGCTTCCGTTCTGATTCAGAACCGTAACAGCAGTTCGCCTGTCTGTATGGCGTTCAGCGCTGCCCCCTTGCGCAGGTTGTCGGCCACTGTCCACAATTCCAGTGTGTTTTCTTCAGAAGGATCCCTCCGTACCCTGCCCACATAGACGGAATCTGTTCCTTCTGTTTCCTGTGGTACGGTATATCCCAGACCATCTGAAAGGTCATTGAATACAAGGCCGGGAAAAGTTCTGACAAGCGAACAGACTTCCTCCAATGTGAAAGGTTTTGCAAACCGTGCATTGACCGCTACGCAGTGACCCGCTTTGACCGGCACGCGCACGCAGGTTGCAGAAACCCCTATTTGCCAGTCGCCCAATATCTTACGGGTTTCTTCGCGCATTTTTATTTCTTCTTCTGTGTATCCGTCGGGCATCAGTGTGCCAATATCCGGGATCACGTTCAGGTCAATGGGGCAGGGGTAAACGCTTCCTTTCAGGGGCAGCCGGTTTCCTGCAATCGAAGCCCTTCTTTCTGCCAGTATCCGTTCCAGGCCTTTCTGGCCCGAACCGGTCACCGCCTGATACGTACAGGCCACAATCCTTTGCAGTCGGTACTTGTTGTGCAGGGGTGCCAGCGCCATGACCATCTGAATTGTAGAACAATTGGGATTGGCAACCAGCCGGTCATCCGGGCCGAGCAGATCGCCGTTGATTTCGGGGACCACCAGCTTCACATTCTCAGACATCCTCCAGCAGGAGGAATTGTCAACTACCTTCCAGCCGGCCTGTACAAAAAGGGGAGCCCAGGTTGAGGAAACGTCTTTCCCGGCAGAAAAAAAGGCTATGCCAGGTTCTTCTTTCAATGCAGCGGGCAGGGTGGTCACCCCGACCTCCTCCCCCCGGAAAGAAACCGTCCTTGCTTCGGGGCGTTCAGATGCTACGGCAACCAGATGATCTGCCGGAAAGTTCCTTTCTTCCAATATTCTGATCATGGTGCTGCCCACCAGTCCGGTTGCACCTGCGACCATTACATTTCTGTTCATACGCATTGGAGTATGTCGTTGATCAATCCTGAAGCTGTCTGCCGTGCACCGGCACCGGCTCCTTCCACGCGCAAACCGTTGGGATATAGCTGGCTGTAAAGGATTATCGACACGTCTGTCCCGCGGAGCCCAGAAAAGGGATGGTCCCGGGGCACCACTTCCAGACCGGCCTTAACACCCCGTTTGTCTATTGTGGAAACGTATCGCAGGATCCCTTTCTTTTGCTGGCTTTGGCGGTAAAGTGACCTGAAATGTTCTTCATCGGGCCACTGCGGGGGAAGAAACGAGGCGGCTTTTACTTGGTTTTCTTCTATGTCCATCCCACATTCACGCGCCAGGATCAGCGTTTTGCGCACCACGTCCTTTCCTGAAAGATCTGTCACGGGATCGGGCTCGGCATAACCAAGACGGGAGGCTTCTTCTAGAATCTGGTGGAATGGAGTCTTGCTGTCATACCGGCTGAATACATAATTCAGGGTTCCTGAAAGACAGGCTTCCACCCGTTCAGGGGTGTCCCCGCTTAGGCGCATCTGCCGGATCAGGCAAATTACGGGGAGCGCTGCGCCTACGTTGGTTTCATAGAGGAAAGGAACTTGTTGTCTGACCGATTCCCGGCGCAGTTTCCTGTAATAATCCATACCCAGAGTGTTTGCAATCTTATTACAGGTCACTACGGCAATTTTTGCCATCAGAATGTCTTCGTAGCGCAGGGCAATGAAATGATCAGCGGTACAGTCTGCAAAAACACTGTTTCTCAGATTCATCTCTAAGACTTTGTCAATGAAGGTCCCGTTGCGGCGCAATTCCCCTTCGCGGTCCAGGGCCTGCCCGATCTGATCGGGATCCAGCCCTTCCTTATTTAGGATCATTCTTTTACTGTTGCAGATCCCGCAGATCTTTACCCGGACCCCTTCCCCGGCAGCCCAGGCTTCCCTCTGGCTGAAGATCATGGCGGTCAGGCTTTTTCCCACATTGCCCCATCCGGCAATAAAAAGGTTGATGCAGCGCTCAGAAGATCCGAAGAACTCCTGGTGTATTGCCCGGATGGCTTCCGCTGCATCTTTTGTACATACTACAGCCGAAACGTTTTTTTCAGAAGATCCCTGGGCAATGGCCCGGATGGTGATGTTGCGACGGCCTATGGCCTCAAACATACGGCCACTTGCCCCGGACTGGTTTTTCATATCGTCTCCAATAAGACTGATAATGGAAAAACCGCTTTCTACTTTCAAAGGGTCCACCTTCTGCAATGAAATTTCGTAGGCAAACGTTTCATCGGCGGCCTTCCTTGCTTTCTGCGCATCGGACTGGTCAATGGCCACCAGCATGGTGTGCACGGAAGAGGCCTGCGTTATGAGAATGATGTTGATCTGTTGCTGCGCCAACGCATTGAAAAGGCGGCTTGAATACCCCGGGATGCCCACCATACCGCTTCCTTCCATAGACAGCAGGGCTATGTGGTCACTGCCCGAAATGCCCCTGATTTTTTCTTTGCCTTCAGGCGGATACTGCTCTATGAGCGTTCCGGGGCCCTCAGGATCAAAGGTGTTTTTGACCATGATGGGGATGCCTTTCGAGACGACGGGCTGTATGGTGGGAGGATACACCACCCGTGCCCCGAAATGCGAGATCTCCAGTGCCTCTTTATACGATATGTTCTCAATGGTACGTGCCTGAGGAACAATCCGGGGATCTGCCGTCATCATCCCGTTCACATCGGTCCAGATCCAGAGCATGCGGGCTTTAGCGGCTACGGCCAGCAACGAGGCTGTAAAATCTGACCCTCCCCTTCCCAGAGTGGTTGTCCGGCCCTGATCATCGGAGGCAATAAAACCCGGCATCAGGATTATCTTTGACAGGCTGTTGCGCAACAATTCCCGCATATTGCGCTGTGTCACGGCGGTATTGACCACGGGCTGCAAAGAGGAGGGACCGGTCCGGATGATTTCACGTGCATCTGCCCAGTAGCAGCTCAGTCCCATGGAGGTGCATGATGCTTCCAGGATCCGGGTGGAGAACAATTCCCCGAAACCGGCAATCAGATCGGAAGTTGCCGGACTGATTTCCCCTATCATATAAGCCCCCCGGCATATATCCCTCAGTTTATCAAACAAAAGTGACAACTCACCCCGGACACCGGGCCCGGATTCCGACGGATGCAGCTGGTTAACAACATCCAGGTGCCGCGCTTGCAAATGGTCAATCAATGTAATGTAACCGGCATCTCCGTTGCCGGCCATGATCCCGGCACGAATCAGCGTATCGGTCACACCGCTCAGGGCCGAGGCAACCACTATGGTTTTATCCCTGGCCGAGGCAACGAGGATAATTTCCATAACCTGATTTATGGCAGAGGCATTGGCCAGTGAGCTGCCCCCGAATTTAAGAACTTGCATAAAGAAGATGTTATTTGTTCGTGTTCAAGTAAAAAGCCGTCGTGTCCGAAATCGGAGGAAATAACCTCCAGGACAGCCCCGGGTATATGACGGGCCAGGGTCTCCATCTCTGAAAGCGGAAAAAGTATATCGCTGTCTATACCTATACAAAGAGTGCGTGTTTTTATACGGGATAAGGCTTTGCCTGTGCCGCCACGGTTACGTCCCACATTGTGCGAATCCAGGCTAAAGGTAAGGGTGTAATAGCTGTACGGGCTGAACCGGTCTGCCAGCTTTTTTCCCTGGTATTGCTGGTAAGAACAGGCTTTTGAAGCAATCAGGACATCATCCTGGTGTTCTGACTGGGTTTGACAGTACCCGGCATATGACCGGTATGAGAGCAGGGCTATGGATCGTGCTGCTGCCAGTCCCCGGCGGCCTGCCAGGGGTTCTTCCTCAGGGCCGAATGTTGGATCGGCTAAAAGGGCCATGCGTTGTGATTCATTTAAAGCCGTAGCCCAGGGACTGATGCGGGCATTGCAGGCGATCAGGCACAGGGCGCCTGCCAGGGAGGGATTGCCTATGGCCCATTCCAGTGCCTGAAAACCCCCGCTGGAACCACCTGTGAGCAGGTCAATATACTCAATTCCCAGGTGCAAGCGCAGCAATTCGTGGGCTTTTACCATATCCCTAATGGTTATCAGGGGGAAATCCGTTGAGCGGGGTTGCGTAGAACCGTAACAGGACCCAAGGACATTGGCACAGATGATATATTCCCGCCCGGGGTCAAGGAATTTTCCCGGTCCGACCATTGTGGGCCACCATTCAAGCGGATTTGAATTGGCTGTAAGTGCATGGCATATCCATACCACCTTTCTGCCGGCCCAGGAGCCCTGGCTGCAATGATAGTGTATGCGGATCCCGGACAGGACAGATCCGCTTTCCAATAGAAAAGGCTCATTATATATATAGGTGTGCTCTTTCATCATGAACAGGATGCAAGGGCTTGATGCAAGTCACTCTTAAGATCGTCAATATGCTCAATGCCAACAGACAGGCGTAAAGTTTCCGGGCCTATGCCGGCTGCTTTCAGGGCATCATCAGACATTTGCCCGTGTGTGGTGGAAGCGGGGTGGGTGATCAGGGTTTTGTTGTCTCCTACGTTTGCCAGGTGGGTGATCAGCTGCAGACGGTCCACAAAGGCTGCACTGCCGGAGCAATCTGCCCTAAGGGTGAAACTTAATACGGCCCCTGCTCCGCAGCGGAAGTATTTCTTCACATGATCATACGAAGGATGTGTTTTCAAACCCGGATAACAGACCTCTAAAACCTGCTTTTGACAGCCAAGCCAGAGTGCCAGCTCCAGGGCGTTGTCCATGGCCCGTTGCATCCGCAAAGACAGGGTTTCTATCCCCTGAAGGACAAGCAGGGCGTTAAATGGGGATAGGCAACAGCCCCAGTCGCGCAGCCCCAGTGCCCTTGCCCTGGTACAGAAGGCCTTATTGCCAAAAGATGCATGAAAATTCAAACCATGATAGGAAGAACAATTTTCGGTGAATTGCGGAAAACGTGGATTATCCCAGCTGAAAGTCCCTGCCTCGGCAAAGATCCCGGCTATGCTATTGCCGTGGCCCCCAATCCATTTGGTGGCCGAATGGGTAATTAGTGCCGCTCCGTGCTCTGCGGGGCGAAACAGGTACCCGCCACCTCCAAATGTGTTGTCTACTATAAGGGGGATCTGGTTCTTATGGCAAATGTCGGCAAGAGAGTCAAAATCAGGGACATAATAATCTGAATTGGCAATTGTTTCTACAAACAATCCCTTGGTACGGGTATCAATAAATGGAAGTATGTCTTTAGGTTCTTTCCCCGTGGCAAAACGAAAAGTAATGCCCAGATCACGGAAACGGTCCCGGAAAAGGGAGTATGTGCCTCCATACAGGGAAGGAAAAGTCACAAAATTGTCTCCTGGCAGGGCAAGATTGGAAATAGTGAGAAAAAGGGCGGCCTGGCCGGAGGAAGTGGCAACGGCCCCCGAACAACCTTCCAGAGCGGCCAGGCGTTCCTCCAGCACACTGACTGTTGGATTTGACAGGCGGGAATAAATAAATCCTTCTTCCTGCAACTGGAACAGACGCGCCGCATGGCCCATATCCTTGAACCGGAAGGATGCTGTCTGGTATAGGGGCGTAGCGCAGGAGCCTGTAGCCGGATCCGCTTTATGACCGGCATGGACCTGCATGGTCTCAAAATGCTTGTATACAGACATGATGTCAGTTTAAAAAAAAATGAATAAAATGGAAAAAGTGTAGAAACAGGAAAATCGTACGTGGCGGAACTGCATCTTAACGATGCATTCGCATTATCATAGACGGTATGTGAAAAAGACCATTCACAACACAAATATATAAAAATTTTTAGAAAATATTAGGTTAATAAAATAAAGTACTTTATATTTGTAACCAGATATAATAATTATACTATGGAAAAAGTTTTGAATGAAAAAGAAAGTCTTGAGTTGATCACCAGGATGATCGAAAATACCCGTAAGGGAATAGAAAAAAATGCAGCACGCCCCATGCTGATTTTTGGTTATGTGAGTGTACTCGTTGCCTTGGTTGTCTGGATAGTCATCCGTCAGACACATGAGCCCTTGTACAACTTTTTGTGGATGTCCATACCGGTTCTGGGATGGATCATATATGGGATTATGGAAAGAGGCACAACCCGGACAAAGGGTGCTTCCCAGTCACACATGGGCAAAATCATTACCCGGATATGGATCCTGCTTGCCGTGGCCATGTTCCTGTGTGCAGCCGCCGCCTTCATTGATTATGGTTTTCCGGCCACTTTTGTAATTACACTGCTTGTTGGTGTAGGTGTGAGCACTACCGGGATTATGGTGCTGTACAAACCTTTTATCGTTTGTGGATTGATTGGAATCTTGCTTTCCTTTACTCTTTTGTGGGTTGGCGGAATCAATGCTATCTTGCTCATAGCCATAGCTTTTGCCATTATAATGGTAGTCCCGGCCCATATATTGCAATATGCAGCCAATAAACAACTCCGGAGCAATGTTTAAAGAACTGGATCCCCTGTTGCATTCAGAACTGCGTCTGGCGGTGATATCGATCCTTATTTCCCTTGAAGAGGCCGATTTCGTATACCTTCAGAAACAAACGGGAGCAAGCCCCGGAAACCTGAGTATACAGCTGGACAAGCTCAATGCAGCCGGATACATAGTGATGGAGAAAACATTCAGGGGAAAGAAACCCCGCACGGTATGCCGTATCACATCCGGGGGACTGGAAGCATTCCGCTCCTACGTAGAGGCTATCAAAGGTTATTTGGATGTCTGAATGGTACCTCCGGCTATCAGGCCGGCCAGAGCCCGGATGCATTCTTTGCGGGTCATCAGGCTGAGACGGGAAAGTTCCGCTATATCAAATTCCTTGTGTTCCGTTTGTGTCCCGAGTACCTGAAGCAGGCGGCGGTGTTTGTTGTCCAGGGTAAAATGGAGCGGCCTGGCCGAGTGAGTCATTTTCAGCACCGTGGTTTCCAGTTCGGAAGCCACTTTGTTTTCATCTCCTTTCCTTATGTAGCAAAGGCGTTTTCCCGATTCGTCCGGGGCCGAGTGTGGGGCCTTCGTGCTTTTGGGCACCTGAACTTCCAGAACAACCTTACCTTCGTAGTCCCAGTAACGGGTAGTGTAATGGACAGCAGGCCGGCAAAAGACATGAGCTGCCGCTTCCACCACGTAGGCTTCTTCTTCCCTGTGTTTCAACCCGGCAATTCTGCCGTTGTCCTTAACACCCACAAGAAGCCGGCCACCTTCGGTGTTGGCGAAAGCCGCCAGCGAACGTGCGATTTTTCGGGCATCGCTCAGCAAGTACTTGAAATCCTGCCGTACATGTTCCCCTTCGCCTATCATTTTTTCAAGCGGATGCATGATACAAAGATAGCATTCCTTTTTCCTATCTTTGTACCATGGAAAAAGCAATTTTTGCCGCAGGATGTTTCTGGGGCGTTCAACATTACCTGGACAGGGCCCCCGGAGTGATTCAGACCACGGTGGGCTATACAGGTGGTCATAAGGATAACCCTTCCTACCAGGAAGTGAAGAAACACACCACCGGCCATGCCGAAGCTGTTGAGGTGGAGTACGACCCGGTGTTGACCAGTTTTGAGGAATTGTGCCGGTTATTTTTCGAGATCCACGATCCCGGACAGACCAACGGCCAGGGTCCTGATATCGGACCTCAGTACCGCTCAGAGATATTCTACCTCAATGACAAGCAACGCGTAACTGCCCAAAAGCTCATGCAGATACTCCGGGAAAAAGGCCATACGATTCATACGGCCCTTACACCCGCCACCCGTTTCTGGAAGGCAGAAAATTACCACCAGCATTATTACAAAAAAACGGGGCACAATCCCTATTGTCATTTTCGCATTAAAAAATTCTGATCATGGCAGACGAGAAAATCATTTTTTCTATGAACGGGGTGAACAAGATCCTCCCGCAAAACAACAAAACCATCCTGAAAAACATTTATTTGTCATTTTTCTACGGAGCAAAAATCGGGGTGATAGGATTGAACGGTTCCGGAAAATCAACCCTGTTGAAGATCATCGCCGGACTGGAAAAGGGCACGGAAGGGGAGGTGGTCTGGGCACCGGGTTATTCGGTGGGGTACCTGGAACAGGAACCCCGTCTGGATGACTCCAAGACAGTCATGGAAACAGTACAGGAAGGGATGCAGGAGGTGGTGAACCTGCTGAAGGAATACGAGGCGGTGAATCTGAAGTTTGCCGAGCCTCTGGATGACGACCAGATGAATGAACTTATTGTGCACCAGGGAGAATTGACCGAAAAAATTGACAATGCCGGAGCGTGGGACCTGGATTCCAAACTGCAACGGGCCATGGATGCCCTGCAGTGTCCTCCCGCCGGCACTTTTGTCAAATACCTCAGCGGAGGAGAAAGACGCCGGGTGGCTTTGTGTCGTCTTTTGCTGAGCGAGCCCGATGTGCTGCTGCTGGACGAACCCACCAACCACCTGGATACCGAAAGCGTACAATGGCTGGAAGCCCATCTACAGCAATATAAGGGAACGGTCATTGCCGTTACCCACGACCGGTATTTCCTGGACAACGTGGCCGGATGGATCCTGGAGCTGGACCGCGGGGAAGGGATTCCCTGGAAAGGTAACTATTCTTCCTGGTTGGAACAGAAGACCATCCGTCTGGCGATGGAAGAAAAGCAGGAAAGCAAACGCCGCAAAACACTGGAGCGCGAACTGGAATGGGTGCGCATGGCACCAAAGGCCCGCCATGCCAAATCAAAGGCCCGTCTGGGGGCTTATGAAAGAATGCTCAACGAGGATGGGCGGCAGAAAGAAGAACGCCTGGAGATATTCATTCCCAACGGCCCAAGGTTGGGGGACAATGTGATAGAGGCCGCAGGCGTTTCCAAGGCTTACGGGGATAAGCTGCTCTTTGAAAACCTGAATTTTAAATTGCCTCCGGCCGGTATTGTGGGGGTAATAGGACCCAACGGCGCCGGAAAGACCACCCTGTTCCGCCTGATCATGGGAACCGCAACACCCGATGGCGGGACTTTCCGGGTAGGGGAGACCGTCCGTCTGGCTTACGTAGACCAGCAGCACAAACAGATAGATCCCGGTAAAACCGTTTACCAGACCATTGCCGAAAATTCGGAATTCATCCAACTGGGAAACCGGCAGGTCAACGCGCGGGCGTATGTCTCTCGCTTCAATTTCTCAGGTGCCGATCAGGAAAAACTGTGCGGTGTATTGAGCGGCGGGGAACGCAACCGGCTGCATCTGGCACTTACACTAAAGGAAAACGCCAATGTCCTGTTGCTGGATGAGCCCACCAACGATGTGGATGTTAACACTATACGTGCCCTGGAAGAAGGTCTGGAGAGTTTTGCGGGCTGTGCTGTAATCGTATCCCACGACCGGTGGTTCCTGGACCGTATTGCCACGCACATCTTGGCCTTTGAAGGGGACTCAGGAGTGTATTTCTTTGAAGGCTCCTATAGCGAATACGAAGAAAACCGTAAACGCCGGCTGGGTACGGAGATCAAGCCGTTCAAATACAAAAAGCTACAGGATTGAATTCTTTATAATTTATATACTTATGATCAAAAAAATCATTTACACTACACTTGTATGCCTGTTATGCTCCCCCTTGCTATCAGCGCAACAGGCCCTTTTTTCGGGAAGCCGGGAGATCGTTTCTCCCCAGGTAAATCCCGACAATTCCGTTACATTCCGCCTATTGGCTCCCGATGCCCAAGAAGTAAAACTCTACGGAGACTTTATTCCTTCACAGGGATGGATCCCCAAAGGCGAGCTAATGATCAAGGATGACCAGGGAATATGGTCATATACCACAAAGCCTTTAGAGTCTGACCTGTACGGCTATGCTTACACGGTGGACGGCGTTCGTGTGATGGATCCTAACAATGTCCACCAGATAAGGGACGTAGCCACTGTAACCAACATCGTGATCGTTGGCCGGGGCCAGGGAGATCTGTACTCCGTACAAAAGGTTCCTCACGGAACCGTTACGCGTACATGGTACGAAAGTCCCTCCAACAAATATGTACAAAATCGCAGGATAACCATTTATACGCCTCCTGGGTATGAAAACAGCAAAAAGAAATTCCCGGTGTTTTACCTACTCCACGGTATGGGCGGGGATGAGGAAGCCTGGATCAATCTGGGCAGAACGGCGCAGATCCTGGACAATTTGATTGCAGAGGGGAAAGCAGAACCCATGATTGTGGTGATGACCAACGGGAATGTGGTTCAGGAAGCCGCTCCCGGTGAATCTTCGCTGGGATTGTACAAGCCCACCATGCAACTGGAGGGTACCATGGACGGACAGTTTGAATCCTCTTTCAAAGACGTGATCCGTTTTATGGAATCGCGTTACCGGGTGGTCCCCAAAAGCAACGCCCGGGCCATTGCCGGTCTTTCCATGGGCGGGTACCACACGTTGCATATTTCGCGGTTTTATCCCAAAACATTTGATTACATAGGATTGTTTTCGGCGGCCATCATGCCCGATGAAAGGGTGGCTGGAAATCCGGAATACCGGGACATTGAAGGCACACTAAAACAGCAGCGTGATAACGGATACCGCCTGTACTGGATAGGAATTGGAAAGGAAGATTTCCTTTATCAGGCAAACGCAGAGTACCGTCAATTGCTTGACAGAATTAACATGCCATATGTTTACAGGGAAAGCGGAGGCGGCCATACCTGGAAAAACTGGAGGGAATACCTTTCTGAATTCGCCCCTTTATTGTTTAAGTAAACGGGAACTAATAATTATGTAAAAACTGAAAAGAAATAGTTATTTTTGATAGTTTTTCGTACCAAACGCTATTATTTACTAATAATCATTCATATATGACAACAAAGAAAAAAAGCTATGCATTGCCAATCATCATGATGATTGCACTGTTCGGTATGATCTCATTTGTGACCAACCTGGCCGCACCAATGGGTCAAGTATTGAAAGAACAATTCGGGGTATCCAATTTCCAGGGGTTGCTGGGCAATGCTGCCAACTTCATTGCCTATGCCGTGATGGGAATACCGGGCGGTATGATGTTACAGCGCATAGGGTACAAAAAAACGGCCCTAATCGCCATCGCCATAGGGTTTGTGGGTGTTTTGATTCAATTTCTATCGGGTCACACTCCCCAGGGCGCAGCATTCAGTGTATATCTTTTGGGCGCATTTGTTGCCGGTTTTTCCATGTGCCTGCTCAACACAGTTGTCAATCCCATGCTCAACACACTGGGTGGTGGCGGAAACAAAGGCAACCAGCTGATCCAGGTAGGAGGTTCTTTCAATTCTCTTATGGCTACGCTGACCCCTGCCCTGGTGGGTATTCTTATTGGTGAGGCAGCCAAAGCCAACATTAAGGATGTATTCCCCGTGTTATACATTGCAATGGGTGTATTTGCCCTGGTATTTGTTGTGCTTCTGGCAGTTAACATTCCGGAACCCCATGTGGCTCAAAGCAAGGAACCCCTGGGCAAATTAATGTCTGGAGCTTTGAAATACAGGCATTTTATTTTAGGGGCTATCGCCATTTTCGTTTATGTTGGTGTAGAAGTAGGAACACCGGGCATCATGATCTACTGGCTCTCCGATAATCCGGAGGTTGGAAAAACCATAGCCGGCTTTGTGGCAGGAACTTACTGGTTCCTGATGCTGATTGGCCGTCTGATAGGGGCATCTGTAGGCAATAAGGTTTCCAGCAGAGCCATGCTTACTTCCACTTCTCTTGTGGGATTGGTACTGATTCTTCTGGCCATATTCTCTTCTACTTCTACCATGATATCTTTACCGGTGCTGCAGCGTTCAGCCATTGGAGCCCTTTCTTTCGGGATGGCCCAGGTTCCTGTCAATGCCATGTATATAGTGCTGGTGGGTTTGTGTACTTCCATCATGTGGGGCAGCATCTTTAACCTGGCCGTTGAAGGCCTGGGCAAATATACGGCTGCAGCTTCAGGCCTGTTCATGGTATTGGTTTGTGGTGGTGGCATTCTTCCTGCTTTTCAGGGATTTATTGCAGACAAGGCCGGTTTTATTCCCAGTTATTGGGTTATCGCCCTTGGCCTGGTCTATATGCTGTTCTATGCCCTGGCAGGATCAAAGAATGTTCATAAAGAAATACAAACACAATAAATTATGGTAAAACCTTACGTAATAGGCATTGACATAGGAGGTCAAAGCACAAAACTGGGCGTTGTGGATGCCCGCGGCAATATCATTATCCAGGATTCTTTTGATACCCGGGATATCACCACCCTGAAAGACTATATAGATGAACTGGAAAAAAGCCTGACCCGTATCACTAGCGTCACTGCTGTGGGCGGAAAGGAAAAAGTCAAAGGAATTGGCATAGGGGCGCCCAACGGCAATTATTATAAGGGAACCATTGAGGCCGCCCCAAATCTGAAATGGGCAAAAGACAAACAGGGTAATCCCAGGGTGGTTTACTTAAAGAAAACAGTAGAAGAGGCCATAGGACTGCCCGTTGTTGTTACCAACGATGCCAATGCGGCAGCCCAGGGGGAAATGATCTACGGAGCCGCTAAGGGTATGAAAAATTTCATAGAGATTACCCTGGGAACCGGAGTAGGGAGCGGGATTGTTATTGACGGCAAAGTAGTCTACGGACACGACGGCTTTGCAGGTGAGCTGGGTCACACCACTTCCGTCCGCCGCACAGGCCGTTTGTGCAACTGCGGCAAGATTGGCTGCCTGGAAACCTATGCTTCGGCCATAGGCGTTGCCAGAACGGCCCGGGAAATGCTGGAAATGGATCCGGAACGGCCCAGTATCCTCAGGAATATGCCGGCTGATGACATAACTTCCAGAGATGTTGCCCAGGCGGCTTCGTCAGGAGATGAATTATCCATAGAGGTTTTCAACTTTACGGGAAGGATCCTGGGAGAAGCCTTCGCAGATTTCGTCGCATTCAGTGCACCGGAAGCCATCGTGCTATTCGGAGGCCTTGCCCAGGCAGGGGATCTTATCTTCAAACCCGCTATAGAAGCTATGGAAGACAACCTGTTGTCCATCTGGAAAGGGAAAGTGAAAGTGATCCCCTCACAGCTGCCCGGATCCGAGGCGGCCATACTGGGATCGGCAGCTCTGGCTTGGGAATTATAAAGGGATGCAGTATGGAGATTGATATCATAAAACAGCAGTTCAAAGAAAAATTTGGTAACCATGATTCAAGGGTGTATGCTGCTCCCGGCAGGGTGAACCTGATTGGGGAGCATACCGATTACAACGGCAGCTTTGTCTTTCCCGGAGCCATAGACAAGGGCATGGTTGCGGTGATCCGCTCCAACGGTATAAAAAAAGTACGCGCCTGGTCGGTGAATCTGCAGGATTATGCAGAATTCACCATGGAAGAAAGTGATCTTCCCCGGGCTTCCTGGGCCCGTTATATCTTTGGGGTATGCCGTGAGATCATTAAAAGAGGCGGCAAACCTGGAGGATTCGATACTGCTTTTGCAGGAGACGTTCCCCTGGGAGCCGGCATGTCCTCGTCGGCAGCGCTGGAAAGCACCTATGCCTATGCCTTGAATGACATGTTTTCCCTGGGGCTTGACAAGATGGAACTGGCCCGCATCGGCCAGTCTACCGAACACAATTACGTAGGGGTAAAGTGCGGCATTATGGACCAGTTTATTTCACTTTTTGGGAAAAAAGGGAATCTCATCCGTCTGGACACCCGAAGTATGGAGTACAAGTATTTTCCTTTTCATCCGGAGGGTTACCGGCTTGTGTTGCTAGACACAGTGGTCAAGCACGAACTGGCTTCCTCGGCTTACAACAAACGCCGCGAATCCTGCGAGAATGCAGCCCGGACGGTTCGAGAGAACGGACATCCCCACGTGGAATTTCTCAGAGATGTTACCATGGAAATGCTACTGCAGGTAAAAGACCGGGTACCGGAAGAAGATTTCATGCGGGCCCAATATGTGGTGCAGGAAACGGAGCGGGTGCTTGCCGTAAGCGATTCCCTGGAACGGGATGACTATGAAACGGTGGGCCGGATGATGTACCTGACCCATGACGGGATGAGTCGTCTGTACGAGGTAAGTTGTGAGGAACTTGACTTTTTGAACAACATTGCCAAAGAATGCGGTGTCACCGGTTCCCGAGTAATGGGAGGCGGCTTTGGAGGGTGCACCATCAATCTTGTGAAAGATCATTTATATGAAGGATTTCTGGCTCAGGCAAAAGAACAGTTTGCCCGCAAATTCGGTCATCAGCCCAAAGTGTATGATGTGGTGATCAGTGACGGGGCACGCAGGATCTCCTAAACCGGAATTTCCGGAGCGTCTATGTCCAGGAAGATATAGATGTTGCCGACCAGCTCCAGGAAGCGGAAGAAATCTGTTTTTGATATGACGGCCGTATAGCGGTTATCATTGGGATGAAAACTGATTTCTGCCGCTTCTTTCAATTTATTGTCCAGAAAAAGAACGACATGGTGTTCTGTGTCGTTCAACAGCCCGAAAGGGGAAACCGACCCGGGTTCAACACCCAGGTAACGCATCATCCGGGATGGCGAAGCAAACGTCAGCTTGCCCTGCCTGAGCATCTTTTCAATCCGGTGGATAGGTAAATCCCTTTTCCAGTCGAAAACCACCAGATAGTGGCGGTTTCCCTTATGATTTCTAAAAAAGAGATTTTTACAGTGCTGGGCATCAATGTCTTTCCAGTAAGCCATGGCTTCTGCTGCAGTCGGAAGGGGCGGGTGAGAGTATAATTGATAGGCAATGCCCCAATCTTCCAATTGTTTAAGCACATTGTTCTTACGGTCTTCCATAGTGCAAAAATACGTATATTTGTTATATGATAATAAGAAAAGCTACAGAAATGGACGCCTCCGCCCTGGCCTGGAACCAGGTGCAGATGGCGCTTGAATCGGAAAACATCATACTGGATTACCAGACAGTTTTAAAAGGGACAAACGCTTACCTGGGCGATGTAAACCGTGGGACTGCCTACATTGCGCAAATCAACGGAGAGATTGCCGGATCATTGCTCGTTACCAGGGAATGGAGTGACTGGCGAAATGCTTGGATCTGGTGGATACAAAGCGTTTACACTGTGCCCAAATACCGCAGAAAGGGCGTCTATAAGGCACTCTACAGCCATTTGCAGGAATTGGTTAAAAGTTCCGAAGATGTAACAGGCATACGCCTGTATGTGGCCAAAAACAATCCGGCAGCCATGGAGACATACCGCAAGCTGGGGATGACCGATGAGCATTACACCACTTTTGAATGGCTCAGGGATCCGGACACTCTCAAGCCCGTGGAATGATACATTTTGGATTCTTTTGCTCACTGCTCCTGTTTATCTATGCACTGGCAACATTTTATGTGCTTTTCAGAGGTTACCAGTGGTCTCCATTGGGGTGCCACCAAGTGACTATGTGGTCATCCGGTGAATCCTGAGTGTTTAATGAAAAAGTGGCACGATCCTTATGGAGAGGGTATAATTGATGCCAGGCATGGGCCTTGCCAGGACTGTTTCATATTCTTCGTTGAACAAATTTCGCACAATGGCCTTCACATGCAGGACAACACCCGGAAAGGAAAACCGTTTTTCCAGGGCTATGTCATTCATGAAATAGGGTCCCAGCACATCCAGTTGTGTCAGGGTTTGGTTGCTTGATGTCGTATAACGTTCACTGTAGTAGCTCCAGTCGTAGGTGAAGGTCCAGTCCTTCCATACCAGTCTCCCGGCAAAGGCAGCAGAAAACTCGGGAATATAGACCAATTGTTTTCCAATAGCCTGGTCTGCCCAGCTTACCGGATCTCCCAGGTTCAATGACCTTGTCCAGGAAAAATTGCCGAGCCCACCGATTTTCCAATTACTGCCCGGGTCAATTTCCAGAGAACCCCTGAACTCAACCCCGTAACTTTTAACCTGCCTTACATTTACAGGAGACCAGAATCCCTTGAAAGTGGGCAACCAGGTGATCCAGTTCCTGATCAGGGAGTAGAATCCGGTAAGGTTGCCGCTACATTTTACCAGCCTGCCATTGTTCTGTGCAGACAAACCACCGTCAAAGGTCATCCCTTCCTCTGGTTTAAGCAGGGGATTGCCGCCCGGCATAAAATACAGATCATTGAGTGTGGGATAGCGAAAATTCCTGGCAGCCGAGGCTTTGAGCATTACCTGCCCTTTACGGGATACCAGGTATTCTGCAAAAAAAGAAGGAATGGGCGGTGTCAGTTCTTTTCCGTACAGATCTTCACGCAGGCTTACAGAAAGGCCAAGTCTTTCGGATGGACGATACCTCGCAGATACAAATCCGGACGTTTCCATGCGCGCCTGCTGGTAACCAAGAAGTGATTGCTCCCCCTGGGTGGAGATAACCGCTTTATCAGTGCTTGTTACAAAATGCTGATTCAATGTTATGTTAGCCGAAAACATCCATCTACCCAGGTACCATTCCCCTTCCATTTGAGAAAAAAGAGAATGGACAAAGCTCTGTGAATGAACCATGTTGGCCCAGTTCCCATCCCCAAGATCACGCTGGTATTGATAGAGCATATCGGTATAAGTATAGCCGGCACGTGCTTCCAGTTTACTGCCTGTGTGTAACTTACGCCATCCTATAACGCCTCTGAAAGTATTGTCATTCTGGTTGTTGCGAACACTTGCGTTTTCCTTGTAATCTACATTTAGCAGGGGGATTCCGCGATCTGTGGCGGAATACCAGGCAGAAACATTCCAGGTTCCGCCGTATGGCCCTCTGAGGCAAAAGTCCTGCAAAATGTGAAAGTCCCTGAAAGCTCCGTTTTTATTACGCTCCACAGGGTATTCAAATCCGCTCACATTGCCCTGGTCATCGTAAAAAAATTGTTTTTTTCTGTAGTTGGTGTATTTGTAGTCATTTCTGGACCAAACATAGTAGAGCCTGACAGATGAACTCCATTTTTGTTTTCTTATAGATATGTGCAGGAATTCATCAAAAGTCAGGAAACTGCCTGCACCCTGGATGTAATGGAGCGAAAACCCTTCCTTCACAGGTGTTGAGGTAGACAGGGCTATGGCACCGCCCAGGCCGCCCGAAGACAGGATGACAGAACTCGGGCCGTGATAGAGATCGGCCTTGTCAATGAAATAGGAGGGAATTGTCGAGAAATCCACCATGCCCAGCATGGGTGAATTGATCTTCATTCCGTTCCAGGTGACTTGTGTATGAGACGGGGAGGTACCCCTGAAAGATGCAGTCGACAGGGTGGCCCGTCCGTAGTGCTTGATGAAAAGCGAACTGGAGCGGGTCAGGACCTGCGCCAGGGATCCCGTGACGTCACTGCGCAGCTCCATAGAATCCAGGGAAGTCTTTTGCATACCCATGTCCCTGAGCTTGCTCTGTGCTGTTATACGGATAGAGTCCAGCTGGCGTGTTTCAACCGAATCCTGTGCACGGGCGGTGAACCCGGATAATAACAGAACAGGAAGCAGAATCAAAAACCTCGTCATTTGATAAGATTGTAGTCACAGATCGTACAGATTTCGGTTGATATTTCTCCCAGCCATCCCGATTTTCCATTCACACCGGTTTGCACTTTGACAAAATCTATAAAATCCAGGTGAATGGGATTCCCGTTGTGGTTTATAGCGTCGGATATGCGGAACAAATCCTGGTCACTGTTGTCTGCATAGCCCCAGTCATAGGAAGGGCTGACCCACGAGCCGCTTTGGGACAGGTAACTACGGGATTCAAGACGTGTGCCAGTAAGGGTGTAGTGATCCTTGTCAATCCACAACGGGTAATAGCTGTCCTGACTGTGGAACGGGCCCAGGTAATCTATGGTTCCGGTGTTGCCCTCATTGTCTATCCAGTGTACGGGGCGTTTCGGTTCCTGGGGACGGAAATAGGTTACCGCATAGTTCCTGGTGGTCTGGCTGTTGCTGTGTTCGCTTCCCTTGAGCTCATACCACGTGTCGTCGGGCAAGCCGTTTCCGTTGCTATCCTGCATAACCCACACGATACCGGGCTCTGAGGAGTTATCGTGGGCATTTCCCGTTATCTGCAGGTTGAACCCGCCGTCATTTACAATGCTGTGATCAAAACCGGCCACAAGGTACCCGCCAAAAGCCCCCAGAGATATATATAAACCCTGCCTCAATCTTTTACCGGCATAAATGACCGCTTTCTCGGGGGTGTCTTCTGCCGTAAAACCTCCCGTTTCCTCGTCGTTAATGAATTGTCCGGGGGCCGGGGAGTATTCCGGAAGGACACTCCAGTGGGGATTGCTGCCCGCTTTTACAGGACGGTAATACTTTCCAGAAGGCGGGAGCGTGTCTTTTTGATTCTCCAAATTACCGTTTCCTGTGGGGGTATTGGTTGCGTGCACCTTGAAAAAAATTTCGTCCGTTCCGTCTTCATTTACCACTCCAAAATAGACATCGTAACTGCCCTCCTGGGACCCGTTGAAAGTATAGGTGCTATTACGGCTCACTTCCACCTGGTCTACTTTCCAAAGGTATTCTGCGTTTTCATTATTTTCTACAATGGGTCTTAATGTAAGGGGGGTGCCCTTCAGAACGGAATAGCCGTCATCGGGGACGGCCAGGAAGATGTGCGGTACGGCCCTTTCCAAAACATCTATCCGTATCTGTTTGCTTACGGAGATATCCGGCCTGTTAACCCTGAAAGTTAGAAAGTAAGTACCCGGCTCCTGTGCACTGAAAACAAAAAACTTGTCGGTGCAGACTGTTTTTCCTCCAAGTTCCCATGTGTAGGAGGCCCCGGTATCGTAACTGATCTGCGGTATGATGGTCAGGGTTTTTCCCGTTTTTACAGTGTAAAGCCCGTCAGGGACATCGAACTCTATCAGGGGAGCAGGTTCGTTGTACAGTTCTCTTCCCGTGTTGCATCCGGTAAATAGAAACAGGCAAATGGCCGGCAGCAGGATATGTGGTGTATTGATTTTCATTTAAAGCAAAAAAAACCGGGATTAACACCCGTAGTGAGGGTATCCACGGGGTCTCCCCGGGGACTGAAACGGATAACCTTGCCTTGCTGTACATAGTCCACGGCATCGGCAATGTAAATATGGGATGTTACCGGGTCAACGGCCAGACCATAATATGGCCTGTTGTCCAGGCTGATAAATGGGACAGGATTTGTAGCCGGCTGGTCTGTACCCATGCGCCACAGGCTTTTATTCAGGTAATAGAGTGTGTCAGAGGTGGCATTGAGCGCCAAAAAAATATGGACCCCATCTGCATCGGCGGGAAAGATTTTTTCAATCTTCCTGCTCAAGGCGTCAATGCGGTAAAGATTTCCTGCGGCTGCACACCAGATTTTCCCGTTCCCGTCAACAAGCAGATCCGATGGCTGGTAACCCACTTTCAGCGAGTCGGTTACCTTGTCTGTGCGGGTATCTATCACTAGAATTTTATTATCATAAGACCAGCAGGTTACAAAAACAAAATTTTCCCATTGAATCATTTTCTCTGTAGAACGGTGTCCCGGTGTGGGGATATAACCCGTGATAAGGTACGTCTGCGGGTCAATGATGGTGATTTTTTCCTGGTACAAGTCCGTCACATAGGCTTTTTTATCATCTATAAAGTGGATATACCGGGGAGAAATCAAACCGGTTATACTGCCTTTGAGGCTGAAAGTATCCGGATCTATGACAAAGATCACCCCTGAGTTGTTGACCACGATGTAGGCGTTTTCACCATAAATTGCCATTGATTGTGCAACATCCCCCAGGTTTATGCCATTGGCCCTGATAAATACCTGGTTCTCCATTTTTCCGGATCCGGGAACGTAATAACTCAAAGAGGCATTGGCGTACATGAAATTCCCCTGGTTCACTATAAACAGTCCTTCTCCCATGGCACCGGGCAGGAAAGTTTCGGTCTGCGAAGGTCCGTATTTCATACATGAGGCAACCGGTACCAACAGAAGCAGCAGGATCTTAGAAAGGAGGACGTTTATGCTTTTCATATGATAACGAAATACTCACTGAGGATCAAATTATCCAGGCAAAAGTAAGCAGGTGTGTTCATGCCCCAGGGGCCGGTATCGGAGCTTTCCATGGAAAAAGTCAGTTTATGGATCATCCCCAGGGAAGACAGGTCAACCTTCTTCCAGGTTGTGAGGATCCCTTCTCCTGAGGGGGAACGGAAATCAGCCAGGTAACAATCCACCGTCCCGCTGACCTGCCCGTCTTTTCCATACCCGGTGAAGGTGAGTTTTAGCCAATCCTGGTCCTGGTAGGAGAACACTTTACAGAACAAATCTCCATACAGCATGGAAAGTGCTGTGTAAGAGCTGTTTGTAACGAACAGGGAGTGTATGATCATTTCTTTTTCAGGATCATCGAAAGTTATTTCGGCATCTGTGCCCAGATAAACCAGGGCAAAAGTGGACGATTGGCTGTGTCCACCGTTTCCGGTTTGAGGATCCTTAAAAAATACACTGCATTGGTTTTGATATCCCTTTGTTTCCATATCGTTCCACCGGGAGGGGATTATCCCGTTCCAAGTAGTATATGCATACCCCTCATATTCAAGTGATTCGAAATCATAGCCAAAATGCAATCCGGTAAGTGCGTGTGTATAAGGCACGAAAGATTGGTCATAGAGGTTATCTCCGTATGGAGATACGGCCAGCGATGCATCAGGGGCGTCTTCAAAAGTGATGACGTAAGGAGCCGGCTCTCCTGGAATACACGGCTGACAGCCTGAAATAAATCCTGTCAGGAACAATGCACATATAAAAGACAAATGTTTCATGTTTTGGAAAATTAGTTAGTTCTCCGCTAATTGTACAACGGCAGGTCTTCTGACTTATCCCTCTATCCGTCGCCTTCCCGAACCGTTAGGTCAGTGGCAAGATTGACAGATTTTTTGGAACTTCCGTTCCTGGGACTCACAGCAGCGGGAACTGTTGCCGAGTTTCACGGCATTCCCTTTTAATCCTTTGAACCGTTTTCAGGTTCGTTGGAACCGATGCTTTGCAAATATAGATGGTTTGGGTGAATATTGTGCTAATTTTGTAAAGAAAAAAAGAGTGACCATGAAAAAAATCTTTAGTGTATTGATCCTTGTTATTTTATGTTTGCCAGTCTCTTTAAGGGCCGAATCACGGGGAAAATATGTGGCAGATTCCATGAAAAGTGAGATATTGGGAGAAGTACGTCACTTTGCGGTTTATCTTCCGGAAAGCTATGACAATGATACCGGAAAGGAGTATCCGGTCCTGTATTTGTTGCATGGAGGAGGAGGGTCCTGGGGTGACTGGGGCCGCGTAGGAAACATGGTCCGTATCGCAGACCAGTTGATGGCAGCCGGGGAGTCCCGTCAGATGATTGTTGTCATGCCAGATGCAGGTACAACATTTATGACTTATTTTAACGGGGACAAATGGAATTTTGAGGATCATTTCTTTAAAGAATTCATGCCGTTGGTGGAAAACCGCTACAGGATCCGCGCAGAAAAAGGGTCTCGTGCCATAGCCGGATTGTCCATGGGAGGTCAGGGCGCTGTCATGTACGGGTGTCACAGGCCGGATCTTTTTTCGGTTGTTTATGCCATGAGTGCCTACCTGTACAAAATGGATCTTTCCATGTTCAGGCAGGATGATCCGGTGCATAGGGATATCCAGCAAAGGGTAGAGGATAACAATGCAGTGAAATACATAGCGGAACTCTCCCGGGATGAGGTGTCTCCTTTACGCTCGGTGATCTGGGTTATCGATTGCGGTGACGACGACTTTACTTATGCTGCAAACGTAGAATTTTCTCTTGCCATGAAAGAGAAGGGCATTCCTTTGCAGGTAAGGATATTCGACGGGGCACATTCCTGGGATTACTGGCAGGCAGCCCTGCGCAGGGCACTTTCCTACATCTCGGCAACACTGTAAATCAGCGGGGCTGCTTCGGCGGGAGGGAGGACGTGGTATCCTTCCTTAAGTTCCAGGTTCCATCCGGTTGTTTTGTAAGGAACAAAAGCTGTAGTCCAGTTTGCAGAAATCAGGCACCCGCCCTGAGTGACCTCCAATATTCCAAAATCTCCGGTGATCCGGATATTGGGGTACAATGTCCCCAGCTGGCCCAGTGACTGTACATTGACAGGCGAAAATCCCATGTTGAATTGCCTTAGGGGAATGGCCAGAACGGTATCCCGGGTAAAAGTATGGATATAGGCTTCCCGTATACGGGTTTTTTCCTGTTCCCTTTCATTTTCTGCTGCCGCTATGGTGTCGTATCCGTATTGTTTAAAGATAATTAAATCCGGATCCGGGGTAACAGCCCCATCGGTAAATAGTGCTTTTCCCAAAATGTCGGGCAGGGAGGCGTCTTTTACCAGATCGTTCCGCCAGGATATATCAAAACGGTCCAGTAAATAACCGTAGGCCAGTCCCGAATGGTAGGCAAAGGCATATACGAACGATTCGTTGTCCCAGTGGCGCTTGCGGCTTTTTATGACTTGTTCTGCCATAGAGGCTGCATCATCGCAGCAAAGCTTGTAGGCGGTATATTCGGGAAGACCTTCCAGGATAATAAAAGCGTCTTCATTGAGTCGTGCTTCTGCAGGGAATTCTGACAGGCGGTTGTTTCTGAAACGCAAAGCCTGAAGAACGGCTTGAGCAGCAGATTCGGCATCTTCTTCCCTGATGGCCGCATCCAGGGCGTTCCATTCCATCTTTAGCCATATCCGGGCAGAAGTGTTCTCCATGTGTTCACAAAGTCCCGGCCTGGGATCCAGCGCCAGTTCCGGTTGCCGGTAATGAAATGTTTCATGAGCCAGCAACACATTCCTTTCAAATTCACTTTCCGGCAGGGGCCAGATTGCCATGACCCATTTCATGCCGCCCAGTTCTGCGGTTGAATTGGCCGGGTTCATTTGTTCGGGTAATGTCCCTGTCCATATACCGTCAAGGGATTGCAGCAGCCCCTGTTCGTCCTTTCTGTCGGCATAGATGACTTTCGTTTCCGGATGTACAAAGAAAGTAGGCGCATACAATGCAGATCCCCAAAGAGCTCCGCCATCCTTTTGTAAAACGGACTCCAGAGACTGAAAAGAAGAAAGTGCAACATCTGTTTCCTTTGGCGTTGTCTTGCATGAACCTGCCAGGAGCAGGCTCAGCAGTAGGGCAAATTGTATAAAACGACTCATCCGCTGAATTATTAATAATCACAAAAATATAAAAATATAGTATATTTGCGCCTCAAATTACATAATGGAATCAACCCGCCAAAGAATCGTCCGTTCTGTCAGGGCTGCCGCACCGGGTGCATTGAAAACTGCATGGTGGCTGGTGAAGATTATGTTTTTCGTTTCATTTATCATCACCTTATTGAAGTATCTGGGTGTTATTTCGTGGATTTCTGTGCTTCTGACCCCTTTCTTTTCTCGGTTTGGATTACCCGGTGAGGCTGCCCTTGCCTATGTTTCGGGTTATTTTGTCAACTGTTATTCGGCCATAGCCGTGATGACCACCCTCCACCTGGATCCCCGGGCCATTACAATCCTGGCAGTCATGGTGCTTTGTGCCCACAACATGCCCATGGAAACAGCGGTTCAGCGCAAGACCGGAACCTCGGCAATACGTGTGGTTTTTGTCAGGACTTTAAGTTCTCTGTTCCTCGGTTGGCTTTTAAACAAGGTCATGCCCGGAGAAAATGCCGCATATGTTGCCCCGCCGGCAATAAAGGAACAGATGGCTTTCTGGCCATTAATGGGGGACTGGGTGCTGGATACGCTTAAAATTGCGATACCTATGGTGTTGCTCGTATTCCTGCTGACTATCATACAGCGTCTGTTGTCGGAATTTGGGGTGATACGCTATATTGCCAGGTTTTTAAGGCCGGTGATGTTGTTTTTTGGTTTGCCGGCAAAAACGGCTTTTTTATGGATCGTGGCCAATACTCTGGGACTTGCATACGGCGCTGCTGTTATGATAGATGAAGTAAAGGAGGGAAAAATATCGGTCGGGGATGTGGACCTGCTGAACCATCATATAAGTGTTTCCCACAGCAATGTGGAGGATCTGCTTCTGTTTACAGCTATCGGCGGTGCGCTGCCATGGATGTTGCTCTCGCGCTGGGTAATGTCGCTGCTTCTTGTGTGGGAAAGAAGGCTTGAGCGGTTGATAAAAAAAGTCGGGGCGAAATGACTCGAACATTCGACCCCTTGCACCCCATGCAAGTGCGCTAGCCAACTGCGCCACGCCCCGCTTTTTTAGAGCGACAAAGATACTGTTTTTTTTGTAATTTGTAACGTAATAAGAAAATTATACCATGGATACCTTTAAATGCCTTATAGCCGGAAGCGGACCAGCCGGCTATACTGCTGCGATTTATGCAGCCCGGGCCAATTTACAACCAGTTCTTTATGAGGGGATTTTAAGAGGCGGTCAGCTGACAACAACTACAGAGATTGAAAACTTTCCCGGATATCCCGAAGGAATCCAGGGCACACAGCTTATGGAAGACTTGCGGAAACAGGCCCTGCGTTTTGAGGCGGACATCAGAACCGGAATCATCACGGCCACAAACCTGGAAGCCCCGCCATACCGGATCAGGCTGGATAATGGAACAGAAGTTCTGACTCAGGCGCTGATCATTGCAACAGGGGCAACGGCACGTTATCTCGGACTGGAATCGGAACAGAAGTTCAAAGGCATGGGCGTCTCGGCCTGTGCAACATGCGATGGTTTCTTTTACAGAGGGAAAGATGTGGCGGTGGTAGGCGGGGGGGATACTGCCTGTGAAGAGGCAATCTATCTTTCCAGCCTGTGCCACAAAGTCTATATGATTGTGCGACGCGACGTGCTGAGGGCCTCACAGGTAATGCAGAAAAGGGTCTTGTCCACTCCAAATATTGAAATACTCTGGGAGCACCAAACGGTTGAAATACTGGGCGACGATACAGGTGTTACAGGAGCTCGTCTTGTCCACAAATCGGGGCGCGAAAAGGTAATAGATGTACCTGGTTTTTTCCTGGCCATAGGGCACCATCCCAACTCAGAACCTTTTCTGCCCTGGGTGCAGGTTAACCCGGAAGGATACATCATTACCCATGCAAAAAGTACAGAAACCAATGTCAGGGGAGTTTTTGCCGCGGGAGACGTGCAGGATCCCAAATACCGCCAGGCCGTGACCGCAGCAGGAAGCGGTTGCATGGCGGCTATGGATCTGGAACGTTATCTGTCTATGCAATGTGGCCTGTAATTTGCTAAACTGTCGTATATTTGCAGTTGATGATCTGGATGAAAAATAAATTCTTAAGCTTTACATTCCTTTTGCTAGCGGTTGCACCAGCCTGTGTCAACCAATATGAGGTGTTACTGCGCAGTACAGATTATGGTCTGAAATTCAGGAAAGCCATTGAATACTTCGAGGCAAAAAAGTATTCAAGATCACAGCCTCTTCTGGATCAGTTGCAAATGGTGTATAGGGGAACGGTCCAGGATGACACACTGCAGTATTACCTGGGGCTGAGCAATTACCACCTGAATAATTTCATTGTTGCCGAAGATAATTTCAAACAGTTTGTGGAAATATTTCCACGCAGTCCCTTTACCAAAGCGGCCCGTTTTATGAGACTCGACTGCCTGTATCAGAGTACATACCGCTATGAACTGGATCAGCAGCCAAGTCGTGTTGCCATAGCTGCCATAGAGGAGTTTGTCTATGATTATCCCGGAAGCGAATACCAGGAAGTATGCAGGAAGATGCTCCAGGATCTTTACCAGCGCCTGGACCACAAGGCATTTGAATCGGCAAGACTTTATTACACCATTGAAGATTACAAGGCAGCTACACATGCACTAAAGGAAACACTAAAGGAAAATCCGGAAAGCCTTTACCGCGAAGATATTCTTTATTATATCGTTTCCGCCAATTACCAGTATGCAAACAGAAGCCTGCCCGAATTGCAACGGGGGCGTTTCCTGAACGTAATTGATGAATACTATAATTTTATAAGTGAATACCCAGATTCCAAATATCGCAGGGAAGTGGACAACATGTTCCGCAAAGCCCAGCAATTCACAACAAAACAATAATATAAATACTATATGGAAAGCAAGAAACAACCTGTTCCGGACACAACAGTTACCCGTGATCTATCAAAATTTGCAGAGGCCACCGGTAACGTATACCAGACTGTCATGATCATAGCCCAAAGGGCCAACCAGATAGCCTCGGAGGTGAAGACAGAACTGAACAGCCGCCTGGAAGAATTTTCAAACTTCACCGATACCCTGGAAGAAACTTTTGAAAACCGCGAGCAGATAGAAATTTCACGTTATTACGAACGCCAGCCCAAACCCACATTGATAGCCATTAACGAATTTGAGGAAGGAGAAACATATTATAAAGTGGTCGAAGAACCCAAAGAATAAGTTTGCTTTATTCACTGAGCATATCAAATTATGCCCTCATCAATATTCTGGATATAGAGTTTTCTGAGGGCCTGACTATCATAACCGGCGAGACCGGTGCTGGTAAATCAATTATATTGGGCGCCCTTTCACTGGTCCTGGGGCAAAAGGCAGATGCCGCTGTTCTGAGGGATCCTGCCGCCAACGCTGTGGTTGAGGCATGCTTCAGAATTCCGGGTAACGAAAACGGGATAGAGCAACTTTTTGCCGGGGAGCAGGTAGACTATTCCGATGAACTGATTGTACGCCGGGTGATTTATCCAAACGGGAAAAGCCGTTCTTTTGTTAATGACCAGCCTGTTAATCTTGCTTTTCTCAAGTCTTTGGGCACTACTCTGATAGATATCCATTCACAGCACGAAAACCTGCTCCTTGCCGATACCGATTATCCGGTCAGGGTGGCCGATGCATTTGCAGGGCAGTCACCCCTGGCAGATGAGTACCGGAGAAAGCATGCAGAGGTTATTTCCCTTACAGGCCAGGTACGCGCTTTACGTATCGCCTGTGATCAGGCAAAAAACAACACCGATTACTTGTCTTTCCAGTACCAGGAACTTCAGGCGGCCAAGCTTTCTGCAGGAGAGCAGGAAGAACTTGAACAAGAATTGAGCCTCCTGGAACATGCCGCAGAAATCCGTCAATCCCTGTTCCAGCTTTCTTCAATATTGGAGGAAGGAGAGTACCCCGTACTGACCGGCATCAAGGAAGCGGCCAGGTTATCTGCCTTGGTAGCAGCACAACATCCCGGTTTTGCACATGTCGGGGACAGGATGGAACAAGTCCGCATAGAACTCAGGGACCTTGCCCGGGAATGTGGCCTATCCCTGCAACAGGTAAGGGATGATCCCGCTCGCATGGCAGTAGTGTCCAGCAGGCTGGATACAATTTATTCACTGCAGCTCAAACATAACGTGCAAACGGTTGATGCATTGCTTGCACTAGAAAAAAATATTGGAAGGCAACTGGAAGAAACAGTAAATGATACTTCGCGTCTGGATAAAATGGACAGGGAACTGGAGGCGGCCACCGCTCAGAGAAATGACATGGCAGCAAAGCTGCACAAAGGAAGGACGGAGTGTCTGGCAGATTTGTCCCACCGGCTACGCGCCAGGATTGCCCTGCTTGGCATTCCCGATGCCCAGATAGAATTCGGGATACATGAAAAAAACTATTACAGTTTGTTGGGCAACACAGGGATTGACATCATGTTTTCGGCAAACAGGGACATTCCGCCAAGGGAGTTGGTGAGCATAGCTTCCGGAGGGGAAATGTCGCGCCTGATGTTATGCATCAAATCAATAACAGCACAACAGACGGGATTGAGCACCATCATCTTTGATGAAGCAGACCTTGGAGTGTCAGGCAAAATTGCAGACTGCATGGGCACTATGATTCACCAGTTATCGGAACATATGCAGGTCCTTGCCATTACCCACCTGCCCCAGGTTGCAGCAAAAGGGAATGCGCATTATCTGGTCAGAAAGGAGGTTGTGGAAAGTGTCACAGAGACCAGGGTTTTACCCCTGAACGGAGACGACAGGGTTATGGAAGTGGCCAGGATGCTGAGCGGATCAAGCATTACACCAGCCGCAATTCAAAACGCTAAAGATTTGTTAAATAATAAATTATGAGAGTACTGATACTTGATAATTACGACCTTCTTTCTGCCTGGGCGGCCAATTATATTGCTGCCACGATCAATGCTTATAAGCCAACCGGAAAGAATCCGTTTGTACTGGGTCTTCCTACCGGTTCTACCCCTCTGGGTACGTACAGGGAACTGATTGCCCTGTACAATGAAGGAAAAGTATCTTTCAAAAATGTGGTAACCTTCAATATGGATGAATACGTTGGGATTTCGCAGGATCATCCGCAATCTTACCATTTTTTTATGCACGAAAATTTTTTCCGGCATATAGATATCCCTGCCGGGAACATCCACATTCTGGACGGGAATGCGTCCGATCCTGAAGCAGAGTGCAGGAATTACGAAGAAGCCATCAGGCACGTGGGAGGTATCCGTCTTTTTCTGGGGGGGGTAGGGCCCGACGGGCACATTGCTTTTAACGAGCCCGGTTCCTCGCTTACTTCCAGAACAAGGATTAAAACGCTTACTACAGATACCCGGCTGGCCAATGCCCGATTTTTTGACAACGATATGGAACGCGTGCCAAAAACAGCCCTGACCGTTGGGATAGGAACCATAATGGATGCTCACCAAGTGCTCATTCTAGTCAACGGGCACAACAAAGCCAGGGCTTTGCGTCATGCGGTTGAAGGGGCTGTGTCACATATGTGGACCATTACGGCCCTTCAGATGCATCCCCGGGCCATATTGGTTTGCGACCATGCTGCAACAGCAGAACTGAAAGCAGGGACGGTAAGGTATTTCATGGATATCGAAAAAGACAACCTCTGATCACGGGAGCAATTCCACCGTGAAATCGGGAAGATAACGCACCACACGGGTTCCCGTGTTGGAGTAACCGCCTTCGGGCGAAGTCTTTACAAAGGTGAATTCGTTTTGAAGCAAAGGGAGCTGAAAGTTCTCAATGCAGTCTTCAAAATCGGGCCCATATTGAAACAGTGCATCTAAAAAATACAAGGCCACATCATATCCCTGAAAAGAGTATTGTGATGGTTCTCCATGAAACAGGGTACGATAGGTATGTACAAATTCCTTTACCAGGTTATCTGAATAATCGACATAGGAAGATAGGGGGAGCATAACCTGCAATTGATGCAGGGCCGTCAGATCGAGTGTTTCAAAATTGCGCCAGCGTGATAAGCCGAACAATTCTATAGGAATGTTGTCGTAGGCAAAAAGCAAGTGCAGGTTCCTGATTGCGTCAGAGACGAACGCTTCGTCGAGCGAGGCGATAATGATCTGGTTTCTGGGGTTTGCTCCCAGCAAGCCACTCAGAACTTGGGTGACCTCCCTTCCCTGAAGTACGTCATAGGAAAAATTCCTGTACCCGATAAGGTTCTTGTCCAGCATAGCCCTTATACCCGGGGAAACCGTTTCTTCTCCTTCTTCAGATATCACCCAGAGTGTGGCATTGTGCGGATCCAGATACTGGATCAGGGACTCCTGCTGAGCTGCCAGTGTCGGCTGGACCTGGAAATAATTAGGAAACAGACTGGCCCAGACTGTGGCGTTGTTATCAAGGGGCGAGACAATTTTTGTGTTGCTGTTCCGGAAATACGCCAGAGCACTGCCTATCTGGTTTGAGTATACCGGTCCGATTATCAGGTTGCTGTAGCCAAGAGATGATCCGGACAACAGTTCGTCCATGGGTTTTTCGTTCCAGTCATAGACTTGTAACAAAAAGGACATACCCTTTTTTTTCATTTTCTCTGCTGCCAGTAGTACTCCCTGATAGAAATCAACAAAACCGGAACTCGTTCTAGTCTCGGGAAATGGTAAAATCACCGAGACTACAGGCTCCCAATCAGAAGAACGGATGTAGTCCCGGCATGGGCTTTTTCTTTGATAGGCTATTTCAGGATCAACCTCCACAGGAAGCGTATCCTGCAATGGTACTTCTTCCTGTTCTGTGACCCTGGCTTCGGGCAAGGGGATAAGCAGTATTTGCCCGCGTGAGATTTCCCCTGTCCTGAGGTTGTTCAAAACAGCTATATCCCTGGGGTGAACCTTGTATTTTCTGGCTATAGAATACAAGGTTTCCATCCAGCGGACCTTATGCTGTACGGGTTGTTGTTCCTGTGCAACAAGGCAGATGGAAGCAAACAGCAGAATAACCAGAAAAATCGTACGGATTTTCATAAACGGGCAAGCATATTGCGGATACATCCTTCCATGTTGTCGTAGAATGTGTCTTCATACAACAGGGGTACAAAAGCCGTGCCTGTGAGGTGTTCAAACAATTCTATGTAACGGTCAGATATGGTCCGGATCACTGAGTCGGTAAGTTCAGGCATCTTCTGGCCAGGTTGCCCGCTAAAACCGTTCTCCATAAGCCATTCCCTAACAAATTCTTTAGATAATTGCTTGGGAGAAAGGCCCATGGGATAATTCTGTTCGTAATCTGCTGCGTAAAAGTACCGGGAAGAGTCGGGGGTATGGATTTCATCTATAAGATAAATCTGATCTCCCAGTTTGCCAAATTCATATTTTGTGTCTACAAGGATCAGTCCTTTTTCTTTTGCCAGTTTCTGGCCCCTTGCAAACAGGGCCAGCGAATATGCCTCCATTTTAAAGTAATCTTCTTGGCTAACAAGCCCCTGACGGATGATTTCCTCCCTGGAAATATCCTGGTCGTGCGATCCGATCCGGGCCTTGGTAGTGGGGGTAATGATGGGTTGCGGAAAAGCCTGGTGTTCTTTCATCCCTTCCGACAACGGAATCCCGCAAAGTGAACGGCTACCGCTTTTGTAAGTACGCCATGAACTTCCGGAAAGATACCCCCTTACAATCATTTCCACAGGAAAGGGCTCGCACCGGTAGCCAACAGTCACCATCGGATGTGGTGAGGCTATTTTCCAATTTGGCACTATATCGCTAGTCAGGTCCAGGAACCGGGAGGCTATGGTGTTCAATATCTGGCCCTTAAAGGTTATCCCCTTGGGAAACACCACATCAAAAGCAGAAATCCTGTCCGTGGCAATCATTACCAGGATACGTCCGCCAATGGTATAAACATCGCGGACTTTTCCTACATAAAATCCTGTCTGGTTAGCAAAATGAAACTGAGTCGCCGTGACCGATTTCATGGCCTATCGCTATTTACGGCCTTTTGCGTATTCAAGGTTCAGTCCTTCCACCACATCTTTTGTTATATCCAGAGAAGTGACGCCATCAATGACCGTGTTACTGTTCCCGTCTGTTGTCAATATCAGATCGTAATTTTTCATTACGCGGTATTCGGCCAGAAAAGTTTTGAGTGCATCCAGTACCCGATTGAGCATTACCTGGTTTTCCTCTGTAAGTTCCATTTGTTTTTGCTGGGCATACTGTTCCAGTTCCTGCTGGCGGGCAGCAAGCTGGCTTTGCTGTGTTTCTGCCTGTGACCTGGTGATAAGTCCTTTTTGCACTTTTCCCTGAAAGTTGTTTACATCGTTCTCAAAGGCACGTCCTTTCTTGTTAAGATCTTCTTCAACAATACGGGCTTTTTCGGCAAGGTCAGCCTGGAGTTCAAGGAAAAAATCGTACGTATTGAGAAGGGAATCAATACGTATGTAAACGATACTGCCTGAGGGAGTTTCGCTGCCCAGTGTATCCGATTTATCTACTATTGATTTTCCGGTTCCCAGTCCGGTAAAGTGTAAAACATAAAGAACTGCAACGGACAGTGCCAGTAAGATGGTGATTATCAGTGATGACTTCTTCATAATGTATAAAATAAGAACTTGCAAATATAATTAAAAATTGGAGAGATGCCTTAAATACAACTGAATGGTATTTTCCAGACCCAGATATATGGATTCACATAGGAGAGCATGGCCAATGGATACTTCCAGCAAGCCCCCGATGTTTTTTTGAAAATATTCAATATTGTTCAGATTCAGGTCATGGCCGGCATTCAATCCCAAAGAGCATGCTGTTGCGGCTTCGGCAGCCACCACATAAGGTTCAATGGCTTTTTCCCTGTTGCTTTCATACATCCTGGCATAAGATTCTGTGTAGAGTTCCACACGGTCAGCCCCTGTGATGGCTGCAGCGCGAACCATATCCGGATCGGGATCCACAAACAGAGATGTCCGGATTCCTGCTTTTCTAAAAAGGCTTACCCATTCCCTGAGTTCCCGGGTATAACGTTTTGTGTCCCATCCGGCATTGGAAGTTATGGCGTCATGGGCGTCAGGAACAAGGGTTACCTGATCGGGCCTGATTTCAAGAACAAGTTGGACGAAAGAGGGTATAGGGTTCCCCTCAATATTGAACTCTGTGGTGATAATGGGCTTAATATTCCTCGCGTCCTGGTAGCGTATGTGACGCTCATCAGGCCTTGGATGAACTGTAATTCCCTGTGCCCCAAATTTCTCGCAATCAATTGCAGCTTGCAGCACATCCGGCGTGTTGCCTCCGCGGGCATTGCGCAGGGTGGCGAATTTGTTTATATTGACGCTCAGTTTTGTCATTATTGGTTATCTTTGTTGCAAAAGTAAACCAACTTATTGGCAATACAAACATGAAGGTTGTTTTTTACGGTAAGGATCTGAAAAAGAACTTCCACCTTCCCCAAAGGAAAGATATTTCTTTCCAGATGCTGGGGCAAGACAGGATCTTACCTGCGGGAACAGATCTTCTGGTTACCGTCGGGGGAGATGGAACGTTTCTGGAAGCCCTGGAAATAGTCAAGGATTCCGGTGTACCTGTGGCAGGGGTAAATTTTGGAAGGATGGGATTTCTGACTGGATGCGGCCCCGATTTTATCGGGTATCTTTTTGATGCCGTGTTGAATAAACAGTTTTCCACAACAAGCCATACCGTGCTAACCATAGAACGGGAAGATCTGCAGAAGCACATCTATCCGTACGCAATCAACGAAATCTGCATCCAAAGGCTTAGTTCCGCAATGATTGAAGTCGATGTAAAAATAAATGACAGCCAGATTTCCACTTACCGTGGCGATGGTATCATTGTTGCCACACCAACAGGATCCACAGCCTATTCCCTGAGCGTCGGGGGACCGATTGTTTTTCCCGGATCCGGTGTACTCATACTTTCTCCAATTGCTCCTCACAACCTGAATGTGAGACCCATCGTTTTTCCTGACAACGCGATCCTCAGGATCCAGGTCAGGAGCCGCACGCCCAACGCGCAGTTGCATTTAGACAACCGGTCCGAGGTTGTGGACCTCCCTTACAGTTTTATTGTAAAAAAGGCCCGCTTCAGCATAACCAGCCTGACCTTTGAAGGAAATGACTTTGTTACTACGCTCAGAGAGAAACTGATGATGGGCTTTGATAAGAGAGATGGAGGTCAAAGCAATGGTTGAGCAAATCGGGAAACTGCCAGACCATGTCTGTATCATTATGGATGGAAACGGACGGTGGGCCTTGTCACGCGGTCTGGAAAGGAATCAAGGACACCGCCAGGGAGTGGAAGCCGTTCGTGCAGCCACTGAATTCGCCGCCGAAAAAGGCATCTCTTATCTGAGCCTTTTTGCTTTTTCGGAAGAAAACTGGGGACGTCCCAAAAGCGAAACCGATGCACTGATGTCTCTGATGGTGCATGCCATACACAGTGAAACACCCACTCTGATGAAAAACAATATCCGTTGTGTTTTCATAGGGGATCGCACCCAGCTTAACCATAATGTTCTGGAACGCATGGATGCCTGCATGGGCCAGACAGCAGGCAATACCAGAATGACCCTGATTGTTGCAATAAATTACAGCGGAAAGTGGGATATTCTTCAGGCTGTAAACCGTCTTCTGGAGCAGAATCCGCCCGCAGACAAATTGCTCTCCCCGGACAGTTTTTCCTCTTACCTAGCCACGGCCGGAGTGCCCGATCCCGATCTGATGATTAGGACCAGCGGAGAAATGCGCATCAGCAACTTCATGCTCTGGCAAATGGCTTACACTGAATTGTATTTTACTCCCGTACTTTGGCCCGATTTTCGCAAACCTGACTTTGAAGCAGCCTTAAACGCTTACAATAACAGGAAACGACGGTTTGGAAAGATTCAAGAATCTATATAATATCTTTTGAATGAAGCACCTGATTTTCTGCATCACCTTTTTTATATTGACAACACCAATCTGGGCACAGGTAACGAAACAAACCACTGTGGCCGACACAATAGGCAGAAATCAGCGTTCTGTGGTGATCGATTATACCAGTCCCCGGCAATGTGTCATTGCAGGCCTGAAGGTAACCGGTGTCAATTATCTGAATTCAGACCAGATCCTTTCCCTTACCGGTCTTGCTTTGGGTGATACTATAAGCATCCCGGGCGATGAGCTGAAAACCATAGTGAAACGTTTATTCATGCAGCGTTTTTTTTCCGATGTGGCCATATATGTTGACAGCCTGGTCGACAACAACGCCTATCTGAACATCAACATTGCAGAACGTCCCAGGGTTTCGCAATGGAAGTACGACGGAGTAAAGAAAGGAGAACAGACCGATATCGAAGAACGAGTCCGGTTGCGCAGGGGTAGTGAATTATCAGAATATGTGATTAAGTCTTCCAGTGACATCATCAGAAAATATTATGTAGAAAAAGGTTTTCTAAATGCCCAAGTAACCGCATCTCACAAAGAAGACACAACTATCAGGAATGCCGTACAGGTTACCTTTCACGTAGACCGAAAACAAAAAGTCCGTATTAAGGAGATCAGATTCATAGGCAGTGAACAATTATCGCTCCTGAAGATGCGGTTTGCCATGAAGAAGACAAAGGATAAAAGGCTCTACAATTTCTTTTTCAGCAAGAAATTTGATGAAAAGGAATTTCAGAACGACAAGCAGCTTTTGTTACAGAAATTTCATGAACTGGGATACCGTGATGCCCACATAGCCAAAGATTCTATCTATCACATAGATGCTCAGAATCTGGGTATAGATCTCCATATTGTGGAAGGGAAAAAGTACTATTTCCGGAATATTACATGGACAGGAAACACGCAATATTCAGGAGAAATGCTCAATTCGGTTTTAAGAATTACAAAAGGAGATATTTACGATGTGGTAACCATGGAAGAACGATTGTTTGGCGGTGGTAAATCACAACAGGGAAATGTTTCTCAGGTTTATAAGGATCAGGGATATCTTTTTTTCAGGGTCGTTCCGATCGAAGTAAATATTGAACAGGATTCGGTAGATGTGGAGATGCGCATATTTGAGGGCAAACCGGCTACCTATAACCGGATCATCATTAATGGCAACAACGTGTCCAACGAAAAAATCATCCGTCGCCAGGTCTTTACCCGCCCCGGCTATCTTTTTAGCCAGACAGAACTGGAAAGATCTATCCGGGAGATTGCCTCTATGGGACACTTTGACCAGGAAGCCATCATGCAGATGGGCAGCGGTTTCAATGTTGTTCCCAACCAGATTAACAACACGGTTGACATATTATACAATGTAACTGAAAAACCCGACAGCCAGTTTGAAATTGCCGGAGGATGGGGCGGAAACACTTTTGTGGGAACCGTCGGGATCAGTTTTAACAATTTTTCCATTAAGCGTCTTTTTGACAAACAGGCATGGCGCCCCGTTCCACTTGGTGACGGGCAGACCCTGTCCCTGAGGTTCCAGACCAATGGAACTTATTATATGGCCCTGAGTGTCAACTTTGTTGAGCCATGGCTGACCGGGAAAAAACCTACTTCTTTCAGTACCAGTATTTATTATACAAGACAGACCGCTTCTACCTATTATTATCTGACCAACGACCAGTTTATGGAAGTTTACGGGCTGGGAATCGGGCTCGGGACCAGGCTAAAATGGCCAGACAATTACTTTGTCTTTTACAACCAATTGGATATCAAACGATACAACCTGCAGGACTGGGGCTACTATTTCATGTTCACAGACGGGCAATCCAATATTATTGATTACAGCATCACCTTACAGCGCAATTCCACTGACCAGATCATATACCCCCGTCAGGGTTCCGATTTCAAGTTCGGTCTGCAGCTAACGCCTCCCTATTCCCTGTTCAGGGATAGAAATACAGATTACGAATCGATGACCGATCCGCAGAGGTATCGTTGGATCGAGTACCACAAATGGACTTTCGATGCCAATTTATACACCCGGCTCATAGGGGATCTGGTATTGATGACAAGGGCCAATTTTGGCTATCTGGGTTTCTACAGCCGCAAACTCGGCTATTCTCCTTTTGAGGGTTTTATGCTCGGTGGCGACGGGATGAGCGGTTACAACACGTACGGAGCCGATATCATATCCCAGCGAGGCTATTCCAATTATTCACTCACACCTACCATTAACGACGCCTACGCGGGACGCGTTTATACAAGGTACACCTTAGAATTGCGTTATCCTGTGATATTGCAGCCTCAATCTACCATCTATGCCCTTCTGTTCCTGGAAGGAGGCAATTGTTGGAGTGATATTCGCGATTTTAATCCCTTCTCCATCAAACGTGCCGCAGGAGTAGGGGTCAGGGTCTTTCTGCCCATGGTTGGTCTGTTGGGGATTGACTGGGGATACGGATTCGATACCGATTTCAGCGGAAAGAAAGGCGGATCGAATTTCCATTTCATGATCGGACAAACATTTTAATATTACTATTATGAAAAAAATGTTTTTACTTTTAATAATGAGCATGGTGGCAGGCAGTCTGTTTGCCCAGAAATATGCAATAATCCATTCCCAAAACATACTCAGTGCTTTACCCGAGTACACTTCTGCACAGGAACAGGTTGCCAGGTTACAGGAACAATACCAGCAAAAACTCCAGACTGAATACGATGCCCTGGAAGGGATGTTCCAGCAATATCAAAAACAGAAAGCTACCCTTACCGCCCAGCAAAGACTTACTTATGAACAGGAAATTCTTGACCGGGAAAAGGAGGTAAAACAATTACAGGAACAGTATTTTGGACAGGAGGGAACCCTGGCCAAAACAACGGAAGTGCTCTTCAAGCCCATCCAGGAGCGCATGCAGGATACTGTCCGTGAAATTGCAGAACGTTACGGATACAGTATGGTCCTGGATGTTTCTGCCGGCATGGGCGTTGTTTATTATATTCCCGATATCGACATTAGTAATCTGGTTATTGAAAGATTACAGGGTGTGAGGTAATATTTTTTTATACATTTGTAATCTTTATAAACCCAAAACTTATGAAACGTATTGCTACCGTTCTTACTTTCCTTATCTGTGTCATTGGAACCGCTTCTGCGCAAAACCTGAAATTCGGACATATCAATTCCCAGGAATTGATTGGTCTGATGCCTGAAAGAGATTCAGCCCTGGTTAAATTGCAGAATTACACCAACGATATAGAAGAAACCATGGCGGAAATGCAGCAGGAGTACCAAACCAAAGCCAATGTCTACCAGCAAAGGCAGGCTACATGGACGGCTGCTGTACTGGAAGCCAAACAGCGTGAACTGTTAGAGCTCCAGCAGCACCTTGAGCAGTTTAACCAGACAGCACAGCAGGAGTACCAGCAAATGCAACAGGTATTCTTTTCGCCAGTTTTCCAGAAAGCCAATGAAGCCATAGCCAAGGTGGCCAGGGACAACGGATTTACTTATATTTTTGATCTTTCTACCGGAGCAGTCATCTTTTTTGATGACAAAGTCAGCGTCGACATATTACCACTGGCTAAAAACCAATTGGGTATTCCGGTTGAAAAAGTAGCCCCGACGCAATTGCCCGGCATGGAACAACAATAAAGATTGATTCTATGAGCAGTTCACCCATAGGAGTGATGGATTCCGGGATAGGTGGGCTGGGGGTTCACAAACACATTAAGGCGCTTCTCCCCGGGGAGCGCCTTATTTATGTGGCCGATACCGCTTTTTGTCCGTACGGGGGCCTTCCGGTAGCAGATATCAGGAGCAGGTGCCTGCTCATTTCGCGTTTTTTCCTGGCACAGAAATGCAAGATGGTAGTCATTGCCTGCAATACAGCCACTGCAGCAGCCATTGAAACGGTAAGGTTAACCTTTCCCGGGTTACCGGTAGTGGGTATGGAACCTGCTGTCAAACCCGCGGTATTGCATACACACAGTGGAGTTGTAGGTGTTCTTGCAACACCGGGAACTTTCAGGGGGTCGTTATATAACAGGACCCTGGCAGCTTTTGCCGGTCAGGTGAAAGTTATTGAACGGGTAGGTGAGGGATGGGTAGGGGCGGTTGAACGGGGAGAACTGGATACACCTGCCACCCGGGAGATGGTAAGGAAAACAATTCAGCCAATGCTTGAGGCAGGGGCCGATCATCTGGTACTGGGGTGTACACATTATCCTTTTTTGGTGCCTGTGATTCGCAGCATAGCCGGCTCCGGTGTGGTTATTGTAGATCCGGCACCTGCGGTAGCCCGCCGGGTTGAGCATCTGCTAAATGAAAACGGATTGTTGTCAGGGAGTGTACCTTCTCCGGAAAAAGATGTGTATTATACTTCCTGTTCAGATACCAGTGTACTTCCCAAAGCCGTACCATATACGGCATACGGAGGAACAATAAACTGGAGGCCGTATACTTTCGAAAAGATGGAATAGGTCTCCTCTATCTGGGGCAGGCGTGTGAGGGTTCCCACAAATACAACATTTCTCCTGTGGCAACTTTTGCATACCATCACAGCCATACTCCCGATTACCTGTAAAACCAGATTGATCAGAGCACGGGCCAGATCCTCCTTACTTGCCTGTGAGGCTTGTTGTGTATAGAGCTGGTGGGCCAGTTTCCCGAAGTTGGCTGCTGTCAGGAATGGTGGCAAGTCCTGCAATTGCTGGTCTGTTACATCACCAATCAGCAAATCTACATTTTCCAGTTTTCCGCGCCCTGCAAGCCGGACAATCTCCCGAACAGATGAGGTGCCAAGAATACACTGGCCCAGACCGGTTAATGTACCGCCACCCATGCCTGTACCCCCCAGATGACGGATACTATCTGGGGTGGCATCAATATAGGTGGTGCCTGTTCCCATGTTCACCACCAGGGCTTCATCCAGCCCGCTCAGGGCCAGGCCGCCACGGCCGATAGATTCCACTTCTGAAACTTTGGTGGCAGGGATGCCCAGGATGTTGTCCTTAACAACGTTGGCATGGGTTCCTGTGGCCGATATGTACTCTATTGAGCTTAACGGGATATTCTCACGCTCCAGGAAGCCTTCCAGTGCGTTGTAAAAATCCCCGATGTGGTCGTTTGTTTTATATCTAAAAAAAGCCTGGGGGAAAGGCTTGCCCTTTACCCCAGGCTTTGTCAGAGCCATTTTAGTCAGTGTAGAACCAAAATCAAGGCCCAGTCTGAACATGGCTAGATAACTCCCTGCTCAAGCATTGCACGGGCTACTTTCATAAAACCTGCAATGTTGGCACCTTTAACATAGTTTATGTAGCCGTCTTTCTGCCTGCCGTGGTCTACGCAAGCCTGATGTATGCTTGACATGATCTGGTGCAGTTTACCATCTACCTCTTCTGCAGTCCAGTTGAGGTGCGCGGCATTTTGTGTCATTTCCAGTCCCGAGGTAGCAACCCCGCCTGCGTTCACAGCCTTTCCAGGGGCAAAGCTCACTTTTGCGTGCTGGAAAGTTTCAATGGCCTGGGGTGTACAACCCATGTTGGAAACTTCTGCAACCATAAAGACCTTATTGGCTATCAGTTGTTTAGCGTCATCTTCGTTGAGCTCGTTCTGGGTGGCGCAAGGCATGGCAATGTCCACTTTGACTTCCCAGGGCTTTTTACCTGCATGGAATACAGCACCGGGGAATTTTTCTGCATAGGGAGCTACGATATCGTTACCGCTGGCACGTAAATCAAGCATATAGGCAATTTTTTCCTCATTCATGCCGTCTTTGTCGTAAATATAACCATCAGGTCCGGATATGGTGATCACCCTGGCTCCCAGTTCGTGGGCCTTTTGGGCTGCACCCCAGGCAACGTTCCCAAAACCGGATATGGCTACGGTTTTGTTTTTGATGTTCTGGCCAACAGCCTGAAGCATATGCTCTACAAAATAAACACCTCCGTAGCCGGTGGCTTCGGGACGTATAAGGGAACCTCCCCATGTGAGTCCTTTTCCGGTAAGAACACCCGTATGTTCGCATGCCAGTTTTTTATACCAGCCGAACATATAACCCACTTCCCTTGCTCCAACTCCAATATCACCTGCAGGAACGTCTGTATCGGGACCAATATGTTTCCAAAGCTCGGTCATAAATGCCTGACAAAAGCGCATCATTTCGTTTGAGGACTTGCCGCGCGGGTCAAAGTCAGAACCGCCTTTACCGCCACCCATGGGTAAGGAGGTCAGTGCATTCTTGAAAATCTGTTCAAACCCCAGGAACTTCAGAATGGAAAGGTTCACCGAACGGTGAAAGCGAATACCCCCTTTGTATGGCCCGATGGCATTGTTGTACTGGACACGGTAGCCCGTGTTGACCTGTACATCTCCTTTGTCATCTACCCAGGTGACCCTGAATGTGAAAATCCTGTCGGGTTCTACAAGACGCTCAATGATTCTGGCTTTTTCAAATTCAGGATGTTGGTTGTAAACATCTTCAATGGATTCCAGAACTTCGTGAACAGCTTGCAGGTACTCTTTCTCGTGCCCGTATTTGGCCTCAAGAGCAGACATTATTTCTTTTGCTTTCATAATATAAAGTGAATTAAAGTGTGATTATTGATAGTTAAAAGTTATTCGACAATCCAGGTATCTCCACCGCTTCTTAGCATGTCATTCATACAGTGGATTTCAGAGTTGTTGGCAACTTCTGTAAGCTGGTCGCGGACCATGTCGTCGTAGGTACGGTCTTTAACGCGGCGGATAATCCCCAGGGCTACCGGAAGTTCAGGCCATTCCATTTCGCACAGCATCATGTGCAGGCCGTGGTTTTGTTCCTCGGCATTGTGGACCAGGATGTCATTCTGTGTGATGCCGTCCTGACCAATGGTGACAGCTTTCAGCCTGATTCCGTCGAGAACCAGGCCCTTATCCCTGTCTTTTCCAAAGATCATGGGTTCTCCGTGGCGGAGTACTATGGTACGCTCTGCCCTTACCTCTCTGTCAGAGATGATGGAATGGGTTTTGTCATTGAATATTACACAGTTCTGCAATACTTCCACCAAGGAGGTTCCATCGTGTTTTGCAGCTTCCACCATAATATCACGGGTCAGTTGCAGTTCCATGTCCAGGGTACGGGCAAAGAAAGTACCCCGTGCACCCATAGCTAGAGCTCCAGGGCTAAAGGGGTGTTCCACTGTACCGTATGGCGAAGTCTTGGTAATGGTCCCCCATTTGGAAGTTGGAGAATACTGGCCCTTGGTAAGGCCGTATATACGGTTATTGAACAGCACAATATTGATGTCTATGTTCCGTCTGATGGCATGGATCAAATGGTTCCCTCCAATGGCCAGGGAGTCTCCGTCCCCGGTCATTTCCCATACAGAAAGGGTAGGGTTGGCCACCTTTATCCCGGTGGCTATGGCAGCTGCACGGCCGTGGATTCCATGGAATCCATATGTTTTCATGTAATAGGGAAATCGGGAAGAGCAACCGATCCCCGAAACAAACACATACCTTTCCTTGGAATAGCCCAGTGCCTCACTGATTTCGGGCAAAGCACGCTGAATGGACGCCAGCACGGCATGGTCCCCGCATCCGGGACACCATTTCACTTCCTGATCTGATTTGAAGTCCTGAGGGGTATATTTCATTTTACTATTTTTTTGATTGCTTCTGAAATTTCCGCAACAATAAAGGGTTGACCCTGAATCTTGTTGTACTGAAGGTAAGAGAACTGAGGAAATTGTGCCCTCAGGTAATTGGCAAAATGCCCGCTGTTGAGTTCAAAGACAATAATTGTTTTAAAACGTTTCAACACATCTTCGGTGTTCTTGGGAAGGGGATTGATGTAATCAAAATGGGCAAGGCCCACTTTGAATCCTTCCGATTGCAGCTGGCTTTCGGCACTCAGCATATGTCCGTAAGTTCCCCCCCAGCTCACCATCAGAATATCTCCCTGCTGTTCTCCAATAACCTGTTGCAAAGGTATGAACTGTGCCAGACGGGCCACCTTTTCTGCCCGTTCATTGACCATTTGCTGGTGTACCATGGGATCTGATGAAACAGCACCCTTATGGTTCTTTTCCAGGCCACCCACCCGGTGTTCCAGATTGGGAGTTCCGGGAAGAGCCCATCTGGTTGCCAGTGTTTTCGGGTCGCGTTTAAACGGATAGAAATATGGCTCATCGGGTTCAAGTTCTGTCACAATGGGCGGGTTTATGGACGGGTAATCATTCATGTCCGGAATCTTCCATGGTTCCGAGCCGTTCCCCAGAAATCCTTCAGACAGGATAATTACAGGCATCTGGTGTTCCATGGCATATTTTGCAGCAAAAAAAGCAGTGACAAAGCAATGGGACGGCGAATGAGGGGCCATCACGGCTACAGGACACTCCCCGTTGCGTCCGTACAAAGCCTGGTTCAGGTCTGTCTGCTCTGTCTTTGTAGGTATTCCCGTTGAAGGGCCAGCCCTTTGAACATCGACCACTATCAGCGGTAATTCGGCCATTACGGCCAGACCGAGGGCTTCGGATTTAAGCGAGAGCCCGGGTCCCGATGTGGTGGTTACCGCAAGTGATCCTGCGTATGAGGCACCTATAGCAGTACATATACCGGCAATCTCATCTTCACATTGCAGTGTTTTAACGCCAAGATCCTTGTGAATGGCAAGTTCTTCCAGAATGGCAGTGGCAGGGGTTATGGGATAAGAACCACAAAAAAGAGGCCTTCCGGACTTTTCAGAAGCAGCCATCAGACCCCAGGCAATGGCACGGTTTCCGTTTATATTACGGTAAAGACCGGGTTCCTGCTTTGAGGGTTTTACTATGTATGTGTCGGCTATGGCCTGAATGTTGCCGGCGTAATTTAGCCCGTCTTTTAGAATTCTTAAGTTGATATCAATCAGAGCCTGATCCCTGGAAAATTTCTTCCTGATATATTCCTCGGTATGCTTGAGGGGCATATTGTAAAGAAAGTAGCAAATACCCAGGGCAAACATGTTTTTACACCGGATTCCGGTTTTGGGATCCATGTTGCAGGCGATGCAGGTTTCCTTTGTCAGGGTGGTAATAGGAGGGGCAATGATGTTATGGTGCTTGATATTTAGCTCGGCAAAGGCGTCATTGGTCTGAAAACCGGCTTTCTCAAGGCCTTTCATATCAAAGGTATCCATATCAACGATGATCGTTGCGTTGGGTTTGAGCCACCTTACATTTGACTTGAGGGCTGCGGGGTTCATGGCAACCAGCACATCACAATAGTCACCGGGGGTATAAATGGCACTGCTTCCTATGTGTACCTGAAATCCAGAAACTCCTGAAAGGGTGCCCTGAGGAGCCCTGATCTCAGAAGGGAAATCGGGAAAGGTGGTGATGTCGTTACCAAAAAAGGCAGCAGTTTCGGCAAACAAGGATCCAGTCAATTGCATTCCGTCACCCGAATCCCCTGAGAAACGAATTACAACATCCTGAACATCGATTACTTTATGCGGCATAAATCTGTAATGTTGATTTGTTATTAATTTTGGCAAATATATATAAAATAATAAGGGCGTGTGCCCTTATTAATAGATATTTGTTATAAAAAAACGATCATCTGGGCAGAGTTCGTTCTTCAACCATTTTTCTATAATCAGAAAGAGATGTAACCAAAATATTCTCAAATTCCCGCTGACCGGTACCGGCCGGGATCAGGTGCCCGCAGATCACATTTTCCTTCAATCCTTCCAGGGTGTCGCTTTTGCCAAATATAGCGGCTTCAGACAGGACTTTGGTTGTTTCCTGGAACGAAGCTGCCGACATGAAACTGTTAGTACGCAAAGCAGCACGTGTAATACCCTGTAATACCTGGTTGGAGGTAGCTGGTATGGCATCGCGTGATTGGACCGGTTTGAGGTCTTTACGCTTGAGGGTGGAATTTTCATCCCTCAAACGACGGACCGTCACCATCTGACCTGGCTTGAGTTCCAGGGAATCACCGGCTTCGGTAATGATTTTCTTATCAAAGACAAGGTCATTTTCCTGCATGAATTCCCATTTGTCAACGAGTTGTTCGGGCAGGAAACGGGTATCTCCCGGATCAACGATCTCAACCTTGCGCATCATCTGGCGGACAATCACTTCAAAGTGCTTGTCGTTGATCTTAACACCCTCGTTGCGGTATACGCTCTGGATCTCATTAACAATGTACTCCTGCACCTTGGTGGGCCCCTGGATCAACAGGATATCAATAGGAGAAACGGCTCCTTCGGAAAGGGCCATGCCGGCACGAACATAGTCATTTTCCTGCACCAGAATCTGTTTGGACAGGGGTACCAGGTATTTCTTCTCTTCTCCTGTTTTGGAGTGGATGATGATCTCACGGTTACCCCTCTTGATCCTTCCCATCAGGACTTCTCCGTCAATCTCGGAAACAATGGCCGGATTGGACGGGTTACGTGCCTCGAACAACTCGGTGACACGGGGAAGACCTCCGGTAATGTCTCTGGACTTACCAATGGCACGAGGAATCTTGACCAATATATCCCCTGCCTTGATCTCCTGTTTTTCATTGACTATGATATGGGCTCCCACAGGCAGGTTGTGCTGTTTGAGTTCCACTCCGTCCTTCATGATCTTCAGGGTGGGATTGCGTGATTTATCCCGGCTTTCTATAATAACCTTGTCACGGTGCATTGAGTATTCATCGGCAGCTTCCTCGCGGAAAGTAACTCCTTCAATCAGGCTGTCAAAAGCAATGGTTCCGTCAAATTCGGCAATGGTAATGGCATTGTAGGAATCCCATTCACAGATTTTGTCCTTTTCTTTGACTTCGTCTCCATGTTTGAAATACAGAATGGCTCCGTATGGAATGTTATAGGTAGACAGGGTCAGGCGGGTATTGCTGTCCACAATGCGCATTTCTGCTGAACGGCCTATGACAATAGTCTGGGTCTCGCCCGTATTGGACGCTTTTTTGAGCGTCCTGAGTTCATCAATTTCCAGGATTCCGTTATAGCGGGCAACAATTTCACTTTCAGATTTGAAGATAGAGGCAGTACCTCCCTGGTGGAAAGTTCTCAGGGTCAGCTGTGTTCCGGGTTCTCCAATAGACTGTGCTGCTACCACGCCCACCACTTCTCCTTTTTCCACCATACGTCCGGTTGCCAGGTTTCTTCCATAGCATTTGGCACAGACACCTTTTCTTGATTCGCAGGTCAACACACTACGTATCTCAACCTGTTCGATAGGCAGTCCTGATATTTTTTCGGCAACCTCCTCTGTGATTTCTTCTCCCGACTCAATAAGTAGTTCACCAGAGAGGGGATCAAACACATCGTGCACACTGGTTCGTCCCAGGATACGGTCGTAAAGCGACTCCACAACCCGGTCTTTGTTCATAATAGATGTGGCTACGAGTCCTCTTAATGTTCCACAGTCTTCTTCGTTGATGATCACATCGTGCGAAACGTCCACCAGACGGCGGGTCAGGTAACCGGCGTCGGCAGTCTTGAGAGCAGTATCGGCCAAACCTTTGCGGGCCCCGTGAGTTGAAATGAAGTACTCCAGAACAGACAAACCTTCCTTAAAGTTGGCCAGAATTGGATTTTCAATCATATCGGCGCTGGCGGATCCTGATTTCTGTGGTTTACTCATAAGGCCGCGCATACCCGAAAGCTGCCGGATCTGATCCTTGGATCCGCGTGCTCCTGAATCAATCATCATGTATATGGGGTTAAAACCTTCTTTGTCTTCCTTGAGTTGCTTATCCAGGATATCGGTAAGCCGAAGGTTTACTCCGTTCCAGGTGTCCAACACTTTGTTATAGCGTTCATTATTGGCCAGAAGCCCCATGTTGTAGTTACTCATGATGTTTTCTACATCCTTGTAAGCCTTTTCAACAAGGGCTGCTTTTTCCTGGGGCACGATCACATCATCCAGGTTGAAAGAAAGACCTCCCCTGAAAGCCATGTTGTATCCTATTCCCTTAATGTCATCAAGGAATTGGGCCGTTCTTGCCACGCCGGTTGTCTTAAGCACCAGACTGATGATATCACGAAGGGATCTTTTGGTCAGGACTTCATTTATGTATCCCACTTCTTTAGGGACAACCTGGTTAAAGAGTACACGGCCCACCGATGTTTCAACGATGTGATTTCCCGTTGCCGGGTCTGCCTTGAAGAAATATGTCCCCTTGGAAGGATTGTTCTCATCTCTTGCACAGCGGACGTTGGTTTTTCCAAGGCGAAGCCTGATGCGAACGTGCATGTCCACAACTTTTTCGTTATAGGCAATAATCACTTCTTCCGGGCTGTAGAACGTCATTCCTGTACCCTTGCCCTTATTCCTTAATTTAGTTATGTAATAAAGACCAAGGACCATGTCCTGAGAAGGCAAGGTTATGGGGGCACCGTTTGCCGGATTCAGGATATTGTGAGATCCAAGCATGAGCATCTGTGCTTCCAGAATGGCTGCATTGCCCAGGGGCAGGTGTACAGCCATCTGGTCACCGTCAAAGTCGGCATTAAAAGCGGTACAGGCCAGGGGGTGCAGCTGTATTGCTTTCCCCTCAATCAGTTTGGGCTGGAATGCCTGGATACCCAGACGGTGCAGGGTAGGCGCACGGTTTAGCAGGACCGGATGTCCTTTCATCACATTTTCCAGGATATCCCAGATCATCGGATCTTTGCGATCCACGATCTTTTTGGCCGATTTTACGGTCTTTACAATTCCCCTTTCAATAAGTTTCCTGATAATGAAAGGTTTGTAAAGCTCGGCTGCCATATCTTTGGGTAGTCCGCATTCGTGCATACTCAATTCCGGTCCTACGACAATGACTGAACGGGCAGAATAGTCCACGCGTTTACCCAGCAGGTTCTGACGGAACCGTCCCTGTTTTCCTTTAAGGCTGTCCGAAAGGGATTTAAGCGTTCTGTTGGCTTCTGTTTTAACCGCATTGGATTTACGGGAGTTGTCAAACAGGGAGTCAACGGCTTCCTGCAACATCCTTTTCTCATTCCTGAGGATCACTTCCGGGGCTTTAATCTCAATAAGGCGTTTCAGACGGTTGTTCCGGATAATAACGCGGCGATACAGATCGTTCAGGTCGGAAGTGGCAAAGCGCCCGCCATCAAGGGGAACCAGAGGGCGAAGGTCGGGAGGTATTACCGGGATCACCTTCATGATCATCCATTCCGGTTTGTTGATCTCTTTTGAGTCACGGAACGCTTCAATGATATTGAGCCTTTTCAGGGCATCGGCTTTTCTCTGCTGCGATGTTTCCACATCGGCCTTATGGCGAAGATCATAAGACAGATCATCCAGGTTTATCCGGACAAGGAGTTTGTAAATGGCCTCGGCACCCATGCCGGCAATAAACTTATTAGGATCTTCGTCGTCAAGCATCTGGTTTTCCCGGGGCAGTGTGTCCAGGATGTTCAGGTATTCCTCTTCTGTTAGAAAATCCAGTTCGTTGATCCCTTCTTGGGCTTTAATACCCGGCTGTATGACCACATACCTTTCGTAATATATGATAGCCTCAAGCTTCTTTGAAGGGATTCCGAGCAGGTAGCCGATCTTGTTGGGAGTCGATCTAAAATACCATATATGCGCGATGGGTACTACAAGAGATATATGCCCCATGCGCTCCCTGCGTACTTTTTTCTCGGTTACTTCAACTCCACATCGGTCACAGGTAATCCCGCGGTAACGAATGCGTTTGTATTTACCGCAATGGCATTCGTAATCCTTTGAAGGACCAAATATGCGTTCGCAGAACAGTCCGTCCCGTTCCGGTTTATAGGTACGGTAGTTGACGGTTTCGGGCTTCAGCACTTCTCCGTGTGACATGTCCAAAATTTCTTCAGGAGAAGCCAGACCTATAGTGATTTTTTTGAAGTTGCTTTTTAACTTGATTTCTTTCTTGTAAGCCATAATCAAAATTTTATTCCAGGTTAACGCTCAATCCCAGACCACGTAATTCATGAAGCAATACGTTCAGTGATTCGGGGATGCCTGCTGCAGGCATGATGTCCCCTTTGACAATGGCTTCGTAGGCACGTGACCGTCCGGCCACGTCGTCCGATTTTACTGTCAGGATCTCCTGAAGTATGTTCGCAGCCCCAAAAGCTTCTAGAGCCCACACTTCCATCTCCCCAAACCGTTGGCCCCCGAACTGCGCCTTGCCACCCAGGGGTTGCTGGGTGATGAGTGAGTACGGACCTATTGAACGGGCATGCATCTTATCGTCCACCATATGGCCCAGTTTGAGCATGTAGATCATCCCTACGGTGGCAGGCTGGTCAAAGTATTCGCCGGTGCCTCCGTCACGCAGGTAAGTCTTGCCATATTTGGGCAGCTTCGCTTTATCAGTATAGTGTGTAATTTCTTCTAGGGATGCACCATCAAAGATCGGTGATGCGAACGTAAGGTCGAGTTCTTTCCCGGCCCAGCCCAGTACCGTCTCGTAGATCTGTCCCAGGTTCATACGCGAAGGAACACCAAGGGGATTGAGAACAATGTCTACAATGGATCCGTCATCCAGAAACGGCATGTCTTCGTCGCGAACGACTTTGGCGACAATGCCCTTGTTTCCGTGGCGGCCGGCCATTTTATCACCCACACGGATCTTGCGCTTCTTGGCTATGTAAACTTTAGCAAGCTGCATAATCCCGGAGGGAAGCTCATCTCCAATGGTCAGGCTGTATTTAAGTCGTTTGAGTTCGGCATCGAGTTCCTTAAAGCTGATCAGATAATTGTTGATCAGTTTTCTGATAAGGGTGTTGATATGCTTGTCATTCGTCCATTTGGTGGGATTCACATTCTCGTAGGAAACAGCCGAAATGATTTCCCGTGTAAACCGGCTATCCTTTGGAATGACCATCTCGCCGTACAGGTTTGTTATGCCCGGTGAGGTTTTATCCTTTAGCAGCGACTCAAGTTTGTCCAGAAAACTTTTTTCAAGCGCTTCAAAACGGGTTTTGAATTGATCATCAGCCTGTTGCAAGTGCATCTTGGCCACGGGCTTAATCTTCTTTGACCCCTCTTTCATCACACGTGAGAAAAGACGTTTTTCGATTACAGTACCATAGAGAGAGGGAGAGGCTTTCAGGGAAGCGTCTTTAACGTCTCCGGCTTTATCTCCGAAAATTGCCCGAAGGAGTTTTTCTTCAGGGGATGGATCACTTTCGCCTTTTGGGGTAATCTTTCCAATGAGAATATCTCCCGGTTCAATGTATGCGCCAATGCGGATAATCCCGTTTTCGTCCAGGTTTTTTGTAGCTTCTTCCGAAACGTTGGGGATGTCGCTGGTGAGCTCTTCCATTCCACGCTTGGTGTCGCGCACTTCCATGATGTATTCATCCACGTGGATAGAAGTAAAGACATCTTCGCGAAGCATTCTTTCAGAAAGCACTATGGCGTCTTCGAAATTATAACCTTTCCAGGGCATGAAAGCCACTTTTAGGTTACGTCCCAGAGCCAGTTCCCCGTTCTGGGTGCCATATCCTTCTGTCAGGATCTGCCCGGGAACCACTTTTTGTCCCTTTTTCACTACCGGTTTCAGATTGACAGAAGTATTCTGATTTGTTTTCCTGTATATGGGGAGTCTGTACTCGGTGATTTCCGGGCCGAAGCTGACAAATTTTTCATCTTCGCTCCGTTCGTACCGGAGGTGGATCTTGTTGGCATCAACAAATACCACTTCTCCCTTACCCTCGGCTGCAATTTGAGTACGGCTGTCCTTGGTCACGGTACTTTCCAGACCTGTACCTACTATGGGGGCCTCCGGCCTGATAAGGGGCACAGCCTGGCGCATCATGTTGGAACCCATCAGGGCCCTGTTTGCGTCGTCGTGTTCCAGGAATGGAATGAGTGAAGCAGCAATAGAGGCGATCTGGTTGGGCGAAACGTCCATCAGGTGCACATCTTCTTTGGTAACGACAGGATAGTCTGCTTCGTAACGGCATTTGATCCTTTCATCCAAAATGCTTCCATCGTCATCCAGGTTCACATTGGCCTGTGCTACCATGCGTTCTTCTTCCTCTTCGGCACTCATGTATACATACCCTTTGACAGAAAGGTCTACCCGGCCGTCTTCCACTTTACGGTAAGGTGTCTCTATGAATCCCAGATCATTGATACGGGCATAGACACACAGAGAAGAAATCAGTCCGATATTGGGACCTTCCGGGGTTTCTATGGGACAAAGCCTTCCATAATGGGTGTAATGCACGTCGCGTACTTCAAATCCGGCACGGTCTCTTGAAAGGCCGCCCGGGCCCAGTGCAGAAAGACGGCGTTTGTGTGTCATTTCGGCCAGCGGGTTAGTCTGGTCCATAAACTGCGACAGTTGCGATGTGCCAAAGAAAGAATTGATCACCGAAGACAAGGTCTTGGCATTGATCAGATCAATGGGGGTAAACACCTCATTGTCTCGTACGTTCATTCTTTCCCTTATGGTACGTGCCATACGGGAAAGACCAACGCTGAACTGGTTGGCCAGCTGTTCCCCTACAGTGCGGATGCGGCGGTTGCTCAGGTGATCAATGTCGTCCACTGTCGCTTTGGAATTGATCAGCTGAATCAGGTGGGTGATGATGGCAATAATATCTTCCTTGGTCAGCACCTTGATATCCGAAGGAGTGTTCAGATTGAGTTTGCGATTCAGGCGGTAACGTCCCACATCGCCCAGATCGTAACGTTTGGATGAAAAGAAGAGCTTGTCTATCACATCCATTGCCGTTGCATCGTCTGGCGGTTCGGAATTGCGTAATTGCCTGTATATGTATATGACGGCTTCTTTAGCAGAATTACAGGGATCTTTCTGGAGGGTGTTGTGGATAATAGCATAATCCCCTACATTGGTATCTTCTTTATGTAAAAGGATGGTAGCAGCGTTTGAGTCCAGGATCAAATCAATATGTTCCTCTTCCAGAATTGTCTTCCTGTCCAGTATTATCTCATTACGCTCTATGGTTACAACTTCTCCCGTGTCTTCATCCACAAAATCTTCTACCCAGGATTTGAGTACCCGGGCGGCCAGCTGTCTGCCCAGATTCTTTTTTAAATTGGTCCTGGTCACCTTGATCTCGTTTGCCAGGCCGAAAATTTCCAGGATGTCCTTGTCGCTTTCAAATCCTATGGCCCGCAAGAGGGTAGTGACAGGTAGTTTCTTTTTCCTGTCAATATAAGCGTACATCACGTTATTGATGTCCGTGGCGAACTCTATCCAGGAACCTTTAAATGGGATTATACGGGCCGAGTACAGCTTGGTTCCGTTGGTATGGATGCTTTGTCCAAAGAACACACCGGGAGAACGGTGAAGCTGTGATACCACTATGCGTTCAGATCCGTTGATGACAAAGGTTCCCCGTGGAGTCATATAAGGAATGGTGCCCAGGTATACATCCATTATGCTTGTATCAAACTCTTCGTGCTCAGGATCTGTGCAATAGAGTTTGAGCTTCGCCTTCAGGGGGACACTGTAGGTCAATCCCCTGTCCAGGCATTCTTCTATGGAATAACGGGGAGGGTCAATGAAATAGTCTATAAATTCGAGAACAAAATTGTTACGGGTATCGGTAATCGGAAAGTTCTCCTGGAATACCTTGAACAATCCTTCGTTTTTCCTGTTTTCCGGTGTTGTTTCTAACTGGAAGAAATCCTGGAATGATTTCAATTGAACCTCCAAAAAATCGGGATGATCCAGGAGGGTTTTTGATTTTGCGAAACTAATTCGCTGATTATTTGCTCGTTGAGGCATTTTTTAAGGATTAGTTGAAAATAAACGTTTTAACGACAAAAAGGCTTAGAACCCCCTCAGGGGTCCTAAACCTGGTACCGTTCCCGATTTGGGCGGGAAGTGAGTTTATTTAATTTCAACTTCCCCGCCGACCTCTTCAATTTGTGATTTGATTTGTTCTGCTTCGGCTTTGCTTACTTTTTCCTTCACGGATTTGGGCACACCGTCAACCAGATCTTTAGCTTCCTTGAGTCCCAGAGCGGTAATTTCTTTAACCACTTTGATGACTTGCAGTTTGGCCTGTCCGGCGGAAGTAAGTATCACATCAAATTGAGTTTGTTCAACTTCAGCAGCCGGCCCGGCAGCACCGGGAGCAGCGGCAACCGCTACAGCAGCGGCAGCGGGTTCAATTCCGTATTCGTCTTTGAGGATGTTTGCTAATTCAATAGCTTCTTTAATGGTTAGATTAGCAATGGCTTCTGCCATTTGTTTCAATTCTGCCATGATTTTTTATAATTTAGATTTTGTTTTACCTGTTAATGATTATTCACGTTCGGCCAGGGTTTTTACAATTCCGGCCATATTGCTTCCGGCTGCCTTGACAGCCAATACTAGTCTTTGTGCAGGGGACAGGATCAGGCCTGCAATATCTCCAATGAGTTCTTCACGGGATTTGATATTGAACAGGTTCTCCAGTTGATCTTCCCCAACGTAGGCGCATTCCTGAACCAAAGCTCCTTTGAAAACGGGTTTCCCGTTTTCCTGGCCGAATGATTTGATCAGTTTGGCCGGAGCGTTTACATTTTCAGTGAACATAACAGCAGTGGATCCTTCAAGTATGGGGAAAAGCAGTTTCATTTCCTCAATACCCGACTGTTCCAGCATACGTTTGAGCAGGGTGTTTTTTACAACAACCAGTTTGATGTTCTGTGCAAAGCATTCGCGACGGAGCAGGGAAATTTTCCCGGCATTAAGTCCTTCTATGTTCACAACATAAAAATCAGGGGTTGCCTTGAGCTGAGCTGCCAAACTTTCAATTATCTGTCCTTTTTGTTCTTTCTTCATAATACACAATATTCTTTATTCTGCAGCTGTACCTGATTTGACATCAATGGCAAGACCGGGTCCCATGGTAGTGGACAGGGTTATACTTTTGATATAAGTCCCCTTAAGGGCCTGCGGTTTTAGTTTGATCACGGTATTGAGAAACTCCTGGGCATTTTCCTGAATCTTTTTGGCATCAAAGGACACTTTCCCAATGGAAGCATGTATGATCCCTGTCTTATCAACCTTAAAGTCAATTTTCCCAGCCTTAACCTCGTTAACAGCCTTTCCAATCTCCATGGTAACTGTTCCCGTTTTTGGATTGGGCATCAGTCCGCGGGGACCAAGAATACGGCCGATAGGTCCGATTTTGGCCATAACAGAGGGAGTACAGATGATCACATCGATATCTGTCCATCCACCTTTAATTTTCTCAATATACTGATCAAGACCTACGTGGTCGGCACCTGCATTAGTAGCTTCCTCCTCCTTGTCGGGGGTACAGAGAACCAATACACGCACTTGTTTTCCCGTTCCATGTGGAAGAGTTACAACGCCGCGAACCATCTGGTTTGCTTTGCGCGGATCAACACCCAGACGCACAGCAATGTCCACAGAGGCGTCAAACCTGGTGAAACTGGTCTGTCTGATCAGCTCACAGGCCTCGGACAACTTGTACTGTTTGTCAGAATCGACCCTGGCGTATACTACTTTTTGATTTTTAGTAAGTTTACTCATTTCTACATAGAAGTTTAATTAACACCTTCCGGGACCTCTCCGCTTACTGTGATGCCCATACTGCGTGCAGTACCGGCCACCATGCTCATTGCTGATTTCAAGGTGAAGGCATTCATATCCTGCATCTTGTTTTCGGCAATGGAGCGGACCTGATCCCAGGTTACCGAAGCCACTTTATTACGGTTGGGTTCGGAAGAACCTGTCGTAATTTTTGCAGCCTCTTTTAATTGAACAGCAATTGGTGGTTGCTTAACGATAAAAGTAAAAGATTTATCGCTGTAAACGGTAATGATAACCGGCAGTACTTTTCCTGCACGGTCCTGTGTCTGCGCATTGAATTTTTTGCAGAACTCCATTATGTTCACACCCTTGGAGCCCAGTGCCGGTCCTACCGGGGGCGAAGGGTTGGCAGCACCGCCTTTAATCTGTAATTTGATTAATCCGGCAATCTCTTTAGCCATAATGATTTATTATTTATTCTTTTTCAACCTGAACAAAGCCCAGCTCAAGCAAGGTCTTCCGGCCGAAGATTTTTACCATCACTTTCAGTTTCTTCTTGTCTTCAATGATTTCTTCCACGGTTCCGTTGAATCCGTTGAATGGTCCGTCAATTACCTTGACTGCCTCTCCGACAAGATAAGGAGTGATGTTTTCTTCTTCCCTTTCAGCCTGTTCATCCACTTTACCCAGGATCCTGTTGATTTCTGATAAGCGGACAGGAACGGGTTCCCCTCCTTTAACAGCTCCCAGGAAACCCGAGACATGAGGAATACTTGTTATAAGGTGCTGAATTTCCGGCGTAAGCGCGACTTCTATCAGAATGTATCCGGGATAAAAGATACGCTCCTTACTGATCTTTTTACCATTTTTAACCTGATAAATCTTTTCAGTAGGGATCAGAACCTGGGAAATAAAATTCTCAAGATGAAGACGTTTCACTTCATTCTCAATATATTCCCTGGCTTTTTTCTCTTTACCTCCGGCCGCTCTTACAACGTACCATTTTTTGGTAGCTTCTGTCATTTCCCTATAGTTTAATACAATGCTTTGTAGAGAAACTCCATCAGATTCCTAAATGTGAAATCCATTGCAAAGATGACTATGGCAAAGATGACCGATGCCACCATTACAATAATAGCGCTGTTCTGCAGTTGACCCCAGGTAGGCCAGCTCACTTTATGAACCAGCTCACTGTAGGAGTCTTTTAAATACATTCCGATTTTGCTCATTGTTTGTTTATTAGCAACACTTGGAGGTGGAAGCTTCTCCCGTAGTTGAGGTTATAAATACAGGATCGTAACATCCTGTATTTGCAGGGGCAGAGCGACTCGAACGCCCATCAACGGTTTTGGAGACCGCTATTCTACCCTTAAACTATGCCCCTATCAGACACAGGCAGGCCGTTAAAATACGGCCACACCTGTGTATATTGTCTGTTCAGTATGGAATCAGTCACCAACCTTTGTGATCTGACCGGCACCTACCGTGCGGCCACCTTCACGGATAGCAAAACGGAGTCCTTCGTTCAGAGCTACTGGGTAGATCAATTCCACGTTAATGGTTACGTTGTCACCCGGCATCACCATGTCCACTCCTTCGGGCAGTTGGACTTCTCCCGTAACGTCAAGGGTACGGAGGAAGAACTGGGGACGGTATTTATTGTGGAAAGGAGTGTGGCGTCCGCCTTCGTCTTTCTTCAATACGTAAATCTCTGCGGTGAATTTCTTGTGAGGGGTAATGGTTCCCGGACGGCAGATCACCTGGCCGCGTTTTACCTCTTTCTTGTCAATTCCGCGGAGCAACAGCCCTACGTTATCACCGGCCTCACCCCTGTCAAGTATCTTACGGAACATTTCCACTCCGGTCACGACACTTGTTTTGGGTTTTTCTCCAAGACCAACGATCTCTACCTGATCACCGGTTTTGATCACACCGGTTTCAATACGTCCGGTAGCAACGGTTCCACGTCCGGTAATCGAGAAAATGTCCTCAACGGGTAAAATGAAAGGTTTCTCGTTTTGACGAAGTGGAATGGGAATATAGGAGTCAACAAAAGTCATCAGTTCCATGACTTTTTCTTCCCACTGGGCTTCTCCGTTCAGGGCTCCTAAAGCGGAACCGCGGATAACGGGAGCATTGTCTCCGTCAAAATTGTATTTGGAGAGCAGATCACGAACTTCCAGTTCAACCAAATCAAGCATTTCGGGATCATCAACCATATCGCATTTGTTCAGGAAAACCACGATCTGGGGAACGTTCACCTGGCGGGCCAGCAACACGTGTTCGTTGGTCTGGGGCATAGGACCATCTGTGGCCGCAACAACCAGGATGGCACCGTCCATCTGGGCAGCACCGGTTACCATGTTTTTCACGTAGTCGGCGTGTCCCGGGCAGTCAACGTGTGCGTAGTGACGGGAAGCTGTCTGGTATTCAACGTGGGAAGTATTGATGGTGATACCGCGTTCTTTTTCTTCAGGAGCGTTATCAATAGAATCGAATGAACGTATTTCAGACAGGCCTTTTTTTGCCAGTACCTGGGTAATGGCGGCTGTCAGAGTTGTTTTACCATGGTCAACGTGACCAATGGTCCCGATGTTTACGTGGGGTTTATCCCTTTTGTAGGTTTCTTTTGCCATAACTTAATAATTTAATAACTCAATAATGTAAATTTGAGCCGGTGATGAGATTTGAACTCATGACCTCTTCCTTACCAAGGAAGCGCTCTACCCCTGAGCTACACTGGCCTGTTTGGTACCTGTTGGAGCGGAAGACGAGGTTCGAACTCGCGACCCTCAGCTTGGAAGGCTGATGCTCTACCAACTGAGCTACTTCCGCGTGTTGGTTGTGGGAGGGGCAGGATTCGAACCTACGTAGACGTGCGTCAGCAGATTTACAGTCTGCCCCAGTTGGCCACTTTGGTACCCTCCCTCACTAATTCATTTTGTCAAACAACAACCGAGCCGATAGAGGGATTCGAACCCACGACCTGCTGATTACAAATCAGCTGCTCTGACCAACTGAGCTACATCGGCAAAAAACATCCCGGCATTTTGGAGCGGCAAAGATAAACCATTTCTACAAACTACCAAAAAAAAACAACAAAAAACTCACGCTATTGCAATGATTCCTAAGAACTACAACTTATCCGGCCAAGGTAATAATTGCCTGAAGGATGCTCTCGGAATCGTACCCGCATTCATGGTAAAGTTGCTTTGTTTTACCGTGCTGGATAAAAAGGTCCGGGATTCCGAGTCCTGTAACCTTGCTTATGGTATCCCTGTTGTTTGCCATATAAGTGGATACAGCACTGTGTAGTCCTCCAATCAGACATCCGTCCTCCAGGGTGATGACTTTACTGAAATTACGGGACACATATTCCAGGACTACTCTGTCAATGGGTTTGAGGAAACGCATATCGTAATGTTGAACGGATACTCCTTCTTCAGCGGCTTTTGCCACTGCGGCAGCTCCCATGATACCGGCAGCACCCAGGCTCAGCAGCGCTATGTCTTTTCCCTGGGACAACAGCCGTGCCCTGCCTGGTTCCAGGTATTGGAAAGGCCTTCTCCAATCCTTAATCCCGGCGCCTGTCCCCCTGGGGTAGCGGATGCTGATGGCCGTGTATCTTTTGTCCTGTGCCGAGTACATCATATTCCTGAGCTCCACCTCGTCCATGGGAGCAGCCACAATCAGCCCCGGAATACAATTGAAATAAGCCAGATCGTATACCCCGTGATGGGTTACCCCGTCTTCGCCAACGAGTCCTGCCCGGTCAAGACAGAAAACAACCTTCAGGTTCTGGATGGCCACATCGTGAATCACCGAATCGTATGCCCTTTGCATGAAGCTGGAATAGATGTTGCAATAGGGCAGGAAGCCTGCCGCGGCAAGACCGGCCGAAAAGGTAACAGCATGTTGCTCGGCAATGCCAACGTCAAAACACCTGTGTGGCATTACATCCATCATAAGGTTCATAGAACAGCCACTTGGCATGGCTGGAGTGATGCCTACAATGTCGGGATTGGAGCGGGCTAATTCCAGTAAAGTATGGCCAAAGACGTCTTGAAACCTCGTCTTTTTAGGGACATCAGGATCATCATCGGTGAGTCTGTGTCCTGTTTCTGCATCAAAGAGTCCCGGAGCATGCCAGGTGGGCTGGTCGTTCTCTGCCGGGGCATATCCTTTTCCCTTTACTGTAAGAACGTGCAGCAAACGTGGTTCCTTAAGGTTTTTGAGCCTTTTAAATGTGTTAACCAGGTGAATTACATCATGCCCGTCAACAGGGCCAAAATACCGGATGCCCAGAGGCTGGAACAATGTGCTGTTCTTTACCACAAGACGTTTTCCTGCTTTGACCAGGCCCTGTACGGCGTCGCGGATGGTCCCGGAACCCAGAGCTTTCCAGGTCTTCATTTTTAACCTGTTATAACGACTCGAAGTGGTCAGTTTCAGGAGTGAGTTGTGCAACCCGCCCACATTTGGTTCAATGGACATCTTGTTGTCATTGAGCACAATAAGCATATCTGCGTTACTTCCTCCGGCATTGTTCAACCCTTCGTACGCCAATCCGGCAGTCATGGAGCCGTCTCCAATAATGGCCACCGTTTTTTCATCACTTTTACGCATGGCAGCGGCTGTGGCAAACCCAAGCGCTGCCGATATCGAGGTAGAAGAATGCCCGGTCCCGAATGCGTCGTACGGACTTTCGTCCCTTTTGGGGAATCCGCTCAAACCATGGTAACAGCGATTTTTCAAAAACTCTTTGCGACGTCCTGTAAGGATCTTGTGTGCATAAGCCTGGTGCCCTACATCCCAGATAATCTTGTCTTTAGGAGCATCGTACACATAATGAAGGGCCACCGTAAGTTCTACCGTGCCCAGGCTGGCTCCCAGGTGACCAGGGTTGCGTGAACAGCATTCGGTAATGTATTTCCTTATTTCTGCGCACAGCTGAGGCAATTGTTCCGGTTTTAACTTCTTCAGGTCTTCCGGACTATCAATTTGTTCTATAAGATTATCCATAACATGATCAATCCCTGATAATGGTCTGTTCCCTGTCGGGTCCCAGGGAAATGATTTTTACTGGAACCCCTGTTGCATCTTCTATAAACCGCACGTAGGTCATTAGCTCATAAGGCAATTCTTCTTCTTTGCGGATGGCAGACAGGTTTTTGCCCCAACCCTTGAATTCTTTGTAAACAGGCGTGATTGGGGTATGTGTGTCATAAGGGACACGGTTGATTTCCCGTCCCTGAATCATATAGGATGTGGCAATTTTTATGGTGTCAAATGCGTCCAGAACATCGGCTTTCATCATGATCAGATCTGTCACCCCATTCAGGATTACAGCGTATTTCAAGGCCACCAGATCCAGCCATCCCGTACGCCGGGGCCTTCCGGTTGTTGCACCGAATTCTTTACCCTGCTCCCGGATCATCTGGCCTGTGAGATCATTGAGTTCAGTTGGAAAAGGTCCGCTTCCCACACGGGTACAGTAAGCTTTGAATATTCCATAAACCCGGCCTACCCTGGTTGGAGGGAAACCCAGACCTGTACAGGCTCCGGCACAGGTAGTGGAAGATGAGGTTACATAGGGATAAGATCCAAAATCAATATCCAGAAGGGTTCCCTGAGCACCTTCTGCCAGTATCCGTTTGTTTTCCTTCAGGCAATCCGATAAGTAATACTCGGCATCTATCAGGGAAAACTGTTTCATGTATTCAATGGCGTTGAGCCAATTTTCTTCCTCCTGGTCTGCGTCATATGCGTAGTCGAATTGCCTGAGAAAAGTTATATGCTTTGATTTCAGTGCCAGGAAGCGATCCCGGAAATCAGTTGCAATAATATCCCCCACGCGGATCCCGTTCCGGCCTGTTTTATCCATATAGGCGGGGCTGATACCTTTCAGGGTAGAACCGATCCGGGAGGCGCCCTTTGAATGCTCACTGGCTGCATCTATGATACGGTGTGTGGGAAGGATCAGGTGTGCCTTTTTTGAAATCATCAGACGATCCCTGACCGGAATCCCCAGTGCTTCCAGGGAACGGCATTCTTCCCCGAATATCACGGGATCAATCACAACGCCGTTACCTATTATATTCATGGTATTGCTGCGAAAGATTCCTGCAGGAACAGAATGAAGGATAAAGGAAGTACCTTCAAAATGAAGGGAGTGCCCGGCATTGGGTCCTCCCTGGAAACGGGCGATTACCGGATACCGTTGTGCAAGATAATCTACAATCTTGCCTTTACCCTCATCACCCCACTGAAGTCCCAGAACTACATCAACGTTCATATTCAACTATTTCAAAACAGGTAAGCATAACAGTGCAAAAATACGACAAATTTTGCAGACTTGGCTAATTATCCTATCTTAGATTTTCTTTTTCAAAAAGCAGGGATAATCTATCTAAAACCAAACTATGAATAAAGTAAATAAGTTACTGAAAGACAGAGCCCTTGTGCGCTGGAGCATGCTTATTCTCCTGGCATCCATGATGTTTTTCGCCTACATGTTTGTAGACGTTCTTTCCCCCTTGAAAAGCATGCTGGAAACCACGCGCGGATGGACTTCCGAGAACTTTGGCACTGTTACGGGCGCAGAATATTTTCTGAACGTTTTTGCCCTGTTTCTGATCTTTGCAGGGATCATTCTGGATAAAATGGGCGTCCGCTTCACGGCCATATTGTCTGCACTTGTCATGCTGGCAGGGGCTGCAATCAAGTATTATGCCCTTACCGATGCCTTTACCGGTTCAGGGTTGGAAGCATGGCTCAATTCCTGGTGGGTTTCACTGCCTGCTTCGGCAAAACTCGCCTCGCTCGGATTTATGATCTTCGGATGCGGGGTGGAAATGGCCGGAGTTACCGTTTCTAAAGGTATTGTAAAGTGGTTCAATGGCAAAGAACTGGCTCTGGCCATGGGAGTAGAGATGGCCATTGCCCGTCTGGGGGTTTTTGCCGTTTTCAGATTATCGCCGCGAATTGCCGAAAACACCGCCAATGTGAGCACCTCTGTCCTTTTGTGCATGATCCTGCTTATTATTGGTTTGCTGGCATTATCTGTCTACTTTTTCTTTGACAGGAAACTGGAAAAACAAATGGGAGAGTCGGGAGAAGACCCTGAAGAGGAATTCAGGATCAGCGACCTGGGGAAACTATTCACAAGCAAGGCTTTTTTGCTTGTTTCGGGTTTATGCGTACTGTATTATTCAGCCATTTTCCCGTTCCAGAAATTTGCCGCCAATATGCTGGAATGCCGCCTGCAGATATCTGCCACAGATGCCAGTGATATTTTTTCATGGTTCCCCATAGGGGCCATGCTGCTTACCCCGCTTTTGGGTGCATACCTTGACAACAAGGGGAAGGGAGCCAGCATGCTCATAATAGGTGCCATCCTTATGTGCCTGTGTCACCTTACATTTGCCCTGGTCCCCGAGGCATATTTCACCCGGGGTGTTGCCTATACAGCCATTATAATATTAGGCATCAGTTTTTCGCTTGTGCCAGCCGCCCTCTGGCCCTCGGTACCCAAACTGGTAGCGAACCGGTACCTTGGGTCTGCCTACTCGGTCATATTCTGGATCCAGAATATGGGCCTCTGGGCACTCCCCCTGCTGGTTGGTACTGTCCTGGACCGTACAAACCGGGGAGTGACCAATCCCCTGGACTATGATTATACTATACCCATGCTGATCTTTGCTTCCCTTGGAGTGCTTGCCTTTATCCTGGGCTTATGGCTCAAGACAGAGGACCGCGCGAAGGGTTACGGTCTGGAATTGCCCAACATCACCAAAAAAATTAAGAAATGATGAATAAGATTGTCAAGTTACTCAGGGATTCCGTGTGGGCGCGCTGGGTCGTTCTGTTGTGCCTTTCGCTGGTCATGTTTGCCTCCTATTTTTTTGACGACCAGTTTACCACTATAAGCCACATATTCAAGAATCCCGCTATTCTTGATTTATCCTGGACATCGGGAGATTACGGCATGTACGGGGGAGCTTACTCGCTGCTCTGCGTGTGGGGAGGACTTATTATTTGCGGTATGTTGCTTGATAAATGGGGGGTGCGCGTGACCGGGACATTGTTTGTCCTGCTGATGGTTGGCGGAGCCGCCCTGGTGATGTACGGGATATCGTCTTCTTTCAACGATAGCGGACTGTACCGCCTGATGGCACGGGCTTTTGCAAAACCCTCACTAGCCCTGGCTTATGCGGGATGTGCCGTTTTCGGGCTGGGAAGTGAAATTGCAGGAGTCGCCGTTACACGATCCATTGCAAAATGGTTCCGCGGCAAGGAAATGGCCCTGGCCATGGGTTTGCAGTTGGCACTGGCCCGTCTGGGAACCGCAACAGCTCTGATAGTTGTACCCCGGATCGTAACGCTTAACGACATCCACATTCCTTTTTCAGAAACAAGCAAGCCGGCGCTGATCGGATTCATACTCCTTCTGTGCGGCATGATCGTCTGGGGAATTTTTCTGGCTTTTGATCAGAAACTGGACGTCCAGACAGCAGAAGAAGCCCTGAGAAGTGCACAGCCGGCAGTTAAAGAAGATAAATTCAAATTTTCTGACATATTTAAAATCCTCGGGAACAAGCATTATATCCTTATTTCGTTGCTCTGCGTATTCTTCTATGCCTGTATCATTTCTTTCCGTCGCTTTGCCACTTCCATCATCATACCACGTTTTGAAATAGAAGGCGATATCGCGTCCCTGATGGTAGCCCTGATTCCTTTCACCACCATGGTGTTTACGCCGATTTTCGGATCGCTTGTAGATATCCGGGGCAAAGCCACCAGGTGGATGATCCTGGGTTCCTGTCTGGTACTTTTGTCGCATTTAATCATCGCGTTTGCCCCCGGAATCCCTGTTTTCGGATACATAGGCATAGCCATACTGGGAATCGGATATTCCCTGGTGCCGGCGGCCATGTGGCCTTCCGTGCCTAAGATCATTCCGGAAAAGAATCTGGGTACGGCCTACTCGCTCATCTATTGGATCCAGAATATGGGCATGTTGCTGGTTCCCATATTTGTAGGGCAGATCATAGAAAAAAACATTGACGACCAGATCCGTGCTGCAGTACAGGCAGAATACCTATTCATCGGCCTGGCCCTGGTGGCCATAGGGGTATCACTAGTACTGAGCCGATCGGCCGACAAAAATCCTCACCTTAAACTGGACGATCCCAATAAAGTGCGCAAAACAGCCGGTTAAACGCCAAATGAGCTCACATAGAGCCTAAAACCTACAGCAGATCGGAAGATCAGAAATCCGGGTGATCAGAAAGGCAAGTCGTCAACGTCCTGCTGTTCAAAATCAGGGGCGACGTCATTGCCTTGTTGCTGATTCTGCCACGGGGACTGACCCGCGTTTCTGGCAGGTACCGGCTGGGAGGGGGCAGCGGTTTCGCTTTTTCTGCCCAGCAATTGCATTGCGTCGGCAACGATTTCGGTGGTATACTTTTTTTGTCCAGATTGATCTTCCCAGCTCCGGCTACGGATTTTCCCCTCTATATAAATCTGGGAACCTTTCCGGACAAACCGCTCGGCTATATCGGCCAGACCACGCCACAATACCACGTTGTGCCACTCTGTCTGCTCTTTCATTTCTCCATTCCGGTCCTTATACTTTTCGGTTGTAGCCAGGGTAAGGGTGGTTACAGACACCCCGCTTTCCAGGTGACGTACTTCCGGATCCTTTCCCACATTACCTATTAACATTACCTTATTCAACATAGTATTATGATTGTTTATTGGTTTTACACCTTGTAAAAATACAATTTTTTTTATAAATCCAGCAGCTTGCGCATGGCCCTGCAATCCGGTTCAAGCCCGGTTAAAATGGCAAAGCCTTCAACTGCCTGGTGGTACAGCCAGTGATATCCGCCCAGATAGCGCGCTCCCGCTTTGAAGGCTGCCTTCTGCAGGGGGGCCATCGTATAGGAGGCATCCAGGATTGTATGTTTGCCGGAAAGACCCTCAACGGTTGTTTCCAGCCCTTCAAGAGGAATGGTGTTGACAATCAGGTTGCACTTTCTGATCAGGGAAGGGATATCCGGTAAAGGATAAACCCCGGGGCAGGGTGTCCTGTTTGCAACAAACACCACAGCGCCGGCTTGTTCCAGGCCCCGGGCAGCTGCCCGGCCGGCGCCTCCTGCCCCTATGACCAATACATTTTTACCGGCCGGATCGATCGCTACTTCCCTGAAACTGTTGACTACGCCGGTTATGTCTGTATTCCAGGCGGTCCATATACCCTCTTTGTTTGTTAACAGGTTGGTGGCATTGATCTGTTCTACGGCAGGAGCGAGTTTATCTGCCATTTTCAGGAAATCCGTTTTAAAAGGCATGGTCACATTGAATCCCCTTATGTTCAGTTCCTGGATGCGTTGCCATCCCAAACGGGCATCGGGGGTTTCTATCACCTGATAAATATCCCCGGACAGTTTCGGGTAAGCAGCCTTGAAAAGCCGGGGGCTTAGGCTCGACTTGACCGGATTTCCTATGATTGCAAAAGGTCCCATTTTATCCGTTGCGCTGCCTGAGCGCTTCAAAGCAGAGAATGGCTGTAGCTGCCGAAACGTTCAGCGAATCGATGATCCCCTTCATGGGTATCTTAATTTCATGACTGGCTTTTTCCCTCCAGAAAGCACTCAGACCATTGCTTTCAGATCCCATGACCAGTGCGGTGGGTTTCCTGTAGTCGCATTCATTGTACCATGTTGTAGCCTGGCATGTTGCAGCGACCACCTGAATACCCTGTCGGCTGAGCCATTGATAAGCATCTTCTGAAGTACAGGCCAGGGTAGGAACACTGAATATACAACCTAAAGAAGCCCTGATGGTGTTGGGATTATAAATATCTGTGAGCGGATCGCAGATAAGGACTGCTCCGGTGCCCGATGCATCGGCTGTACGCAGGATGGCTCCCAGGTTACCTGGTTTTTCAACCGATTCCAGCACAATGACCAATGCAGGGTCCTGCAGGTGTACATCTGCAGGTTTAATATTGTTACCATACATGACTGCCAGTACCCCTTCTGTAGTACCACGGTAAGCCAGCTTGCCGTAAAGACAGGAATCAAGTTCTTCTGCCATGCGGGACTGTTCCCTGAACCAGGCCTCTTTTTCCTTGTCCCGTAAAATGTCGGGACTCAAATAAAGTTCGTTTATTCTAAACCCGCTTTTTAGTGCAATCTCCAGCTCCCTTATCCCTTCAATGACAAACAATCCTGTTTCCCGCCGCAAGCGTGATTTTTCCATTAACAGGCGTAACTGTTTGATCTTTGGATTATTGGAGGAGGATATCATTGTCATTTATTCGGGACGCATTTGTGGAAAGAAGAGGACATCCTGTATGCTTGGTGCATTGGTCATCAGCATACAAAGACGGTCTATCCCGATTCCCATGCCCGAGGCAGGAGGCATGCCAAATTCAAGGGCCCTGATGAAATCCATATCAATGAACATGGCTTCATCATCACCCTTTTCCTTGAGTCTGAGTTGTTCTTTGAAGCGATCCAGCTGGTCCAGCGGATCATTCAGCTCGGAATAGGCGTTGGCCAGTTCTTTCCCGTTGACAAACAGCTCAAAACGTTCTGTCAGGTGGGGATGTTCACGGTGTTTTTTTGTCAGGGGCGAGGTGGCGGTAGGATAATCGGTAATAAAGGTGGGTTGGATCAGGTGTTTTTCGCAGTATTCCCCAAACAGGGCATCTATCAGTTTTCCCTTGCCCATGGATGGGGTTATGGGTACGTTCAGATCCCTGCAGCTACTGCGCAAGGTGTCCTCCTCCATATCCGAAACATCCACGCCGGTATATTGTTTGATGGCATCAATCATGGAAAGACGCCTGAAGGGTCTTTTCCAGTCAATGACTTTGTCGCCGTAAGGCACCAGGGTGCTGCCATGGAGCTCAATGGCCACCTTTTCTGCCAGTTCTTCCGTAAAGTTCATCATCCATAGGTAATCCTTGTAGGCGACGTAGATTTCAAGCACAGTGAACTCGGGGTTGTGTGTGCGGTCCATGCCTTCATTCCTGAAATCTTTGGCAAACTCATACACACCCGGGAATCCTCCCACAATAAGCTTTTTCAGATACAATTCATTGGCAATCCGCAAATACAGCGGTATGTCCAGGGCATTGTGATGTGTGACAAAGGGACGGGCGTTGGCACCTCCCGGGATGGGTTGCAGGATGGGTGTCTCAACTTCCAGGTAACCCCGGTTGTTGAAAAATTCACGCATGGTATTGACCATTTTTGTCCGTTTAACGAACGTTTCCCTTACGTGGGGATTGACTATCAGGTCAACATAGCGCATCCTGTAACGCTGTTCAGGGTCGGTGAAGGCATCGTATATCTGGCCTTCTTTCTCCTTTATTATGGGCAGAACACGAAGGGATTTGCTTAAAAGAACGAGTTCCTGAGCATGCACCGAAATTTCACCGGTCTTTGTGATAAATGCAAATCCTTTTACTCCTACAATATCTCCTATATCCAGGAGCTTTTTGAAAACGGTATTGTATAGTGTTTTGTCTTCTGAAGGACATATATCATCCCTTTTCACATAAACCTGGATCCGGCCGGTGTGGTCCTGGATGACCATAAAGGAAGCGGCCCCCATGATCCTCCGGCTCATGATCCTGCCTGCCAGGGTTACCTGTTTGAAGTTTTCGGTTTCGGGTTTGTAACCTTTAAGAATTTCAACTGCTGTTGTATCGGCAGGATAGGCTTGGGCAGGATACGGGTTTATCCCCAGGTTTTTAAGTTCTTTCAATGCATCGCGACGGATCTGTTCCTGTTCGCTGATATGTGAATTATCCATTTCTTAGGGTTTTGTAACCTACAAAAGTAAGAAAATTTTAGAGGGATAGGATTAAATTAGTTACCTTTACCGGATAATTATGGCGTTAGAAAAAAAGTGGATAGTGAAAGAACCGGGTAATCCGGCATTGGTCAGACAACTGGTTTCTGAGCTGGGAGTGGACCCCGCTTTGGCAAACCTTTTAGTTCAGAGAAATATTAAGGATTTTGCCCAGGCAAAATCCTTTTTTCGTCCCCAGCTGGAAGACCTCTACGATCCGTTTCTTATGAAAGACATGGACAAGGCGGTCAAACGCCTTGACAGGGCTATCAGTGAGAGCGAGAAGATACTGGTTTACGGTGACTACGATGTGGATGGAACGACAGCAGTTGCCCTTGTATATTCTTTTTTACGCAAGGGAACACCCATGGTATCCTACTATATTCCGGACCGTTACACAGAAGGGTATGGGATTTCATACATTGGCATAGACGCGGCCGCAGATGAGGGCTGTACGCTGATCATTGCACTGGACTGCGGGATCAAGGCCAATGACAAGGTGGAATATGCCAGGCAAAAAGGCATAGACTTCATCATTTGCGACCACCACCTGCCGGCTGAAGAATTGCCCCGTGCGGTGGCAGTGCTGGACCCCAAAAGAAATGACTGCCATTACCCCTTTGATGAGCTGAGCGGTTGCGGGGTGGGATTCAAACTGATGCAGGCTTTTTGCATAAGCAGGAATATTCCGCTGACCGAACTCTTCCCCTATCTGGATCTGGTGGTGGTAAGCATCGCCTCGGACCTGGTTTCCATAACGGGGGAAAACCGCATCCTGGCCCATTACGGACTGAAACAGCTCAACGAAGCTCCCCGGAAAGGATTGCTCTCGATCATAAAGCTTGCAGGTTTGGAAAAGCACCAGATCTCCGTGGACGATATAGTTTTTAAGATAGGGCCCCGCATCAATGCCGCCGGACGTATGGAGTCGGGGAAAATGGCGGTGGACCTGCTTATTTCCCGCACAGATGACGATGCTTCCCAGATAGGCCATACCATAAACGATCACAATGATGACCGAAAGAACATAGACCGCAAAATCACCAAAGAAGCCCTGGCCATGGTCAGGGATATGCCGGACCTGGAAAATAAGAAATCCACCGTGGTATACAATCCCAAGTGGCATAAGGGTGTGGTTGGCATTGTGGCTTCACGGCTGGTTGAGAATTATTACCGGCCAACCATAGTGCTCACCAAATCCAACGGATTCATAACAGGCTCGGCCAGGAGCATCCCCGGATTTGATCTGTACGAAGCCATTGAAAGCTGCAGTGACCTTCTCGAAAATTTTGGCGGCCATATGTACGCAGCCGGTCTGACCATGAGTGAAAAGCATTACAATGAATTCTGCCAGCGGTTCGAGACCATTGTTGCAGAGAAAGTTACAGACCAGATGCTGACGCCCCTGGAAAACATAGATACCTATCTTGACTTTAAGCAGATAACCCCAAAGTTTTTCCGTCTTTTAAAACAGTTTCAACCATTTGGACCGGGAAACCTTTCTCCGGTGTTTGTAACAGAAAATGTATATGACAACGGAAATGGGCGCCTTGTAGGATCGGATTCAGGTCACCTGAAACTGGAACTGATCCAGGAAGACGAACCATACAGGCCCATATCGGCCATCGCATTCAACCAGAGCGAGCACTTTGAACACATGCACAACGGAAATCCCGTGGATATCTGTTATTCAGTAGCCGAAAACTATTACAGGGGGATAGCCAATATCCAGCTGCGCATCAAAGACATCAAGGCACGGGAGGTTATTGTCTAGGGAACTATCCGTTCATGTGCCTGTTCATACCACTTTTTCCTGGACTGGTAAAGAATTTCAATGTTGCCGTTCCCGGCCAGGGGCCATCGTTGGGGATTAAGCGATATCCTTTCCAGGATCGTGGACAGGGGAGTATCAATGAAAACGACATGACCGCTGGTCTTGATGAACTCCATGTTGTCGAAGAAACAGGGAGTGCCACCCCCGCAGGCAACAATCTGAGGCGGGGTTCCATCCTGGTGCCATCTTTCCACAATCCGGTGCAGGCAGTCCCTTTCTGCCATTCTGAAAGCTTCTTCACCTTTTTCTTTAATATATTGCCAGGAAGGCATTCCGCTAAAAGCCCATAGTTCCTGATCAAGATCTACAAACCGCATTCCATTACGGGCAGCCTCGGCTTCTCCCAGGGTACTTTTTCCCGAGGCCATGAAACCTATGTAAAATATTAGTCCCATTGCGGATTATCACAGAAGTGTCATCTGGTAGGCATCTTCATCATCAAAGGCTATGGACGTTTTTTTTTCTGTATCAGGGGCCGGGATGCTTTCTCCTGCAGTAACGGGACCTTCCAGTTCAAAGTCCAGGCTTCCATCATCCCCGTCTTCAGAGGGGCCTTCCTCAACAGGGAGGGATTCGCGGAATTCAATTTTTTCCACCTCGAATGTAGTGATCCTTTTTCCCTTGGCCCGGAAGCTTTTATCCCCGATGAATTCCGCAACATCAATGATCTGGGGGTTTCTTTTGGCATGCTTTCCGCCGAATGTGACTATGATCACAGGGAAATCGTCACTTGAAACAGCCACCAGGTAAGAACCCACACCGTCTCCAATGAATGACTGAACCATGTTTTCGGAGGGTTCAAATCTAAAACGCTTGATATAATATGAACCCGCATCAGCATCATAATAGGCCGCACTGAAAATCTTTTCTGGATACATTTTTTCAATGATCAGGATCTCTTCCTGGTAGCGGTTGCTCAGATCAAAATTTGTGGTTGTAAATGTCCCGTTCCTGTTAATGGCAAGCAAGCTGTCGTCTGCCAGGAATTCACCCAGGTAAAGACCCCGGCCCTGATCATTCAGACGCTGGATATCCTTGTCAAACCATATTTCCTTTCCGCCCATAGTTGCCACGCCTTTTTCCTTGAGGATGATTTTTTGGACAGGGTGGTGGCTCAGGATATTCCCGCGGCTGCTCCGCCCCTTGATGGCCAGATCAAGGAACGAAAACTCAAAGATCAGCTTCTTGAGTTTGGGACGGGCTTTCAGATACACTTTTATGATTTCTGCCTCTCCGTTGTGATTGACAGACAACCATAATACCTGTGAACCCGGAGTGCCCAGGGTTAGGTTATAGTCCCTGTCCCGTGAATAACTGTTTAGCTGGAAACGCTTTACGAACACCTTTCCGTTTTTCCCGTCCCGGAAAGCCGCATTGTACACCGTGCGGTTGTCTTTCTTTCTGTATATCCCGGCGTATATGATATCCTTACCCACATAAAGCTTATCGGCAACTTTCCTGATCGAGTACGTGCCGTCTCTCAGAAATACAAGAACCTCGTCCAGACTGGAACAATCGCATACATATTCTGCCTTGTCATCCTTTTTCATATCCGTCCCGACAAATCCCGAATCCCTGCTCACGTACAACTTGCAGTTGGCTAGGATGACCGTGGAAGCTTCAATGGTCTGGAAACTGGTAATCTCTGTCTTCCTGGGGAAGCGGCTCCCGTATTTTTTCTTTAACCCTTCAAAGTACTCTATGGCATATGCGGTAAGGTGTTCCAGGTTGTGCCTGATCTGTTCCATTTCCCTGTCCAGGGATCTAATGTGTTCGTCAGCCTTTTTAATATCAAAGCGGGAAATTTTCCGGACCGGCTTTTCTACCAGTTTTTCAATCTCCCCAAATACCACAGGACGGCGCAGGCGGTCCTGGTAGCGACGCATTTCGGCCTCTATGTCCTTAAGCTGGCCTTCCCATGTACGGGCATTGTTTTCCAGAATCCTGAATACCTTTTCTTCAAAAAATATTTTTTCAAGAGAAGAAAAGTGCCAGTTCTCTTCCAGCTCGTTCAGCCTGATTTCCAGCTCGATCCTGAGCAAATCCCGGGTTCTGTCTGTACTGTGGGCCAGCATATTCTCAACACTGGTCACAAAGGGCTTACCGTCCATGATCACGCACGCATCCGGTGAAATGGTCACTTCACATTTGGTGAAGGCATACAGTGCGTCTATTGTTTTGTCGGGAGAAACATCATTGGCCAGGTGTATCAGGATCTCGACCTGTTCTGCCGTGTTGTCATCAATTTTGCGGATTTTTATTTTGCCTTTATCGTTGGCTGCAATTATGGAACGGATCAGACTGTCTGTGTTTTGTCCGTAAGGGATTTCCTTGACTATCAAGGTCCTTTTATCTGCCTTGATGATCTTTGCCCTTACCTTTACCCGGCTTGCCCCGATGCCACCGTTATAGTTGCAGCAATCGACAAGTCCCCCTGTCATGAAATCCGGGTACAGGGTAAAGGATTCCCCTTTGAGATGGGCAACAGAAGCGTCTATCAATTCATTGAAGTTATGGGGAAGGATTTTTGTAGCCAGCCCAACGGCTATGCCTTCGGCGCCCTGGGCAAGCAACAATGGAAATTTGACCGGAAGGGCAGCGGGTTCCTGGTTCCTGCCATCATAGGAAGGTTCCCACACGGTAGTTTTGGAATTAAAGACCACCTCCAGCGCAAATTTGCTCAGGCGGGCCTCAATATAACGGGGCGCTGCGGCAGAATCCCCGGTAAGTGTATTTCCCCAGTTTCCCTGGGTGTCTATGAGCAATTCTTTCTGTCCCAGCTGGACCAATGCGTCCCCTATGGAAGCGTCCCCGTGAGGGTGGAATTGCATGGTATGACCTATGATATTGGCCACTTTGTTATAACGGCCGTCTTCCATCCTTTTCATAGAATGGAGAATCCGTCGCTGTACCGGTTTCAGACCGTCCATCAGGTGCGGTATGGCCCTTTCCAGTATGACATAGGAAGAGTATTCAAGGAACCAGTCCTTGAACATACCGGTAAGCCTGTATTTCTTGTCTTGTTCTTCACCCAGGATACGTAAATACTTCAGTTGGTCTTCACTCATCATAGCCTAATCTCCCACCATTCTTAAATTGTTGACAATGAATTCCCTTCTTTCCGGTGTGTTGTCTCCCATATAGAACCTGAGCAGCTCGGGGAGTCTGTCATCCTTATCCAGCCGTACAATATCAAGCCGGATGTTCTCGCCAATAAAACCCTTGAACTCATCGGGCGAGATTTCGCCCAATCCCTTGAACCGTGTGATTTCGGGGTCCGGGCCGAGTTCCCGCAGGGCTTTTTCTCTCTCCGTTTCGGAATAACAATAACGTGTCTCTTTCTTGTTCCTCACCCTGAACAGGGGTGTCTGCAGGATATATATGTGGCCGTGCCTTACCAGTTCCGGGAAGAATTGAAGGAAGAAACTCAGCAGCAACATTCTGATATGCATGCCATCCGGATCGGCGTCGGTGGCAATGATAATCTTGTTGTAACGCAGGTTGTCCAAATCGTCTTCTATGTTCAATGCGGCTTGCAGCAGATTGAATTCCTCGTTGGTATAAACTACTTGTTTTGACAGTCCAAAGGTATTCTCGGGTTTTCCCCTCAGGCTGAAAACAGCCTGTATGTTCGGATCCCTGCTTTTGGTAATAGATCCGCTGGCAGAATCGCCCTCTGTGATAAAGAGCATGGTCTGCCCCGCCAGCTCGTGCTTATCTGTTAAGTGGATACGGCAGTCACGCAATTTCCGGTTATGAAGACTGATTTTTTTGGCATTTTCCTTTGCTTTTTTCCGGACAAGCCCTACCGCCTTTCTTTCTTTCTCGTTTTCTATGATCTTTTTGAGCAGGATGTCGGCTGTTTCCGGATTTCTATGCAGGTAATTGTCCAGATGTTCTTTTACAAAATCCCCGATGAAACTACGGAGGGAAGGGCCGGCGTTGCTCATTTCTCTTGAATCCAGGATGGTTTTTGTCTGGTTGGCAAATCTGGGTTCAATAAGGCGGATGCTGACAGCCCCTACAATGGATTGCCGGATATCAGAGGGCTCAAAATCCTTTTTGTAAAACTCCTTGATTGTTCTGGCAACTGCTTCCCGGAAAGCGGAAAGGTGGGTCCCGCCCTGGGATGTGTTCTGTCCGTTGGCAAAAGACATGATGCTTTCTCCGGTATCGCTGGTGTGAGTAATAACCATCTCAATATCCTGCCCGGCAAGGTGTATGGGCGGATATATCGTCTCTTCGGCCATGCTTTCTTTGACCAGGTCCAGCAAACCATTTTTGGAAACAAACTCGGTCCCGTTGAGCTGTATGCGCAGACCTTTGTTCAGATAAGCATAATGGCGTACCATCTCCCACACAAAATCCAGGTTAATGGTATAGCTGTTGAACAAAGCGGGATCGGGGGTAAATTCCACAAGTGTCCCGTCTTTCTGTCCTGACTCCTTTTCGCCTTCTTCCAGCAGAATCCCCCTGGAGAATTTTCCGTAACGGCTCTTCCCTTCCCTGAAAGATTCAATATAAAACACGATGGAAGTGGCGTTAACGGCTTTAAGGCCGACTCCGTTCAATCCCACGGCTTTCTGAAAGGATTTGTTGTCGTACTTGGCCCCGGTATTCATTTTGTTGGCGGCTTCTATCACTTTTCCGAAAGGGATACCCCGTCCGTAATCCCGGACCGATATGACGTTATCCCGGATCGTGACCGAAATCACCTTTCCAAAGCCCATGGCATATTCGTCAACCGAATTGTCAATAACTTCCTTGATTAGTACATAGAGGCCATCGTCGGGAGTGCTTCCGTCGCCTAATTTGCCAATGTACATCCCGGGCCGGAGGCGGATGTGCTCATTCCATTCAAGTGTTTGGAAATTATCTTCTGTGTAGGTTGGTGTAAGGTTGGTCATACGGGGCACAAAGATAAAAAAACTGGTTGAAATAGATTAATAAATCACTACATTTGCAGTTTGCATAAAGAATGTAAAATCTTTAAGACGGCTATGATAGGTAGCATTTCACAAATAATCGGGCCCGTTGTGGACGTAAAGTTCTCCCCGCCGGGAACACACGACCTGCCATTACCTTCGATAAATCATGCGCTCGAAGTGCAGCGTGCCGATGGCAAGACGCTCATCCTTGAAGTGCAACAGCACATAGGGGACAATACAGTCCGGACGGTTGCCATGGACTCTACCGACGGACTTTCCCGGGGTATGGCAGTGATGACTACCGGTAGCTCTATCACCATGCCCGTGGGGGAACAGGTCAGGGGCCGCCTGTTAAATGTTATAGGCCAGACCATTGACGGGCTCAGACCGCTCAGTAAAGAGGCAGCATCTTCTCCCATACACAAAGCGCCTCCCAAATTCGAAGATCTGACCACATCCAGTGAAGTGCTGTTTACCGGTATCAAGGTCATTGACCTGCTTGAACCCTATCTGAAAGGGGGAAAGATCGGACTTTTTGGCGGCGCCGGGGTTGGCAAGACGGTCATCATAATGGAATTGATCAACAACATAGCCAAAAAACACAGCGGTTATTCCGTTTTTGCAGGAGTTGGAGAACGTACCAGGGAAGGGAACGATTTGTTGAGGGAAATGATCCAGTCCGGAGTCATCCGTTACGGAGATGCTTTCCTGGAAAGTATGAAAAATGGAGCATGGGATCTGTCAAAAATAGATTACAATGAATTGGCAAAATCACAGGCAACCCTGGTTTTCGGGCAAATGAACGAACCCCCGGGTGCCAGGGCATCGGTAGCTCTGAGCGGCCTGACCATAGCCGAGGCTATCCGTGATGAAGACGGAAAAGAACGTGATATTTTACTGTTCATTGACAATATATTCCGTTTTACACAGGCTGGTTCAGAAGTTTCGGCACTACTGGGCAGGATGCCTTCGGCAGTGGGGTATCAGCCCACCCTGGCTACCGAGATGGGGGTGATGCAGGAGCGCATAGCATCCACCCGAAACGGCTCCATAACTTCTGTGCAGGCGGTATATGTACCTGCCGATGATTTGACAGACCCGGCGCCGGCCACCACCTTCTCACACCTGGACGCTACCACTGTGCTTTCCCGAAAGATTGCCGAGATGGGTATCTACCCGGCTGTTGAACCGCTCGAATCCACATCCCGCATAATGGATTCGGCCATCCTGGGGGATAAACATTACAACACGGCTCAAAGGGTGAAGCAGATATTGCAACGCAATAAAGAGTTGCAGGACATTATTTCCATTCTGGGAATGGAAGAACTTTCCCGGGAAGACCGCCTGACTGTCATGCGGGCACGCAAGGTGCAGCGCTTTTTGTCCCAGCCTTTCAATGTCGCCCGGCAGTTTACCGGAATACCGGGGGTAATGGTTTCCATAGAGGATTGTATCAAAGGCTTTAATATGATAATGGACGGGGATGTGGATCATATTCCTGAAAACGCATTCCTGAATGTAGGTACCATTGAAGATGCCATTGAAAAGAGCAAACATTTAATGGAATGACAATGAACGCACTGATCTACCTTCAGGTAATATCAACACAAAAGATCATATTCCAGGGGAATGTATCTGTAGCCAGGTTTCCCGGTAAGAAAAGTGCATTTACGATTATGAAAGACCATGCTCCCATCCTGTCTTTACTGGAAAAAGGTTTCATAACTTATGAAGGACCTTTTGGAAAAGGAAAGGTCCCTGTAGCCAGCGGTTTTGTACAGGTCAGGAAAAACGAGGTTTACGCCTGCATAGAACAATAAAAAATATTGTTAATCATCTAAATCCGGTCCGTTATGATAATAAAAAAGATGATAGTTCACGCTTCGGTCATTCTTTCTGTCGGATCTGTCTGGGGCTTAATCATGTACCTGTTAATACCACAATGGTGGTTTCCTGCCTATCCGATCATCCCGGCAACATTCCTGACGGTAGGTATAGTGGAGATCCTGTTGATGGAAAAAAGCAAGACACAGAATGCAAAATTGTACAACAATATCTTGATTCAGCGCATTATACGCTGGGGGATCCTTATGGCGGTCTTGTTGCTTATGATTGGGGTATATCATCCTCCCAAGGTCGCATTCATTGTCAGTTTCATGGGGCTTTTTCTGGTCTACAGCTTTCTCTCAATCTGGCTTCATCTTGTTGGCATCAAAGCCAACCGAAAGAAGGAACAAATAGCGGGTTAATTTGTTGACATATAGATGAAAAGGCGTATATTCATATATTTATTTTTCATATTCCTTATTTTGGAATTCCCAACACCTGCGCAGGCAGCACCAAAGGAAAGACCGCCTGTAGATGCCAGGGAAGTGATCCTGGGCCATCTGAAAGACAGTTACCACTGGCATTTCCTTGACATTGGAGAAAAACACATCAGCCTTCCTTTGCCGGTCATTGTACGCAGCAGGGAACGCGGATGGTTTGTATTTCTTTCTTCCTGCCTGGAAGGATCCGGGCAGTATAAGGGATTTTCAATTGCAGCCGAAGGCCGGTCTAAGGGAAAAATCGTAGAAGTAGACGCAAACGGAAACCAAGCCAGACCCTTCGATATATCCATCACTAAAAATGTAGTTTCCCTGTTTTTTACCTGCCTGTTACTCATATTTCTGGTCTTGAATCTGGCAAAATGGTATAGCAAAAGGGAAAATGAAGGACATCCCGATGCTGTGCCCACCGGAGTCCGGGGGATCATGGAATGGGTGATCATGAGTATTTATGATGGTGTAATCAAAAAGTGTGTAGGCAAAGACTATAAACGCTATGCGCCTTATCTGCTTACGGCCTTTTTCTTCATATTCCTGAACAACCTCCTGGGACTGGTACCCATATTTCCTGCCGGGGCAAATCTTACGGGAAACATTGCCGTTACCATGGTCATGGCCATATGCACCATGATAGCCGTTAATGTTTTTGGCAACAGGGAGTACTGGAAAGAAATCCTGTGGCCCGATGTCCCCATTTTTATGAAAGCTCCGTTACCCATTATGCAGGTTATTGAATTCTTTGGCATCCTGACCAAGCCCATGGCCCTGATGATCCGTCTTTTTGCCAACATATTTGCAGGACACATCATCATTCTGGCCCTGACGTCCCTGGTTTTCCTTACCGTTGCCATGGGCCCGGCCATAAATGCCTCAATGAGTGTGGTATCGGTGCTTTTCTCTGTTTTTATGATGGTCCTGGAGTTACTGGTGGCGTTTATCCAGGCCTATGTTTTTACCATGCTTTCCGCCATTTTTATTGGACTTTCCCGCAAGGAACCGCACAAACCGGCAGTTCCGGCAAGGGAAATAAAAAATTGATAAAATGAAAAATCACAAATTTTAATTAATACTATTATGTTACTTATTACTGTATTACAGGCAGCGACATACAGCGTCGCATTTACTAAACTGGGGGCCGTTCTGGGCGCAGCCATTGTGGTATTGGGTGCATCTTTTGGCATAAGCAAGATCGGGATTTCCGCCATGGAGGCCATTGCACGTCAGCCTGAAGCGGCAGACGGAATCAGATTGTCCATGATCATTATAGGAGCCCTGGTGGAAGGGGTATCCCTGTTTGCCATCATTGTCTGCCTGTTGGTAGCCTTGTAAAAAACCGCATATGGATTTGATGATTCCTGATACCGGGTTGTTGTTCTGGATGCTCATAGCCTTTGGGATCCTGTTTTTTGTGCTGGCTCGTTTTGGCTGGCCCTTGATTACCGGAGTGGTGGAACGTCGCAACGAAAGAATTACCAAAGCCTTATCCGATGCGGCAGCTGCCCGGCAGTTGCTGGCTACCCTCAAGCTGCAGGAAGAAATAATCCTGCAGCAGTCAAGGGATGAACAAGCCAAACTGGTGGAACAAACAGAGGCACTCAGGCAGAAATTAATGGACCAGGCCCGCCAGACTGCACAGGAGGAAGGCCGGCTGATGCTGGAAAAAGCCAGGGAACAGATCCAGAAAGAGAAAGAGATAGTTATGCAGGAAGTCCGCCTGTATGTTGCCTCTCTGTCTGTGGAAGTTGCCGAGAAAGTATTGCGTAAACAACTAGAGCCGGATAACAGGCAAATTGAGCTGATCAACCAGCTGATAGACGAATCCCTCATACCCAGGGCATAATGAGATGAACACAGGAGTGATAGCATCCCGGTATGCAGCAGCCTTGCTGCAGTATGCAACATCATGCAGTACAGATCGCTACCTGTATGATATGATGAAACGCATATCGGCTTGTTTTTCCGAAATTCCGGATCTGGAAAAGACCTTCTGCAATAGAATGATCTCTATTGAAGACCGGAAGGCCCTGTTTCTGAACTTATTTTCCGGGGCACCCGAGAAGCCTCTGAAGGTACTTTCAGAGTTTCTGGATTTACTGACACGTCAGCGAAGGGAAAATATCATCCGCTCCGTCAGTCTCGGGTATGTAGACAAATACCGCCAGCAGGAGGGGATAACATACAGTGTACTGACCACTGTAGTTCCCGTAGATGATCTTACGGCGGAAAAAATTAAAAGCTTCCTGGATCCTGTCAACCCACAGAAAGTTGAACTGGAATTAGTACAGGATACCCGTCTGATTGGCGGTTTCTCACTCAGGGTGGGAATGAAGGTTTGGGACGCTTCTCTGCTAGCCCGTTTACGGCTAGTAAGGAAAGCTTATGGATTTAAGGATATTGATTAGATATGCTATGCCAGATTTGATAAAACCTGCAGAAGTAACGGATATATTGCGGATGCAGCTGGAAGGGCTGGAATCCCCGGTGGTTTATGAAGAAAAGGGGATAGTACTCCAGGTAAGTGACGGAGTAGTCCGCATATACGGACTATTCAACGCGGGAGCTAATGAATTGCTGGAATTTGACAATGGTATCAAAGCCGTTGTCATGAACCTGGAAGAAGATAATGTGGGGGCCGTGCTGCTTGGACCTACCAATATGGTCCGGGAAGGGGATATGGTTCGCAGGACAGGGACCATAGCCTCAATTCCTGTGAGTGAGAAAATGATGGGCAGGGTTATTGATCCCCTGGGCAATCCCCTTGACGGAAGGGGAGCAATTCCCGGTCCCGTGACAGAAATGCCCCTGGAAAGAAAAGCGCCGGGTGTTATCTTCCGTCAGCCCGTATCGGAGCCCCTGCAGACAGGGATCAAATCCATAGACGCCATGATACCTATTGGCAGGGGGCAGCGGGAACTGATCATAGGGGACAGGCAGACAGGAAAAACGGCGATTGCCCTGGACACTATCATAAACCAGCGTAACAATTTCCTGGCCGGTGATCCTGTCTATTGCATCTATGTGGCCATAGGACAAAAAGGATCCACGGTGGCCGGCATAGTCAATACGCTGGAAAAATACGGCGCCATGGAATATACCGTAGTTGTTTCGGCTACAGCCGGAGATCCGGCGGCGCTGCAGTATTTTGCACCCTTTGCCGGGGCTTCTATTGGTGAATATTACCGTGATACCGGCCGCCACGCGCTGGTGGTATATGACGACTTGTCAAAACAGGCGGTTTCTTACCGGGAGGTGTCGCTCATTTTGCGAAGGCCCTCGGGCAGAGAAGCTTATCCGGGAGATGTGTTTTACCTGCACTCCAGGTTGCTGGAACGGTCGGCCAGGATCATTGACCAGGATGAAGTCGCTGTACAGATGAATGATATACCAGACTCGCTCAGGGGTAAGATTAGGGGAGGCGGTTCCCTTACGGCACTTCCGATCATAGAAACACAGGCAGGCGACGTTTCGTCCTATATCCCGACCAACGTAATCTCCATTACAGACGGGCAGATCTTTCTGGATACAGACCTGTTCAATCAGGGATACCGTCCGGCCATTAATGTAGGGATTTCCGTTTCCAGGGTGGGTGGCGATGCTCAGCTAAAGGCCATGAAACAGATTGCCGGGACATTGAAGTTAGATCAGGCACAGTATCGCGAACTGGAATCTTTTTCACGCTTTGGGGGAGACATGGACCCTATGACACTTAAACTCCTGGACAGGGGGCAGAAGAGTTCACTACTCCTGGTCCAGAAGCAATACCATCCCTTGCCCGTTGGCAAGCAGATTGCTTTGTTATATTGCGGTACACACGGGTTGTTGGAAAGGGTTACCCCGGATAAAATTCCCGTTTTTGAAGATAAATTTCTGAGGATTCTCGAAACCAGCCACCAGGAAACGATACTGGATCCTCTGGGTAAGGGGGAAATCAACCCGCAGATAGCATCGGCCATTGAAAGTGTGGCAGAACAGGTAGCCGGTTAGACTATGGCTTCATTACGTGAAATAAGAAGAAGAATCAGCTCCATTCGCAGGACGCAGAAAATTACCGAGGCCATGCAACGGGTCTCCTCGGCAAAACTTCACAAGGCACAGACCGACCTGAGTTATGTACTCCCTTATGAAGAAAGGCTGCTATACATGCTCCTTACCTTTATTCACGAAGAGCGTTACCTATACGAACACGGGTTACCCCGGGGAATGCACTCACTCCGGCAGACTCCTTATGCCATTGCCCGTCCCATAAACCGTGTGTCCATCATCTTTATTGCATCAGATACAGGGTTATGCGGGGCCTACAATGCCAATGTTGAAAAAAAAATGCTGGAAGTTCTGGATGATTACGCCGGTCTTCCCCGTGAGAACATTACCCTGTATCCTATAGGAATGCAAATGCTGGATGTGGCACGGAAAACGGGGTGTATGGTTGAGGACCGCTATATCGGCCTCATGGCAAATCCAGATGACCTGACATGTGAACGTATTTCCCGCAGGCTACAGATCGGGTACATCAGGGGCACGGTAGACAAGGCAGAGCTGATCTATTATCATTTCAAAAACATATCTGTACAGATCCTCCAGAGAGACACCTTCCTGCCCTTTCAGTCGGAATTGGTTAAAAGCACAAACCCATCCTTCGGACGCGAGATCAGTGGCAAGCAAGGCCCGATCATTCCTCAGGAATACCCCCTGGCCGAGCTGGACCCTGAATACTACGAGGGGTATATCATAGAACCTTCCCGGCAGGAACTCATAGATGCCTTGCTTCCCCGGGTCCTTAGCTTTCAGTTATTCAGGGCAGTATTGGATGCCAACGCTTCCGAACATGCGGCCAGAACACTGGCTATGAAGGCAGCATCTGAAAACGCACAGGACCTTGTCCGCGAACTGACACTGCTTTACAACAAAAGCAGGCAACAGGCCATTACGGCAGAAATTCTGGATATTTTGTCCGGGTCGGTAAGGTAAAAGATATCAGGTGCCACGCTTTTTCTGTTTAGTTTTAACCAGGTTTTCTTTCAATATATCCACACCTGTTGCGATAGCTTCTTCAAAGGTAGGACAAGTTCGTTCCGCTATAAGTTCATTTCCGGGGATCTTGACACGAATGGTGGCTTTTTTATTGTCGTGACCCGGGACCAGGGAAAGGGTAACCTCGATCCCTATGATGCCATCAAAGAATCGATCCAGTTTTCCCACTTTTTCTTCAATGAAATCCAACAGTTTCCTGTCGGCATCAAATTTAACGGATTCAACTCTAATGTCCATGATGTACCTCCATTTTATATTGTTAATAATTATTGCTTCCAGAGGCTTTCAGGCCCTTGGATGCGCTTTTTTATAGGCTTTTTTGAGTGTTTCAAATGAATTGTGAGTGTAAACCTGGGTGGCCGCCAGTGAATCATGGCCAAGTAGCTCCTTGATACTGTTCAGGTCTGCTCCGCGGTTCAACAAGTGAGTTGCCAGGGAATGCCTCAATATATGTGGGCTTTTTTTCCCGGTAAATCCGGGCTCTCCGGACAATTCCGTGTGTACCATTTTACTGATTGTTGTAAGGGCCATGGATTCTCCGTTTTTGCGGCAGAAAAGCCAGGGTGAGTTCACGTTCCTGTCTGCTATAAATTGCTGCAAATCCCGGACCAAACCTCGGCTCAGGGGCACGTCCCGTTCTTTATTTCCCTTTCCCCGGACACGTAGTATAGACCGATAAAAATCAAGATCCTGAATGCGAATTCCCGCCAGTTCGGCTCGCCGGATACCCGTGGAATACAGCAGATGTATCATTACTGAAACCTGTGTCTGATATGATTCACGACTGTCAATCAGGTTGTTGATCCTGTCCTCAGGGTAAAATTCAGGGATCCGGCTTCCCTTTTTTGGGCGGACCAGCAGTTTGAGGGGATTGTCACGGATTTTTTCTTTTTTGACCAGGTAATTGCAATAGGAACTTAGCGCAGATAGACGCTGGTATACGGTGGCAGGACTCAGGCCCTGTTCCAGGAGCGAACCGGTGTATGCCCTGAGGTCGGTTAATGCCACTTGCTTCATGGGATTGTCTTCTTCATGAAAGCTCATGAAGTTGTAGAAATCCGTAATGGCATGATTATAAATGGCCCGGGTCCTTTCTGAATAGCGTTTCTGTACACCGAGGAAGTCTATGAAATCGCTTCTTTCCATCATATACAAATATACAAAAAAACGAGGATTATTCCTCGTTATTCTGCAACCGTTGTTTGTATATGGCTTTCTTTTTCTGATCTCTGTTTGTAACGGAGTGTTTGGTAAAGGTCTGGCGGCTTCTGAGCTCACGCACAATCCCTGTCTTTTCAAATTTTCGTTTGAATTTCTTTAACGCACGTTCTATGTTTTCGCCTTCCTTAACTGGTACAATAATCATATTTACAGACACCTCCTTTTGTTACGGGGGGCAAAAGTAGACAAAAAAATGGAAAATCAAAGCGTAAACTGTATATTTGTAGGTTAAATTCTCAAAATTTCTATTTGATTATGATCAATGAAGGCATTCCTTCACAAATTCCGCCGGAAATACCTCTGGATGATAGTGTAAACCATGCTCCGGTAAGAAAAGACATCCTATCAAAGGAAGAAAAAAGGCTTGCCCTGGCTAATGCCCTGCGCTATTTTCCTGCCTCACAACATGCAGATCTGGCCCCGGGATTTGCCCGGGAACTGAAGCAATACGGCCGGATTTACATGTACCGGTATCGCCCTCAAAAGCCCATAACTGCCGGCAGGCTGGAAGATTATCCGGCTAAATGCCCTCAGGCAGCGGCCATCATGCTCATGATCAACAACAACCTGGATGCAGCTGTTGCCCAGCACCCGCACGAACTGATCACCTATGGCGGGAACGGGGCGGTTTTTCAGAACTGGGCCCAGTACCACCTTTGCATGCATTACCTGTTGCAGATGACCGAGGAACAAACCCTTGTGCTGTATTCGGGCCATCCGCTGGGTCTTTTTCCTTCTTCAAAAGAGGCACCCCGGCTGGTGATTACCAACGGTATGGTCATTCCCAATTATTCTTCAAGGGATCACTGGGAAAAACTTAACGCCCTGGGCGTTTCGCAATACGGGCAGATGACAGCAGGTTCCTTCATGTACATCGGGCCTCAGGGGATTGTGCATGGCACAACCATAACCATAATGAACGCCGCCAGGATGCGCACTCAGGGGAACAAAGACTCTGTACTGTTTGTTTCCAGCGGTCTGGGAGGAATGTCGGGTGCACAGCCCAAGGCTTCCAGAATAGCCGGTGTTGTGGGGGTGATTGCCGAGATAGACCCCCGGGCAACCGCCAAAAGGTATGAGCAGGGGTGGGTAGATGAAGTGTACCACAACCTGGAATCGCTGACCGTCCGCATCCTTGAGGCAAAGAAGGGGAGAGAGGCTGTTTCGCTCGCCTACCAGGGAAATGTGGTGGATCTATGGGAACATCTGGCACAGGAAGGGATTCAGGTAGAGCTGGGATCCGACCAGACCAGCTTGCACAACCCGTTCTCGGGGGGATATTACCCGGTAGGTTACTCCCTGGAGGAATCCAGAAAAATGATAGCCGGGGATCCGGAACACTTTGAAGAAGCAGTCCGCCTAAGCCTCAGACGCCAGGTCAGGGCCATTAACACACTGGCTTCAAGGGGCATGTATTTCTTTGATTACGGCAATGCGTTCCTGCTGGAAGCATCACGGGCTGGGGCGGATATTATCCTTGAAAAAGGGAAGTTCCGCTATCCTTCCTATGTGCAGGACATCATGGGACCCTTGTTTTTTGATTACGGTTTTGGCCCTTTCCGATGGGTATGTACCTCTTCCCTGGAAGAAGACCTGCTTGAAACGGACAGGATTGCAGCCGGTGTGCTGGAAGATTTGCTAAGAGAAGCTCCCGTTGATATATGCACCCAGCTGGAAGACAACCTCCACTGGATCCGCCATGCGCACAGGAACAGTCTGGTGGTGGGTTCTCAGGCCCGCATATTGTATGCCGATGCCAAAGGGCGCATACGCATAGCCCTTGAACTGAACCGTGCTATCAGGGAAGGCCGTATCAAGGGACCCATTGTCCTTGGAAGGGACCATCACGATGTGTCGGGAACCGACTCCCCCTTCAGGGAAACATCCAACATATACGACGGATCATCACTTACGGCAGACATGGCCGTACACAATGTAATCGGAGATGCTTTCCGCGGCGCTACCTGGGTATCGCTTCACAACGGGGGAGGTGTGGGCTGGGGGGAGGTGATCAACGGTGGTTTTGGATTGGTAATTGACGGAAGTCCCGATGCCGACAGGCGCATAAAAAGCATGCTCTTCTGGGATGTGAACAACGGCATCGCAAGACGTGCATGGGCCAGGAACCCGGGAGCCCTCTCGGCCCTGCAACGAGCCATGGAAGAAGAGCCCCTGCTCAGGGTTACGGTACCCTCCCTGGCAGATCCTTCAGTACTTGATGTTATTGACTGATTATATTCAATCCATACTTATGACAGAAAAATTATTCAAAGAGTTTCCACCGGTCCTCACGCAACAATGGGAGGAACAGATCCGACTGGATCTGAAAGGGGCGGATTACGAAAAGAAACTGGTCTGGAAAACGACAGACGGATTCAGGGTCCGGCCCTATTACAGGGAAGAAGACCTGAAAGGGATCCCGCATCTGGATTCGCTTCCCGGTCAAAAACCTTACCTGAGGGGAACCGGACCGGACAACATCTGGCTCATCAGGCAGGGATTCCCGCTCAAAGATTCACTTTCACAGGTCAATGCCTCCGTGCTGGAAGCCCTGAACAGGGGCGTGGAATCCATTGGCTTTATACTCCGGCAGGAGCAGGAGCTTACACCTCAGGACATGAATACCCTGTTTAAGGGAGTTTTCCTTCCTGCCGTAGAAGTTGCCTTTGAGGGCGTATCCTGCAAAAAGCCGGGCACATTGCACTCTTTTCTGGAATTTGTACGTACCACAGGAACCCCTTCTGAACAGGTCAGGGCACGTTTTGGGTTTGATCCCGCCGGAGATGCATTCTTTGCCGGCAGCATGCCGCAACCGGAAGACTTTGATGTGCTCAGAGGTTTGATTGAAACCTGCCGTGATTATCCCCGGGTACGCCTGGTGGGCATTCCGGGATTCCGGATTCATAACCAGGGTTCGGGAGTTGTACAGGAACTTGCCTTTGCAATGGGCATGGGATACGAATACATCAGGATATTGACATCCGGAGGATTATCCCCCGATATGGCGGCACGGTCCATACATTTTCTAATGGGCATAGGAACCCATTATTTTCTTGAGATGGCCAAGTTTCGTGCGATCAGGGTTTTCTGGAACGAAGTCAGTGAATCTAAAATTGCGGTGCATGCCACCTCCGGTTCCTGGAGCCAGACAGCTTACGATATGTATGTTAACCTGCTGCGTGGTACAACCCAGGCCATGTCTGCTGTTTTGGCAGGGGTGGATTCTCTGGAAGTGCTGCCCTTTGACGGGATCGTTGCCGGGGGAACCGACCAAGGTTACCGCCTGGCCAGGAACATCCAGGTAATTCTCAGGGAAGAAGCACATTTTGACCAGGTTACCGATCCGGCTGCCGGATCTTATTATATTGAAAACCTGACCGATTCCGTTCTCGGTGAATCCCGCATAGTGTACCGCCAGATCCTGCAGACAGGAGGTTTTTCAGATCCCCAAACCTGCGACAGGTTCAGGGAAACCATCAACAACACACGGGAACGCCGTCTGCAGAATCTGGCCGGCCGCAGGGAAATCCTGGTAGGAATCAATCAGTATCCCGATGCCGCCGGAAAAGCACCTGCCGGAGTGTTACTATCGGGCGAAGGAGGGATGCGGGCTGCCTTAGGTTTTGAAAAGTTGCGCCTGCGTACCGAACAGGCCCCTGAAATACCCGCAGTTTTCCTGCTTACCTTCGGGAACATGGCCATGTGCAGGGCCAGGGCCCAGTTCTCGGCCGGCTTCTTTGGAGTTGCCGGGTTCAGGATTCTGGACAACAACCGGTTTGCCACTGTTGAAGAAGGCATTCAGGCAGCCCGAAAATCCGGGGCACGCATTGTGGTTGCCTGTTCATCCGATGATGAATACGAACAGGCGGTACCGCTCATTGCCCGTTCCCTGGATCCCGGGACCATCCTTACCGTGGCCGGGGATCCGTCCTGTAAAGAAGCCCTGACAGATCAAGGGATCAATCATTTCATCAGCATCCGCAGCAATGTACTGGAAACGTTGCTGGAGTATCAAAAAGAGTTGGGATTATGAAACAATATTATACTGCAGAAGATATTGCCAACATGGAACACCTGCACTATGCAGCCGGCATCCCTCCTTTTTTAAGGGGGCCGTACAGTACCATGTATTTACAGAAAAGCTGGACAATCAGACAATATGCCGGGTTTTCCACAGCCGAGGAGTCGAACGCTTTTTACAGAAGAAACCTTGCTGCAGGGCAGAAAGGACTTTCCGTGGCTTTTGACCTGGCCACCCACCGCGGTTACGATGCAGATCATCCGCGCGTAATGGGCGATGTGGGTAAAGCCGGGGTAAGCATCTGCTCGGTAGAAGACATGAAGGTGCTCTTTGATCAGATCCCGTTAAACCGGATGTCCGTATCTATGACCATGAACGGAGCCGTGTTGCCTATCATGGCTTTTTACATTGTTGCCGGTCAGGAGCAGGGGGCACGTCTGGATGAGCTTACCGGGACCATTCAGAACGACATTCTGAAGGAATTCATGGTACGCAACACCTATATATATCCCCCTGATTTTTCTATGCGTATTGTGGGGGATATATTCTCCTATACCGCCAGAAAAATGCCCCGATTCAATTCAATATCCGTATCGGGCTATCATATGCAGGAAGCCGGGGCAACCAGTGAAATTGAAATGGCCTATACCCTGGCAGACGGCCTGGAATACCTGCGTACCGGTGTAAAAGCCGGTCTGGATATAGATGATTTTGCTCCCAGGATCTCTTTCTTCTGGGCCATAGGCATGAACCATTTTGAAGAGATAGCAAAAATGCGCGCAGCGCGCATGATCTGGGCCAAAATCGTTCAATCCTTCAATCCTCGGAACCCAAAATCACTGTCGCTGCGGACACATTGCCAGACTTCGGGCTGGTCGCTGACCGAGCAGGATCCCTTCAACAACATTGCGCGTACCTGCATAGAAGCCATGGCGGCTGCCCTGGGGCACACCCAGAGCCTGCATACCAACGCTCTGGACGAAGCCATTGCCCTGCCCACAGATTTTTCGGCAAGGATAGCCCGCAACACGCAATTATACCTGCAGGATGAGACGGAGATCTGCAGGAGTATTGATCCATGGGCCGGTTCGTATTATGTTGAGTCACTGACACACCAGATGGCGCACAAGGCCTGGGAACTGATCCGGGAAATTGAAGACCTGGGCGGAATGGCCAAAGCCATAGAAACCGGCATTCCCAAACTCAGGATTGAGGAAGCGGCTGCACGTACCCAGGCCAGGATCGATTCCGGAGAAAAAGTGCTGGTTGGGGTCAACAAGTACCGTCTGGAAAAGGAAGATCCCATAGATATTCTGGATGTGGACAACACCAAGGTCAGGATTTCTCAGATAGCCCGCCTGGAGGAACTCAAAAAGAACAGGAATTCTGAAAAGGTGGAAGCATCCCTTGTTGCCCTGACCCGGGCAGCGGGTGATAATTCGGGGAACCTGCTGGAACTGGCTGTGGAAGCGGCACGCAACAGGGCTACCCTGGGTGAGATTTCGGATGCCTGTGAAAAGGTGGCAGGACGTTATAAAGCTGTAATTCGTATGAACAAGGGAGTATATTTATCAGAAGTAAAGGATGACCTTAATTTTGCCAGGGCAAGGGAAATGGTAGCCCGCTTTGCTGCCAGGGAAGGCCGCCAGCCGCGCATCATGGTGGCTAAGCTTGGTCAGGACGGACACGACCGCGGAGCCAAGGTAGTAGCCACCGGTTACGCCGACATAGGATTTGATGTTGACGTGGGCCCCCTGTTCCAGACACCGGAAGAAGCAGCCCGTCAGGCTGTTGAAAACGACGTGCACATAATAGGGGTATCTTCCCTTGCCGCAGGACATAAGACACTCGTACCCCAGGTAGTGCAGGCCCTCAGAAAAATGGGACGTGAAGACATTCTGGTTATTGTGGGAGGTGTTATCCCTGGCCAGGATTACCAGGAGCTGTACGATGCAGGCGCGGTTGCCGTATTCGGGCCAGGAACACCGGTGTCGTTATGTGCCATAAGAATGCTTGAATTACTGGAGCAGCAGTCAGAAAAATAGATCCAGCAGGCCTTCCCGGGGAATGTCGCGAAAATAGTCATCCAATGTGAAACCTGCCAGACGACAGGCGATGGCTTCCCGGCTGCGGGGACATCCGCGCAGTGCCTGTTCGATTTCCTGTGTGGGTTTGAGGAAAAAGTAATCGCCATATATATTCACTTCCTCCATGATTCCGTCCTTTACGGTAAGCAGGACTTCTATGTTACCTCCCATAAAACGTTCCCTGCGAAGGGTCCCCTGTGCCGTTTGCCGGCCGTAATTCCAGGCATAGGTTCTGTATTTTTTTCTGCACAGTGTTTCTATAACACGGCACTCAGCCGTATCAAGCGGCTGTTCCCTGGTTTGCTTATCCTGATTACCGGCTATGTGCTTTTTCAGCACATCCAGGAAATCCTCTGTTTTCATACCCTTTGGAAGGTATTCGGACAAATTGCATACCCGGCGCGGATTGCTTGCCACCCCGCGTCCCCTGTCCCTTTCTTTTGCCTGCAAGGCCAGGGATAAGTCCCGGATTGAAGCACTGAAAAGCAGCGTCCCGTGCATGAGTATACGGTCTTTGTAAAGTGCAATGGCGTTTCCTGAAAACTTGCGGCCGTCAACCACCAGATCGTTGCGCCCTTCCAGCGCTGCCCCAACCCCAAGGTCGTGCAATACTTCCAGAATGGGTTTTGTAAAGCGGCCAAAGGCACTGACGGTATCGGTCCCGGGAACATATTGGTCCACAAAGGTATAATTGATATTGCCCAAGTCGTGAAAAACAGCGCCCCCTCCGCTCAGCCTGCGAACTACCGGGATATTGTGTTCCCTGACATACCCTATATTGATCTGGTCTGGAGTGTTCTGGTTGCGTCCCACAATGATGGCCGGATCATTCCTCCACAGGCGGAATACCGGATCATTGGTCCCGGTTAGTAGATATTCTTCCACAGCCAGGTTCCAGTAAGGATCTGTTGTTTCATCTATAATGCAGCGCATCTCTCCTTAATTTTACGACAGATCCATTGATATAATTTGTAAACGGTCCATCCAAGGACTAGTCCCATAAGGGCCCCGAAGAGTACATCCAGTGGAAAATGCTTGCCCACATAAATCCTGCTGTAGGAAACGAGCCCCGCCCATAAAAAAATACTGCAGGCATACCATTTCCTACGATACACCAGGCTGGAAAAGCAGGCCAGACCAAAAACATTGCTGGCGTGTGAAGAGACAAAAGAATATAATCCTCCCTTATCCTCCAGCAGCCGGAAAGTCCCTTCCCAGCCCGGGATGTGGGAAGGTCTCAAACGGTGCACCCATTCTTTGATAAGGGTAGATGAAATCTGGTCTGTGAGCAGGAATGTGAACAACACGCCCAGGGTAGCTGTAAGAGCGTATCGCCAGGGTAGTACCAGAAAAAATCCCCAGACAATGAGCAGGTAAAGGGGTATCCATACCGGAATATTGGAAAGGGTCTTCATCACAGGATCCAGAAAACTGCAGTGCGCACCGTTCAGTATAAAGAAAAGCTTATGGTCCAGCTGAATTATTGATTGCACAATATGTTCCATATCTGCTCCTTTAGTTGGGAAATATTTTTCCCCGTTATGGAAGAGATCAGCAACACGGGCAGGGAACGCGGCAGGTGGCGGCGAAGAAACCGTTCTGCGGCCTGGTCCAGAAGGTCAGCCTTGGTAACGGCCAGCATGCGTTGTTTGTCCAGCAGCTGGGGTTTGAATTTTTCCAGTTCCCCGAGCAATACCCGGTATTCTGCCGTAACATCCGGGCTGTCTGCCGGCACCATGAACAGCAGCATGGAGTTGCGTTCAATATGACGGAGAAAGCGCAGCCCCAGTCCCCGGCCCTGGTGCGCTCCCTCAATGATACCCGGGATATCGGCCATGACAAAAGACCGGTTGTCGGGCAGGGAGACAATGCCCAGTTGCGGCTGGAGGGTGGTAAAGGGATAATCGGCAATTTTTGGCCTGGCAGCCGATACGGTCGATAACAAGGTTGATTTCCCGGCATTCGGGAATCCGACCAGGCCCACATCGGCCAGTAATTTCAATTCCAGGATAAACCAGCCCTCCTGTCCGTTTTCACCGGGCTGGGCGTAACGCGGTGTCTGGCGGGTGGCGGTTTTGAAATGGTTGTTGCCCAGACCGCCCCGGCCCCCTTTGCAAAGGATGAATTCTTCTCCCGGTTGTGTGAGTTCTGTGATGATTTCTTCGTCTTCTGCACTTTTAACGACGGTTCCCGGCGGAACTTCCAGTATCACATCCCTGCCGTCTGCCCCGTGTGCCAGGTTGCCCCGGCCGGGTTCTCCGTGCTCTGCACGGACATTTTTCCTGTATTTGAGGTGGATCAGTGTCCAGAATTGCGGGTTGACTTTGAGTATAATATGGCCTCCGCGGCCTCCATCGCCTCCGTCGGGTCCACCTTTTGGAACATACTTAGCCCGAAGCAGATGCACTGATCCTGCGCCCCCGTTTCCCGAGGCGCTAAACAACTTTATATAATCTACAAAATTGGTTTCAGACATTCACTGACCTGTTTGAGGGTGTATTCCGGAGTATCTGAGCTGTCTACAGATACGAATTTTCCCTGCTTTTTGTAATGGTTTATGATGGGCACTGTCTGGGCATAATAAGTGGCCAGGCGGTGACGTACCCTTTCAGCATCCATGTCATCCGGACGGTTCTCTATGCCCCCGCGGCGCAAAAGGCGCATCTCGCAAACAGCGTCATCCACTTCCAGCAGGATCATTAGTTTTAGCGGATGACCCGATTTTACTAAAAAATCATCCAATGCTTCTGCCTGTGGCAAAGTCCGGGGAAAACCGTCAAAAAGAAAACCACGGGCTCCCGGATTGGCTTTCACATTGCTCGCGATCAGGGAAATTACAATCTGGTCCGAGACCAGGTCCCCTCTGGCCAGGATAGCTTCCACTTCCTTTCCCAGGGCGGAACCCTGTCCGATTTCATTACGGAGCATATCTCCGGTTGACAAATGAACAAATCCGAATTTTTGGATCATCAGTTTGGCCAGTGTTCCCTTTCCCGATCCCGGAGGGCCTGCAATAATAATATTAAGCATTGTTTATTCTATTACGTAAAGGTCTTTGAGTTGTCTTCCCAGATCGTTGTAATCCAGTCCATAACCGACCACAAAATCATTTGGGATCTTTATACATACATAATCAATGGGAATTTTTCCCCGGTATGCATCGGGTTTGAAGAGCAGGGTGCATATTTTGATCTGCCGTGGATTTCTTTTTTTCAGGTCTTCCACCAGCTTTTCAATGGTTTTTCCACTGTCCACCACGTCCTCAACCACAACAACGGTTCTGTCGGTTATGTCTGTGTTCAGACCCACAAGCTCCCGTACTTTTCCGGTACTGCAGGTTCCGCTGTAAGAGGCCAGTTTGACAAAAGTGACCACACAGTTCAGATTGACCTTTTTCATAAGATCTGCTGCAAACATGAAGGAACCATTCAGAATTCCAATAAAAACAGGCTTATCTTCGTTGAGAAGGTCACTGTTCAATTCTCGGGCCACCTGTTCAATGGCCTTATCAATTTCCTGATACGGGATGTATGTGCGGAAAGATTTATCTTGTAGGGTTATGCGTTCCATAGAACAAAAATAATCATTAAATTTGAACTTTTAACAGAGTCAGACAATGAATCCGCAAGTAAGCATCATCATGGGCAGTATATCGGATATGCCTGTAATGGAAGAAGCAGCACGCTTTCTGGATCAGATGGAGATCCCATTTGAAATCAAAGCCCTTTCGGCACACCGCACTCCGGAAAAGGTTGCCGGATATGCACAACAAGCGTCACAAAGGGGGGTTAAAGTAATCATAGCAGGAGCTGGCGGGGCAGCCCACCTTCCCGGCGTCATTGCTGCATACACAGGCATCCCGGTCATAGGGGTACCCGTCAAATCCGGGAAATCCCTGGAGGGACTCGATTCCATCCTGTCCATACTGCAGATGCCCGCGGGGATTCCGGTAGCTGCCATGGCCCTGGACGGAGCCCGGAATGCCGCCATTTTTGCTGCACGCATCCTGGCCCTGTCCGATCCCGGGCTGGCTGAACGAATGCTTGCTTTTCAACTCAGTCTGAGCCGGAAAGTTGAGGAAGCGGATGAATCCATCAAAGAAATCAAATACCGTTACAAAATCTGAAATATTAATGTAAAGCAAAGCTCATCAGAGGGGAGCGCAACTGGGGGGAATGATTATGAGAAATGTTTTATTGTTGCTCTTATGCAGCACGATCGCCTGTTGCTTACAGGCGCAGGACCGCGATGTTATTCTGGAAAACCTGGCCAGGGAACACGACTTCACAGGGCAGGACCTGGAAGATATGCTTGATGCGCGTATCAACCTGAACCAGGCAACAAAAGACGATCTGGAGGCGACCGGACTTTTAACTCCATACCAGATAGCTTCCCTGCTCGATTACAGGCAGCGCTACGGCGATTTCATTTCATGGCCCGAGGTGTTTCTCATCCCCGGCTTTACAGAGCAGGATACCCGTTTGCTCGCCCTTTTTTTAACCCTGGAACCGGCCCCAACGCAGGGCAAGTTAAGCTTAAGGTCGCTTTGGCGCGAAGGAAGGCGTTCGTTGCTGGTTCAGACGCGGACTTTTTTCCCCAGGGGTGAGGAATACAGTCCCATAACGGCAGCGGATTACCAGGTACGTCCGAATTCACGTTATCTGGGGGTCCCCTGGTACAGGTACCTTCGTTATGATTACCGTTTCAGGAACAGGGTGCGCTGGGGAATCACACTGGAAAGCGATCCCGGTGAAAGGCAAGTAGCGGATTTTTTGTCTTTTCATGCAGAGTTCCGGGATCTAAAACCCTTCAGATCCCTGGTAATCGGAGATTTTCGTGCGCGGTTTGGCCAGGGACTTTTACTGTGGAACGGAACGCAATTCGGAAAAGCTTCTTCTACAGCATCGCTGTGTAACAAAGAAATGGGAATAACCCCTTACCGGTCCAGGGATGAGAATCTTTTTTTCAGGGGATTGGGCGCAACAATAGGCAAGAAAAATATTTACTGTTCCGTTTTCCTGTCTTTCAGGTCACTCGATGCGCGAATAACTGATGAAGGTTTCACCTCTCTAGTTGAAACAGGGTACCATCGTACCCCTTTGGAGAAAGATAAAAAAAACGCCCTCGGATCATGGGCTGCAGGAATAAACCTGTCCTGGTCTGCTGAAAGATGGAAAGCCGGTGTAACGGCGCTCGGCTACGGATATGATCATCAGGACGCAGGCAGAATAACTTATTACAATGCCTGTAAAAACCGCTCTGTGCCCTTTGGAGGCTTGTCTGCAGATATGTCATTCAGATTGCCTTCCTGGCGCTTTTTCTCAGAAGTAGCCATGGACTTCTCACATTCGCCGGCGGCATTGGCCGGAATGATTTATTACGGACAAAACGGAAACCAGGCCGGTATACTGCTCAGGTACTTCACGCCCTCATATACAGCGGCTTACAGTGGACGTCTGGGACGCAATACTTCCCCTTCCAATGAATACAGTCTGCAGATTACCGGTACCCTTGTTTTGCCCCATAAATGGAAAATGGATATGAGCGCATGGGCCTATCTGTTTCCCCGGCCAAGATACCTGTGTCATGACCCCTCCTACGGCTGGGATGTACGCCTCCAGGTACATAAGGATAATCATATGCTTATGTTTGCCCAGCAAAGGTCAATCTCGGACAAAGGCATTCTGGACAAGCCATTGCTAAGCCTCCGTGCCGGGGTCAGGTTGCCGGGAGCATGGCTGCTGAAATTTCGGGCAGACGGGGTATACTGTATGCTCCATGACTATGAAGGGGAATGGGGTCTGGCTGCCTACGCCCAACTGGAATATGAAAACGTGAAAGACACATTCCGCGGGTCCTTCCGCATATCCCTGTTCAGGACAGAGTCATGGGAATCCCGGATATATGTCTATGAACCGGATGTTTTGTACGGATATTCCGTTCCGGCACTCTTCGGGAAAGGCATCCGTGCCTGTCTGAATATTGGGTATTCTCCCCTGAATGCTGTGGACCTTTGGCTGAAAATATCGGCTATGTACAGGGAGTCGTTTTTTTGTGAGTCTAAACTGCAGGTCAGGTTTCGTTTCTGACAAAAGGGACAAAATCCCTTCCTGCAAGAATCCTGATAGAGGAAGGAATGATTTTGAAAAGGTAGGGCGGCGCTCCCATCAATTCCCCGTCTGTCTCAAGCCCGGTGGTCTGTTTGCTGTTGGGCAGCACCTCTATTGTCCTGCCCCGGCCGTGCATCGCCTCTTTGAAATTGTACACATGGCCGTTAATGAAATCCTTTATCCTCAGAGCCAGGGCCACCTTATTCATGGTCGTAACCAGGGTTATGTCAAACAATCCGTCGTCCGGTATGGAAAGAGGAAGGGCTTTCATCCCGCTCCCTATGCAGATCCCGATTCCAATGCTGCAGGTCAGAACCGGTCCTTCAAAAAAAACATTCCCGTCTACAAGAACCCGGAGGTCTTTGGGCCGGTACATAAGAAATTGGTGCAGCAGACTTTGCAGGTACAGTGAATTCCCCCTGCGGTTATTTTGTTCCACAACTTTTTCGTAACGACGGATCACGGCCGCATCGAGCCCCATCCCGGCGGCATTGGCAAAAAAACGCGACCGTTCAATTCCATAATCCTGGAAAGATACCCATCCAATGTCGGTTAGTACACTGTTGTGTTGAAAGATCGTATCCATAGCCTGCTCATAATCAGAAGGGATCCTGTATGCACTGATTAAATCATTGCCTGTTCCTATGGGTATTATGCCCACGGTTATGTCTCTGGTGGGCACATCCTGCTGGTAAAAAATCCCGTTGATCACTTCGTGGTAAGTGCCATCGCCTCCAATCACTATAAAATTCCTGAAACCTTCGCGGATTGCCTCTATGGTCATGGTGACGGCATGATACTTGTGTCTTGTGAAAACGCATTCAAAGCTGAAATCGCGTTCACGGAAGTACTTTGAAATATGGGGCCACAGAAGGGCCGTTTTTCCACCACCTGCAACAGGATTCAGTATGATCATCCATTTAGTCAGGGACATAACATACGTCATTGAATTGAGACTTCAAAATTAAGAATATTTATGGTAATTAATGTATATTTGCCAAATTGAAATCAAACAGGGAACAATAATGGGAAAAGTTATTGCCATCGCAAACCAGAAGGGAGGGGTAGGAAAAACAACAACAGCCATAAACCTGGCAGCATCACTGGCTGTTATGGAAAAAAACGTTTTATTGGTAGATGCAGATCCACAGGCAAACACAACCTCAGGGCTTTGTTACGATCCCAATGCAACCAGTGGCGACACCCTGTACGAGTGCCTGATAGGGAAAATGCCGGTCGAGAAAACAATCATCCAGACCGAGATCCAGGGCCTCAAGCTTATTCCTTCCCATATAGACCTTGTAGGAGCTGAAATTGAACTTTTGTCTGTGCCTGAAAGGGAAGGGGTAATGAAATCGAGCCTGGATGCCATACGCCAGCATTTTGATTACATTTTTATTGATTGTTCACCTTCGCTGGGTCTGATCACGGTAAATGCCCTGACGGCCGCAGATTCTGTAATTATTCCGGTCCAGTGTGAATTTTTTTCTTTGGAAGGACTGGGCAAGTTGCTCAATACCATAAAAATTGTTCAGAACCGGTTAAACCCGTCCTTGGCCATTGAAGGTTTTTTGCTTACCATGTACGATGTGCGCCTGCGTTCTCACAACCAGATAGTAGAAGAGATCAGGCACCATTTCCAGGATATGGTTTTTCAAACCGTCATTCAGCGGAATGTCCGCCTGAGCGAAGCTCCCTCGCATGGGAAGCCGGTGGTACTTTATGATGCGGCATCGGTAGGCAGCAACAACTACCTGAACCTGGCCCGGGAATTTTTAAAGAAAAACCATCATGACTAAGAAACCTGCATTGGGAAAAGGACTGAGTGCCCTGATATCCGAAACATCTTCCCTGGGGGACTGGAAACCCAGGAACCCCGTAGTGCTTCCCCAGGTGGAGGGAACTTCCGTGATTGATGTTGATCTTATTGAAGTTAACCCGGAACAGCCCAGAAAGGAATTCAATGAAGAGGCCCTTGCCGAGCTGGCAGCATCCATTAAAAACCTGGGACTTATCCAGCCACTGACACTTCGCAAACTTTCTTCCGGCAGGTACCAGCTTGTCAGCGGGGAAAGGAGGCTCAGGGCAGCCATGATGGCTGGTCTGAAAAAAGTTCCGGCCTATATCAGACAGGTAGAAGACAACGCGTTGCTGGAAATGGCGCTTGTAGAAAATATTCAGCGTGAAAATCTGGACGCTATGGAAATAGCCTACGGATTTCAGCGCCTGACAGAAGAATGCGATCTTACCCAGGAAAAACTTGCCGATCGTGTTGGAAAAAAACGGGCAACAGTTGCCAATTACCTAAGGCTGATCCAGTTGCCGGCCCAGATCCAACTGTTTATACGGGCAGGTGCCTTGACCATGGGACATGCCCGTGCCCTGCTCTCCCTGGAAGACCAGGAAGCCCGGCTGGCACTGGCAAAAAAGATCGTGGAAAAGGGGCTCTCTGTCCGGCAGGTAGAAGCCATGGTGCGCACTGCAGGAGCGGAGAAAAAGGAAACCCAGGCACGGGAGGCCGAATTGCCTGATGTCTATTATAAGGTGCTGGAGCGGATCGGGACGTATTTCAACAATAACATAAGCCTGAAAAGAAATGTCAGGGGTGAAGGCGTTTTGACGGTTTACTGTTCCAGCGATTCTGAAATGGAAGCATTTCTGGAAGCTCTTGAGAAAAATAACATTTAGCCGGTTCTTAATCTGTGAAACGTAGCCTGATAATCATTTTGTGTTTGTTGTGTTCAGGTTCCCTTGTCTATGGGCAGTTTGCCGTTGACATGGGGCAACAGGACACTAAATCGTCACAAGATACAACTGTACAGGCAAAAGAACCCTTCAAGCTGCGTACCTATTTTTCTGCTTTAGCTGGTAAGGACACCTTAAAACTGGGTCGCGTCTTTTCCGGAGCTGTAGTCCTTCCGGGCTATTCCCAGGCTTACAACCGGCAGTACTGGAAGATCCCCGTTGTTTATGCCGGTATTGGTGCCGGGATATTTATGGGAACGCGTTTCAACAAGAAATTCCGGGAAACGGAAAACGATTCCTACGCTTTATACCGGAATCTGTGCTATGTAGGAGCCGGATTGTTTTACTGGGGAAGCCTGCTGGACGGCGTGGCCGGTTTTAAGCATGAAAAAGCCATCCTGCCGGCCAAAGCCACATTGTATTCGGCACTGCTTCCGGGACTTGGACAGATTTACAACGGAGACTACTGGAAAATACCCGTGATTTACGGAGGTCTTATAGCCTGCGGGTATTTCTGGCAGTACAACGGTTTGCAATACAACCGTTACAAAACCATGTACAACCATGCGATGGCAAAACCATCGCAATATGACGGGTGGATGACGCCTGAAAACATCAAGTGGTACCGTGACACGTTCCGCCGGTACCGGGATTATTCCATAATAGCCACGGTGCTCGTGTATGCCCTGAATATTATAGACGCCAATGTGTTTGCGCATTTCCAGGACTTTGACATAAGCGACGACCTGACCCTGCGTATTGAACCGGGACTGATTCCAGTAACCACCATTGCTTCAGCCGGATATCCCGGTGCCGGTATACAAATGAGATTAACCTTTTAATATAAGTTTCCACAATGAAATCCAAATCTTTGATCCTTCTGATCCTCTCCGTGACACTGACAGTAACCACATCTTCAGGACAGGTCTTGAGAAGACCGACAAAAAAACAATTGACACAACAGGTAGATTCCCTGTTAAAGCTTACAGATTCGCTTCAACAGGCTTTGATGGAGTTTGAATTGCCGGCAGCCGACTCGTTATTTCTGGAAAATGAGATCAACCAGGGAGGTTTTTATAATCCTGAAACGGATCCTGATTTTGATTACGATTCCCTTTCCACAGAACAGAGGCTAAGCTTGTATTATCACCAGAACCAGTTAAACCAGATGCCTGACCCCCTGACCCTTGAAACCCTGGACACAGCCCTGCTGACTTCAGCAATACCTGATTCTGTGTACATCGCCAGGCTCGCCAGAATGAACAGTTTTATAAAATTGCCTTACAACAACATTGTTAGGAACCACATTATCCATTACACCCAAAAAATGCCGGACCGTATTTCAACCATACTGGGACTGGCAAAGTATTACATGCCACTGTTCGAAGAAATCTTTGATTCCTATGAGATGCCCCTGGAACTCAAAGCCATGGCCGTTATTGAATCTGCCCTCAATCCCAGGGCGGTATCCAGGGTAAGGGCCACGGGAATGTGGCAGTTTATGTACCGGACGGCCTTGAATTACAACCTTACCATCAATTCCTATGTGGACGAAAGGCTGGACCCCATTGTATCCGGGGATGCTGCTGCACGGTATCTGCTGGATTCCTACCGCATATACGGTGACTGGATTTTAGCCATTGCATCCTATAACTGCGGGGTGGGCAATGTGAACAAGGCCATCCGGCGTGCCGGCGGGTCCCGTGAATTCTGGGATATTTATCCTTTCCTGCCCCGTGAAACGCGCGGATACGTCCCGGCATTTGTTGCAGCCCTCTATACCATGCGTTATTACCCGGAACACCAGATCAGGCCGCTCCCCATAGAGATGCCTGCCCACGTGGACACTTTTGAGGTGAACAAAATGCTTCATTTTGAACAGATCACTACTTTTCTGAATATTTCAACAGACCAGCTCAGGGACCTGAATCCTCAATATATCAAGAATATTATACCCGGGGTGGAACGTCCCTACATATTGCGTCTTCCCTTTGAATACAGCGGAGACTTCGCTGCCCTGCAGGATTCAATTTACTCATTCAAAGACAGTGTTTATTTTAATCCCCTGATAATAAACACAAAGGCTACTGCTTCCGACACTCAGATAAACCACAGGGTGCGGTCAGGGGAAACGCTAAGCCATATAGCATACCGTTACGGGGTGCGGTTGGCCGATGTCAAATACTGGAACGGACTTCGTTCAGACCGGATTGTTCCCAACCAGAGGCTGATCATTTATACCAGGGGGACAGGAGCTCCGCGTCCGGAAAATACCGCTGCAGCTGCGTCCTCCCCTGAACCTGCCCAGCCCCGGGGCAATATGATTACCCACAAGGTCCAGAAGGGAGAAACATTGGGCGGCATAGCCGAAAAATACAAGGTCAGTGCAGCCAACCTGCGTTCCTGGAACAAACTCAGAAACAACACGATCTATGCCGGAAGCACCCTCAAAATTTACACCTCGGCAACGGCAACCACTTCACAGGACGGATCATTTGAGTACTATACCGTCAAGTCGGGAGACAACCTCTGGGATATTGCAAACAAGCTGGGGATCACTGTCCAGAATATCCGTTCTCTGAACGGATTGGGCGGTAATTCCAGGATCTATCCCGGACAGAAGCTGAAAATTCGCAAAATCTGATCTAGGCAGGATCAACATCCACCCTGATGCGGGCCGGAGCCAGTGGGGTCTGCCGTATCAGGGAAGAGATCCTTTCTTTTACCTGCTGTGCATTGACAGTGCGCCGTATTGTGACCTGCAGACGGTATGAAAACAAAAGCTCACGGGGTTCTGGCGGGGTAAACGGGCCTTCGATGCGTGCCGGCAGACCGGCTGAATCCAGCACATCGTACAGTGTCCTGCTACTGGCAGCGGCCAGGTTTTTTTTGTGATGAAAAACGGTGATCAGTATCTGCCGCGTGTGTGGCGGGTACCCGTACCTGATTCTTTCCTGCAGCATCTCTTTCATGAAGGAAGCAGGAAGGCCTTCTCTGAGGAAACGGTAAAAAGGATGATCCATATCGGAGGATTGAATCACCACGGGGACCTGGGGATTTTGTGCTGCCGCCCACAGAAGCACGTTCCCCATGATATGACAAGCCTGTTCAGTAGCGCGGAAATGTTTTCTTGACAGGAGTCTTTCAACGTGCAGAAAACAAACAAGCCCTATGGTGCTGTCAAGGTGGTGATGGGTCTGGAAAGGCCGGCAAACAACCATGCCGGGGTCCTTTGGAAGGTCTTGGGGAAAGGAAGGACCGGCCTCGGCAAAAAGTATTTTTTTCTGTTCTGACAGACAGGTTTGCACCGCTGTCAGAGTGCGCAGATCCATCGGGCCCCTCATGGTCCTGCTGGTCAACGAAACAGCGGTGTCAATCAGCAAGGTTCTTTCCTTCTGGGGCAGTGCTACTGGGGCGCATTCCAGAACTTTGAATTTTCCTTTTTCTATGTTGTATAAGGTTTCCAGAGAGGGTAAAGCTGATCCCAGGATGACCTGTGCGTGAAACTGCTGGGCCAGCATAAGGGCTGCATCCCTTGCGTTCAGGTAGGGGATTGCGTCTGACTTCTTATGGGAGGGATGCTCTTCCCGCTCCACAACAACCAGGGCTGGCCGGGTGAAGGGCAACAGGAGGGCAAGATGGATTCCTGTGACCACACAGGGATTGCCTGCATACAACTCTTTTTGTGCTTTGCTTTGCTCCTTTACCGTCCTTTTTGAATGAAAACAGATGGCCTGTTCTCCAAATTCAGCGTGCATGCACTGGTGCACAGACTCACAGGAAAACCGGTCGGGACACACAATCAGGCATTGTCCGCCCCGGTCCAGGATTTTGCGGACCTGCTCTATGTAAACCTTTTCGCGGCCCAAGCCTTCCAGGTACAGGGGCGGTCCCGGCTCGGGAAGCGGTCTCTGATCCGGGTCAAGACTGGTTGCACGCCTTTTGAATTTCCACAGGTTCAGGGCCATTTTTGCTACCAGACCCGGCGGACACATGTAATACCGGGCTATCCATTCCCAGAACATAAGGGTTTTTTCCGGGATCAGAGGCAGGGACGTAACAACCGAAATGATATCCCTAAGGCTGTCTTGCGGGCTTCCTTGCGGTGGCTCATCCCTGAGTCTGTATACCACTCCGGTATGGATACGGTTCCCTAAAGGTGCTGTGACCTGGCATCCCCGGTTGGCCTGAGCACAGAGATTTTCCGGTACCCGGTATGTCAGCAGGCTTTCCAGGGCCAGTGGAAAAAGGATATCGGCATACTTTGCTTTCATTACAAATTGCGGACTTTATCAGCCACCTGTTCCATAAGCCAGAAAGGGGTGGAAGTAGCCCCGCATATACCCACCGTATCTCCGGGTCTGAACCAGGCCAGTGAAATGTCTCCCGCGTTTTCGATGGCATAACTGCGCGGATTGGCTTCCTCACAGGTATGGAAGAGGACTTTGCCGTTGGAACTCTCTTTCCCTGTGACAAAAAGGATCAAAGACCGGCTGCGGGCAAAACGAGCCAGTTCTGTCTGTCTTCCGTCAACCTGGGAACAGATTGTGTCAAATACTTTGAGTTTGTCCGGGTCCATACCCTGCCCCTGCATAAGGCGGAGCAAGTGTTCCCGGATTTTTTTGTACTCCTGCGGATTCTGGGTGGTCTGTGAAAAAAGCGAGACAGGCCCGCCTGAAAAACAGATATTATCCAGATCTTTCAGGCTTTCAACGACAATTGCATCGCCTGCCACCTGTCCCACCAGACCGTCCACTTCTGCATGACCTTGTTTGCCGAAGATCACAATCTGGCCTTTTTCCGGCTTGATTCTGGTGTGTTCCTTTTTGATTTTTTTCTGCAGCAGAAGTACCACCGGACAGGTACATTCCAGGAGACTGATGTTCCTGTTGGCAATCAGTGAATAGGTGGATGGCGGCTCGCCGTGCGCGCGTATCAAGATAATGGACCCTTCAGGTATCTGGTGTAGCTGGCTGCGGTGTATGATCCGGAGTCCTTTTTCTTCCAGGCGGCGCAGTTCCTCGTTGTTGTGAACGATGGCTCCCAGTGAATACACCGGTTTGTTTTCATTCAGGGCTTGTTCGGCACATTGGATGGCGCGGATCACGCCGGAACAGAACCCCGATCTTTTATCTATTTCAACCTGATATCCCATTTGTCTTCCAACAGTTTTTTAAACCATTCCATTTGTTCTTCAACGGTCATGTTCCCATTGTCAAGCAATACGGCGTCTGCGGCTTGGGTAAGGGGGTGGACTTCCCGGCTGGAGTCCAGGTGGTCGCGCCGCAGTACATTTTCCAGCACCTCTTCAAAAGTAGCCTCTTCTCCTTTTGCCTTCATCTCTTCCAGCCGCCTGTGTGCCCGTACCGGGGCGGGGGCGGTCATGAAAATCTTAACCTCGGCTTGTGGAAAAACAGCTGTGCCGATATCCCGCCCATCTATGACGACTCCTTTTTTCCTGGCCCATTTCCTGAGTTCATTGTCTACAAAATCCCTGACCCCGGGGATTCCGGAAACCGGGCTGACGCTCCGCGAAACCTTCAGGCTCCGGATGCGCTGTTCTACGTTTTTTCCATTCAGGAATGTTTCATCCCGCCCGGTTTTGGGATTCCTGCAAAAGGAAAGGGTGATGTCTTTAAGGCGCTGCAACAGCAGGGGGGCATCGGGCCGTCCCTGTGCGTCTGTAAGGCCTTCTTCCAGGGCATAAAGTGTCACTGCCCTGTAGAGTGCTCCGGAGTCCAGGTATGTATAATCCAGGGCCCGGGCAATGGCTTTGGCAAAAGTGCTTTTCCCGGTTGAAGAATGCCCGTCTATGGCAATGATCATCTGCTTCATAATCTGTTTCAAATGTAACTGAAAATCTCCTATTTGCGAAATTCCGGTTATCTTTACAGGATTAAATGCGGGTAGTATGAGAATATTGATAATTGATGACGAAAAAAGTATACGCAACACCCTGAAAGAGATACTGGAGTATGAAGGATATGAAGTGGCCCTGGCCGAGAACGGGGAACAGGCCCTGTCTATTTTGGAGCAAGGGAAAGTACAGATAGATACGATTTTCTGCGACATCAAGATGCCGGGGATCGACGGGATAGAAGTTCTGGAAAAGATACAGGAGATGAACCTGGAAGTGCCGGTTATCATGATTTCGGGCCATGGTGATATAGATACGGCGGTGGAATGCATAAAAAAAGGCGCTTACGATTTCATAGAAAAACCCCTGGATCTGAACCGGATACTCATCACCATAAGGAATGCCAACGACAGATCCACACTGGTTCAGGAAAATAAAAAACTAAAACGCAAAGATGATAAAACACCCCCGTTGATTGGAAAGTCTGCCGCTATCAGCCGTATCTGGAACATGATTGAGCGCGTGGCAGCAACAGATGCCAGGGTGCTGATCACCGGCTCCAATGGTACCGGGAAGGAGCTGGTTGCCCGCTGGCTTCACCAGAAAAGCAACCGTTACAAAATGCCTTTTATAGAAGTGAATTGTGCAGCAATACCAGGAGAATTGATTGAGAGTGAGCTCTTTGGTCACGAAAAAGGTTCCTTTACCTCGGCCATAAGGCAGCATAAGGGAAAATTTGAGCAGGCCGACGGAGGAACGCTTTTTCTGGACGAGATCGGGGATATGTCCCTGGCAGCACAGTCCAAAGTGCTTCGCGTGTTGCAGGAAAATAAGATTACGCGCGTAGGCTCCGACAAGGATATCAGTGTCAGTGTCCGGGTGGTGGCAGCTACCAACAAGGATCTGGTGCAGGAAATTGGAAAAGGCACATTCCGTGAAGACCTCTACCACCGGCTGAGCGTGATACTCATTCATGTACCGCCTCTGGCGGAACGCAGGGAAGATATTCCCCTGCTGGCTGAATATTTCATTGAACAGATCTGCTCCGAATACGGTATGTCAAAGAGGACCATCACACCACAGGCTGTTGAGGAATTGAAAAAACTCAACTGGACGGGCAATGTCCGTGAATTGAGAAACGTGATAGAACGGCTGATCATTCTGTCTCCCGAAACCATAGGGGAGGAAGAGGTAAAAACCTACGCAGATCCCCTGTTTACATAACGGGTTTCTTTGGAATTTTCACATTAAAGCAGGCCCCGCCCCATTCCGATGAGGTATAGAATATTTCACCCCGGTATTGTTCGACTATCCCCCGGCATATGGCCAGACCCAACCCGGTTCCGGCGCTTTTGGTGGTGAAATTTGGTTTGAAGAGTTTGTACCGGTTTTCCGGGGCTACACCGGGTCCGTTGTCGGCAACACTGATCAGGTAGTAGTCTCCTTCTTCTGCCAGCCGGATACTGATCACCCCGATAGCCTGTTCTTCCACGGACTGTACAGCATTGGACAAAAGATTGACCAGCACGCTTACCCATTGGGTACGTCTTACCTTGACCCTGGCCTGGTGTACTCCCGATTCAAAATGAATCTTAATGTGCTCAAAAGTTGAAAACAACACAGTCTGCTCGTTGATCAGTTCGTTGAGTTCTACCTCTACAGGCAACTCTGTGTTGATTTGCGAAAAGCTTGAAAATTCAGAGGCTGCGTTGGACAGGATCTCTATTTGTTCCAAAAGGGAAACCGCAATTTTGTCAAAATGATCCAGCCATTTTGGTCCACCTTCCTGTTTTAAACGTATTAAATGCTGGATACTCAGACGCATAGGAGTTAGTGGGTTCTTTATTTCATGGGCTATCTGGCGGGCCATTTCCCTCCAGGCCTGTTCCCTTTCCGATTGGGCCAATCGCTGGGTGCTTTCATTCAGGTCGTCGGCCATCTTGTTGTATGCCCTGACCAGCATACCCAGTTCATCATCCGATGTATAATGGATGTGTTCCGGTTTACGGGTCACATTCAGGCGGCTGATCTTTTCTCCCAGTTCTGCCAGTGGCCTGGTGATCTGGTTCGAAAAGGCGAAACTCACCATAACAGCTCCCATAAGCAGGAGCAGGTAAAGGTTAACAATGGCAGCCACAATGGCCGAAGTATCCTTGGAAACATCGGTCTGCCCGGACAGGTAGGGGATGTTGATATAGGCCACAAGATCTCCGTTTGTGTTGTACAGCGGGGCATACATTGAATAATAACTCAAAGAGCCAATCTGCTCTTTCTGAGTGTACTGAGGGCGCTCATAATGATGGAGCCAGCGGAACGCTTCCCCGTTCATTCTGGCTCCCAGGAGGTGGCGTTCAAACATTTCCGGTTGTGAGGAACGCAGCAGCCTTCCCTGTGGATCGTAAAGATTTACATTGATCATCATGTTGGAAGAGAGGCGGTTGATGGTATTCATCAGCTCCACTACATTCCCTGCCGGATCGTTAGAACGATCTGCATAACGTATGTATTCATCCAGTGATGATTTGGCAGCATCCATCTGGTCCTGCATTTGCCGGGAGGTTGTTTCTTCATAAAGCTTAAGACCAAAACCGATACTTCCAATAGCCATAAGAACCAGTGCAACAAACAACAGACCCACCAGCATTATGGTGATCTTGCGCCGGAAAGAATTGCGGGGAAGATTTATTTTCAGATCATTCTCCCGGATCAGACCAAGGGCCAGAGAAAAGACCATCACGTAAAAAAGAAACAGGTATGACAGGGAGACAAGGTAAGGAAGCGGTGAGCGCTGAGGCCTTGTAATGATCAGTACTTTATTAGCTGTCTTATAATGGCAGTGGAGGCTTCTGTTGCTTTTTTGCAGGCTGAACCCGTCTTCAGGTTCAGTGGTTATGCGACTTGGATACGTGTATTTTCCGCTGTTGGACACCAGTTTACCGTCAATGTATTTGGCATAGGAATAATCATAGGGCAATTTAAACTTGTCAAACTGCGAACGGTCTGAAAGCAGGGACGGGTATCCCAGGGCATCTTTTACATAACGGGAATCCAGCTCTATGTATAGATCCTGTGATCCGCTGTAGCTGTAATAGGTGAAGACACCCATGTAAGTGATGTTTCCCAGCTTGCTGTCTATATTGTAAAACCGTGAATTTTCAGCCAGGGGAGTTCCGTTCCTCAGGATCTCGCTATGGAAGAACTGATAACAGGAAACAGGACGGGGCATACCTGCAATTGCCAAAACATCACCCGGTTCACAAATGGTGATCTGGATCTGATATCTCTGCAGAAAATCGGCAAAATAAGTTTCTTTTATACGTGAAAGGATCAGATCATGGTCCTGGTCCATCTGGATCATGATTGACAGGATGGGATCTATTGTGATCCTTTCTTCTACCCTGCGTAACTGCATCTCCAGGTCAAGATCCCTTTCTATAGACATTTTCTGGGTCCATACCTGGTATAGGTTGAATTCCTTTTCCCTGCCGTAAAGACTGACAGTGAGCATGCTGTATGCTGCAGCCAGGAATACAAACAGGTAAGTGAACCGGGGCCCCGCAAAAAAAGAAGTCTGCGGTACTTTATTCACGTGTAAAAAGGTTCTGAACAACAGGAAGAAAAAAAGGAACAGCAGCGATACGATCAGGTAGGCAACAGCTGTATACCAGGTAATTTCGTCCATCCTGAACAATTCCATGGCAATGTTTGAATCCATGGTCAGGGCTTTCAGGGTATGGTGAGTCAGCAGGAAGGCAGCAGACAGGAAAATGATCATCACCGCATTGATAACCAAACGCAAGGACTTGTTAAGGCCGTGCATGATGCGCGCAAGATCAGGACGGGCAAGGTAAATAGCCCATACTCCTGTAAAAACACACAATGTATTGAGCACCATGGCGGCCAGAGAATTCTCCAGAGGTCCGCCGGCAAACAGCAGGGGTGAAAAAAACAGGGTATCCAGTTGCAGGGAAGAAGAAAAAACGAAAGTCAGAAAACGTAGCAGACAAAGGAAGGCGATCACCCCCGGCACAAAGGCCGCTTTACGGTTCCTGAAAAAGAACATAAACAAGGAGCATATGATCAGGGCTATAGCCAGCCACCGCAGAATGACAGACTCGTAATATGTCTGCATGGAGGTGTCGCTAAGAATGGTGAACAATACGCCATCGTCCTTTCCAAAGACAATAAAACCCTCGTCCAGGTTCAGGGGAACGATGGAGCAGTGGGCAGGCAACCGGAGGGCCCTGTTGACCTTTGATTCCACGAAACTGTTACTGAAAGGAAAATCAGTGTGGATCAGAATGCCCGTAATGATGGTGACATCCTCCCGGCTGTAAGCCCTGACCACGTACCAGGCACTACCAAGGTTCATATACTGTTCCCTGCCATCCACCCCTGAAAGCGGCTGATAGAGGATGGTGTTCCTTGAAAAAAAAGACAGGTTGGGATACATGGCCCCGGGGCTGTAACTGTCATTGATCACGGGGAATGTGTTTGCCCAGGATATCAGGCTGTCTTTGTAATACTTGTAAACAACCATGTCACGGGCGACATCCTTTGGAGAGAGGTTCCCCATTTTATCCTGTTCGAGTTCACGCAGGGCGATATTTTCAATATCACGTTGTTTCTTATGAAGTATTTTTTCAACCTCCACCAGGCGCATCATGCGTTGGTTGTGGCTGGTGAGCTCAAAAAAGGATAATATAAGGCAGACAGCCGCAAGGATAAGCGGTATCAGGAATTTCCTGTTCCATATCAGCCTGAGGACTTTCATTGGTGGTGGTAGGCCTCCCCTTTAATAATGGTTAAGCAGCGGTAAAGTTGTTCAATACACAATAAACGTACCAATTGGTGGGGGAAGGTCAGCCTGGAAAGAGACCACATAGCGTTTGCCCTTTGTCTTACAGGAAGGGAAAATCCAAAGGCTCCGCCTATGGCAAAAACAAGGTTCCTGGTACCTTTCTGCATGTGTTGTTCAATCTGGTACGACATTTGCTTTGAGGTAAAGGTACTGCCTTTCTCATCAAACAGTACCAGATGGTCCGAATCTTTAACGTTTTTTAAAAGCAGTAGACCTTCTTTTTCTTTGATCTGATCGCAGGACAATGATGAAGTGTTCTTTAGTTCAGGCAATTCAACACGTTTAAAACCGACGTACCGGATCAGCCTTTTCTCATATTCCAGAAGGCCTTCACGCAGGTAAGGTTCCTGGGTTTTGCCCATGCAAAGCAGCACAATATTCATCAAACAAAAGTAAGAAATTATGTGTAACTTGCCGTGGTTTTAAGACATGCTATGATAAGAAAGGCTATCTTACCCCTCATATTTGCCTGCTTTCCTGCATTTGTTCCAGCTATATTGGTGGCGCAGGATGGAGGGTCAAAATCTATTTTCGATGATATCGGGAACAATCTCAAGAGCGGTGATGCGGCTGCTTTTGCACAATGGTTTGCCGATGATATTGAAATAGATGTGCTGGGAACGGCAGGTGTTTGCAGCAGGAGCCAAGCCCGGCAACTGATGAAAAATTTCTATTCCCGTTATACTCCAAAATCATTTACCATAGTCCACCTGAGCGGCTCATTGCCCATGCGTTACTGCATAGGTACCCTGCTGGCCGGGGGCGAGCGTTTTCGTGTGACGTTGTTTCTGAAATCAGAAAGGGAAACACACAGACTGCAGCAGGTCCGTATCGAAAAGGACTGATTTATTTCTTGCGCATAAAAATCTGTACCGGCGTCCCTTTAAAATCAAAGTGAGAGCGCAGCTTGTTTTCCAGATAACGTTTATAATCTTCCCGCACATATTGTGGCAGGTTACAGAAAAACGCAAAAGAAGGACATGCAGTGGGCAATTGCGTGATATATTTTATCCTGACGTTTTTCCCCTTAATTGCAGGGGGAGGGAAGGCTTCAATCTCGGGGAGCATAACCTGGTTAAGCATGGAAGTAGAAATACGGCGGTTGCGGTTTTCAAAGACTTTGGCAGCGGCTTCCAGCACGTTAATAATGCGTTGCTTTTTAACCACAGAGGTAAAGATCACCGGAACGTCGGTAAAAGGAGCTATCCTTGCCAGAATTCCATTGGTATATTCTTTAAGGGTATTGGTCTCCTTTTCAAGCAAGTCCCATTTGTTGACAGCAATTACACAGCCTTTTTTATTCTTCAGTATCAGTTGAAAAATGTTCATATCCTGTGATTCCACTCCCAAAGTCGCATCCAGCATGAGGATACAAACATCTGAATATTCAATGGCCCTGACGGCCCTCATTGAAGAATAAAATTCCAGGTCTTCCCTGGTTTTTGTTTTCTTTCTCAAACCAGCCGTATCTACAAGCATGAAATCATAACCGAACTTGTTGTACCTCACAGTAATGGCATCACGAGTAGTCCCCGCGACCGGGGTAACAATATTCCTTTCTTCTCCCAGGAAGGCATTGGTAAGGGACGATTTCCCCACATTGGGCCTTCCCACGATGGCAATGTGCGGGATAACATGTTCTTCTTCCACGGTACTGTCGTCGTGGAGCTCTTCGAGGATCCTGTCCAGCAGTTCTCCTGTCCCGCTACCGCTTGCTGCAGCTATGGATATGGGTTCTCCAAGACCCAGGGCGTGGAACTCGTAGGTATCAAATATCCGTCCCCCGTGATCTACCTTGTTGACCGCCACAATAACCGGTTTCTCAGATTTTCTGAGTATCCCGGCTATGCTCTGATCGTAGTCTGTTATGCCTGTCTGTACATCGACCATGAAGACAACCACATCGGATTCCTGAATTGCTATAAGAACCTGCCGCCGAATCTGTTCTTCAAATACATCGTCCGTGTTGTGGGCATAACCGCCTGTATCAACAATGGAGAATTCCCTTCCATTCCAGTCTGTCTTTCCGTAATGACGGTCACGGGTTACCCCGGCAGTCTGGTCTACTATGGCCTGCCGTTTTCCTACCAGTCTGTTGAAAAGTGTTGATTTCCCAACATTAGGCCTTCCTACAATTGCAACAATTCCCATTTGTTCCTTTTTTCAGTAACGTGCATTCTTCTTCTTTGGGGCAGCGTATGCCCCGCTCCCTCATCCTGTTGTTATGTCCCACGGAAAATTCGGGGAATTTCCCGTTTTTCCTCACAATAATTGATAAACTCATACCCAGGATACCCAGAGTTATCAGTCCCAGCGACAGGAGAAAAACCGTCATAAGTTGTAACGTAAACACTTGTTGCGGGGAAGTAGCGGATGGTCTGTCACTGCCAGCAGTGGCGGTACCTGGTGGGTTTTGAAACCTGAGCGCTGCATTTTTTGAATTATCTCAGACAGGAGCCGGGCATCAGTACCCGAACGGACCAGCTCTTCTTCAGTTTTTCCTTCTTCTATAAGTGAACGCAGGATAGGGTCCAGTACGGCATATTCCGGAAGGGAGTCGGTATCTTTCTGATCTATATACAATTCTGCCGAGGGTTCTTTGCTGATGGTGTGTGCAGGAATTCTTTCCCCTTCCCTGTTCAGGAAAGTTGCCAGCTCATACACTTCTGTCTTGTAAATATCGGCCATAACCATCAGGGCTCCTGCCAGATCACCATATAAGGTCCCGTAGCCCATAGCCAGTTCACTTTTGTTGCTTGTGTTGAGAACCAGGCAACCCTTTTTGTTGGCGTATGCCATCAGGAGTACAGCCCTGATGCGGGCCTGCAGGTTCTCTTCTGTCACATCGTGGTGTTCATGTTCAAAAACAGGAGACAATTCACGTAAAAACTTATTGTAAATGGTGTCTATGGGTATAATATGATTACTGATCCCGTTAAGCGCGCACAATTCCAGGGCATCGTTAAGGGAGTGGACCGTGGAATAAGGTCCGGGCATAAGCAGTCCGTGGACATGCTCCTTTCCCAGGGCATCTTGTGCCAGACATGCTACAACAGCTGAATCCAGACCCCCGGAAAGACCCAGAACAGCGGTCTTTTTACCGGCATCCCCGAAGAAATGCCGTATGCCGCCGGTCAATGCCAGGTATAATTCCTCTGAAGTTGTCATTACAAGGTGAATTTACTGCTGATGGACTGAAAATTATATACTTTGTCTATGATATCGGCAAACTCACGGGCTATGGACAGCACCTTGATCTTGCTCTTGTTCACGTCCGGATCTGAACACAGGGGGATGGTATCGGTCACTATGACTTCCTCCAGAGGCGAATTGGCGATGGTGTTGTAGGCAAGCCCGGATAGTACCGGGTGAGTAGCAATGGCCCGGACACTGCGTGCTCCCTTTGACATCATCATATCAGCTGCTTTGGCTATGGTTCCCGCCGTATCTATCATATCATCCAGTATGACAATATTCCTGTCGCTGACTTCCCCAATAGCGGTCATGCTTCCAACTACATTGGCTTTTTCACGCGATTTATGGCATATGATAAGGGGACACTCCAGTTTTCTGGAATAGGCATTGGCCCGCTTTGCTCCGCCCATATCCGGAGCAGCAACAGAGAGGTTTTCCAGTTCCAGGTTCTTGATGTAAGGGACAAAAACAGAACTTGAATAAACGTGGTCCACCGGAAAATCAAAAAAACCCTGTATCTGGTCTGCATGCAGGTCCATGGTCATGACCCGGTCGCAGCCGACAGCTTCCAGCAGGTTGGCCACCATCTTGGCCCCAATGGAAACCCTGGGTCTGTCCTTACGGTCCTGCCTGGCCCATCCGAAGTAGGGCATAACGGCAATGACCTTATAGGCCGAAGCCCTTTTGGCAGCATCTATGGTCAGAAGCAGCTCAAATAAATTATCTACAGGAGGAAACGTGGATTGGATGATAAAAATAGTCGCACCTCTGACACTTTCATCAAAGGCAGGCTGAAATTCACCGTCACTGAAAGTGGTTACTGACAACAATCCCAAGGGCAGACCCAGATGAGAGGCAATACGTTCGGCAAGATATCGGGATCCGCGGCATGAGAAAATTTTAAATAAATGCAGATGATCCATTGTCCCTTTGGTTAGAAGATGGGGCAAAGATAAGAAGAAAAAACACAATTAAAGATTTTCGGAGCGGATGGAATTAATATAATCCAGAAGTTCTTTTCTGCCTTCACCTGTTGGAGAAGAAACAATAAAAAAAGGAGGCAGGGGTTCCCAGTAATGCAACAATGATTCCCTTATGGTAGCTGCTTTTTTTTCCAGTGCCGTCTTTGACAGTTTGTCCGATTTAGTCAGTACCAGTGCAAAAGGAATTTGCCAGTTGCCCAGTCCCAGTAAAAAATCGAGATCTATCTGTTGAAGCGGATGCCTTGAATCCAGTAATACAAAAAGCAATGTCAATTTGGGGGCTCGCCGGATGTATCCCTGGATCATGGACTCAAGGGCAGCCCTTTTTGTTTTGGAAACTTTCGCGAACCCGTAGCCGGGAAGGTCTGTGATAATCCAGGAGTTATCTATAAGGAACCTGTTGATGCATTGCGTCTTTCCGGGGGTGGAAGACGTATGGGCCAGTTTGTGCCTGTTGCATAACATATTGATTAAGGAAGATTTTCCCACATTTGATCTTCCGATGAAGGCGAATTCTTCCAGTCCCGGGGTGGGGATTTCATCAAATTTTGTTGTAGCAGAAAGGAAAGAGGCTTCTTTGATTTCCATAGGGCGAAGGTAAGGTTTTTTTGATTATTTTAATGTAAATTTGTGCAATGGAGAAAATGGATCTCATTGACCTGCAAAGAATACTGGAAGATGCTGTCAGCCGGGCCTTTGAGGAACCATGTTGGGTTCGCGCAGAAATCAGCCAGCTTTCTGTACGTAACGGCCATTGCCATATGGAATTGGTTCAGAAGGAACAGGCAACAGACAAATTACTGGCTAAAGCCCAGGCTGTTATCTGGGCAGGTGTTTTTTCCATTCTGAACCCCTATTTCAGAACAAGCACCGGAATGGATCTCCGGCCCGGGTTGCAGGTGCTCCTGTGCGTGGAACCCAGAATGCATCCTTTGTACGGTCTGAGCCTGGTGGTAACCGATGTCGATCCTTCCTACACCATTGGAGGCCTAGAGCTGGAACGCAGAAAAACCATGGAAAGGCTGGAGCGGGAAGGCATCCTGGACATGAACAGGCAATTGCCCTTTCCTGCCGTACCGCTCCATCTGGCCGTGATATCTTCAGAAACGGCTGCCGGATACCAGGACTTCCAGGACCATATCCGGCTATCCCCCTATGGATTTAAACTGACCCTTTTCCCGGCCCTTATGCAGGGCACCGATGCTCCCACTAGCATTATCCGGGCCATGGAACAGGTGATTGGGTCCGGGAAGGATTTTGATTTGCTGGTTATGATCCGGGGCGGGGGTGCAGCAACCGATCTGCATTGCTATGACAACTATGACCTGGCAGCACACATAGCCCAGTTCCCGATTCCTGTTGTCACAGGCATCGGGCATCACAAAGATGTCCATATAGCCGACAGGGTGGCCAGTCTGTCCCTGAAAACACCTACAGCAGTGGCTGATTACCTGGACGGGCATCTAGCCGCCGAGGAAGAAAGCCTTTTCAGGATCTCACACAACCTGGAACGCGCTGTGCAAAGACGGATTGACGATGAAAAACAAAGCCTGAACTACCTGATCAGGGACATTGGCGGGGCTGTAAGGTGGGTCATACAACAACACGGACATTTGCTGGAATTGCTGGAACAGCGTATAAAGCAAAACAATCCCATGACATTGCTGCAAAAGGGGTATTCTCTGACCTTGTTCCGGGGAAAGGCCCTCTTGGATGCCTCCCATCTTAAAGAGGGCGACAAAGTAGATACCATACTTTCCAAAGGCAGCTTTGGTGCTATTGTAAATGAAATTGAAAATTGAGCCGTATGAATAAGAAAACCGGGATAACTTACCTGCAGGCACGCCAGGAACTCCAGTCCCTTGCAGAAGACCTTGAGAAACCCGATGCAGATCTGGGCCAGATTGCTTCCAAAGTCAAAAGGGCGCTGGAACTGCTGACCTATTGCAGGAATTATCTGCGCAAGGTACAAGCAGACACAGATACAATTATCAATACATATGAAAAGGATTGACGGGGGACTGTTCTGCCTGCTATGCCTGACACTGATGGCAGCGCCCTGGCAAAAGCTTGGAGCACAAGACAGGGCCAGGATAATGGAAACAGACACGGTTACCCACTCACTGATTAAACAGCTCAGGGAAACAACTTCAGAAATCTTTCACGATCCGGCTCCTCCCCGTTTTGTAATGATGGACAAGAGTGAAAAGTTCCTTTTCGGGATGGGAGGCTATGTTTCCTGTTACACCTATTACGACGGGACAGGTTTTTTGTCAAGAGAACTGGCGACAGTACTTTTACCCACAGAGGCTTCCTCTTTGCGCAGCGGCCGTTTTAACATTGATGCCAGCGGTTCCAGGATTTTTTTCAAGCTGATAGGAGATACACGCTTAGGGAAGCTTCAGGCCTATATTGAAGGAGGTTTCTCAGCGCAGGGAAACACTTTTTCTCTGAAACACGCCTATGTCGAGATCAGACACCTTCTCATTGGCCAGACCTGGAGCAATATCATGGACCTGAAAGCTGCCCCTGCCACAGTGGACGGCGCAGGACCCGGTGGTATGAACGGATTACGCCAGCCCCAGTTCCGTTACGGATGGAGATTCTCCAACGGAATCAACTGTTTTGCCTCTCTGGAAGATCCCGAAGTGACCATGCTCAGCGGCCTGCTTACCGGAGTTGAGGATGTGCATATCATGGGGCAACGATTTCCCGATGTGATTGTTTCGCTGGGTTACGAAAGAGCCAGGTGGCACCTCAGACTGGCAGGAGTACTGCGTTTTCTGGAAAAACAGCGGGGCTACGGACTGGCCTTTTCAGGACATGCAGACCTGACTCCGCGCGATGTGTTCATGTTCCAGGCCACGGCGGGAGCGGGTATCGGCCATTACATACAGGATCTTGGAGGAATGGGCTATGATGTATACATTAACAGCAAAGGGCTCTTTGACAAATTCAGGGTGCTGGGTTATTATGCCGCCTATGAACATCACTGGAATGAAAAATGTTTTTCCGGGCTGGTTTATTCGCAGGCCTATGTGATGCCTTTTGAAGGGGCTCCGGGATTCGTTTACCACCACACAAACTACGTGGCCCTAAACACATTCCGGCAATTCTACGATCATGGTCAATTGGGCATAGAAGCCGCCTTTGGCAGCAGGATGAATCTTGATGAAAGCCAGGGATATACCTGGCGTCTGAATTTCATGGTCCGATATAATTTTTAAGTATGGATATAAATGAAATATGGGAAAGGGATACTTACCTGAAACCATATAAACCAGTGATATGGAGGCGTCACCAGATGCGCCTTGACAAAGCATCGCAGATCCGCGGATCCCACCACCTGCTGGCTCATGCCATAAACAACCACCTGTACTACGGATTACATAAGACAGAGAACGGCTGGGTTTGCAGGGAATGGGCACCCAATGCCGTTGCCATGTATCTGACAGGGGAGTGCAACAGCTGGAAGAAAGATTCCCGCTATGCCTTCATTCCTTTAGGTTCAGGCAACTGGGAACTGACACTTCCACCAGAAGCGCTTCAGCACGGGCAGCTTTACAAGTGGCTCATTGAGTGGCCCGGCGGTAGCGGAGAGCGCCTGCCTGCCTATGCCAGACGTTGTGTTCAGGACCCAGAAACCAAGATATTCAGTGCCCAGGTATGGGATCCGGCCAAACCTTACAGGTGGAAATTCAACAATCCCCCACGCGTGGAACATCCCCTGATCTATGAGGCACACATAGGAATGAGTGCCCAGGAGCCGGAAATTGCAGATTTTGACTGGTTCAGGGAAAGAGTTCTCCCAAGAATCGCCCGTCTGGGCTATAACACAATCCAGCTGATGGCCATCCAGGAACACCCCTATTACGGTTCCTTTGGTTACCAGGTATCCAATTTTTTTGCCGCCAGCTCGCGCTTCGGCACCCCGGAAAGTTTTAAAAAACTGATAGACCAAGCCCATGCGCAAGGCATAGCGGTGATTATGGATCTTGTACATTCGCATGCTGTAAAAAACGAGATAGAAGGATTGAGCCGGTTTGACGGCACGTATGATTTGTATTTCCATGCCGGTCCCAGGGGAGAACACCCGTTGTGGTCCTCCCGCTGTTTTGATTATGGAAAAGATGCAGTAATTCATTTTTTACTGTCTAACATCAAATATTGGATGGAGGAATTCCATCTGGACGGTTTCCGCTTTGACGGAGTTACATCCATGATGTATCACGACCACGGACTGGGACGTGATTTTACCCAGTATGGACACTATTTTGACGGGAATCAGGATGAAGACGCCATTACCTACCTGGGACTGGCCAACCGGCTCATCCACGAATGCAATCCCGATGCCATTACCGTGGCCGAAGATGTGAGCGGCATGCCAACACTAGCCTATCCCGGGGAAATGGGTGGAATTGGCTTTGATTTCCGTATGAGCATGGGGGTGGCCGATCATTGGATCAAGTGGATAAAGGAGCTGCGGGATGAGGACTGGCATGTGGGAGACATTTTTTACCAGCTTACCAACAAACGGAAGGATGAGCACACCATATCCTACGCCGAGTGTCACGACCAGGCTATGGTGGGTGACAAAACAATCATATTCAGGCTTATAGACAAGGAAATGTATACTTCTATGAGCAAAGACATCCCCTCTCTTGTGGTAGACAGGGGGATAGCCCTACACAAAATAATCCGTTTACTTTCCATGTCTGCCGCCGGGGACGGCTATCTGAATTTCATGGGAAACGAGTTTGGCCACCCGGAGTGGATTGATTTTCCAAGAGAAGGGAATGGATGGAGTTATCATTATGCCCGCAGGCAATGGCCACTGGCCGATAATCCTCTGCTCCGCTATCAGGGACTGGATTTTTTTGACAGGGATATGATTGGGATAGCTAAGGCACATAATTTGTATATAAGCGCTCCGCTTCCTGTGGTACAGGATATAGGATCACAAGTACTGGCCTTTGAACGGGGAAGGTTGTTGTTTGTCTTCAACCTGAGCCCGGACCGTTCATATACCGGTTACGGACTAGAAGTCAGACCGGGAAAATACCGTTGCATACTTGATACCGATGATCCTTTATATGGAGGTTTTGGAAGGAACGACAGGCAGTCTGTTCATTTCACACTGGAACAGCGGGGTACTAATGTACTGTTTCTATACCTGCCGGCCCGTACGGCAATGGTGTTTATTGCAGAATAATTAGTAACTTGCATGTTTAAGGCTTAAGCAAATCATATGGCATATTTACAGTTCAACAAGCACGAATTAGTTAACCTGGAATATTCGCTGAACAGGGAAATTCTTTCGACAAACAGGGCTGGTGGATACCTGAACACCACCCTGACAGGTTGCAATACAAGAAAATATCATGGACTCATGGTGGTACCTGTTGACAGCCTGGGAGGGGAAAATTATGTGCTTCTGTCCTCGTTGGATGAAACATTGATTCAGCATAACCAGGCATTTAACCTGGGTATTCACCGTTACCCCGGGATCTATGACCCGCGCGGCCACAAGTACATAATAGATTTTGAAATGGACAAGAACATTGTCCTTACTTACAGGATTGGTGGCATGATTTTCAGAAAAGAAATCCTTTTCGTTCACAACAAAGAGCAATTGCTTATTAAGTATACCCTGGCCGAGGCCCATTCTCCCACCATTTTACGGCTCAAGCCATTCCTTGCCTTCCGCATTATCCATGATCTGACCCATGCCAACCTGACAGCAGACACCTTCCATTCTACCGTGGAAAAAGGGGTGGGATACCGGCTTTACGACAATTTTCCACGATTGTTCATGCAACTCAATGTAAAGAACGAGTTTGTCAAATTCCCCGACTGGTATAAAAATATTGAATACGTCAGGGAAAAGGACAGGGGATATCACTACAATGAAGATCTTTTTGTTCCCGGGTATTTTGAGTGTCCCATACGCAAAGGCCAGAGTATAGTCTTTTCGGCCTCCCTTGAGCCGGCTAACCCTTCCCGGTTGCAAACTGTTTTCAAACAGGAATTAGGCAAACGGCCAAGCCGGGATTCTTACAAAAACTGTCTGAAACTTGCTGCCTCCCAGTTCCTGATCAACAGGAATGGAAAAATACAGGTAATCGCAGGGTATCCTTGGCTGGGAAGGTGCTCCAGGGATACAGCCATAGCTTTGCCTGGACTTGCCCTGTATGCAGACAATGGAATATCAATTTTCTCCAGGGCTCTTGAAACCCTTGTAAAAGAAGCGAATGGACTGTTCAACACGGCCGACGCCCCGTTATGGCTATTCTGGACCCTACAGCAATACCTTGGCATGGTTGGAGATAAGGCCGCCTTGTGGAAAGATTACGGGAACATGATGAAGACTGTTGTCAAAAAATACAAGGAGGGTACGGACAAGGTGAAGATGCACCCCAACGGTCTGATCTGGACTGATCAGGTGAACATGCCTTTGACCTGGATGGATTCAGTAGTGGATGGCAAGCCTGTTGTCCTGCGCTCAGGGTATATAGTGGAAGTCTGTGCCCTGTGGTACAACGCCGTCTGCTTTGCCCTGAACCTGGCCAAAGAGATGGAAGACCATGATTTTGTGAAAGAATTTGAGGAGATACCCGGTCTGATCAGGGAAAATTTCCTTTCTACTTTCTGGTGTGAATCCCGCGCTCATCTGGCCGATTTCGTGAATCATCAGGGACAGAACATTTACACCAGGCCAAACCAGCTGTTTGCCTGCTCTCTGCCCTATACACCACTGGATGACGAGGTGATCAACACCATACTCAGGGCATGCAGCAGTGAACTGCTAACCACAAAGGGCTTGAGAACACTCTCCCCCAAGAACCCCCTGTTTGAAAGCCATTGCGAAGGAGATCCGGCAAAACGCCACAGGGCAACCCACCAGGGATCTGTGTGGCCGTGGTTACTGGGACCCTACATAGACGCACAATTCCGTTTGCATGGCAAGAGTTTTGTTAATTGCGCCCGGGATATCATAGGGGTTTTCGAAGAAGATATGACCGAGCATGGGATTGGGTCCATTGCCGAATTGTACGACGGCAATCCCCCGTACCGTCCTCACGGTTGCATCTCCAGCGCCCGTAATATTGCCGAGATACTGCGCGTGATGAACCTCATAGAAAAATACGATACACGATGAAAGTATTAATGTTCGGATGGGAATTTCCTCCCCATATATCCGGAGGACTGGGCACGGCTTGTGACGGTTTGACCAGAGGACTGGCAAAAAACCAGGTCAAGGTACTGTTTGTGATGCCTTCTGCCTCGGGGGATGAAGATCAGAGTGCGGTACACATCATAAATGCCAGCGATGTAACGGCTTTCCAGACACGTAAAGAAGCCCGGGAACTATTTGAAAAGGTACAGTTCCTGAAAGTGACATCAAATTTGATTCCTTACCTGGGACCCGATGAATTTGAAGAAAAGGTGGACCTGGAAAGGGAGAAGGAATGGAACGAGTTCAGGATCTCATTCGGACAAAAATTCAAATTTTCCGGCAAATACGGCAGCAACCTCATGGAGGAAGTGATGCGGTATTCTCTTGTGGCTTCTGCCATAGCCCGTCAGAACCAGTTTGATGTCATACATGCCCATGACTGGCTTACCTATATGGCTGGGATCGCCGCAAAGCGCGTATCGGGCAAGCCCCTTGTCGTACACGTGCATGCCACTGAATTTGATCGTTCCGGAGAAAATATAAACAGGCAGGTATACGACCTGGAAAAACGGGGCATGGAAGCCGCCGACAGGGTGATAGCTGTAAGCAACCTTACCCGCAATATCATTATAAACAATTACCATATTGACCCTTCAAAAGTTTTCACAGTGCACAATGCGGTGGATTTCAGCACGGTTGAAAACCGGGAAATCACTAGGGGCGTTCCTGAAAAAATCGTTACGTTTCTGGGCAGGATCACCTTCCAGAAAGGTCCTGAATATTTCATAGAAGCCGCCTACAAGGTATTGCAGAAAACAAAAGATGTACGTTTTGTCATGGCAGGCAGCGGTGACTTGTTCAACCGGGCCATACGCCGGGTCGCAAAACTGGGAATTTCTTCTCATTTTCACTTTACCGGCTTTTTGCGGGGAGAAGATGTGAAGAATATGTTTGCCTATTCCGATGTGTACGTCATGCCTTCGGTATCTGAACCTTTTGGCATATCCCCCCTGGAAGCCATGAAAGCCAATGTCCCGACCATCATTTCCAAGCAGTCGGGGGTGGCAGAAGTTTTGAACCACGCCATTAAGGTCGATTTTTGGGATGTCAACGCGATGGCAGATGCCATTTATGGGCTGCTCACCTTTCCTGCCTTATCTGCGATGACCGTTAGGTGCGGGCTGGAAGAGGTCAATGCCTTAAAATGGGACAATGCTGCCCTGAAGGTAAAACAGATCTATGAATCGGTTACAGAAGAGAAAATATAAAATCCAAACATATGAAAAAGACACTCTGTTTGTACTTTCAGGTGCATCAGCCTTACAGATTACGTCAATATCGGTTTTTTGACATAGGCAAGAACCATGATTACTTTGACGAATTTGCCAACAAAACCATTATGGCCCGGGTTGCCTCCAGGTGTTACATTCCTGCTAACAGGATCATACTGGATCTGATCAAAGAATACAACGGAGCTTTTAAGGTCGCCTATTCCATCAGCGGGATTGCCTTGGAACAAATGGAGCAGTTTGCGCCCTGGGCCCTGGAGTCTTTCCAGGAGCTGGCACAGACCGGGCACGTGGAATTCCTTGCCGAGACATACTCCCATTCCTTGTCCTCGCTTATTTCACCCAGGAAATTCAAGGATCAGATTAAGGTGCACGTCAAGGCCGTGGAAAAATACTTTGGTCAAAAGCCTAAAGCATTCCGTAACACAGAGCTGATCTATTCGGATACAATCGGGGAAATGGTTGCAAATATGGGTTTCACTACAATGCTAACCGAAGGGGCCCGTCACATCATGGGGTGGAAAAGTCCAGATTACCTATACGTGAACGCCTTGAATCCCAAGTTAAAATTATTGCTCAGGAACTTCAGGCTAAGCGACGACATCGCTTTCCGTTTCTCCGACAAAAAATGGGCCGACTGGCCCCTGACGGCAGAGAAGTATGCGGGCTGGATTGCAGGAGCGCTTGAACAAGACGACATCGTCAATATCTTTATGGATTACGAAAGTTTTGGTGAACACCAGCCGGCGTCATCCGGGATCTTTGATTTTATAAAAGCGATGCCTGGAATGATTCTTAACCACACCAACCTTGAGATCCTGACCCCTTCACAAGCTGCTGCAAAACACCAGCCCATAGCCCCGCTTAACGTCCCTTATGCCATATCTTGGGCAGATGAAGAACGGGATATCAGTGCCTGGTTGGGCAATGAACTCCAATCGGAAGCCTTTCAGAACCTTTACAAAATTGAAGACCTGGTAAGGCAAAGCAACGATCCTGATTTGCAACGTGATTTCCGTCGGTTGCAGGCCAGCGATCATTTTTACTATATGTGCACAAAATTTTTCTCGGACGGGGACGTACATAAATACTTCAATCCCTATGACACCCCTTACGAGGCTTTTATCAATTATATGAACGTATTGAGCGACATTACGCTCCGTACACCTAAAAAATGATTATGAAGAGTGAATTGAACCTGAGTCCCGACTATTTGTTTGAAGTGAGCTGGGAGGTATGCAACAAAGTAGGAGGGATCCATACAGTTATAGCCACCAAAGCGCTCCATATGTCCCGCGAAATGGAGAACAGACATATTCTCATAGGTCCCGATGTGTGGAGGGAAACAAAACAAAATCCCGAATTCCTGGAAGACCCCCGCCTGTTGCGTTCATGGAGAGACCGTGCCGTACAGGAAGGATTGAGGATCAGGGTGGGACGCTGGAATGTTCCGGGAAATCCAATAGCCATACTGGTGGATTTTTCATCCTATATATCCCGCAAAGATGAAGTGTTCACTGATTTTTGGAGAAAATTCAAACTGGACTCCATCAGCGGTCAGTGGGATTATGTAGAACCGACCCTTTTTGGATATGCTTCGGGCGTTGTAATTGAAAGTTTTGTGCGCTTCAACCTGGCGCCTCATCATAAAAGTGTAGCACAATTCCATGAATGGATGACCGGAACGGGGCTTTTGTACCTGAAATCGGCCAAGATCCCCATTGCCACCACATTTACAACTCATGCCACCGTTCTGGGACGTTCCCTTGCAGGGAACATGATGCCCCTGTATGATAACCTGGAAATGTACAACCCCTATGAAAAGGCACGGGAATTCAATGTTGTTGCAAAACATTCCCTGGAAAAGACGGCTGCATTCTACGCCGATGCCTTTACAACGGTAAGCGACATTACCGCCAGGGAGTGCATCCATTTCCTGGAAAAGAAAGTTGACATAGTGACACCCAACGGGTTCGAAAACAGCATAACACCAGCTGACGATGCTTTTGACGAAAAGAGGAAAGAAGGCAGGCAGACCCTGCTCCGCACAGCCTCGCTTCTGTTGCACCGCAAGGTGGAGGAAAATGCCTTTCTGGTAGGGATCAGTGGCCGGTATGAATTCAAGAACAAAGGAATTGATGTTTTCCTGGAATCGCTGGCATTGCTCAACCGCGAAAGGGGAGGGGCAGACCGTCAGATTCTGGCCTTTATCATGGTCCCGGCCAATCACAAGGGGCCCAGAAAAGACTACGACAATTCCATTACGACCCATTACCTGAACGATCCGGATTACGACCCGGTACTGAACGTGATGCGGGAGCAGGGCCTGAACAACCAGCAGCAGAATAATGTACATGTCTTCTTCATTCCCTGTTATCTGAACGGTGACGATGGACTGCTCAACAAGACATATTACGAACTGCTCATAGGCCTGGACCTTACGGTATTTCCGTCCTATTATGAACCCTGGGGTTACACGCCCCTGGAAAGCCTGGCTTTCAGAGTTCCCACGGTGACTACCTCCTTGGCAGGTTTCGGGGACTGGGTTAAAAAAACTTTTACCGAACCCCACCCTGGTATAGAGATCGTATTTCGTAACGACAACAATTACACCTCTGTGGTGAACGATGTGTCCGGAGTGATACGCCGCATGAGTTTGCTCACAAAGGAAGAAGCACTGAGCATGAAGGAGAATGCGCTCCGCGTGTCGGCCATTGCCCTTTGGGAGAATCAGCTTCAGTATTACAAGAAAGCCTACGCCATAGCTCTGGAGAAGGTGGTGGAGAACCCGGGTAAATTTCAATTGATCAAGGAGGAATGCAGTGCCCTGCGCAGGACTCAGCTCCTGTCCGCTCCAACCTGGTCACCGGTAACCATCCAGAAACAGTTGCCGCAACGACTCAATTTCCTGGAAATATTGTCCAGGAACCTCTGGTGGTCATGGAATGACGAGGCCAGGAAACTTTTTTCCGGGATTGATCACAACCTCTGGAGGGAGGTGGAAAAAAATCCCATTGTATTGCTTGACAAGATTCCTTATAATAAGTACAAGGCCCTGGAAAAAAACAAAATATTCCTGGAACAATTGGATAAAGTGGAGGGTTCATTTAACCAGTACATGAAATCACGGGAAACGTTAAGCGGTGCCCGCGTCGCCTATTTCAGCATGGAATATGGCCTGGACTGGACCCTGAAAATATATTCGGGAGGTCTGGGAATCCTGGCCGGGGACTATCTGAAAGAGTCATCGGACAAAGGCGTTCCCATAACCGGAGTGGGCCTGTTGTACCGTTACGGCTATTTCCGCCAGGTTCTTTCTGCACAGGGAGACCAGGTGAGCGAAAAGGAAACGGTGGATTTTCAAAAAATCCCCGCCATCCCCGTACGTGATAGCCAAGACAACTGGATCACCATCAGCATCGCCTTACCCGGACGGAACATATATGCACACATCTGGAGGGTGGATGTGGGAAAGACGCCGCTGTACCTGCTGGATACCGATTTTGAGGACAACCTTGCAGAGGATCGCAGCATCACCCACCAACTGTATGGGGGTGACTGGGAAAACAGACTTAAGCAGGAACTTTTGCTGGGAGTGGGAGGCATAAGGGCCCTGCGGGCCCTGGGCATAGAGGCCGATGTTTACCACTGCAACGAAGGACATGCTGCCTTTACCGGTATGGAAAGGATCAGGGAATATGTGGTCAACGAAAACCTTTCTTTTGAAGAAGCAAGAGAGGTAGTTCGTGCCTCGTCTCTTTTCACTACCCATACTCCTGTACCGGCAGGCCATGACGCTTTTACCGAAGAAATGCTCCGGCCATATTTTTCACATTACCCGGACAGGCTCAAGACATCCTGGGAAACGCTCATGGCTCTGGGCAAGACAGATGTGTGCAATCCAAACGAAAAATTCTCCATGAGTTTTCTGGCGGCAAACCTTTCCCAGGAAATCAATGGAGTCAGTCAATTGCACGGACTCGTGAGCCGTGATATACTCAATCCGCTGTGGCCCGGCTATCTGCCCCAGGAATCGCATGTTGATTATGTTACCAATGGGGTTCATTACCAGACCTGGACAGCCCCTGAATGGAAAAAAGTGCATTCCCGCGTTTTTGGCCAGGATTTTGCTACCCATCACTACGACAAGAATTGTTTCACCGGGTTTCTGAATGTCCCGGACAGTGAAGTCTGGAATATCCGCAACACCTTAAGGGCTAAATTGATAGATAGGATTGTCATGGCCCTGGCATTGACAGGGAGTGCGCCTGAATTTTATTCACCCAGGGAAGTGGTGGCCATTCGGGCCGCACTGAACAAGGATATCCTCACCATAGGTTTTGCCCGGCGCTTTGCCACCTATAAGAGGGCTCACCTGCTGTTCACCAACCTGGACAGACTGGATGCCCTGATCAATAATCCAAAAGCACCCGTTCAATTCCTGTTTTCCGGGAAAGCCCATCCCCACGACAAAGCGGGACAGGACCTGATCAGGCGTGTAATTGAAGTGTCACGCATGCCCCGTTTCCTGGGAAAAATCCTGTTCATACCCAATTATAACATGGAAATGGCCAAACGTTTGATCCAGGGGGTGGATGTCTGGATGAACACGCCCACCCGTCCCCTGGAGGCTTCGGGTACAAGCGGGGTTAAGGCGGTGATGAACGGGGTTATGCATTTTAGCGTTCTGGACGGATGGTGGGTGGAGGGTTACCACAAGGGTGCCGGATGGGCATTGCCCAAAGAAAGGACCTATGAGAACCAGGATTACCAGAACGAACTGGATGCCGCTACCATATACAACATGCTGGAACACGAAATAGTTCCCATGTTCTATAAGAGAAACCATGAAGGGGTTCCTGCTGAATGGGTACAACACATAAAAAACACAGTAGCTTACATAGCCGGTAATTTCACGACCAACCGTATGATGGGGGATTATGAAGAAAAATTCTACAAACCGCTCCAGAAACGCCATGCAGACATGGTGGCCGGCAATTTCTCCCAGGCCAGGGAGATGGCTTACTGGAAAAGAAGAATGGAAAGGGAATGGGACTCACTGGAAGTGATTTCTTATTCACATCCAAATGACAGCAAAGATATCCTTGTATTGGGGGGCGAAAACGAATCTAGGGTCAGGCTGTACCTTGGCGCACTTTCAACCGACGACATTAGGGTGGAAATGGTCATTACCGCACAGGATAAAGACGGAAAGATTGTCATTGATGAAATCGTTCCTTACAGGCTGGAAGATAATTCCAACGGAGAAGCGTCTTATGTTTGCAAACTGGTACCACAAACAGCGGGCTCTTATTATATCGCCTCACGCATATACGCATATAATTCAAAAATGCCGCACAGGCAGGATTTTGCATTGGTAAAATGGTTATAGCAGCTACCGGTTTTTTTGATGGTGTACATCTTGGCCACCGTGCCGTCCTGACATCCCTGGTGGAAACAGCCCGCAAGACAGCAGGAGAGAGCCTGGCCCTGACCTTCTGGCCACATCCCAGGGCAGTTCTGCAGCAGGATGCTCAGAAATTCCGGCTGCTTACATCCCTGGATGAAAAAAAAGAGATGATTCATGCCCTTGGTGTGGATCAGATTCAGATCATCCCGTTTACAAAGGAGTTTTCGTCCATCCCCTCCCGGGATTTTTTCAGGGATTACCTGCGCAAAAAATTCAAGGTCAGCATGCTAGTGGCCGGATACAACCACAGACTGGGGTGCAATGGGGTTAATGATCCCCAGCTGATGGAACGGGAAGCAGAGAAGGCCGGTCTACAGATCATACGTGTACCGGAATTCTTGTCAGAAAGCGGGGAGCATATCAGTTCCACCAAAATACGTGCTGCCTTGTCTGCCGGATCTGTAGAAACCGCAAACCGCTGGCTGGGTTATCCGTACTGCCTGCATGGGGTGGTCGTATCGGGAAACCGGATAGGCCGGACGTTGGGTTATCCAACAGCCAATATGCAATTGTACGAACCCCTTAAGCAGCTTCCTGCAAACGGTGTGTACAAAGTAGAGGCAGAAGTGAACGGGATCTGGTATAAAGGTATGATGAACATAGGTTTTCGTCCTACGGTAGCCAATCATTTGGAGCATACAATAGAAACTCATATCTTTGATTTTGATGACAATATTTACGGCCTCCAAATCCGGGTAAGGATATTAAAATTCCATAGACAGGAAATTGCCTTTCCTTCCCTTGATTCGCTTAAGGAACAGTTGCATAAGGACAAACAAGCCTTATTATGAAATCAGATACATTAGTTACTCTACTGTTAAGTGTCCTGGCCATTGTGTTCGGGATAATTAACGCCCGTGCAAAAAAAAGAAGACAGGAGTCCCGTATTCCCCGTCTTCCGGATGAGGATTTGATCACTTTGCCTGAAGAAAGACCTCATTATGAGCTTTCCAGACATTCCATCCTGCAGGAAGACCTTCCGGAAGAGGCAACCAGAACTACCGATCTAAAAATGACCCCATCCACACTCCCCGGGAATAAGCACAGTGAAACCGCGCGCAGGGGCGTAAGCAAATATGGGTTCAACCCAAAACAGGCTGTTCTGTTTACAGAAATACTGAAACCAAAATTTGACGAATTTGTTTGATTCATAAAGAAGTATTACATTTGTACTAAGAAGAGTCCTGCTACTGCAGGATTCTTTTTCTTCTTTATTTATTGTTTAAGACTGTATTATGACCAAGATACACTATATGACAGCCGAAGGCCTGGAGAAACTAAAGGAAGAATTAAACAGGCTCACTACGGTAGAACGGGAAGCAGCGGCCCGTGCAATTGCTGATGCCCGGGACAAGGGAGATTTGAGCGAAAATGCAGAGTACGATGCTGCTAAAGAAGCCCAGTCTCTGCTGGAACTGCGTATTGCCAAGCTGCAGAACACGGTAGCCAATGCCAGGGTTGTGGACGAATCCCGTCTCAATACAGATATAGTACAGATCATGAACAAGGTCCTGATCCGGAACCTGAAAAACGGATCGGTCATGGAAGTCATTCTGGTGGGCGAAAGTGAAGCAAACCTGGAAGAAAAGAAACTGGCAGTCTCGTCTCCCATAGGCAGGGGATTGCTGGGAAAGAAAAAAGGAGAGATTGCTCAGATCATTACGCCGTCCGGTATCATTGAATTTGAAATTCTGGAAATTTCCCTTTGATATGGCTACAATATTTTCTCGCATAGTTTCGGGTGAGATTCCTTCCTACAAGGTAGCTGAGGACGACCGTTTTTATGCCTTTCTTGATATCAATCCCCGCAAACCCGGACATACACTGGTGGTTCCGAAACAGGAAACAGACTATATTTTTGATCTGGATCCCGCCCTTCTGGGGGATCTGTTCCGTTTTGCCCAACGGGTGGCACGGGCCATAGAGTCTGCCATACCATGCAAGCGGGTGGGAGTAGGGGTTTTGGGACTCGAAGTTCCTCATGCTCATATTCATCTGATCCCAATGGACTCCGAGGGTGACATGAACCTGAGCAGGCCGGTATGCAGGATCCCGGAGCAGGAGATGCAAAGAATCTGCCGGATGATAGCCCAAAAATTCGAATAAACCTGTTATGAAAACCATAAAGTCTTATTTTGCAGCAGTCATTTTTTCTGCCGCCTTGTTCTCTTCATGCACCGACAGCAATACGGTCCGGATCAGCGGTACGGTGCAAAACCTTTTGGAAAATGACGCCGTGCTGTTAAAACGGCTGGACTTTACATCCGAAACACTTCTGGACACTCTAGAAATAGATGAAAAGGGCGGGTTTGGCTATAGCCTGACAAAAGGCATTGAACAGCCCGGTTATTATTACCTGTATGCCGGTGAGCGCAGGATTGCCTCGCTTATCCTTAAAAAAGGCGATAGGGTATATATACAGACATCAGCAGATGGTAAACATGTCAGTATAGAGGGATCGGAAGAATCACTCTTGCTTCAACAGGTCAACGACCGCCTGGATCAGACCCGCAGGCAGTTTGATTCGCTGTATGTATTGTATGAAAATGCAGCCTCAAAGGAAAAAGACAACCTGAGCCTGAAACTGGGCTCCCTGTTTATCCGTTACAAACAGGATGCAATCCGTTTTTTTTATCAGCATCCCCGGGCATTTGTAAATACGTCTTTGGTGTTTCACGAATTTCCGGGACCCCTGTATATATTTTCCGACACCAAGGATGCCCCTTTGTTGCGTCGGGTGTATGATTCCCTTTATGTAGAGTATCCACTTTCCCCATACGTAATGGCCATTAGGGACCGATATGAAAGCATGGAAAAGTCGCTACAGATGGAACAGGCCCTGGACCGGGCCGATGTGATAGGCTTCCCCGACATTTGCCTTCCCGGTCTTGACGGACTCCGGGTTTGTCTGTCTTCTCTTAAAGGGAAAACCATTATCCTCTCATTCTGGCATGCTGCCAATGTAAACATGAGGCTGGACAACCGTGAGCTGATGGATATTTATCAAACCTACGCTCCACAGGGGCTGGAGGTTTTCCAGGTAGCCCTGGATACCGATAAGACTTCCTGGGCCAGGGCTGTTAGGGAACAATCCCTGCCCTGGATCAGTGTGTGTGACGGCCTGGGTGTTAATTCACCGGCCGTTGCCACCTACAATATTGTAGAAATCCCGGCTTATTTTATCATTAACAGCCATGAAGAGATCATTGCCAGGTCAAACAATGTGGATGAAGTGATCCGGCAGGTCAGAAAGTTGTTTTAGGACCAACAGCCTGGAATTCTTTCAGGTAAAAAGGCGTATAATTAGCCACGTCTTCAAATCTTTTTCCCAGATAAGCCTTCAAGGCTGCCCTGGCCATCCCGTTGGCATGGGATTCCAGCGGAGCGAAGACGGCGTTGGGGTGATTAATTATTTCCCGGCACTTGGAAGCCCCGTTCCCGGTAAATACCACCGGGCCCTGTTCCAGGTCTTGCATAAAACGGTCGACAGTGATGGTCACCGCCTCAACCGGCCCTTCCATACGGGCAATGCGGCCCGTGTCGTCTTCCAGGCAGACAGCATAGGGAGCCGTGTATACGTCCATCCTCCTTGCATCAATCATGGGGTAGATACGGCCCGGATTCTCAGATGTGTTCGCTTCTATGAATAACTGGGCAATCAGTTCCAGCGAACTTACCTGTACTAGCGGTATGGAAGCTCCAAAGCACAGACCCTTGGCTGTGGATACACCCACACGTAACCCTGTGTAGGATCCCGGACCACCGCTAACCGCAACGGCAGCGCAGTCCCCAACCCTCATTCCGCATTCCCGCAGAATGTCCTGAATGAAAACTGCAAGAAGAGATGCGTGGGCTTTTGCCTGAGCTGTCTGGCGGCTGGCCATGATCTGTGTTCCGGCAGCCAGAGAGACAGAGCAAACCTGCGTGCTGGTTTCAATCAACAGTAATGGTGGTTGCACTGACTTGAATGACTTTTGTTTCCTTTCCGGAATCCTTTTCGTCGACGGGTTCTACCCTGGATCCATTTTCAAGGGTAGATGAGATGGCGGTATACGGACCGGTGACAACCTTGTCCTTGCTAGTCAGTCCTTCTAAAATTTCTATATGGATATGGTCCTGCAATCCGGATCTGACCCTGACTGTTTCAACGGTATTGTCGTCGCGCAATACAAAGACCTGTTCTACCAGTTCGTTGGGCCCGAGCTGCTGACTCAGGCTGTCGGGCAGTAATTCCGGCCGTGTAGTGATGGATTGTATGGGAATGGCAATAGCCTGGTATCTTGTTTCGGTCTGGATGGATACAGAAGCCGACATTCCCGGCCTGAAGGGGGTGGCAAATCCGGCAGTTACCAGATCGCTGTAAGATTCAGGCAGGATGAAGACCCTGACTTCAAAATTGGTGACCTGTTCCAGGGAAGAACCAATATTCTTGGCCGAGTTGGCTATCTGAGTAACAAGACCGGTGAACTTGCGGCCGCGGTAGGCATCCACTTCCACAATGGCCGTATCCAGTTGTTTGATTCGCACTATGTCGTTTTCATTCACATCTACCAACACTTCCATTTCCTCAAAGTTGGCTATGCGCAGCATCTCGGTCCCTGCCATCTGGCTGGTTCCCACCACCCGTTCCCCGCGCTCTACATTGAGTTTGGAAACAATGCCGTTCATGGGAGAAAAAATGGTGGTTTTGGAAAGGCTTTCTTCGGCTTCGGCAAGGGCTGCCTCGGCACTCTGCACGTTGAACCTGGATGCGTTCAACTGCTCACCGGAAATGGAATATTCAGAGGAAGATGCTTCAAATTCAGCTTGCGATATGGCTCCCTGCTGGTGCAGTGAAAAGTTCCGGTTATAGGAGAGCTCCACCTGCTTAAACTGAGCCTCCTGCTGCGCCAATTGTGCCCGTGTCTGGTTCAGGGCGGCTTTCATCCTGTCCCGGGCAGACCTGTACTGGTCCTGCTTGATCTGGATCAATATCTGTCCGGCTTTCACGTGATCGCCCTCGGCAACGTTAAGAACAACAATTTCACCCGAGACGTCGGGGCTGATCTTGACCTCTGTTACCGGCTGGATCTTCCCGTTGGCAGGAATGATTTCGGTAATGTTCTTTACCACAGGATAGGCAAAGGTTACCTCTATGCCTTTACCGGAACGGCTTCTGCCAATGATGACCAGGACGATAATAAGTACCACTGCACTTATGATGATCCACAATATTGATTTTTTCATGGAAATGATAAATTTTATAACGTAATGGGAATGCCTTTGTAAAAATCCAGGATCTTGAGTTTGAATACGTGTTCGTATTTTGCCTGGATATAGTTGCTCTGTGCTTTAAACAAATTGGTCTTGGAGACTATATAGTCCGTACCATTAAGCATCCCGATGTCAAATTTCTGTTGCATATAGCGGAACGATTCCTCCATGGATGTGACATTTCTTTGCGCGGCCTGTGTCCTGAGGTAGGTAGAGGTGGCATCGTTGGCAGCCTGCTGTACTTCCTTGAGGAGCACCTGCCGGGCATTTTTCATTTCCAGGTCGGCCATCTCCAGGCCCAATCTGGCGTTTTTTACGTTGGTGTTGACCTGCCATTTGCTGAAAATGGGAATGGTCAGTGATAGGCCTATGGAAGGATTGTTGTTGTTTTTCATCTGTTCCCAGAAGCTTGCCGAGGATCCGCCAATAATGTCCCCGATTGAGCCAGGGTTTTCTTCTTCCGGGTTTTCGTCATCTTTTTTCCGGTTGGCGTCTGAATAGAACGAAGAATAACCAAAAGACAGGGAAAGCCTGGGATAGCGGCCACCCTGGGCAATGGCCAGCTCGTATTGACGCTGTTCCCTTGTATGCTCAGTTTTTTTGATCTGTGGCAGGTCCAGGGACTTATAGTATAGATCTTCTACAGAAACAGGCGTCATTTCCTGAAGGTCCCCTATGGGTGGTGTAACAATTTCAAATGCATCTTCCATGGGGAGGTCAAGCAACTGCCTGAGTGTAAGCAAAAAGGTGCGAAGGTTGTTTTGGGCTTCCACTACCTGCAGCTCCTCGGAAGCCAGCTGCGATTCAATCTCCAGCAGCGCACTCAGGGGCTGGCTGCCTGCATCTACCAGTTTGCGGGAACGGGCGACTTGTTCTGCCACGCTTTCCCGGCTTAACAAGGCTGCTTCCAGGATTTCGCCGGCAAGCAGCACGTTCAGGTAACTGCGGGTGATTTCTATGGAAATGTCATTGCGTAGTTTTTGTACTTCCTGGATGGCAATATTGACACGCGAATGCTCCTGTCTGACGGTATTGAGCTTCTGGAAACCGGTAAAAAGGTCCATATCGGCATAAATCCCCATACTGGTATTGGAACTTCTCACGTGATTCAGGATAGTAAGGGTGGACAGGTCAACAGACTGGCCCCAGTTGACGTTTTCACTGACGCGGGCACTGAGAGAAGGGGCAAAAGACATTTTTGACTGAAAGTGAACATTTTCCGACTGTTTTACCCCCAGCTCCTGCTGTTTGACAGTAAGGTTGTTTTCCCAGGCATAACGAATGCAATCCTCAAGGGACCATTTTTTCTGTGCCTGCAGGGAAAAGGGGAGCATCATAATCAGGGACAAGAATAGACCGGTACTTTTTTTCATAGTGCTTCTTAAGAATGTCCTGCAAATTTACTTTTATTTATAGAATATGCAACAACGATGCCTAAAAGCGATAGCATGCACAACAGCACGTTAAGTGCTGCCCGTGAAGCGGAATACAAAGTTGTTACCCGTGGCAGGAAATATTGAAAAGTGTAAAGTATAATGTTGTATACCCAGTGTGTGGAAATGCACAGGGCAATATCCCCAATTTTGAAATATAAAAAACCCAGGATTATTCCCATTGCAGCACGCTGTATTAGCAAGGAAACCGATTCCGGCCTGTGGCAGAGGGAAAACAAGAGCGCAGGAAGCATCAGGATCAACCACCAGGGAAAACCCCTTTCTTTCATCCGTGTAATTAAAAATTCCCTGAAAAGCAGTTCCTCGCAACAAGATATCCAGAAAAACGACCAGGTGCAGTTGATAAGCCAGGGTGTCAGAGGCATATTAAAGAAAGCCTTACCCGTAAGGCCCGCTGTGAGCGTTGCAACCGGAATCATGATGATTCCCGTGATCAGGAACATCCTTTTCCAGGGCATTTCAGGCAGTTCTGTCATTTTTTTTCTCTTTCGCCGCATGTGCAGCAGGACCATTCCTACGGCCCCGATGGAATTGATGGTTATTATATCAACTCCCTGAGTGTACAGGATGGCAGAGAGCAACAGTGCGGGTAAGCTAAAAACAACGTATAGCCAGACGGGATAGGCTAAGAATAAAACCTTACGCATATTTTTTTTGAAAAAAAAGACTAACCAGTTTTTCCCTGGTTAGTCTGATTTTCATCAGGCCGGCACGACCGATTTCTTTATTTTACCGATCAGATTCTGTCCCAGATCGTAAAGGATACGGAACGCCTGTCCCAGAATTTCACCCAGTTTGTAGGCCAGTTCGGCATCTACCCCCGGGGAAGACACCCCTGCGGTCACTGCGCAGCAGGCTTTGTCGCCCAGCGACTCAAAGCCCGTCAAAAAAACATTCGCTCTCATTTGTTCCATCCGTCTTTGAATCCATCAATAAAGCTGTCTATGTTTTTGGCCAGCATGGCTACAAGGAATCCTGCCTTGCCCATTTTTGAAGCCAAACCGTTGAGGAGGTCCTGAATAATATCACCCAGAACACCGTACTCGGAATCTCCTCCCGTTATTACACACTGGACAGAAGCATCCAGGGTAACAAACCCAAAATTCCGCATCTCATAATCACTCATAACTTTTAGGTTTTAATTATTTTTCTCACCGTTCAGGCGCGTGAGATTCCGCCTGCAAGCGCGCGTTTGCTTTATAATCCCTGCTGCCTGCACCAGGCAGCATATTTTCCGTTCTTTTGAATCAACTCAGTATGAGACCCTTCCTCCGAGATTCTTCCCTGATCCAGCAGCAGAATGTGTGATGCCACAGACAGGGTGGACATCCTGTGCCCTATGATAATGACCCCGGTGCCCTCCTGGCTCCACTTGCGTAACGCCTTAAGTACATATAATTCCGAAGTACTGTCGAGCGAAGAGGTGGCTTCGTCCAGAATGATCCATGAAGGATTGCGGTAGGCGGTTCTGGCCAGAGCAATGCGCTGCCGTTGTCCCCCGGAAAGCTGGACTCCCTGTTCACCTATAGGGGTAAGGATGCCGCGGGGTAGGGAAGAAAGGAACGGTTCCAGGCCCAGTTCCCCACATAGCGTGGCTACCCTTTCCAAATCGGGAGCAGGGTCACCCAGGGCGATATTGTCCAGAATATTGCCTTCAAACAGATCGGCTTTTTGCGGGACGATCCCAATTTGCCTGCGCCAGATATTCAGAGGAATGCTCCCGGCTTCTATCCCGTCCAGGAAGATGGAGCCCCCGTCGGGGGAATACATACGCATGAGCAAAAAGCCGAGGGTGCTTTTGCCAGATCCGCTCTCTCCTGCAATACCGGTGATTCTGCCTGTATGGAACGTATGGCTGAAGTTGACGAACAATGGCATCCTTCCCGGATAATGGTATGACAGCCCTTTTATCTCCAGGTTTCCTTCATAGCAGTATAAGCTTACTTCTTTCGGGGCCGGATCTTCCTCCGTTTTGAGTTCCATGATCTCGAACAACCTTTCGGTAGCGATCCTGGCATCCCTGTATTTCTGGCTAAAAGATATGATCTCGCTTACCGGAGCTGAAAAATAGGCCGTCAGAGCATAAAATGTCAGCAATTCGCCAAAACTCATCATATCACGTGTCACAAACACGGCCCCGGTCCACAGTATGACAAGGCCCATTCCACGGGTGATGGAATCCCCGCCGGTTGCTGCCCGCAATTGGTTCATCCCTCCCCGCCAGGCATAACGGACATACGTTCCAAACCTGGTTCCAACCTTCTCTATCATTTGTTCCTGAGCCGTGCTGTATTTTATCTGGGCAACACCCCGCAACGAATCTATCAAAGCAGTTTCAAGGGCTGCCTGTGCAATCATAATCTGCCGTTGTGTGTCTTTATTGCGCAGGTCGAACAGATAATATACGGTCCCATACAATGGCAGCGCAGCAATACAGATCCAGCTCAGCTGCGGGTTAAAAAGGAACATGACCACAAACGAAAATAACAGCGTGAACACACTCAGGGCAACATTCAACAATCCCGTGCTCAGGAAGGTGCTGACTTTAAAAGCGTCATTGATACGGGCCACCAGTTCTCCCGACTGCCTTTGATCAAAGAACCGCTGCGGCAGGTACAGGATATGGCGGTAAAAACCGCCCACCAGCCGCATGGCCGTACTGAATCCGGTCTGTAACAGGAAACGGATCCTGAACATATTGAGCGCCATAGCACAGAGAGCAATGTATATCATGGAAAAACCCAACAGACGCAGGAAATCTCCTGCCCCCTGCGGAATTACCTTGTCTGCAATCTGCTGCAGGAACAAAGCCGAGGCAATGCCGGTAAATGTATAGAGCAGGGAAGCTGCCAGAGCGCCTGCAAACCGGCGCTTTTCTCCTCTCATCAGGACTTTTGTCCTGTAAAAGAACCCCGGAATATAGCTTCCTTTCCGGAAATTTTCATCCCTGGAGAGGGTTACTACCACGCCGGTCCACTGTCGTGCAATTTCTTCCGGCGTTTTGCGGTGCATCCGGCCGTCTTCAGGATCCATAATGCTGAATTTTTTACTTTTCCTGAAAATTGATCTGCAGGGCCCGTAAAATACAACAAAATGGCTGTGCCCGCTCTCTTTGATCATATGAAACACAGAAGGTACAGGAAGGTTCCTGAACAGGTTGTCATCGGCAGTATTTGAACTGCCGCTGCGCCGGAATGCCTCGGCTTTCAGGCCCAGTGCCCTGGCCCCTTCCCGGATCCCCTGTACGGAAATGCCGTGCGTCTGCGTACCGCTCCATTGCCGGATCTGCTCCAGAGGAAAGCGCAATCCGAACCAGGCAGAGACAGACGCAAGGCAGGCCGCTCCGCAATCACTTATATGGTGTTGCCTGACGCGTATCTTTTTCATAGGTTTCACCCTTAAAAAAAGGAGCTGCCTTTTTTCCCTTCTCCTTTCTGTAATCGTAAAACAGGTCCCGCATAATCCCGTTTTTTTCAGTTACAGGTTCTCTCTCTTCAGACAGCTCCTTGCTAACAAATGACAGAAAGACAATCATTCCCGAAACAGTGGCCAATACAATCGCGATGAAAAAAACGACAAACCCCTTGCTCCCTTTTTCGCGGATGACATGATCGCCGGCTGTGGCCCGGGACAAGGCAGGATAGGATGGTCTGCAGATTGTCTTCATAGCGCAAACCTAACCCCCAGGAAAAGAAATTTCCAGTCAAAAAAGATAAATGATGAAAACGGCTTAGAAAGGACAGAGGGTCAATCCAGGAAAGGGAGGTAGGGCAGCAGGATGGAGGAGAATTTTTCAATTACCGGATACAGGCGTGACGAGTCAAAAGCCTCTTTTGGGAGGAAGGAAGTATAGGCATCTGCCATGTTCAATATATAGATAATAATGACCATCAGAATATTCCATTTGATCCATCCGAAAATTGCACCCGTTAACCTGTTTAACCATCCAAGCAGGACAATTTTCAGGAGCTTGTCCAGAAGATGCCCTAAAATCAGGACAATAATCAGCACTACAATGAAAGTTACTACAAAAGCCACGATACGAAGGCCTTCCCCGTTCCAGCCAAACCATTCCACGATACGTCCGGCAGCAAATCCGGTAAAACGGAAGGAACAGTAACAGGCAAGTATCAGGGCAAGAATGCCGAAAACCTGCTTTACAAGGCCCTTCATCAGGCCTTCTGCAATGGCTATGATCCATACCACCAATAGTATGATATCTATGTAGTTAAAAGAAAGTTTTGCCAACATGCTATCAAAGATAGGTAAGATTCGTATCTTTGCAAACTATTTTTATTGCCTGTATTTATGAAGTTCCCTGAGTATAAGAATTTTGACCTACCGAAAATCCAGGAAGGAATCACCAGCAAGTGGGACCGCGAACAAACCTTTCGTCGCAGCGTTGAAGAACGCCCCGATGCCCCTCCTTTCGTTTTTTTTGAAGGTCCTCCTTCTGCCAATGGCATGCCCGGTATCCACCACGTTATTTCAAGGGCTATCAAGGACGTCGTCTGCCGCTACAAAACCCAGCGGGGTTTCCGGGTTGAAAGACGGGCCGGCTGGGATACGCACGGTCTTCCGGTAGAACTGAGTGTTGAAAAAATGTTGGGCATTACCAAGGAAGACATAGGCGTTTCCCTGTCTGTAGAAGAATACAACGCGGTATGCCGTAAAGAGGTCATGAAATATACCCGCGAGTGGGAGCTGCTTACCCGCAAGATGGCTTATTGGGTGGATATGAGCCGGCCTTACGTTACTTACCACAACTCCTACATCGAAACAATCTGGTACCTGCTCGGCATAATTTATAACAAAGGCCTGTTGTACAAGGGGTATTCAATACAGCCCTACTCACCGGCCGCAGGCACGGGGCTCAGTACCCACGAACTGAACCAGCCCGGTTGCTACAAGGACGTGAAGGACACGACATGTACCGCTTTGTTTAAAATCACCAAAGACAGCGCCAGTGACTTTCTTTTTGACTTGGAGGATGAACCGCTGTACTTTCTTTCCTGGACCACCACCCCCTGGACACTGCCTTCCAATACAGCACTTTGCGTAGGACCGGCCATCAACTACATAAAACTTCGTACCTACAACCCGTACAGCGGGGAGCCCATATCGGTTGTCTTGGCGCGTGACCTGAGAGAAACGCTCTTCCCGGAAAAGAACGGAGCCATTCCCCCAGACTCCTATAAACCGGGAGACAAAGCCATTCCCTGGACACAGGCAGGTCCTGGTTTTACCGGAAAGCAGCTGGAAGGCATACGTTACAGCCAGCTAATGCCTTGGGTGAATCCCGGAGCCGGGGCATTTAGGGTAATTACCGGTGATTTTGTCACCACCCAGGAAGGAACGGGCATTGTACACATTGCCCCCACCTTTGGAGATGACGACCACAAGGTGGCTAAAAAGCACGGTGTGCCTGCCCTGACACTTAAAGACAGCAATGGCAACCTGTGCCCCATGGTAGATAAAACCGGGAAATTTTACCGGCTGGAAGACCTTGATCCCGGTTTTGTAAGCTCCGGAATGGATGCCAGTGCTTATGCTCCATTTGCCGGCCGTTACGTGAAAAACGATTATGATCCGCATTGGAACAACGGCACCGCAGAGGCAAACGGGGCCGAATCGCTGGACGTAGAGCTGTGTATGTGGCTCAAGAAAAACGGATCGGTGTTCCGGATAGAAAAAATGGTGCACAATTATCCCCATTGCTGGCGGACAGACAAACCGGTGCTTTACTATCCGCTAGACTCCTGGTTCATCCGTACCACGGCAGTCAGGGAACGCATGATGGAGCTGAACGACACCATAAGCTGGAAACCCGAATCCACCGGGACAGGGCGTTTTGGCAAATGGCTGGAGAATCTGCAGGACTGGAATCTTTCCCGGAGCCGATACTGGGGAACACCTCTGCCTATATGGCGCACAGAAGATGGAAAGGAAGAACGCTGCATCGGCTCGTTGCAGGAATTATACGATGCCCTGGAGGAATCTGTTAACCAGGGCTTTATGAGTTCCAACCCTTTGAAGGACAAGGGCTTTGTTCCTGGGGATTTCAGTTCCGTGAACTACGACAGGATTGATTTGCACCGTCCGTTTGTGGACCAGTGGATCCTTGCCTCGGCAAGCAGAAAACCCATGCACCGCGAACCAGATCTGATAGACGTCTGGTTTGACTCGGGCTCCATGCCTTTTTCGCAGGAAGGCCTGGAAAAGCTCGGGACCCCCGCCTTTGGGCAGGTGGCCGATTTCATTGCCGAGGGAGTGGACCAGACCCGCGGCTGGTTTTTTACCCTGCATGCCATCGCAACCATGGTCAACGACCGTGTCTGTTTTAGGAACGTCCTATCCAACGGACTAATCCTGGACAAGAACGGCAACAAAATGAGCAAACGCCTGGGTAATACGGTGGATCCTTTCAAACTGCTTGATCTGTACGGAGCAGACCCCGTGCGCTGGTACATGCTTACCAACGCCCAACCCTGGGACAACCTTCGTTTTGACGAAACCGGCGTGGATGAAGTCCGGCGCAAATTCTTTGGCACGTTATACAATACGTATTCCTTTTTTGCCCTATATGCCAACGTGGACGGTTTCACAGCCGCCCTTGCCGCAGAGGACAGTCCCGGCTGGGTTCCCGTGGGGGAACGCTCAGAACTGGACCGCTGGATTATTTCGCTGCTCAACACCCTGACAGATAACGTTCTCAACGCTTATGAGAATTATGATATAACAACTGCAGGCCGGCTGATCCAGGACTTTACCGGCGACCATCTGAGTAACTGGTATGTACGCCTGAACCGCAAGCGTTTCTGGCGTGGTGACCTGGATGATGACAAACGCGCTGCTTACCAGACCCTGTATACCTGCCTGCGGACTATTGCCCTGCTTGCAGCACCCATTGCCCCGGTTTATATGGAACGTTTGTACCTGGATTTAGGTGCCGGCGATTCTGTGCATCTGGAATTAATGCCCAGGGTGCGTAAAGAACTTATTGACAAAGCACTGGAAGAACGCATGGACCTTGCACAGCATTGCACTTCCATGGTTCTGGCCCTGCGCCGCAAAGTCAACATCAAGGTCCGCCAGCCCCTGAGCAAGATCCTGATGCCTGTACTGGATAAAGCTATGGAAGAAAAGCTGATAAAGGTTAAATCCATTATCCTGAACGAAGTTAACGTTAAGGAACTGGAGTTCATTCACGACACAGCAGGCCTTATCCTCAAAGGGATTAAACCGAACTTCAAGGTTTTGGGGAAAAAGTGCGGTTCCCGCATGAAGGAAATCACCTCGGTCCTGAACGCCTTCAGTCAGGAAGAAATTGCCCGCTTTGAAAAGGCGGTGGAAGCAGGAAGCTACACTTTATCCCTCGATGGCGGAGATATGAATCTGGAGCGGGAAGACGTGATTATTACTTCACAGGACATGCCCGGATGGCTTATTGCGATTGAGGGACCCCTGACGGTTGCCCTGGAGGTGACCATCACAGATGCGCTGCTGCGCGAGGGCACTGCCCGCGAACTGATCAACCGGATCCAGAATCTAAGAAAGGACACCGGACTGGAAGTGACAGACAAAATCCGCCTGGTCATTGAAGAACGGAAAGATGTTGCCGAAGCCCTGGCGGATTTTGGCCACTACATTGCCAGCCAGGTACTAGCCACCGACATTGCTTTGGCTGCCACACCCACTGCTGCCCACGACGTTGAATGGGAAGAGGGTACGCTCTCCATTCATATTGAGAAATCATAATTTAATGCTACATTTGCGTTTCCTTAAAGACTAGAACCATGACTACGAAAAAAAGCAAAACCGATCAAAAGGTTACTGAAGAGGTAAGGGAAAAGGTCCGTTATACCGACCATGAGCTTCAGGAATTCAAAACCCTGATAAATGAAAAGCTGACCCAGGCACGGGCTGATTATGAGGAGCTAAAAGCCATAGTTACCCACAGTCAAAGTAATGACACAGAAGACACCTCTCCCACATTCAAAGTGCTGGAAGAAGGAGCCTCGGCCCTTTCTAAAGATGAGGCCGGACAACTGGCTTTGCGTCAGCATAAGTTCATCCAGTCACTTGAAATGGCCCTGGTCAGAATCGAAAACAAAACCTACGGGATTTGCCGGGACACCGGTAAACTCATTCCCAAGGAACGCCTTCGACTGGTTCCTCATGCAACCCTCTCGGTAGAGGCGAAGAACAACCGTGAATAATACGGTTCTATGCGGAAAGGCAAATTATCCAGAGGAAATATCCTGGCGATAATCATATCATCCATCCTGGTTTTGGATCAGTTTTCCAAGATCTGGATCAAGACCCATTTTACCCTCCATCAAAGTGTCAATGTACTGGGAAAATGGTTCCAGTTGTACTTTGTGGAAAATGAGGGCATGGCCTTTGGCATGGCCTTTGGCGGTGACAATGGGAAGCTCATCCTGAGCCTGTTTCGCGTTGCCCTGAGCATTTTCATCATGTGGTACATAGCCAGGCTTCTCAAAAAGCCAGATACCCCCATGGGTGTGCTCGTAGGTCTTTCCATGGTGTTTGTAGGAGCCATTGGCAATATTATTGACTGTGCTTTCTATGGTCTGATCTTAAGTGAATCAGGCGTAACAGAGGTGGCCACCATGTTTCCTCCCGGAGGCGGCTACGGAACCTTCCTGCACGGCAAAGTCGTAGATATGCTCTACTTCCCGCTCATAGATACCGTACTGCCCGAAAATTTTCCCGTTTGGGGCGGCCGCCGCTTTGTCTTCTTCCAGTTCATCTTTAACGTAGCAGACTCGGCCATCACCTGCGGCGCATTCTACCTGTTGCTTTTCAAATACAAATTTTTCTCCAAAAAATAAAAAGATTCTTTACCTTTGCAACCCTTTACAGAGGCTTAGCCAGCCTCTGAACAAAAGCCAGGGAATGTAATACCGTAATGCTACTGCCACCATTATTCCAGTGCAGTTTACATGTAAGGTTTTACACCCTGCAAAGAACGGAGAGATGCCGGAGTGGTCGAACGGGGCGGTCTCGAAAACCGTTGAACCCATCTGGGTTCCGGGGGTTCGAATCCCTCTCTCTCCGCCACAAAAAAACAAAAAGCCGGCTAAGCCGGCACAACAAAAGAAAACTCACAAAAAACAAATTCATTTGCTTTTTGTGAGTTTTTCTTTTTACAGCACATAGTGCTGTTTTTGTTTTTTTGTGAAGCTACCCCCAACGGGAACACCGAGCGCCGCAGGCGCGAAGGTAATCCCGTCGCTAAGCCTTCCCCAAAGTAAAGAGGTGGAACCTCAGTGCGCACATTTTTCAAGATAAATATAAGTCACTGTAATAGAGATTATTAAAAATTTCTTTAATTATTTTTGCGCAGCAAGGTTCCACCTGTTGGTGGTTTTTTCGACCTTTGTAAATATAAATGGATTATGCGTTCACAGGGATTATTGCCTGCAATGTGGTTATAAACACAGATCCAACGCATGCCCAAAGCCGATTTTTTGGGATTGACAATCGAGTATTATTTACATTATAAATTTCAGATATGTATGAGGAGTTGTTGTTTAAAAGCCGGGATGAGTTCAGAGACTGGCTCATAATAAACTATAATGTCAGCCATGGGATATGGATGGTTTTTGGCAAAGCAGGCAAGCTTAAAACAATTAAGCCGGACGAGGCGCTGGAAGAGGCGTTGTGCTTCGGGTGGATTGACGGTCAGATAAAGAGCATTAACGACACAAAATATGTGAAAAAATTCACACCCCGCCGTAAAGGGAGCAATTGGTCAGAGAAAAACAAAATATTGGTGAAAGCTTTGACAGAAAGCGGAAAGATGACAGCATCCGGAAGGGTTGCTGTAGAACAGGCAAAAAAAAGTGGTAATTGGGACACACAGAAAGCCGGATCCATAGGCGAAGAACAAGTTGGGATCCTGATCAGCGCCTTGTCCGGTGCCGATTTGGCACTGTCCAATTTCATGAAAATGCCCGACTCGGTAAAAAGAACTTATGCAGCGTTGTATTTAGATGCAAAAAAGGATGAAACCAGAATAAAACGGCTGGAAAAGATCATTGGCAGACTTAATGAAAACAAGAAACCAATGTGAAGAAATCAGAATGGCTTATATACAGCAAGGCTTAGTGCAGCGAACACCTAAACACATCAGTAATGAGAACTGTCACTCTTGTTTTTCTAATTGCATTTGCAGCATCATGTTGTTCAGAAAATGACAGCAAGCAACAGGTAGTTACCTTTTTGACATTTCAAAAGAATGAAGCCGGGCAGGCCATGAACTTTTACGTCAGTTTGTTCGAAAACTCCGGGATCATTGAAATCAAAAGGTGGGGAAATGAAGGCCCAGGAAAGGAAGGGACCGTTATGCAGGGGGTATTTGAATTGAACGGACAAAGATTCATGTGCAGCGACAGCCCTGCTGTGCACAATTGGGACTTTACACCGGCAGTATCACTTTTTGTTGAGTGTAAGAACGATCAAGAAATTGAAAGGCTGTTTTCAAAACTCTCTGAAAATGGAACTGTGGCCATGCCATTGGAGCAGTACGATTTCAGCCGTCGATTCGCATGGGTAATTGACCAATTCGGGATTTCATGGCAGCTGTCTCGGCAAAAATTGCAAAGCAATTAGGTTATCCATGTTGTGGAATTGATGCCGGCATGCAATTGATAGATGAAGTAGTAGTAAACCAGGATGAGAGGGTTGCAGAAAACCAAAACCAGGAGATAGTCTCAGAATGGAAAACAAGAGAATATTTGGCTTGCACAGAAATGTCTTTTTCACGGGATTAACCAGTTTTTTTACCGATACATCCACAAAAATGATATACAGTGTGATGCCTCTTTTCCTTATGTCTATTGGAGCATCAAAGACTTCGATATCGCTGATTGAAGGAATTGCAGAAAGCACCGCATCTTTAATCAAAGCATTCTCAGGGTACTGGAGTGATAAGATTGGTAAAAACAAACCATTTATGATATTTGGTTATGGAATCACAGCCCTGATTACCCCGCTTTATGCTTTGGTTAAGCTCCCGGTTCAAGTCCTGTTATTGAGATTTGTTGAAAGGACAGGCAAAGGGTTAAGAGCTGCACCCAGGGACAGCCTTATCAGCGGCTCGGTCTTAAAGAAGGAAACAGGTAAGAATTTTGGTTTTCATAAAGCGATGGATAATAGCGGGGCAATCATCGGACCCCTTACAGCATTCTTGTTGTTATACTTTTTTCCGCTAAACTATTCCAACATCTTTCTTATTGCAACCATTCCTGCAATCCTGGGAGTAATTTCTATAGCTATTTTTATAAAAGATGTAAAAGCCTCGAGGCATGAAAATAATAACAAGTTCCATTTCAACCAGTTGCCCCGGAAGTTTTATTTCTTCCTTGGTATTTTGTTTGTTTTTACACTGGGCAATTCAGCAGACGCGTTATTGCTTGTCAAAACAGCCGAGACCGGGATTGACAAATCATACGTCCCTTTTGTTTATATGATTTTTAATACGGTGTCTGTAATTTTTGCCATACCTGCAGGCAGGATTTCTGATAAAAAAGGTCGCGAATTGCTTATAATAATTGGATTCCTTGTTTACTCAATGGTCTATTTCCTATTTGGCAGATATAATAATCTGGGCATATATATTGTTTTATTTGTATTGTACGGATTATACAGCGCCCTGGTTGACGGGACTCAAAAATCCTTAATTTCGGATATTGTAAGCCCAGACCTGAAAGGCACCGGATTTGGATTGTATCATGCGGTGCTTGGAATTACACTCCTGCCTGCCAGCTTGATTGCAGGTTTGCTGTATGATCACGTTAATTCAAATGCTCCGTTTTATTTTGGCTCGCTAATGGCATTGATCGCTTCGCTGTTAATGATCATATTTGTGATAGCAGACAAAAAAAAGAGGGTCCACCTCTTGTTGCATAAAAGCCAATAATTGACAATATTTGCATAAATGGATGATTCTGCTATAAATGCTTTGTTTCTGAACCTGTTGAGTGCCGCTATCTGGGATAAGCCTGCCGATGTCGAACAATTTACCAATCTGGATGACAAAACCTGGAAAAAGATTTTTCATTTGGCCAGGCGGCAGAGTGTGGGTGCGTTGATAGCAGATAAAGTGTTGTCTCTGCCAAAGGAGTGCCTCCCCCCACAGGAACAGAATATGGCCTCTGTTTCCCTGATAGAACAGACAAAAGCCATGAACCGGAAAATGATCCGGGTATTGGCCGGAATCAAAGACTGGTATCAGGAAACCGGCTTCCCTTTTGTGTTGCTCAAAGGGCTTGCTAACGGGGCAAATTACCCGGAACCACTCCTTAGGAATCCGGGCGATGTTGACCTCTGGCTATATCGTAAAGGAGATAGCCAAAAGTCCAGAGCATGGCTCACTGGGAAAGGTTACCAAACCGAAGATGGTGACGGGATCCACTACAAATTTTCGGAACAGGGTATCAGTATTGAAAACCACCGGCGTGTGAGCTACTTTGACCATAGAAAGTATGACCGGCGGTTTGCGGCATGGGAGAAAGAACTGGTTGCAAAAGAGCATTTTGCTGACATTCAGATTGGTGACCTTACAGTGCAGCAACTGCCTCCGGAAACAAATGCGTTCTTTCTCTTCCATCACATGTTCCGTCATTTTGTGCACCTGGGCGTTGGATTCCGGCAGCTTTTCGACTGGTTACTGTTCCTGAAGAATTACCGGAAGCAAATTGATCCTGTTTCGTTCACTGCACTGGCCCGGTCCTACAAACTGTTATATCCCATGCAGGTATTCGCTTGTGCTGCCGTAAAATACCTGGATGCGCCCCCGGACATCTTCCCTTTCACGGTGCCCAAAGACAACCTCTACGCCCGCAAGGTGATAAATGATATCCTGGAAGGTGGTAACTTCGGCTTTCACCGCCCCGGGGATAAGCGTCCCCAGGAGAAGATGCGCGGGATGTGGTTTTCTTACAAAACAACGGTGCGAAGGTCCCTGAAATTCGGGTTGCTATCCCCCGCGCACTGCCTGATATTGCCCGTTACCAAACTGATCCGACGCCTTAAAATCGGATTCAAATAATTTTATATGAGATCTGCACTTCAGTTCTTGCTTTATACCTCCAAAGGATTCAAGTCCCGCATAGGGATAATTTTGCTTATTGGCCTGGCCGAGGTGTTTTTTTCCCTGGCTTTTGTCTGGATCTCCAAGACCATTATTGATATAGCCACGGGAGAAAGGTCAGGGGAATTGCTGTATCACTCCCTCCTGCTGGTAACGCTGGTACTTATTCAGATTCTTTTTCGGGTATGGGATACCCGGCTGCGCAGGATGACCGAAGTGCGAATGGGGAACTCGGTCCGATATAATGTTTTTTCCCGCCTGCTCTATACCCGGTGGCAGGAACTGTCCACCCTGCACAGCGGCGATATGCTCACCCGGATCATCAAAGACACAGACGATGTAATCAATGTCCTGGTGAGCGCATTGCCTGTGGCCATTCTGGCCGTTGTCCAACTGGTGGGGGCACTGGCAATCCTCTTTTTCCTGGACCATACGCTAGCCCTTATCCTGGGTATAGGTATGCCGCTACTGGCCATTTTTAGCCGGGTGTATTACACCTACATGCGCAAATACACCCTGGAGGTGAAAGAGAGTGAGAGCATGATAACTTCCATGATGGAAGAGAGCCTTTTAAATCAGGTGGTGATCCGCACCTTTGAACGGCAGGAAGATGAGCTAAGCCGGCTGGACAAGCTGCAATCCAGGCTGCATCAAAGCGTCCATAAAAAGACGAAGGTCTCTCTCCTGGCTAACCTGTTCATGGGGATCACCTTTAACGGCGGCTACATAACGGCCTTTCTTTGGAGTGCCTACGGTCTGGCTAAAAACACAGTCTCCTTTGGTACCGTAACGGCTTATCTGCAACTGGTAAACAGGCTCCAGCGTCCGCTATTTGAACTGACAAGGCTGCTACCCACCATAGTAGCCGCCAAAGCAGCCATAGAACGTCTGATATACCTGACCGGTTTTACTCTGGAAGATAGCAAAGAAAAGATACTTCTTCAGGGGAAGGTTACCCTGACTATAGAAAACCTCACCTTTTCCTACGCTCCTGAAAGCGAACCCGTTTTGTCCAATTTTTCTATGGTACTTGAGCCGGGGACCATGGTGGCCCTAACGGGAGAAACAGGTGTGGGAAAAACCACGTTGCTCAGGCTGCTGCTGGCTCTGGTAAAACCAGATTCGGGGAGTATAGTCCTGGAAGATGAATCGGGGAGGGTAGCTGTATCGGAACGTACCCGCTCCAATTTTGTATACGTGCCCCAGGAAGGTTCGTTGTTCAGCGGCACCATCCGCGAGAACCTGCTGCTGGGCAAATCCGGAGCGAGTGATCAGGAACTCATAAGGGCTTTGGAAATTGCCTCGGCAAACTTTGTTTTTCAACTGCCTCAGGGTCTGGATACTGTGCTGGGAGAAAACGGAGCGGGGTTGTCACAGGGACAGGTGCAGCGTGTGGCCATTGCGCGGGCGCTGCTCCGTCCTGGGAAAATCCTGTTGCTGGACGAGGCTACATCGGCGCTCGATTCCCAGACGGCACACACGTTTCTGCATAATTTGAAAAAGGATGCGGGAGACCGCGCCATTCTCTTTATAACCCACCAGGCCGAGGTTGTGGCCTTATGCGATGGCCGGTACGATTTGTAACCGGCTTGAGATCCGAGTGGGGATGCCCTTTAGTACATCAGGTATTCCCACAGAGGCCCGCGCTTTTTCTTGGCACGAAAGCGCTCCATCAATTCCGGTGATTCTTCTCCCTGGAAAAACCATTTCTGGCCCGAGGCATGGGCCCTGTCCTGAAGGGTTTCCATGGTCACGTTTTTAGAAACGTAGTACTCGGGTATGAGCAAATTGTTGTCTGCAGAGATGACACCTTCCCTGAGTGCAATCTCGTACAGCCGGGTGCGCGGGTAGATACGCATTCCCACAAAGGGGAAAAAGATGGTCTGCCCCAGCTCACGGGAACGTTCAAAGGTTTGGTTTAAGGTCATATCTGTCTCGCCGTAGCCTGCCAGGATCATGAAATGAGCGTGATAGATGCCTAGTTCGGTAGCATGCAGGCTTAGTTTCTTAATGTCACAGAAGCGGAAGCTTTTGTTGTAATTCTCAAGTTGTATGTCAGACAGGGAATCGGTGCCCCATTCTATATGCGTCAGGCCTGCTTTCTGATACAATTCCAGGTCCTGGTATGTCAGGTTATGGGGTGTGAAATAAGCTCCCCATTTCACGTTCACTTTGCTTTCTATCAGAAGCGAAGACAGTTCCCGGTTGTATTCCCTGTGGATATTAAAAACAGAATCGGTAAAGAAAAGATAATTGATGCCTTTGCTGTTCTTGAGCTCTTTTATGTTCTCGGCCACCGACCGGGCATCCAGCAAACGAACGCTCTTGCCTTCAATGATGGGGTAGCTGCAATAAATACACCCGTAAGGACAGCCTCTTTTTGTCTGGATATTGAGCATCCCGCTTTTCTCAAAATAAAAATGCGCGTTGTCGGGTTCTACATTCAACGCCAGTGTAGTGATGTATTGTTTGTGTGGATTGATGGCCACAGTCCCGTCCGGTCTGGCGTAAACCAAACCGTCAATCCCGGCTGGATCCTTTTTTTCTTCCAGGGCCGAGACGAGTTCGCGGATACTTTCTTCGCCTTCCCCCTGTACGCCGTAATCGGGGGCAAGTTCTTTGAATAAGACATCGGGGTAAATGGAAAAGCCCGAGCCGCCCATAATGACCACCGCCCGGCTGTTCTGCCGGATGACCTGCATTACCCTGCGATAATGGTTCACAAAAGAGTATTGTTCGTAAAAATTTGTGTCGTCAACATTCCGGAGCGATACCCCTATGTAATCGAAATTGCCGTTGCGACAAAAGCCGGCCAGATCTTCGTAGTTTCCCAGGTTGAAATCAAAAAATCCAAGCTCCCAGTCCGGCATTTTTTCATTAAGGTAGGTGGCAATATAAGAGATCCCAATAGGGTAGATGATATAGGGATTCTGGTAATTATTGGCAGAGATGAGGGCTATTTTTTTCATAATCAGGTACGGGTCTTTGTTCAGTCACAGGATTAAGTAGGCAAAGGTAAATAAAAAAGTCCGGCCGGATTGAGTTACCCGGAAAATGGTTAGATTTACAACAAAATTTTGAATCTATGAAAATAATACAAAGTACGTTTTTAGTATTCCTGTCACTAATTATCTTTAGTTCCTGTAAAATGCCCGATCCATCAGACCCGTTCAGAAGATTTTCCATGGAGCGCAACCTGATCGTTGTGATCAGCGACATTCATCTTGGAGCAGACCCGGCTTATGCCGAATGCACGAAGAACCTTACTGCACTTGAAGAATTCCTCACACAGATAAGAGTGTCTTCCAACGTTAAGGAACTGGTCATTGCCGGAGACTTGCTTGATCAGTGGTACATCCCTGCTCACATAAACACCTATCAGGGTAAGGATCAGGCAGATTTTGTCAAACGCATTGCGGCGGCAAACAAAGGAGTGATAGATGCATTCAAAAGGATCATCCGGGATGAGAGAATACTGGTAACCTACGTTCCGGGAAATCACGATCTGACGATCACAGAGGCCAATGTGGACCTCATCCTGCCTGGTATCAACCAGAAGCGTGATAAGGAACTGGGTTTAGGGACCTATTCTCCCCAGGGCTATCCCAAAATTGCAATTGAACACGGACACCGGTACAATTTCTTTTGTGCTCCAGACCCGTTCTCAAATCAGGACATTGCACCCGGATCCATATTGCCTCCGGGATACTTTTTTACAAGGATCGCGGCGCTAAGCGTATCTCAGAAATATCCGCCTGCAGGTGATATTCTACCTGTAATTACTCCCAATGTTTCCGGTCAGGAAAGTCAAAACCTCCTGTTTGCCTATTGGAAATTGTGGGAATGGACGCTAAATACCTTCCACATAACTAACAAGTTTAACGAGAAAATAATTGTAACAAATATTGACGGATTAACAGGAACATATGCTGTTAACGACCTTCTCCCTTACCAGACAACTCCGGGAGGATTTATAGATGTTGATCTTTACAAGGGAATTCAGGATACATGGACACAGAGACAAGCGCACAATAATGTTGCAGTTCCAATACCTGCAATGCATGCGATATCCAAATCTGCCCTGGCCAGTGAGACCGATGATCAGGCAGTTATCCAATATTTTCAAAATCCAAAGTCTAACGTGAGGATCGTGGTTTTTGGCCATTCGCATGTTCCAACAATTCAATCGTCTTTGGATCATTTAGGACAAAAATCAATATATGTTAACGCGGGAACCTGGATTGATGTCAATCCCCACGGAAAAACCATGGATTTTGTTGTGATTACACCTCAGGTTGATGATTGTTGCTCAAAGACTCATGTCAGACTTTACAACTTTGAAAATGAAGTGATCACCCTTATGGCAGAAGATTCGGTACGCCTGTAAAGAGCAGAAAATTGGCCAAATGCCGAATTCTGGTCTATTTCGCGAAATAATCCCGAAAAAATGATTAACAGATTCATCTGATGAGTAAGGAGTTTGATGTTCTGATAATTGGCGGCGGTCCGGCAGGAGCAATGACGGGCATTGAGCTTTGCAGGAAAGGTTACAGCACCTGCATTATTGATAAGGAAATCTTTCCCCGCCCCAAGCTGTGCGGGGGGTTACTGACGCAAAAATCCACAGACCTGCTGGCCAGGTACTGTCCGGGGCTAGACCCGTTGGAATTTGTTGTGGAGCAGGCGCAAACAGTAGATTTCTATTTTCAGGATAAAAAAGTGAACCGGTTCACTACCCGGGAGGTATATTATTTTACCGAACGAACGATTTTTGATCATCTGCTCGTACAGTATTACCTGAAACTAGGCGGCAGGATGATACAGCAAGTGGCACTCAGGCCCGGGGATATTGACTTTGGAAAAAACACCGTAACAGCAGGGACGGGTAAAATCTACTATAAGTATCTGGTGGGTGCCGATGGCTGCAACGGAGTCCTAAGCCGGGCTGCAAAAATCAAAAGACACGATTTCTTATGTCTGGAAGCCTGTTTTCCAAGGGATCCACATAACGAAAAAGAATTCAGAATATACTTTGGATTAGCAAATATGGGGTACGGCTGGTATTTTCCTAAGAAAGAACATTATTGCGTAGGTATGGGAGGGGAAGAATCGGGAAAGGCCATCAGCGACAAGGCCAGGCGTTATTTCCGGGAAGCGCTCAACAGCCAATCTGCACAGGTTGAAGATTTTGCGGTCAAAGGCGCGCTCCTTCCCTCAGGCCGGAAACTGAATACCCGCCGGCTTCCAAAAAACTCCCTGCTGGTGGGCGATGCCGCGGGATTTGCAGATCCGGTGACCGGAGAAGGAATTTATTATGCCATGCTGTCCGGGGTTCAGGCAGCCGGTGCCATTGATGCCTCGGCCAAAAATAAGAAAAGAAACGTCTTAAAGCGCTACAATAAAAGCGTATGGCCCATCCGCAAAGACATTCGGGCGGCGCGTTTCTGGAAAAGGATCTTGTACTATCCTCCCATCCTCAGGGCCTTCATGAAGCACATTCAAACACATACAAACTTTGTACGGTTTTACCTTGAAAAAGTGATCGCCACCGGGGAATTCAATTACAGGAACTTCCTGCGGGTATACCTGAAAAACAGAGCCTTTTCCCCCTTCGCTCACGACCCAGATCTTACCCCCTGACATTTCCACTAACCAGCAAGAACAAATAATTGAAGATTTTTGTTATATTTGATAAAATTATACCAGAATCAAAACGTTTCAATACCATTTATCATTTACCTGGTCCGCGCAGTTATCAGCAGGGGCGTAACCGAAAGGCCTAACAAGTAGGAAAAACTTACAACAAACAACATGGCAAATTACACAATTGAAGAAATTGAAGGAATCGGACCCGCATTGGGCGCAAAACTTAGGGCAGCCGGCATAGTCAGCACCAATAAGCTTCTGGCCGGAACTAAAACAAAGTCCCAAAGACAAAAGATCGCAGATGCCGCCGGTATCCCCGAAAAGCAAATACTTAAATTTGCGAACATGGCAGACCTTTTCAGGGTACAAGGTGTAGGGAAAGGTTTTGCAGAACTGCTCGAAGCTGCCGGTGTGGATTCTGTTCCCGAACTGGCACAAAGAAAAGCCGAAAACCTCACCGTAAAAATGGCAGAAGTCAATAAAGCCAGGAACCTTACCCGCAGGGATCCTTATCTGAAGGAAGTGGAAAAATGGGTGGCCCAGGCTAAAAACCTGCCAAGAGCCCTGGAGTATTAACTAAAAAAACCAAAGTATGGGAACCAAGAAAAAAATCACAAAAGTTGGCGGAGATGAAGTATCTCCCAATCCGGAGCCAAAACCGTTCGTACCAACTCCCGAAAGTAAAACGAAAGCGACAAGACTGCGCATCATTGCCGGGATATTATGGGCGCTTGCCATTGCTGCTCAGGTGGTAGCAATATCAATGCTTTTCAGGCAACCGGTCAACATGACCTGGATCATAATTTTGATAGTGATAGATCTGGCTCTGGCCATAGCAGGCTCCCTGCTTTGGAAAAAATCGAACAGATTTGACCCGGCCTCGGAGAAAAACAAATTTTTGTTTTTCATGCAAAGTCAGCTGGGGCTGGTGGTTGCCGTTATCGCCTTTTTACCACTGGTAATTTTCATCCTGACAAGCAAAAACCTGGACAAGAAACAAAAGGGTATTTTGGGTAGCATTGCCGGTGCGGCATTGCTCATAGCGGGTCTCACCGGGATCGATTACAATCCCCCCTCTGCCGAGGAATATGCAGAACAGACGGCCAGAATTGAAGAATTGACCGGACAAAATGTGGTTTACTGGACCAAATCAGGTAGCAAATACCACATATATGTAGATTGCCATGCCATAAACAGGGATGCCACCACCGAGATCTTCGAGGGAACCGTTGCCAAGGCAAGGGAACTTAAGAATATTACCGAACTATGTAAGTTTTGTGAGGCTCGTGCCGAGAAAGACCGGTTACTTCCCGATCTTGAAAAAACCGACATAGGTGAGGAAATTATGGAAAAAGTAGAAGAACTGACAGAATAAAAATTTATGAACGAGATCATTAAAATTGTTGCATCAAAAACGGGTATTTCTGAATCAATGGCAAAAAAGATCGTCGAGATCGTTATTGCCCAGTTGAAAAAGAGATTGCCCGAAGGGATAGGCGGCCAGCTGGAAAACCTGCTCGGGGGCGCCTCGCCAAAGGGCTCAAAATCTGCAGGCGATCAGCTGGGCGGATTGGTGGGCAAACTGGGCGGGATGCTCGGCAAAAAATAAGCCGGTTAAACCGTAAGCGGCCAATAGAAGCCTCTCCGTTTACGGGGAGGCTTTTTGTCTGCAGAGCATAGGCAAATGGATAGTGTAGTCAAGCCCATGCGATTTTTTTCAAGCCTGAGTCCCTGCACCAGGTTGCCTGATCAGGTAGCCCTATTAGTTCACCATATACTTAAAAGCCCATCCAAAGATCAGGTAAGCGGTATTTCCGCCAATGGTCCCTTCGTTTTGTCCCCAAAGGAAGGGCCAGTCGTCGTAGTTCTCAAAATGGTCTGGTTGTCTGAACAATATACCGGGAGCCACATTGCCCGGAATAAAGGAGAAATCGGCCCTGTTGTTGCCATAGAAAACCGCTTTGGGACGGGTGGCGCCCACAGTGGCCACCAGCGAATAATTATGATAGGGATGGCAGCCAAACAGCCAATTGGTTACTTTGAAGGCATGATTTGAGTCAATGATGTCGGGATAATACCGGTTGGCAAAACACAGGGTGGTACCAAAACTGACTATGGCTCCGCTTCCTGCCCAGTTACCCAGTCCAATGGGCACTCCGTAGGGATTGTCCTTTTCAAGCTGGTCAATATACTCTTTATACTGCATTACATACGGACGGAGTTTTTCTTTGTAAGAGGCATCCAGATGGGGTATGGCATGCAGCGCAGTCAGGATGTTGCCGCTCACGTTCCGTTCAAGAGCCGGCCAGAGCTGTTCCTGAAACTTTTCCAGGTAGGGTTGTTCTCCTGTAGAGATGTATAGCTGCAGATTGGTTGCAAAGTTTCCGGACCCGAATCCCCTGCCGGGGCGTCCCTGAGGCATGGCGGCCATCAGCTCTGTTGACTCTTTCAGCAGTCGTTTTGACTGTTGCAAAGCCCTTTCCGAAAGATCGTCGTTGTATCCCTTCAGGGCACGGCTTGCCGAGGCAAACATGGTTGCCGCCATTTGGTCCAGGTAGGGATTGCGGCTGGTAAACGCCCACATGTCATCCTTAACGCCGCTTGAACGTCTATCGGCTGCAATTTCATACGGGCCGTGTTCCGGGTTGTAGGGAAGACCGTCGGTGATGGAAGCTGCGTCGCCCAGATGGTGGTAATTATCAAGCACAGCGTTGGACAGCGTTTGCGCCATATGGCCCAGTATCTCTGCCTGGGCTACCAGTTGCATGGTTCCATGCTCTATAAACTGCAGTATGTCGGGTGTTCCGTCCGGACGGTGAAGGTCTACATATCGTTGTTTATGATCTACAAACGTCTGATCTCGCAATGGTTTGAAGTATTCCCATGTCTGGACAAAGTTCTGTACCACGCTTATGTTCGATCCTGTCTCAATATCAAAGTCTCCTGCGTCAAAGAAACCGCCTGTGTTCAATCCCGGGATCAATTCCAGGGCTTTGTACGGTGTATCGGTTGTGGGTCCCTGTCTGTGAAGGTCAAAGTGATCTGTGTTGGGAGGTGCCTGCAGGTAACCCTCTTTGAAAGGTTCGCCGTGCCACACCCTGTATGCCTGGTTCACGTACATATGGTTCATGTGTATGGGTATCCATATATCGCTGGTAGCATCGGTAATCTTCTCGTAAACGTTCCCTTCTATGATAAAATTGTTCGTTTTGCAGTCACCGTATTGGATGTAATAAATGCCAGGTTCGCAGATAGGGGTAAAATCGAATTTCACATAGTGGTATTTGTAATAGTCGCCCCAGGATTCGATCTTGCCGTTGAATACTACAGCCTCATTGCCGTTGTTGTCTATTTTATACAGAGATGCTGTTTCAAGCGGTTTGTCTTTTTTGTCCAGTTCAATGACAGATACTTTGGGTTGATCAGGAAGGTAACCTACCTGGGAGAACCCTATATTGGGTTCTCTGATCCATCCTTCCACGGCATTCGGTTCAACCATCCAGGTCAGTACCTTGCCCGTTTTTTCTGCCGGCAGCAGGCTGCGCACCACATACCATCCGTTCTGAGCCAGTACCCGGCCGTCAAAAAGCATTAACTCTGCATCCTCAGATGTGATCTTAACCATCCGCTCGGGCGCATCGGGTGCCAGAAGCATGGCGTGTCCGGTTTCCAGCGGAAGGGGATCTATGAACCGGCCCGTGCCCCTGTCATCTGATGTCACATATCCCTTGAATTGTTTTGGTTTTTCACTGTTCGGCCGGGTGATGGTGTTTCCCACTACATAGCGCGGGAAGCGGTTGGGACGTCCGTCCATCAGATAGGCCTTTCCCCAGTACTGCGAGGGCAGGAACTCCAGGTTGAACCCGGCACTTCCTTCCAGCGCTGCGGGAAGGGGTTTGTCCAGGTAAACAGAAATTTCCACCCCTTTGCCTTTTGCCGACACAACCACACGCGATTCAAAGCCATAATCTTCATAGAGTAGTACCGACTCTATGGTGTTTGTTTCACGGTTAACCTTACGGGTGGGTATTGCCGGCACAAGGTCCCATTGCTCAGGAGTATGGGAGAGTCTCACGGCACCTCCCTGTGCTGTTCTCACACCATGGTGGATGATCTCTATGCCAGCGGTTTTTTCGTCGTTAAATTGCCCGGTAAAAAGGTTGCTGTAAACCAGCACATTAACACCCTGGGTCTGGAAATATCCCAGATCGTTCAGGATCAGATTCTGGCCGCTGGCTTGATTGAATGTCACAAATGACAGTATGAACAGAAAAAGAACTGATAACACCATTTCTCAATATTTTTGTTTATTTTATTTTTTAATTATTCCATAAGAACACGAATTATGCCAATTCCTACCACATAAACAAATGAAAATGCGGTTATCCGCATTGACCAGCAAAAATCCACCGGTTGCGGCCAATGCGTGACGGTCTGCAAGGACTTCAGCCCGGACAACATTTATGTATATAAAAAAACGGACGTTTTACCTGGTCCGGAAATTTGTTTTACCTTTACTCTTCTTCAGCCTGTTACGTAATATGAAAAACATCAGTAGAAAGGATTTCATCCGGAAGGCCTGTGCCACGGGAGCCTGTTTGTGCGGAGCCGGCTGCATGGGCTTTGCCAATCATGTTTTTGGTGTAGAGAGGCAAGATACAGGGGCCACCCCCCACACAGAGGCCATGCCCCGGCAATGGCTTTCCCTGCTTATGGGCAATATTGACAATATTCCGGATGAGGCCCAAAAAAGAAGCCTTCTGAAGGGCTGTGCTGTGGCCCATTACAATCAGTTAAAGCTGGAAGAGCTTCTTGCCCCTTACAGGAACAACCCCGATGCGTTTGTGCAATACCTGGAGAGCGGGTGGGGATGGAAGGTAGCGCACGACAAGGCGGCCCGCACCATCCTGGCCGATGAGAACAAAGACCACTGCGTCTGTCCTGTTGCTTCTGTCCTTCCGCAAAAAGGCCCGGCTGCCCTTTGCTATTGTTCCGAGGGATTTGCCGAGGCCATGTTTTCCTTTGTCCTTGGGTGCCCTGTTTCGGCCACGGTGGTTTCATCCATCCTCCGTGGCGACGAAAGATGCGTGTACCGGATTATTTACCAGAACAATGATGTCGTTTAAAAAGAATCTCATGAAACAAATGCTTTCTTCCTGTGGCCTGCTGTGTAACGAATGCGAATTCTTCAACAGGCAATGCTCCGGCTGCTACCGGGTGAAAGGCGTCCCTTTCTGGGCAGCAGAACACACTCCGGGGGGCATATGCCCCTTATACCAATGCGCCGTGGAGGACAAAAAGTACAGCAGCTGCGGGCAATGTCCCAGCCTGCCCTGCGAAATGTTCCTTCGAATGCAAGATCCCAACAGTACAGAAGAGCAACATCAGAAATCACTCAAAGAAAGGGTGGCCAGGCTCAAGGGAGGGGCTTAAAAAGGATGTATCATGAAACGATTCCGGGGTGTTGGGATTCTACCTCTTTTGGTGCCCTTTTTTCTGTTTCCGGCATTATTTTCCTGCACCATTCCGGGCCGCGGGAGAGGGGAATGCAGCCCGGAGCAGGTGGGCAGGCAGGTGATTGAAAATCTGCTGGCCCGTCCCGATCTGATGATATACCAGACGCCCCAGGCGCATGGCATTCATTATGCCGAGGCTTGCGCGGGATTTGGGGCGGCGCGACTGGCCGGTGCGCTGAAGGACCCGGTGTTGCTTAAAAAGCTGGTCCAAAGGTATGCCATTGAGCGGACCGACACCATTCCTAACTCGGCAAATCACGTGGATGTGAACGTTTATGGCATTTTGCCGCTGGAGTTGTACCGGGTGGGAATGGGCACGGCGTTTCGGGAGCAGGGGATGCGGCTGGCAGACGGTCAATGGGAACTACGAAGCACGAAACCCCTGCTTGCGTATAGGTGATGTTATCGCTTCGGTGTTCTTTTTCGTCCGTTCGATTTTCTGTCGTTTTGGTCGTGCGGTGGGACAGACACACTCTTTGCCAAGCTTTGGTTTGAGCGTTGGCTGGAGTGGCTTGGCAATGTGTGCAATGTGGGTGGGGTTTCTTTCTTTTTTTGCGGGGGGAAGAAAAAAACAAAATAAATTTCCATCAAATTTGCACTGTCCTGTCAAAAAGCTAAATCCTTTCTATTTTCAATTTATCACTATCGTATCTGTCTGGTCGTCTGTCTTTTTACACTTGTTGCCAACGGATTGGCGGTATGTTTTTGTTGCCGATTTCGAAGCACTGCCCTGTCAAGTTACACGAATGTTTATTAAATGCAGAAAAGCTGAAACCCGCACTGTCTCGGCAATAAAATATACCGCCTGTTGAACTAAATCCGCCTTCGCGGATAGCTGTTTAAAATTACGCGATTCTTTCT